>Ga0307372_10006962_pt1 | contig 16366 bp, 18 predicted proteins | sample OX1MG_FD_202533 | JGI IMG/M metagenome (GOLD analysis project Ga0307372, IMG submission 202533) | Soil microbial communities from Risofladan, Vaasa, Finland - OX-1 | ecosystem: Environmental > Terrestrial > Soil > Coastal area > Acid sulfate soil | place: Finland: Risofladan, Vaasa | collected... | reverse complement strand
ACCCGCTGTGCCTTTACACCCTCGACTGGCTCAGTGAACTGTGGCAGGTGCTCTACCTGACCCGGCGGCGCAGCGCGAGCACGCTGGCCGCCCAGGCCGAGTTCCAGACCAGGCTGCTGCCCGCCGCCGCAGCTCAGATGCATGCCGAGACCAGCGGGTGCACGGCGCACTCGGCTGGAGCTTCGCGCACTCGGCCTGTGGGGAAAGGATCTCCGAGCACATCGCCCTGACGACTGCGGAGCGGTGGTCACCGCACCGTCACAGGGGCTCGGCCAGCGTGGCCGGATGGGGCGAGTATCTGAGAGCACGTCCACTTCCTGGCCAGGCGCCCCCTACCGCCGGTCGTCGCCTCCTGGGGCGATCACCGGAGCCGTCTTACGCGCCGCCCGGCGGTCTGCGGGTCTCACCACCGCTCGGCTCGCCCGGATTGCCGGGTTCAGTGAAGCAGTCCTGCGGCTGTGGGAATACGGCGACCCGCCTCTTGGGGCCGAGCCGACCGCTTGCCTGGCTCGATTGTGCGCCGCATTGCGCGGTGCGGATGCCGAGCCGCAGATCATCGGGGACCTGGACACCGCCATATGGTGCGACCTGATTGTCACCGGGCTCACCGACGGGCTGCGCACACACCTGGACGAGCCACCCGACCGAGCGGTCCTGAAACTGCTCGCCTGGGCCACCGCAGGCGTGTTGCCTGACCCCTACCTACCCCATGCCCACCGCGGCCCGCTGCTGCCCCCATCGGATGTGAGAGTAATCGCCGATGCGGCCAGTTGCCTGGCGAGCGAGACCTGTCCAGGCGCGAGGCGGTACGGAGCGACGGTAGCGGCCCTTCTGGCCATTTGAAGGCCCGCATTACTCGACTGCGCGCGGGTAGGCGAGACCAAGGCGACCCATGTCAGCGACATCTTCGTCCCGAACCAGGTTCTCAGGCGTTCCCGGCCGCTGGTCACACGCGTCTGCGCAGGTCAGCGACCTCAAATCGGCGCGGCAGACCGCGCCTGACCGGGGACCCGCCGCTCCCATTCCGCTCCCAAATCGGACAGCGCTGAGGCGCGCTTCGGCCTTCCGCTTTTCAGGAGCAGGGACCATCGTTCCGGCGCGGTCACGCTCGTCGGTCTCGCTGCTCAGCGACCGCCCGTGGACGGGGATCGACCCCCGTGCACGGACATGAATGAGACTAAATTTAGGAATGAGACTACGCCGGGGCCGGTGGCAGACCGTGGCCCGCGCGCACTGGCGGGCGCAGCGCGCGCCGGAAGATGGGCGGCGTGAGCATCGCGGTCATGAACTGGGTGTGGGTGAACTCGCCGGCCTCGGGCAACGAGCGCCTAGTCCTGTTAGCGCTGGCGGATGCGTGCTCACGTGATGACGGGACCGGGTGCTGGCCGTCGGCTGCCACCATCGCGCGCAAGGCCAACGTCAGCGATCGCACGGTCCGGCGCGTGATCGCCCGGCTTGAGGCCGGCGGCCATGTGATCGTGAACCGTGGCGGAGGCCGGGCCGGATCGACGAACGCCTACACCGTCGTGCTCGGTATCCACAGCCCCGGACAGACTGTCACCCCTGACAAAGTGCCCGGGGATGACGGCGGTGACAGGCCACCCCTGACACAGTTGTGTCAGGGGACCCCGGACACAGCCATGTCACCCGATCCACCAAGGAACCACCAAAAAACCGCCGCCATGCACGCGCGTGTGAGGCACGGGCCGGTGAGCCGCCTGCCGTGGAGGTGGCGGCGGAAGTCGCGGAGTTCTTCGACCAGCTCGCCACTTTGAGCCCGCAGTGGCTGCTGACCGGGGCCCAGCGCCGCCGGCTCACCCCGGCCGTCGTCGGCACCATAGGTGCGGGCTGGGCACCCAGCGCCTTGGCTGAGTTCACCGGGTCCAACACCGCCGGGATCCGCAACCCTGGTGCCGTGCTCGCGGCCCGGCTCTCCCCCTCCGAGCTGCCAGCACCAGCGGCCCCCGTCGGCCCCCCTGGTGTGGCGAGTGCGACCAGCGCACGCGGATGCTGGACTACGACGGCGACGCGCCGCGGCCATGCCCACGCTGCAAGACCGGCCTCTCACACGCTTTCGAGGACTGTGCAGCGTCATCCATCGGCCGCGAGTGTACCCAACCTGGGCATGAAGGCGGCCCATGTTCGCCGGTGAACGGCTCCAGACAGGGGTGGGTGAGACCGAAACTGAGACCGGATCCGGTACCGGGGCCTGGCGCTCTGACCGCCCGGCGGGAGGTGCCCGATGAGCGTCGAGGCGATCTCCTGGGTGCTCATCTACGTCAGCCCTCTTGGCCCGGTCGACCTTGACGACTGCACACTGCAGCAGGGCCCTAGTGACCCGCCAGCGCTGGTCGCTCCCATGGGCCAGGCATGGCGGTGAAGCTCGCCTGCCTCCCAGTAATACCGGAGCACCTTCTCGCCGAGATCGGTAGCCGACCAACTGGTCTCGGGCACAATTCTGTCCAGGCCCATCCCCGAGATGGCCTTGGGTGCTGCCGGAACAGTGGCGCGCCCGCCGCCACCGCGCAGAGTTCGCCGCCTTATGTCCTCCGCACTCGCCCTGGAAAAGTTGGCGAGGGCCTCGGCGGTGTTGTCGTTCTGTGCGGCCAGGCCATGACGCTCCAACGTCCCGAGCAGGCCGGTTATCACGGGTGCCACGCCGGGGCGGGCGCTGGTCATGGCCACGAACGTCCAGCGGCGACGGTCGTGTCGGCCGCCGCGGTACGCAGGGTTGCGCTCCGTGTAGAGGCTGGCTCCCCAGTTGGTAGGCCCTGTCTGCTGCGGCTCGTAGCGAGCCAGGAGATCGAGCAGCACGATGTGCTGCCGTTCCATGTCAGCCATCGCCGGAAGCACGAGATCAGCGATATTTGGCTTGCCATCCTCCATCGCAATGAGCCCGTCCGCGAGGGCTCGGCCGATCGCGTAGACCTTATCCGGCCAGGCCGTGCCCGCGGCCCCGACCATGGCCGTTGCTGTCAGCAGGCGGGAGTGCTCAGACTTGCCGATCTTCTCGGCGAGTTCCTCCGGATCCTGCTTGGCTGCTCCGGCTGCCGCGCCCAGCATCTCGGCCTGCCGCCGCTGCGAGTCCGGCCTGAACTCGTCCCATACGTGCCGGGCGAGTTGCTCCAGGACAGGGACGGCTGCGGCGCCGAGAATTCCGCCGCCCGGAACGAGCCTCTCAGCAATGACACCGCCGACCGCCGCTGCCGCGGTTCGCTGAATGAGGCGCGGTGATTGCTCGTCCTCTTCGTCTTGGGGCATTTCCTCGACCCTCCTGCCAGGACTGCGCTCAGGGCTTGGCCTGCACAGCCCCGGTGGTGAACCAGTGCACGAGAGTGACCGCCAGGTGCACCGCCATCTCGGCCTCTTCCCGGGTTTCCATCCGGGTGGGCGCCTGGCCGCCGTGGCGGGAGGTCTGGCCGGTCCACACCAGCTCGATCATCGAGATGAGCGGGGTGATGTCCCCGGTGCCGGCCGGCCCGGGGATGGCGAGCGCGAACCGCTGCGGCTGGCTGCGGAGGTGGCGGAGCATCGATCCGAGGGTCGCGCTGGCGTGGTTGGGCTGGATGATCGCGTGCGCGGCGGCCTCGACTGCGGCGACCGCGCTGCGATATGCCTTCGGCGGGTCCGGGTGCAGGTCGTAGAGGCTGTCCCATGCGGTTCGCAGCAGGTTTGCGGCTGATCCCGTATTCGCGGCCTGGCGCGCGGCGGCTGCTGCGGTCTGGAATACCTTCGTCGAGGCGTCAGCGACCCGGGTTGTCAGGCCGTCGCCGGCATCGTTGACACGGTAGGCGGAACGCCCCTCAGCCAGCATTGTGATCAGGTCCTCGCGGAGCTGGATGACGCCCGCATGGTTGCTGTTCATGCCAGGCAGATCGCCGGGAAGGAGCGGAGCCCACGGGCCGCCGGCGCCGAGGATCGCGTCGATCACATCGAGCAGCACCTCAGCGTGCAGGGCCTCAGCCAGGAACCGGGGGCCATCGCCACGTGCCCACTCGTAGTCGATCTGCAGCTCCAGCCGCAGCGCCACAATCTGATGGCCGCCGCCCTGCAGAGCCCGGTAGACCCAGGCCCGCATCGGCGTTTCCAGGTGGGGCGGCACGCCTTCGTGGAGGGCCTGCGGGAGCGGGAGGCCCTGCTGCCGCGCTGAGAAGCTCTGCCAGGGTGCTGATGTCACGGAGGGCAAGGGTACTCGTGAACTAGTCACTGCATATTCAGCCCGCCTGCCCGGCACGGGTACAGTGCGTCGACCCCGCAGGTCCTTCCAGAACGCGTCGAGTCCCCGCCGCAAGAGCTTGTCATGTTCCTCCCCGCACTTCGTCCCGAACCAGGTACGCACGCGTTCAAGCCTGCTGGTCAGCGGCAGTATCCCGCACCGACGCCAGCGCCTGAGCGCTTCTGACGGACGATCACCGCTCCCATCTCGCTCCCAGATTCGGACACCCAGACTCTTGCGAACTGCCCGCGCTGGCCGGCACCATCGCTGGCTGTGCGTCTGGCGCCGCCCGAGGTCGCCGTCGGGCGAGCAAGACCCTCACCGCCTGGACGCGATCGCTGGCAGCAGTTCGGGTCGCAGCTCATGAACCCCCCTGCCAAGCCACTCCGGGAAGTCACGCCAGATCCGGCCTATTGAGGAGCGCACCCTCACCGCGGGGAACCGGCGGCGTGCGGGGAGAGCGACCAGGGAGTCCGTACGCTAATCGCTGCTTTCACCTCGTTCGATCAAAGCCTCCACGCGGGACCATTCAGGTTCAGGATTCTCACTGCGAGCCACCACTATCAGCAGCCGGTCGTTAAGCGCGGTCTCGTATCCGGCGGCCCGACGCTGACCGGCTTGCCGGCCCCGCGCCCGAGTCGCACGTACCTCAGAAGCAGGAACAGGTGTGTCCATGGCACCGAGGAACAGCCGGACGTTGGAGGGCCGCACGAGGTCTGCCGTCACCCAGTCGCCCTTCACCTCCCTGCCGAACAGCCTTCGTGGCTCTCGAAATGGTGCCGGTGGCGCGGTTTCGAAGAGGCGCACCGCTCTCCGCTCGCCACGCCCGATCGCGTCAGCGGTGTATTGCTGCCGCACGCCGGCGTCGATGCCGGCATCGGGCCCGTCCGGCAGAACGTACCCAAGGCTCCCAATCGACCGGTTGGACATCGTGAAGAGATCGACCTGAACGTAATTGCCGCCCAGGTATGCCCAGGTCATCGTCACCGGATAGTCGCCATGATCAATGGACCACCGGAGCATGTCCTTCATGCGCTTGCGCTGCTCTGCCCGGGTATCTGTCCCCTGCGGGCCGGCCGCTGACCTCCCCCGCGCTTCGCCCGCGAGTACGCGCGCACCGTCCTTGAAGTCGAACAAAAGGTCCGGGCGCACCCCGCCTGTCCCGAACGTGTCCTTCAGCTCACCTGGCAGGACATCGAAGTTGGCGATCGCATCCGGGCCGAACTCCCACGCGAAGAATTCCTGGACAGCCGCTGTCAGCATGCCGAGCCCGACGGACTCGGACACGAACCGCTTGATGTGGCCGGCCGTCGCGGCGAAGTTCTCGACGTCCAGCTGGAGCCGGCCGTCCGAGCCCCCATCGCTGAGGTAGCTCAAGACCATGCGCAACTCATGCTGAAGGACGCGGTAGCGAAGCTCCCGGTCGGCGTCGCGCTCGGCCATCGTGTTGGCCTCCAGCAGCGCGGCTAGGTCGACCTCAACACTGTGGCGCGATTCGAACGTGAAGTGAAGCGCGAACTCGTTTATGCCTGGGTCAAAGTCGGCGTCGACAATGAAGTGCCGTAGCTGTACCAATGCCACAGACTGAACCGTAATGGCTGAGGCCCGGAAGGATTGCCGGAAGCCTGAACCCGTGGCGCAGGAACGCCCGGCAGGCATCCCACTGCGGTCGGCTGGCCGCCTTGCCAGTCACGCGATGGTCGGTGAAGACCTGCTCGCGACCATGCTCGCGCAGCCGTCCGGGGGCCTCGGGGGCGCTGGTCGCTGGTTACACCCGCGCGTATCCGATCATCGCCACGCGCGGCCGTGTCTCGTAAGAACCCGGCAGCACGGCCTGGCAGCGTGAGACATGCTCGATGCCGGGTCTGCGCAGGCGATGCGGTCCGGTGACCGTGTCCCGGCTGCTGCTCGTCAGATGAGACAGCGGCCCGCTAGCCAGCGCTGGCTGCCTTCCGCGTCCAGTAAGCGAGCTCGGCACGGGTGGTCAGGGTGTCCGGGTGCCCGGCGCCCAGGACCCGCTCGCGGACCGGCAGCAACGCGGCGAACAGGTCCCGCGCCCGCGCCGGGTCCCCCGCCCGCCCGGTGAAGACGGCGAGCTGGTGGCGGGCCGCCAGGGTGGCCGGGTGCCCGACGCCCAGGACCCGCTCCATGTCCGGCAGCAGCGCGGCGAACAGGTCCCGCGCCCCAGCCGGGTCCCCCGCCTCCCCGGTGAAGACGGCGAGCTGGTGGCGGGCGGCCAGGGTGGCCGGGTGCCCGGCGCCCAGGACCCGCTCTTTGACGGGCAGCAGCGCGGCGAACAGGTCCCGCGCCCCAGCCGGGTCCCCCGCCTCCCCGGTGAAGACGGCGAGCTGGTGGCGGGTGGCCAGGGTGGCCGGGTGCCCGGCGCCCAGGACCCGCTCAATGTCCGGCAGCAGCGCGGCGAACAGGTCCCGCGCCCGCGCCGGGTCCCCCGCCCGGCCGGTGTAGGTGGCGATGTTGGCGCGGGCGGCCAGGGTGGCCGGGTGCCCGGCGCCCAGGACCCGCTCAATGTCCGGCAGCAGCGCGGCGAACAGGTCCCGCGCCCGCGCCGGGTCCCCCGCCCAGCCGGTGAAGACGGCGAGCTGGTGGCGGGTGGCCAGGGTGGCCGGGTGGCCGGCGCCTTGGAGGCCTTCTCTCAGTGGGAGTTCGCATTTGGCGTGGTCGAGAGCGCCGGTAGTCGCCGAGTTCGCCGTACGCGCTGGCGAGGGCATGGTGAAGCCTGAGCCGGTCGTCGCCGGATGGCCCTGCCTGGAGTTCGGATTCCAAGAGTGTGATCTGGAGCCTGACATCGGCTCGCGGGCCGCCGACCGCGTACAGTATTGCGCCTGCGGCGTCCTGCACATTGGTGTCGTCAGAGTTCAGCAGCGGCGCCAGAAGCGGCTGGATGATGCCGGGGTATCCGGCACGGCCTGCATGGAAGGCAAGGAGCAGCCTCCAGTTCACCGCCACAGATCCCAGATCGCGATGACGGTCCAGATCGGCAGCTACCTGCTCGGCCAGGGTCAGCGCTGTCTCCCGGCGATCCGGCATGTTGAGCAGATTGACCGCGGCCCAGACCCTGGCCTCCAAGCCCAACGTCGCACCAGCCGCCACCGCCTCGTTGATCAACTCTTCCGCGAGAGCGTCCCCGTGCTGCTCAGGCGCAGAGTGCGCGAGCCGCAGCACGGCGGCGGCTAGTTCCTCCCGGTCCTGCCTATGCTCCTCGCCGATGAGGCACTCGCGCAGTGTCTCGCTCGCGGCGGCAACGGCGGCGGCGAGATCGCCCACGCTCTCCAGACCCAGAACCAACGCGCGCTGCACCCCGATGAGACGGCCATGGTCGTGCTCGGCGAGGTCGCCACGTACCCGGTGCGCGGCCCGCGCGGCCACGATCCGGTCCACCAGTGGCGCTGCTGGGTCCGCGCAGATCCCGACGGCTTCATCCAGGACGACTGCCGCCATCGCCTGCCGCTCATGAGCTGACATTGCGCGACCGGCGCCCCCAGGCGGGGTGAGGCAGGGTCCGCGAGACGGACCAGGGCGCCAGCGCGGACGATGCCAGGATCATCGGCAGCGGACCCGGCGCCCAGGACGGCCAGCGCACGATCGGCCTGCTGGGCATGAACCGAGCCCCCGGCCCACGCCACCATGACCGCCTCTGCCGTCGGCGCCGGGCGGGTCAGTCTGGCGTCGATGACTGCGTCCGCCACGGCCAGGGCGCTGGCCTGGTCATCGCCCGGCCGCAGCTCGGCTAGCCGCTCAGCGGAGGCAACGGCGAACACATCGGCGAATGTCTGCGTCCGCTGCGCGATCCGCCGGAGCGCGGCATCCGGCAGCGCCGAGCACAGCTCCTGCGCCAGCGCGGCGCGGGACTGGTAGCTCATATCCGGGTCAGCGTCGACGGTGTGAACGCAGCCGAACAGCGAGTACCTGTCACCGCTGGTGAGCGCCGCAGCCAGCCAGCCATCGGGGTCCAGCGTGGCAACAGCAAGCAGGTGGCCGTCGGCCCGGAACACCAGGTTCTCCAGCATCACGACCGCCAGATCCGGGTCCAGGCAGTCCGCGTCATCGACCAGCACGACCACCGGCACTGACGCCGACACCTCGGCGACCGACCGGGCCGCGCGGGCAACAGCGCCACTCTGGCCGGCTGGGCTGTCGTCCCACACCTTGCCCGCCGCGCCCACCGCCATCCCGGCCACAAGGAAGCCGAGGGCCGCGGCGAAGTCGGAGACGAACAGGCCGCCGACACCAACGCCCAGCTGAACACCCCCGGCCAGGCGGTCCAGGCCCAGCAATTCAGCCACCCGATGCCGTGCCCCCGCATCGGTCAGCAGGTCGCGCAGCACCTCAGCCTGCAGGCCCGGCCCATCTGGCAGTTCCCGGCAGTTGACGCGGAGCCCCAGCGTGACCGGCCCGTCCTCAGAGCTGGCGACAGTCTGGGCGAGCTGATTCAGTACCGCGGACCGGCCCCATTCCGGCGGGACCTTCAGCAACACGATCTGCGAGCTGATACCGCGCTGCCACAGGTCCTCCCACCATTCCCAGAGTTCCCGGGCGGCCGCCTGATGCCGCTCTGCCAGCACTCGCATGGGAAGAGCGTAGAAGGGCACCCGCCGATACGCCATCCGCTGAAAGCAGGCGAAAATCACTAACGTCTGCGGCCATCTAGGCTGCGGCAACCGAACCGCCAGACGTCGCGTCTGCCGGTCCCCTCTTAAGACAGCCTGCCGAACGCGAGCGTTCTTCGCATCAGAGCTGTCAGGCACTGGATTCTGGATCGCCCCGACACATGGCGCTGCACCTGCTTGCCCGGAGCTCAGGGACGCCGCACCCGGCCCGGAGTACCGTCGAGTCAAGAGCGGCGGCGGCAAGGCAGGGCTTCACGACGTCCGTGGTATCGAAGATGTGGGTCCGCTCCGCCGACGGCGACCTGGTCCCCGCGGACGCGATCACCGGCTTACGATGCCGGGCTGGCGAGGTCGAGGCTTGCAGGCTCGGCGGCGGCTGGATGCGACTGGTCGGCCCCCGCTGCCCGCAGGGCTTCCACCCCCAGCTACCCGCCGAGCTGTGCGGGCGGTCCGACAGTCGGACGCCTGCATCGTGAGCCCGCAGAGCGAGGCGGGGCAGGCAGCGTGGGCACACGTGATGACAGATTGCCTGGTGGAGGGCTGAGATGCCGGGCCTGGCGGGACGGTGCCGCCGAAAGCCGATTCTCCGACCCGGAGCATAACTCAAGGCAGCCGAGGTCAGGGTGTCTCAGCCAGAACAGCGATCTTGACCAAATAATGAGCGGTGGAACAATGGATGCGGCGGCTGGCAGCCCAAGGCACCTCGTGATACGCAACCCGGGAGGTGGGAAGCCATGGCCTACTGGATCCTGCAGGCGAACCCCAGACTATATCGGGTCTTCAGCGCTCTTGACGACGCGCCTGCCCTCCAAACATGGACAATCGCGCACCATAAGGATGACATGATGTCCGGCGATGAGTTCGCACTTTGGGTGAGCGGTAAGGACAGTGGCGTGTACGCTTTCGGGTCGTGACCAGCCCTGCCGCAGTGAGACCAGGTGACAGCACATACTGGATGGACCTTGAAGAATACAGGCGCCGGAAGTTGAGTACGCACCACCTGCCGTACAAGCCGACGGCCTGAGGGCATACGCCATGCAATGGAGGCAAGAGCAAGAGGCCGCCGTCCCTGCGGCCGCCGACGAGCCGCCTGAGATGTCCGCTCATAAGTAGCCGCGGGGCGCCTTGTGCTTCACCATGGTGCTAAACAGCTACAAGAAAGCTCGCAGCAACGACGTGATCAGGTACCGTGACTGCGAGACGAAGGCCGATCAATGACAGATAACACCGGACGCGGAACGCCTGCATTACTGGTGGTGGGAGGGGTTCTGCAGACCGCTGCTGAGGCGCTGGCAAGCGATCAGGCTGCCCGGGCACATCTAAAAGTTCGCTCTGGAGAGCATCTTGCGGCGATATTCCTATCAGGGCTATTTGGTCGAACCCCATCGGGATTCGACTATGACGGCGGACCCGACCTCGTGTTCGAGGAGCACGGCACCAAGTCATGGTTTCCCTTCGCAAGCCCTGCCGCCTTCGAGATCAAGTCACTGCCAGGCGTCTACCGCGAGAAGCTGAGTCCGCTACTGCGAAATGAGAGTTCCGGCCCGGAGGACGCAGTTCCATACCAACTGCGCGTCTGGACGGCGGCCGAGGTGATGCTCGATGCACAGCCAACACTTTTGAAAGCAGAGCGGTCGCTTGTCGAGAAAACGCCGCCTCAATACTCGCGCAACGTTTTCCTGATCACACATCCGTACGACCACTTTGCTCTTGATGTTGCACAATGCCGGATTGTCAGTCACCTCATGCCGGGAGAGATCGGCTACGATGCGCTCGACAGCGTTTGGGTCTTCTGGCCCCCCGACAAGCTCGTCATGTGGTCCAGAGCGAGGCAGACCTGGACCGACATACTGTTCGTGACCGATGACGCTGAGGCTTCCGATCCCGACGACACGCTTTCATTCATTCAGAATGTCGAGCTTACGTACATGTTCGCTGCGGGAATCACCGCGTCACCGTACGTCTTCAAAATTGAATTCGATTAGTCGTGACGACGTTCGCCGAGCAAATAACCGCTATGCAGCGAAGAGGCTTATAAAGCGCCGCGTCGCCAAGGGCAGACAGAAGCCCGTCTTCTCTTGAAAGCGGATCACCGAGGTCGGCACCGTGCCTGGCCTGGGCGCACTGTTCAGCCTTAAAGAAACCCCCGACGGCTGCCGCCAAGGCCTAGCCGTGCCCCCTTGGGTCGGTGCAGGTGCAGGTGCCGGCGTTGTGCTGGGCGGGTATGACGTGGTGCTGGTCAACATCAACAGCGGCAAAGGCTTCCAGGCCATCTTGGATATGACCGCCGCTGCGGCGCAGGCCGCCGGTGCCCGCGAGCGGGTAGCGGCAGTGTTCGCCGGCGTGGCGCCGACCAGGAAGGCGAGCACCGCGGGATTGGCCGCCGAGCTTCTTTGGACCAACAAGAACGCGGCACTAAATTAGCGGTGTTGTCACTGGAAGGAGCGTGCTCAAGCGGGGTGTTCGTCGGTTGCGTCGGGATCGACCAGGTCGTCGAGGGTGATCGTGACGGGTGCCGGTCTTCCCAGCTTGCTTGCGCTTGCGGCAGGGGGGAGCGCGCGGACGGCTATGAGGTAGACGCGAGTGCCTGCGACGGTGATCCGCGGCGGCCAGACCTCGGGACCTTCCTCGGGAGGTTAAGGGGGCGGCCAGAGAGGTTGATGATGAGCAGATAGGCCACTTGCTTGCCATAGTCGGTGGCGTAGGAGATGGCCTGGTTGACGCCGGCGGCGAGGTGGCGTTTGCCGCGGTTGTCGGCATCGAAGATCTTGACTTCGCAGACGAGGGGGTCGTCGGTGTCGAGGTCGGTGAGCACGTCGGAAAGGCCGGATGCCGATTTGGCCTGGGAGAAGGGCATGTTGATGCCCTCGCTGAAGAGGAATCGCCGCAGGTCGGTGTCGTAGACCTCCTCGGCCTTGCGGGTGTCTTCCATGGCGCGGCCGTAGAGGGTGTTGCGGTCGAACCACTCTATGCGGCGGACGCAACGCTCCAGTATGTAGAGGATGCTGCTTTCCGCGCCGACCCGTTCGCCGAGGTAGTCGAAGAAGGGCCGCAGGATGCGCTCGGCAAACTCCCGCCACATGTCGTTCAGGTTGGAATGGCTGCTGACGGGGTGCGCGTAGGTCAAGACGATGCGCGTGCTGTCTGTCTCGCCCTCGTCCTCTGCGGCGATGCGGCGCATGAGGTGCCAGATTATGAACGTGCGCCCGCCTTCGGTCTGGTTTGGCCACCGGAACCGGCGACCGAGCCCGCTGCCGCCGTTCTGGAGGGCAATCACCAAGGCGTCACGGTCGAGTCCTGGGTCGGCTCGCTCGGCTTCGGCGAGGATTGCGCGCAGGACTGGCTGGCTGTCAATCCATCCGGTCACGAGCCGGACTTCGTGGCTGGCGTCTTCGCAGTCGGCAACCATGAGGCGCCGCAGTCGCTCGCGCAGGCTCACCTGCAGATCCTGCTGGTACCTCATTGCCATAGACCCTTAAGGGCTTGGTTGATCTGCTGTTCGATGACCCGGCCGAGGTTCTGGAAGCTTCCGTCAGCATCGATTACCCAGGTGCGGGCCCGGCAGCACGGGCAGGTCACGGCAGTCTGGGCGATGACGTCGGCCCCGGTGACCCAGATGGGGTATTCGCATCCCAGGCATGGCACCTCGAGATTGGCGTGCAGGAGCTGGGTCTCCAGCGCTTCGGCCATTGGTCAATCATGCCTGATCTGGCGATGTGGGCATGACGCGGGCGCGCTGCGCGTCACTTCGTCTGCATCTTGCGGTTACTGCTGGGAAGACGGCAGCCCCGGTCCGAGGGCCCGGGCACCCCACGCCCGCTGGGCACGCTGATCTCACAAGCCTGGGGGAGCAGCGTCGGGCTTCTGGCCCGCGCCACCTCCCGGTTCACCACCGCGGGGCCGCCGGAAGTCGATGGGTTCCTCGACGCCGAGGCGCTGCTGGATGGCGAGCATCGACTCCGCCAGCGCGTTCCCGACATCGCCGGGCCGGCCCAGCTCGCGACCACCGTACTCGTAGGCGAGGTAGTTACGGAACGCGACGGCAGCATAGGCCGACGCCCGCCAGGCTCGCAGCAGCTGTGGCAGCGTCAGGCTACGGCGCTCTCGCAGCGCCGCGCAGCCCTCCAACTCCTCCAGGTCCATCAGTGCGAGCGGCTCGATCGGCCCTTCCGGCACCAGCCCGCTCGCCTTCAGCTCTTCGTTGATGTAGCGCATGGTCAGCGGGTTGACCGGGAACTGGCCACCGCAGACCACCACCGGGAACACCCGCCCGGTTGGGCCAGGCAGCGGTGAGTTCGCCGGCTGCGGGTCGCGCAGCAGGTTACGCGCCGTCGCATACACCTGGTCGGCCTTGTCCAGCACCAGCCGTTTCGCGTCCTTGCGGAACGCCTCAGCGTCTCCCTCCCGGGTCCTCACCGTCACAGTGCCCGACACGATCTCGGCGAGCACCACCTCCCCGCCGAAGTCGATCACGGTGTCGCAGCTGCGCTGCCCGGGGAATGCGGCCTGCAGGTGCTCCTCGGTGAAGAACGCCGGGCCGCCGCCGAGCAGCACCGGTGGCGCCATCGCCCGCAGCTGGTCTTCGGCGAACCGTTCGACCATCTCCCCGTAGGCCTTCGTCCAGAGGTTGCGCGCCTGGTCGCCGTAGGTGTCCCGTTCGTGGTCGAGGACCAGATAGGACAGCCCGCGGGTGACCCGTTCCATCAGGTACCGCTCGTCGAGGACCACCACGTCGTCCCCCAGCCGCAGCAGCGGCCGTGCCTGCAGCGGCAGCATCTGCCACGACCCCGGGCAGTCCCGCAGTTCCTCTGCCAGCTCCGCGGGCGTGCGGGCGAACAGCCCGAGGAACCGCTCGATCGTGGCCTCGGCGGCGCGGATCCCGGGCATGATCGTGGCCTTCTGCTTGATCTGTGTGTCGAGGCCGCGCATGCGGGCGTAAGCCCAGTAGCCGTAGGCGAGAGCGGTCAGGTCCTCCAGGTCGATCCCGGTCGCCTCCTCCAGCAGGTCGACCGGCGGCCGCCTGGGCGTGACCTGGCTCAGGCTGCCGCCAATGTCCTTCCACAGCAGCCGGTAGCGGCCCAGCATGTCCCCATCGTCATCGCGGTCGTTGAACACGTTGTTCGCGACTATCTCCATGAATAGCGACTCCGCCAGACCGGCCAGCTGCGGCTCGCCTTCGCTCCGGTCCTGCTGGTGGGAGTCTGCGGCTAGATGGACCAGCACGATGGCGGCGGTTTCGGGGTCGATCCCCTCCAGATGAGCCACCAGTCCCGGGTCCGGCGTCGCCGCCGACTCGGGCGGGATCAGAACCATCCGCATCGCGCGCAGGATCATTTGGCGCGCGAGCAGCCACCGGGGGCGGCCGTCGACACCCCCCGCCATGGCGGCCCGGACGGCCTCGGCCGCGTCATCGGCCAGCATCTCCAGGAACCGGTCCTGGTAGGCCAGGGTCAGCTCCTCCGAGTTCGCCGCGTGGTTCAGCGCGGCGAGCTGACACAAGTACTCCTCAGCTGGGTGCGCGGCCAGCAGCACCGCGAACCACCGATCCCGCTCATACTTGCGGCCCCGCGCGCTCTCAAAGCCCTCCAGGTACTCCCGCGCGATCAGGTACACCCGGCTGAGCCGCTCAACGAAAGCGCTCTCCCCCAGAACGGGCGTCAGCCCGAGCATCCGCGCCACATCATCAACCCCAGGCAGCACCAGCCCGGACGCCGACCTGCGCGTCACCACCGGCACCTTTCGCGCGGCACCCGGCACGAACAGCCTGGACCGCCGGTCCCCGGTACCGTTCTCTGGAGCGGTCACGTCACCCCCGGACGCTGTTGATAGCACCGCCATCTACCCACGAGGCCATATGCGTCGAATGCCAGGTGGCGTCCAACTCGGCCCCACGGTCAGATGAGACAGGACAGCCGCCCAGTCGTCCAGGCGGCGGCGAAGTGGTCCGGCGCATGTAACACCGGCGAACTCCACAACCCAACGCTGGCCCGCGACCTCCAGTTGCACTGGACATGAGTACCTTGTCCTCCCCGTTCGTGATCTTGCAATCTGCACGCTTCCGCCATTCCTGCCATCATCAACCCCGCCAAGTCTTCGACTACACACCCGTGCACCATCTGATGATCATGGTCATGCCCGTGTGATTTGAGGGGAGGGTCCGATTGCGGTCGTGGCGACGCTCAGCGCCCGCTGTCCCGGCTGAGCGGCACTTGCGGCTGACCGAGGAGTATCCTCCCGCTCACTTGCTGATCATCAGGTGAACGACGGGCACCGGTTCGTGCTGGGAGCTTCGGCGTGGCGTAAGTCAGTCAGCTCCAGACAGGCTCAGTGCGCACGGCGAGTGCGAGCACGCCGCGCAGTCGTTGCGCAGGCAGGTGCGGGATTCACCGCAGATGCAGGGAGTTTCTTGCTCCCGGCAGCCGCTGTAGGGGCCGTGGCCGTGCCGGTCGGCTGGAGGGCGTGTGTGCTCTCCGGACAGCCAGCAGTAGGCAGCCTGGACTGCTTCCCCGTACTGCGGTGGTGGGTAGTTGGCGGGTTGCACAGGCTGCCCGCGGGGACGGCCTTGGTCCAGCACGTCGTAGGCGCGGCCGTACTCATCGGCGGCGTCAGCCAGCGACGGCAGGCGGATGACCGTGCCCGTCAGCGGTGCCTGATCGTGCTCGCCGCACACCCACGCCAGCATGTCCCTGGCCCCGCGCAGCCAGGCGGCGTCCATCCATGACGCTTGCCACTGCCAAGGCCGCACGGCGACAGTGGGGTCCGGCAGGTCGAACCTCGCCAGGCCGAGGCGTGCCCATGCCAGCACCTCGCGGATCTGCCCGTCGGTGCGGGCGTAGTCGTCGCGTGCGCCGATGAACCGGCCCCGGTTCCCCGCTGGCAGGGGGATCTCATCTGTGTTGCCGGACAGCCATTCCAGGATCCGCCGGGCGGCAGAGACCTGCTGGTCGGTGTCGTAGATGCGCTGGAAGGCCGGGATGACCTCGTCACCGGTGGTCTTGGCCTCGGTGATGAGCTCTTCGCGGCTGGGCAGTGACCCGGGCGTAGGCTGCCGGCCGGTCACGGGTGATGCGCACGTGCCCGTCAGCGCCCATTGCCAAGTGCGGGCAGCAGGGCCGCAGACACCCACCTGGACGAGGTTCTCGGCACGGACGGCGTGCACCAACTCCGGTGACCGGACGACGGCCGGGGGCAGTTGGCGCGGTATCGCAGCGCTCACCTTAGCCACGGTAGAAGGTGCCTCCGCCACCGGGAGCGGATGGTTCATAGCTCTCAACTCGGCTCCTTCATGCGGGTTGCGGGTCCGTTGGTGCTGGCCGGGCCGCTGCCTTGCCAGCGAGGCGGGTCACGGTGGGCGAGGGGGGCACATCGGGTGCTGGCGGCTGGAGGATGGCGTCGCGGTCGCGCCCGGCCAGGATGTCCCATGCCTGTCCTGGCTCCAGGTCGTCGTCGAGTGCTGGCATCCGCATGCCGCGCATTCCGTCGAGCAGGTCCTGGGCACGGCGGGCGGCTTCCCGTACCCGCT
>Ga0307372_10006961_pt1 | contig 16366 bp, 10 predicted proteins | sample OX1MG_FD_202533 | JGI IMG/M metagenome (GOLD analysis project Ga0307372, IMG submission 202533) | Soil microbial communities from Risofladan, Vaasa, Finland - OX-1 | ecosystem: Environmental > Terrestrial > Soil > Coastal area > Acid sulfate soil | place: Finland: Risofladan, Vaasa | collected... | reverse complement strand
GCGAAATCGCGATCCAGCCGAGCCACAGCAGCACCAGCAATGCCGGCGCAACGAGGCTGCGCCGCAGGTTGTCAAAAATCTTCCAGCGCGAAAGCGCGGAAAGCGGATTGCGCTCACGGCCCCTGTTTTGCGTGCGTGTCCAGGGCAGCAGTTGCGGCAACAGTTGCCAATCGCCGCGAATCCAGCGATGACGGCGCTTCACATCGGCGCTGTAGCGGGACGGATATTCCTCGTACAACTGCACGTCGCTGATCAGGCCCGAACGCGCGTAGCAGCCCTCCGCCAGGTCGTGGCTGAGAATGCTGTTTTCGGGGAAACGGCCGTCGATGGCCTGCTCGAAGGCGTCCACATCGTAAATGCCCTTGCCGATAAACGATCCTTCCCGGAACAGATCCTGATAGACATCCGATACCGCTCGCGTGTAGGGATCAATACCCGCATCGCTGCCGAACAGCCGGGCATACGCCGATCGCGTCGCGCTGGGCAGGCTGATGCCGACGCGCGGCTGCAGAATCGCATGACCGGCGGTGATGCGCCGCTTGTCAGGATCATAAACGGCGTGGTTGAGCGGGTGCGCCATCGCACCAATGAACTGACGCGCCGAATCGCGCGGCAACTGGGTGTCGGCATCCAGGGTGATGACGTACTTCACCTCGGCCAAGATGGCGGTGCGACCGACGATCAGCGAGAAACACTCGCGACCCCTGCCGCGCAACAGAGCGTTGAGCTCGGCCAGCTTGCCGCGCTTGCGCTCGTAGCCCATCCATACCTTGTCGATCGGGTTCCATCGCCGTGGCCGGTGAAAAAGAAAGAAACGGTCGGCGTGTGCATCGGCATGGCTTTCATTGAGTGCATCGATCCGCTGTCGCGCCAGCAGCAACAGTGACGCATCCTGCTCGAGGACTTCGGCCTGGGCATCGGCGAAATCGGTCAGCAGGCCGAAGTGCAGGCGCTGGTCGCGATTGGCCAGAAAGCGCACTTCCAGCGCATCGATCAGTTCCTCGACATCATGGGTGCTGGAGAGCAACGTCGGAATCACCACCAGGGTGCGCGCCTGGTCCGGCAGGCCGTCGGAATAATCCATGCGCGGCAGCATCTGCGGCGTCACCGCGATGGTCGCGAGCCAGTTCAGCAAGCCGATCGCCAACTGGCTGGTCGCCAGCACGACGGGTATGACGATCAGCACGGCTAACCAGCCGTGCATGCCGTTGAGCTGGATGCCCAGCAGCAATGGCCACGTCAGCAACGCCGTGAGCAGCGTGACCAGGCCCAGATAGATTCTCAACGGTGCACGGCCAATCAGCCGCTGCCATGCGTGCGCGAAGGTATGTCGCGCAGCAATCTGCTGCTCCAGCATCGGCAGGCCCCTGTCGACCAGGTAGAAGCCGACATGCGTTGCAACCTCCCGCTGGAGGCTCTGCCGCGCGTCGCCGCGGGCAAGCTCGATCGCCGCGCGTGCCACTTCGGTTTCGGACCGGGCGCTGTGCCTGGCCAGCCCCTCCACCACATGGCGGTAATGGTCGCGCGTGACAAAATCCATCGCGGCATAGATGCCGGCCGGATCCTCGCGCAGGACATGCTCGACGATACTCGTGCTCTCCACGAACTCGCGCCAGTCCATCGCCGAGAGCAAACGCAGGCTGCCGATGCTGTTGCCGATGGAGACCTGGTCGGCCGCCTGCTGCTGCGCTTCCATCTGCACCAGATGCTCGATGCCGAGACCCGATTCGGAGAGCCATTGCTCGATCCAGGTCAGGGGCAGCGCCAGCGCCGGACTTTGCCCCTGCAGTCGCCGCGTCAATTCGGCGACGAAAGAGCTGGCCATCGGCGGATTTGACCGCGCCATGTCGGCAACGGCGAGCACGACACTCTTGGGATCGCTCTCGGCGATTTCGGTCATCCGGTCCGCCCACTGGTCGGCCAGATTGCGGTCGTTCCAGTCAGCCATGACACGCGCCGCCACGCGGCGCAGGTTCTCGATCAACGCCAGCCGCAGCATGATCGGAATGGCCCACAGCTCGCCGAGCGAGAGCGAAGTGACCTTCTGGTACGAGGTCACGAAACGGCTCAGGCTGTCGCTGTCCACGCGGCCGTCGCCATGGGAAATGGTTTCCAGCGCGATGTCGTAGACCCGCGGCAGGCCAGCCGACGGCCCATTGAGCAGACGCGGCAATTCACGGCTGTAACCCTTGGGCAGATGCCTTTGGGCCGTGCGGATCTGCTCCTCGATCAGATAATAGTTGTCGAGCAGCCATTCGGCTGCCGGCGTGATGCGGCGGCCGCTGCGTATGGCCAGGGTGAGCATTTCGCAGGAGTGTGCAAGTACGGTTTCGTTGTCCGCCAGGCGCGCCAGCAGCGAATTCGCTCTCGAGAGTTCGCTCGAACGGTGTCGGCGTGCCAGCACGGCACCGTACACGTCCATCTGGTCGGCGCTGAACAGCTCCGAACGCAGGGTCGGCTCGGTCTCGGGGCTCCGGCGCGTCAGGGACTTTTGCCGAAGAATGGCCCGCAGGCGGCGAAGGCTGCGCAGAGCGAGCGGGTTGCGGGTCTTCAAAAGCCACTATCCATGCGGGGGATGATTACCTGGCGGCGTCCCAGCCAGGTCCGGGCGCCAGCGTTCATTGCGATGCCGTCGACCCGCCTCGTCGTTTCTACACTGCAGGGTAGAAGGACCGCGTTAAGACCGACCGGCGCACCATGCCCAGGCACCTGCGGATGACTCGCAATGCTTGACGTCATCGTGCAACTGTACGCTGGAACGCAACGCCCGGGACGGGCCGTCGCCATCATCGGGTCGATGCCGGATCGTGCAGCCGGTTCTCCGCCCACGCCCACCCCGGGTTCTTCGTGCGTGACCCGCGAGCTTCCCGATGTCTGCAGGTTGCGGGCTGCCCGCACGGCCCCGGGTTGCGCGATAATGGCGAGCTGGACCGCCCCTGCGCGCCGCGTCCGCAGTGCGCGCCCGCCGCCCTGCCGCCGCAACATCCAGGAGATGGGAATGAAAGACTCGTTTGCGACCCGCACCGTGCTCGAGGTCAACGGTCAGCGTTACGCCTACGCCAGTCTGGCGAAGCTGGGCGAGCGCTTCGATCTCAGGCGCCTGCCCTACTCGATGAAGATCCTGCTCGAGAACCTGCTGCGCCATGAGGACGGCGTCAACGTCACGGCACGCGAGATCGAGGCCGTGGCGAACTGGGACGCGAAGAAGGAACCCGACATCGAGATCGCCTTCATGCCCGCGCGCGTGGTGCTGCAGGACTTCACCGGCGTGCCCTGCGTGGTCGATCTGGCCGCGATGCGCGACGCCATGGTCAAGCTGGGCGGTGATCCGAAGAAGATCAACCCGCTGGCTCCGGCCGAACTGGTGATCGACCACTCGGTGCAGGTGGACGACTACGGCACCGCGGCCGCGCTGGAGCAGAACGTCGAGATCGAGTTCCAGCGCAACGGCGAGCGCTACAGCTTCCTGCGCTGGGGCCAGAAAGCGTTCAACAACTTCAAGGTGGTGCCGCCGCGCACCGGCATCGTGCATCAGGTCAATCTGGAGCATCTGGCACGGGTGGTGATGACCAGCGTCGAGGACGGTACGGCGTGGGCCTATCCGGACACCGTGTTCGGCACCGACTCACACACCACCATGATCAACGGCCTCGGCGTGCTGGGCTGGGGCGTGGGCGGCATCGAGGCGGAGGCCGCGATGCTGGGGCAGGCGTCGTCGATGCTGATCCCGCAGGTCGTCGGCTTCAAGCTCAGCGGCAAGCTGCCGGAAGGCACCACCGCCACCGACCTCGTGCTGACCGTCACCCAGATGCTGCGCAAGCTGGGTGTGGTCGGCAAGTTCGTCGAGTTCTTCGGCCCCGGCCTCAAGCATCTCGCGCTGGCGGATCGCGCCACCATCGGCAACATGGCGCCCGAGTACGGTGCCACCTGCGGCATCTTCCCGGTCGACCAGGAAGCGCTGAACTACCTGCGCCTGTCGGGCCGCAGCGAGGAGCAAATCGCGCTGGTCGAGGCCTACGTCAAGGCACAAGGCCTGTGGCACGACGAGCACACCCCGCACGCCGAGTTCAGCGCGACGCTCGAGCTGGATCTGGCCTCGGTGCGGCCATCGATGGCCGGCCCGAAGCGGCCTCAGGACCGCGTGCTGCTGGGCGAGGTACGCAAGAGCTACCTCGACGGCCTGAAGCTGCTGATCACCGGCCGCAAGATGCGCAACGGCGATGCCGAGCGTTTTGCCGGCGAGGGTGGCGCCAGCGCGGTCGGCAACGCGGCCAACGCCATGGCCGACGGCAGCATCCGCGTCGAGAAGGACGGGCACACCTTTGAACTGCGTGACGGTGCGGTGGTGATCGCCGCGATCACCTCCTGCACCAACACCTCCAATCCGGCGGTGATGCTGGGCGCCGGCCTGCTGGCCAGGAAGGCCGTCGCGCGCGGTCTCAAGCCCAGGCCCTGGGTGAAGACATCGCTGGCGCCCGGCTCGCTGGTGGTCACCGATTACCTGAAGAAGACCGGCCTGCTGGGCGAGCTGGAAAAGCTCGGCTTCTACACCGTGGGTTACGGCTGCACCACCTGCATCGGCAACTCCGGTCCGCTGCCGGCGGCGATCAGCAAGGGCATCGCCGAGGGCGACCTGGTCGCCGCGTCGGTGCTTTCGGGCAATCGCAACTTCGAGGGCCGCGTGCATCCCGAAGTGAAGATGAACTACCTGGCCTCGCCGCCGCTGGTGGTGGCCTACGCGCTGGCCGGCACGCTCGACATCGACCTCGAGCACGATCCGCTCGGCACCGGCAGCGACGGCAAGCCGGTGTATCTGCGCGACGTCTGGCCGTCCAATCAGGAAATCTCCGACACCATTGCCGGAGCGGTGACCGCCGAGATGTTCACCCGCAACTACGCCGACGTGTTCAAGGGCGACGCGCGCTGGAACGCGATCCGCTCGGCCGACGGCGACCTCTACCGCTGGGACGATTCCACCTACATCAAGAACCCGCCGTACTTCGAGGGCATGACGATGCAGGCCGGCGCGATCGCCGACATCCACGGCGCGCGCTGCCTCGGCCTGTTCGGCGATTCGATCACCACCGACCACATCTCGCCTGCCGGCAACATCAAGAAAGACTCGCCTGCCGGCCGTTATCTGATGTCCAAGGGCGTCGATCCGAAGGACTTCAATTCCTACGGCTCGCGACGCGGCAACGACGACGTGATGGTGCGCGGCACGTTCGCCAACATTCGCATCCGCAATCGCATGCTCGACGGCGTCGAGGGCGGTTATACCCTGCACGTGCCCAGCGGCCAGCAGCTGGCGATCTACGACGCCGCGATGCAATACAAGCAGGAAGGCACGCCGCTGGTGGTGATCGCCGGCAAGGAGTACGGCACCGGCTCGTCGCGCGACTGGGCCGCCAAGGGCACCCTGCTGCTGGGCGTGCGCGCGGTGATCGCCGAGAGCTTCGAGCGCATTCACCGCTCCAACCTGGTCGGCATGGGCGTGCTGCCGCTGGCGTTCAAGGACGGTGACTCGGCCCTGTCGCTGGGGCTGACCGGCAAGGAGCGCTTCGACATCGCCGGGCTCAAGGGCGGCGAGGCCCGCGAAGCCGAGGTGATCGCCCGCGGCGAGGCCGGTGAGAAGCGTTTCACCGTCAAGGTGCTGCTGCTGACCCCGAAAGAGCGCGAGTTCTACCGTCACGGCGGCATCCTGCCTTACGTGTTGCGGCAGCTGGCCGCGCAGAAAGCCGCCTGACCCGCGCCGCAAGTCGGCAAGGGGCCGGCGCTTGGCGTCGCGCGGTCGCAACTCCAGCGGAGAGCAGCAGACCAGGGCGACCGCACCCGGGGTGCGGTCGCCCGCCCATGCTGTTCCGGGGATCAGTGGCGAAGCGTGCTGTCGTAGAACGTGTCGAGGTCTTTCTGCAGCAATTTCAACGCATCCGGATTCAGATAGATCATGTGCCCCGACGGGTAGTAGCCGAAGCTGAGATGGCTGCGCAGCGCTGGTTCCAGCATCATGTGGTCGAGGTCGAATTCGGTGGCATGAAATGGCGTGGCAAGGTCGAAATAGCCGTTGGCCGAGAACACGCGCAGATGCGGGTTCTGGCGCATCGCCGCGCCGAGATCGCCGACCACGTAGGGCAGCGGCAGCGGCCAGCCGCCGGCGCCCGGCGCACGGTGCTTCCAGTCCCAACTCTGGATGATCTTGTCGTTCATCACCATGTAGGGCACGTCGGACTTGTACTTGAGCACGTTGGTAACGTACCAGTTGAAAGCCGCGGTGTAGGCCGGAGTGATGAAGGCGTCGGAGGGGTCGAAATCGGGCGTGGCCGAGATCGAATTGATGTTGTAGCCCGCATAGCGGCCATCGTAGCGGCCGATGCTCTCGCGCTCGGGCAGCATCAGTTCCTTGCGGAAGTTGCTGGCCTCGATGCGCAGGTTGGCGCGCTTGATGTAGCCCACCGGCAGGCCGGTGTATTCATGCAGCTTCTGCGCGATCGTATCCGCCTCGGCTGCCGGCAGGTTCTCGCCCTGAGCCAGCGCGCGCGCATAGTCGGTGTCGGCGAAATGACGCACTTGATCAAGGAAGGTCGTCAGATCGGCGGGCTTGTTCGGCAGCTTGTTGTGGTACCAGGCGATCGCGGCGTAGGTCGGCAGGTACAGCTCGTACTTGGTGTCCTGGCCCGGCATCAGCAATCCGTAGTTGAGGATCGAGGATTGCAGCACCACACCGTTGAGGGCGATGCCATGCTCCTGCAGGTATTCGGCCAGGGCCGCCGAACGCGTGGTGCCGTAGCTTTCACCATAGAGGAATTTGGGCGAATTCCAGCGGTTGTTGACGGTGATGTAGCGCTGGATGAAATTGGCGAACGAGCGCACGTCCTCGTCTACGCCCCAGAAATCCTTGTCCTTGCCGGTGCCGACGATGGTGCTGTAGCCGGTGCCGATGGCGTCGATGAAGACCAGGTCGGTCTTGTCGAGGATGCTGTGATGGTTGGCCACCAGATCGTAGGGCGGCGGCGGGGTCGAGGCGCCGTCGCCGACCACCACGCGCATCGGGCCGAACGCGCCCATGTGCAACCAGATCGACGATGAGCCCGGGCCGCCGTTGTAGAGAAAGGTGACCGGCCGCGTGGCCATGTTCTTGTCGCCATCACGAGTGTAGGCGACATAGAACATGCTCGCTACCGGCTCGCCCTTGTCGTTGCGGATCAACAGGGTGCCGGCGGTGGCGGTGTAACGGATGTCCTGGCCATTGATGGTGAGGCTGCCGTGGGTCACGACCGCAGTCTCTTTCGGTACCGGCGCCGTGGTGGTCTCCTTCTGCGCCACTGCCTTGCCGGCAGCAGCGTCCTCGGCGTGCAGCAGCGGGGATGAGGTGACAAGCAAAGCGGCAATCGACAAGGCAAGCAGCGTGCGTTTCACGAATACCTCCTGGGCAAATCAGCGGACAACGCCACGCCGGGCGCTGGAAGCACTTAGAGCAAGGGTGTGTCGCCGGGGTTCCATGTCTAGGCCATTGGTCATGCCCTGAGGCCCCGGGGACGGCGGCGGCGCATCTTGCAGCGCGCCTTGCTGCACAACGGAGCGCTATGCTCCAATCAAACGCGTCGTGCGCGAGGCCGCAGCCGCGCTCCACACCCGAGGGAAGGACAAGCGTCGATGAGCAACGAGCGTCCGTGGCTGGAGCACTACCCTGCAGGTGTGCCGAAGGAGATTGATCTCGGCGCCTACTCCTCCATCAACGCGGTGCTCGACGAGGCTTTCGAACGCTTCCGCGACCGCCCTGCATTCGCCAACTTCGGCCACACGCTGAGCTATGGCGAGGTGGATCGCCTGAGTCGGCAGTTCGCCGGTTACCTGAGCGGCGAGCTGAAGCTGGCCAAGGGCGAGCGCATCGCGATCATGCTGCCCAACGTGCTGCAGTACCCGATCGCGCTGTTCGGCGCCCTGCGCGCCGGGCTGATCGTGGTCAACACCAATCCAATGTACACCGCGCGCGAGCTCAGGCATCAGCTGAGTGATTCCGGGGCCACCGCGATCGTGGTGCTGGACAACTTTGCCTCCGTGCTGCAGGAGGTGCTGCCCGAGACGCCGGTGAAGCACGTCATCACCACCGGCCTCGGCGACATGCTGGGCGCGATCAAGGGCGCACTGATGAATGCGGTGGTCAGGCACGTCAAGAAAATGGTGCCGGTCTATCACATCGAGGGCGCGGTGCGTTTCGGCGATGCGCTGGCGCGCGGCTGGCGTCAACCCGCACCGCGGCTGGCGATGAGCCTCGACGATATCGCCTTCCTGCAGTACACCGGCGGCACCACCGGCGTCGCCAAGGGCGCGATGCTGACCCACTGCAACATGGTCGCCAACATGCTGCAGGCGTCGCTATGGATGGGCGATGCCATCCGCCCGGGCGAAGAGGTGATCATCACCGCTCTGCCGCTGTATCACATCTTTGCGCTGACGGCCAACTGCTTCACCTTCATGAAGTCGGGCGGCCTCAACGTACTGATCACCAATCCGCGCGACATGCCCGGCTTCGTCAAGGAACTGGGCAAGGTGCACTTCACCGCGATCACCGGTGTCAACACGCTGTTCAACGGCCTGATCCACACGCCGGGCTTCGCCCAGCTCGACTTTTCGCGTCTGCGCACGACTCTCGGCGGCGGCATGTCGGTGCAGCGCGCGGTGGCGGAGAAATGGAAGCAGGCGACGGGTTGCACCTTGGCGGAAGCGTATGGGCTTACGGAAACATCGCCGGCGGTCTGCATCAATCCGTTGAATATCAAGGAATACAACGGCTCGATCGGGCTGCCGGTGCCATCGACCACGGTCTGCATCCAGGACGATTCCGGGCAGCTGCTGCCCACTGGCCAGATCGGCGAGCTGTGCGTCAAGGGCCCGCAGGTGATGAAGGGCTACTGGAACCGACCCGACGAGACCGCCAAGGTCATGGACCGCGATGGCTGGTTGCACACCGGCGACATCGCGCGGATGGACGAGCGCGGCTATTTCTTCATCGTCGATCGCAAGAAGGACATGATCCTGGTGTCGGGCTTCAACGTGTACCCGAACGAGATCGAGGACGTGGTGGCGCTGCACCCGGGTGTGCTGGAGGTGGCCGCGATCGGGGTGCCGGACGAAAAATCGGGCGAGGCGGTCAAGTTGTTCGTGGTGCGCAAGGACCCCGGCTTGACCGAGGCTGAGTTGCGCCGACACTGCGAAGAGAACCTCACCGGTTACAAGCGACCGAAATCGATCGAGTTCCGTGACAGCCTGCCGAAGAGCAACGTCGGCAAGATCCTGCGCCGCGAGTTGCGCGAGTCGGCAGCTCACTGAACTGCCGGATCAGGCACTCAGCGCCATGTCGTCCCAGGGCTCAAGCCGATCGGCGTGGCCGCCCAGCAGGTTCCAAAGCGGTACCTGCTTGTCTTCCGGGATGCGCGCGTAGGCAAAACACACGTGATCGTCGGTGACGCGGGCCACGGTGGCCTCGACGTTGATGTGCAACCCGGCCTCGAACAGTATGTCGAGCACCCACAGCTGGCCCGATTCGCCATCCCAGCCGTGCGGCCGACGCAGACGCACCCCGGTCGCGGAAATGTCCTCGATCTCGCTGGACAGGCTATCGCCACCCCGGTTCATCAGCACCGTGGTATCGAGTTGCTTGCGCGCGTGACGCAGTCCCTGTATGGACATGATGTGCTCCCGATCCGATGTCGTTGCCGGCGCCGCCCAGAAACCGATCCTGGGGCGGCCCCTCCTGCCTGATCAAGCAAATCGCGGGCCATCGACAACGATACGCCCGGCAAGCCTCAGGTGCACCGTCGATCGGCCGAATCGCCGCCGTCACGGGATGCTCATTCGACCTCGCGCGGCAGGCCCTGACGCAACGCGTCCATTGCTGCACGCCTGCGCCAGTGCTGGACAGACGTGCCGCCGGGTCTTAGTCTTGAGCCGTCGGGTGGGGGGTTGCGGCCGGCGAGATGTCGTCCGCGTCAGTGTCATGCCGTTGTCCTGAGTGGCCCCTGCGGCGGCCAGGGCGCGCACCCCGGCCCCACCGGGATCGCACGCAGCGCTGGATCAGCGCCATCAGGCCGGCTGCCTCGCCCCGAGTACACAGGACACGCTGAGCCAGGCCGCGGCGCGCGGCTGCCGTCACGCGAGTGCCGTATGCATTCCGAGCCTTCCGAGGCCGCCCCGGCGGATGCGCCGCAAGGCGTTTTCGGACCAATACCGCAGCAGCAGGAAATGCCGCTCGCTCTGGTGCGCGGGCTGCCGCTGCTGCAGATGCCGCAGGACCTGTACATCCCGCCGGATGCGCTCGAGGTCATCCTCGAGGCATTCGAGGGCCCGCTGGACCTACTGCTGTATCTGATCCGGCGGCAAAACCTCGACATCCTCGACATTCCGATCGCGGAGATCACCCGGCAATACATGGACTACATCGGGATGATGCACGAAATGCGGCTGGAACTGGCCGCGGAATACCTGGTGATGGCCGCGATCCTGGCTGAGATCAAGTCGCGGCTGCTGCTGCCGCGGCCGGCCGTCGTCGAAGGCGTCGAGGACGACCCGCGCGCCGAACTGGTACGCCGGCTGCAGGAATACGAGCGCTTCCAGAAGGCCGCCGCCGACATCGATGCGTTGCCGCGGATGGAACGCGACACCGCGCTGGCGCAGGCCGAGGTGACCGATCGTGTGGTCGTGCGCCTGCCGCCTCCGGTGGATCTGCGTGAACTGCTGCTGGCGCTGAAGGACGTGCTGCGCCGCGCCGAGCTGTCGGGACACCATGCCGTGCGCCGCGATGCACTGTCGGTGCGCCAGCGCATGGGCGAGGTGCTGAAGTTGCTGCAGGACGGCGCCTTTCATGCGTTCCAGACGCTGTTCGATCCGGCTGAAGGTCGGCCGGGCGTGGTGGTGAGCTTTCTCGCGATGCTCGAGCTTGCCAAGGAAATGCTGGTGGACATTGTGCAGGAGACACCACTGGCGCCGATCTACCTCAAGGCGCACACCGCCGTACCCGACTGAATCCATGGACACAGCCAACCTGAAACGCATCCTCGAGGCCGCACTGCTGGCCTCACCGCATCCGCTCTCGCTGCCGCAACTCGGCGCGCTGTTCGGCGACGACGAACAGCCCGGCCCCGACGCCATCGCTCAAGCCATCGCAGCACTGCGCGCCGATGCCGAGCATCGCGGCGTGGCCTTGGTCGAGGTCGCTTCCGGTTTTCGCTACCAGGTGTGCGCCGACGTGCATCCCTGGGTTGCACGGCTGTGGAGCGAACGCCCCAGCAAATACTCGCGCGCGCTGCTCGAGACACTGGCGCTGATTGCCTATCGGCAACCGATCACGCGCCCGGAGATCGAACAGATTCGCGGCGTGGTGGTGTCCGGCAACATCGTCCGCACGCTGGAAGAGCGCGAGTGGATCCGCGTCGTCGGCCATCGCGACCTGCCCGGCCGACCGGCGCTGTTCGGCACCACCCGCGGGTTTCTGGACTACTTCAACCTGAAGTCGCTGGATGAGCTGCCGCCGCTGGCTGACATCCGCGATCTCGACGAGATGCTTCCGCAATTCGATTTCGTGGCCGCGCCGCTGCACGCCGACGCCGGTCCGATCGCTGCTGCGTCCATTGAGGACGATGCGGCACCCTCCCCCGCCACCGCCGCCGAGGCGGAGGCCTCCGCGGATGCCCCCGAAGGCACCGCCTCCGCACCACCCCAGGAGTTTCGCGCATGACTGCGCCTACCCGTACCTTGCTTACCCTCAAGCGCGAACGCGACGCCGAGTCCGCCGCGCTCGAAGAGCGCCTGCACAAGGTGCTCGCCAACGCCGGTCTCGGTTCGCGCCGCCTGCTGGAACAGCGCATCGAGGCCGGCGAGATCAGCGTCAACGGCAGTCCGGCCGGCATCGGCACCAGCGTGCACGCCGGCGACCGCGTCGATCTCGATGGCCGCCAGTTCGTGGTCGCCAGCGACAGCCGCGACGACGCCGAAGTGATCGCGTATCACAAGCCCGAAGGCGTGGTGACCACGCGCGACGATCCGGAGGGCCGCCCGACCGTGTTCGAACAGCTGCCGCGTCTGAAGGGCGCGCGCTGGATCGCGGTCGGCCGTCTCGACATCAACACCACCGGCCTGCTGCTGCTGACCACCGACGGCGAACTGGCCAACGCGCTGATGCACCCTCGCACCGGTCTCGAGCGCGAGTACCTGTGCCGCGTGCACGGAGAAGTGCCCGACGAGGTGATCGAACGCCTGAAAGCCGGTGTCGAGCTCGAGGACGGCCCGGCGCGCCTGGACGAGATCGCCGTGATCAGCCGCGGCGGCAGCCACAGCTGGTTCCGCGTCGTGATCCGCGAAGGCCGTAACCGCGAAGTGCGCCGGCTGTGGGACTCGCAGGGTTTTCTGGTCAGCCGCCTGAAACGCATTCGCTACGGCGCGATCGAGTTGCCGCGCACCCTGCGCCGCGGCCTGAGCGAGCCGCTGGACGCCGGCACCATCACCGCGCTGCGCACGCAGGCCGGGCTGGGGGCACCGCAGCCGACGCTGACCCTGCGCCCGGTCCTGCACCAGCGTCGCAGCACACGCGCGCCGAACGAATTCCGCCCGCAACAGCGTTCGCCGCAGGCGTGGACCGGTGTGCATCAGGGCGAAGCCCGCGAGCTGACCGCATTCGATCGCATCCGCGACGACGGTCCGGGCCGCCGCAGCGGCAAACCGCGTCGTGGCGCCGGCAGCGGCCGCGAAGTCAACGGCAATGTCGCGCGACCCGATCGTGCACAGCAGGGGCGCAAGCCGCGCTCGTTCGCCCCCGGCCAGGAATTGCCGTCGGTGCGTACCTGGTTCGCTGGCGACGATCGCAGCGGCCGCGCCGCCGGTGCCGCGGGTGCGCGACGCGGCTTCAAGCCCAAAGGGTCGGCACAGCCGCACGGCGCCGGCAGCGCGCGCCCGCAGGGCGGGCGTCCCGGCGGCCCGCGGCCCGCGGGTGCACGTCCCGGTGGCGGCGGACGCCCCGAGGGTGGCCGTCCCGGCAAGGGATTCGGGCCCAACCGGCGCCCGGGCGGCCCGAACCGCGGACCGCGCTGAGCGCAGGCGCAGATGGATCGCCTTGCCGCGATGCAGCTGTTCGTGCGCGTGGTCGAAAGCGGCAGCTTCGCTGCGGCAGCGGCACAGGCTGACATCTCGCGCGCGCAGGCCAGCAAGCTGATCCGCGGCCTCGAGGATGATCTCGGCGTGCGCCTGCTGCAGCGGACCACGCGCACGCTCAGTCTGACCGAGGCCGGCCAGCGCTACCTCGATCGCGTGCGCGAGGCACTGGCAGCGATCGCCGAAGCCGAAGCCGATGCCGCCGAACACCAGTCCGAACCCCGCGGTCGCCTGCGCCTCAGCGCGCCAACGTCCTTCTCGATTCTGCATCTCGGCCCGGCGCTGGCCGAGTTCCACCAGCGTTACCCGAAGATCGAGCTGGAGGTGGATCTCGACGATCGCCTCGTCGATCTGGTCGAGGACGGCTGGGACATGGCGCTGCGCATCGGCCGGCTGGCCGATTCCAGCCTGGTGGCGCGGCGTCTCGCGCCCTGCCGCATGGTCGCCGTGGCGTCACCCGGCTATCTGCAGCGACACGGAACGCCGCAGCATCCGCTGGAGCTGGCCCGTCATGCCTGCCTGCGCTACTCCCTGGCCCGCCGCCGCGACGAGTGGACGTTCACCCGCGCCGGCGAGAGCGTGACCGTCAGCGCCAGTGGACCGCTGCGCGCCAACAACGGCGACATGATCGCCGCGGCGGCGACCGCCGGTCTCGGCATCGCCCTGCAACCGAGCTTCATCTCCAGCGAGCGCCTGCGCCGCGGCGAACTGGTGCGCGTGCTGCCGGACTGGCAGATCGAAGCCGATGCGGCCGTCTATGCGGTGTATCCGGCCAGCCGCGCGCTGCCCGCCAAGACGCGCGTGCTGATCGACTTCCTCGCCGAACGCTTCGGCGATTTCCCCTACTGGGACTGCGGACTGTTTCCCGAGACGACGGCTCCGGCCGCCACGCGCAAATCGCGCAGCCGGTCCTGAGCGCTCAGATCCGCAACTCGAAATCGTCGGCGTCCATCCACGCCGGAAAGCGCTGGCGGTGCGCCAGCAGCGGCACCGGGTCGAGGCTGACGGTGACCGTCTGTTCCTGCGCACCCAGTTCGACCAGCTGTTCGCCGAGCATGTCCAGCACCGCGCTGTCGCCGGCATAGGCCAGGTCATTGCCGTCGCGGCCGACGCGATTGACACCGACGCAGTAGCTGAGGTTCTCGATCGCGCGTGCGCGCAGCAGCGTGCGCCAGGCGTGCCGGCGCGGCTGCGGCCAGTTGGCGACGAACAGCACGAGGTCGTAGTCCATGCCGCCGGCCGCCGCTGCGTCACGGCGATTGCGGACCCACACCGGAAAGCGCAGGTCGTAGCAAACCAGTGGACAGATGCGCCAGCCGTTCAATTCAACGATCAGGCGGCGCTCGCCGCCGGCATAGCGCGTGTGCTCGTCGGCCATGCGGAACAGGTGGCGCTTGTCATAGATCTCGAAAGTCCCGTCGGGGCGCATCCACAGCAGGCGGTTGAAATGGCGATCGCCCTCGCGCACGACGATGCTGCCGGTGATCACCGCACCGATCTCGGCGGCCAGACCGCGCAGCCACGGCAGCGCCTCGCCGTCCATGCGCTCGGCGTTGTGCAGGGTCTCGTTGGTGAAACCGGAGAGGAAGGTCTCCGGCAGCACGACCAGATTGCTGCCGAGGCCGGCAAGGCTGCGCACCAGATCGCCGTAGTAGGCGCGGTTGCCGGCGGCGTCGTGCCAGCGTGTCGCGCCCTGCACCAGGCTGACGGTCAGAGTGCGCACAGTCGTTCCGCGGCGCCTTGCAAGGTGGCGTCGGTCTTGGCGAAGCAGAAACGCACCAGCTTCGCATCCGGTGGCGTCTCGTAGAACGCCGACACGGGAATCGCCGCCACGCCGGCCTCGCGCACCAGCCACTCGCAGAAATTGAGGTCATCGGTGTCGCGGATGGCCGCGTAGTCGGCCAGCTGGAAATAGCCGCCCGGGACGTCCAGAAGCCGGAAGTGGGAGCCCGACAGCAGCGCGCGGAAACGGTCGCGCTTGCCCTGATAGAAGGCCGGCAGGTCGAGGTAGTGCCGCGGTTCGGTCTCCAGCATTTCGGCGAATGCCCATTGCGCCGGATGGAACGTGCAGAAGGTCAGGTACTGATGCACCTTGCGGAACTCGGCGGTCAGCGCCTTGGGCGCCACGCAGTAGCCCACCTTCCAGCCGGTGCAGTGGTAGGTCTTGCCGAACGAGCTGATCACGAAGCTGCGCTCGACCAGCTCGGTGTGCCGCAGCACGCTCTGGTGTTCGCGGCCGTCGAACAGGATGTGCTCGTAGACCTCGTCGGAAAGAATCAGGATGCCGGTGCCACGCACGATCGCGGCCAGCGCGTCGAGGTCGGCGGCGTCAAGCACCGCACCGGACGGATTGTGCGGGCTGTTGATCATGATCATGCGCGTGCGCGGCGTCACGGCGTCGCGCACGCGCTGCCAGTCGACACCGAAATGCGGCAGCGTCAGCGGCACATGCACCGCTTGCGCGCCTTGCAGGTTGATCGCCGGCTCGTAGCAGTCGTAGCAGGGGTCCAGCACGATCACCTCATCGCCCGCGCGCACACTGGCGGCGATTGCGGCGAAGATCGCCTCGGTGGCGCCGGAGGTAACGGTGATCTCGGTATCAGGGCTGACGCGGCGGCGATACAGGCGCTCGGTCTTCAGTGCGATCTGCTCGCGCAGCTTGAGTACGCCGGCCATCGGCGCGTACTGGTTTCTGCCCTCGGCCATCGCTCGCGCCAACGCTTCGCGTAGCGGTGTCGGCACTTCGAAATCGGGAAAGCCCTGCCCGAGGTTGACCGCCTTGTGCTCCATCGCCAGCTGACTCATCACCGTGAAAATAGTGGTGCCCACCTTGGGCAGCTTGGTTTCAATCTGCATGGGCGAGCGTCCCGGCGGTTGCTGAAAGCCGGCACAGGCTATCACGTGACCCGGTGCGGATGGCGGTGATGGACGTCCAAACGGCGCGCGATCTGCCACTGGCAGATCGCCAGCGCGATCACCGCTCGGCTGCGCCTCGCGGGCTGTTGCGGGCTCGCGCATCCTGCGCTCGCCTCGCAACCCGGCCATCGGCTTCCTGCCGATGGCGTTACTCGCACCTTCCCTGGCGCTCGCCCTGCGGGCCGCCTGCGGCGTTCGAGCGCGCTCCTGCGCGCTTCGTCGCCGCCGCGCGATCTGCCACTGGCAGATCGCCAGCGCGATCACCGCTCGGCTGCGCCTCGCGGGCTGTTGCGGGCTCGCGCATCCT
>Ga0307372_10006960_pt1 | contig 16367 bp, 11 predicted proteins | sample OX1MG_FD_202533 | JGI IMG/M metagenome (GOLD analysis project Ga0307372, IMG submission 202533) | Soil microbial communities from Risofladan, Vaasa, Finland - OX-1 | ecosystem: Environmental > Terrestrial > Soil > Coastal area > Acid sulfate soil | place: Finland: Risofladan, Vaasa | collected... | reverse complement strand
TCGGGCTCGCTGAACTTGTCGCCGGCTTTGAAGGTCTTCTCGCCGACGGCGTTGGTCAGCAGGTTGCGCAGCTTGAGGCGCACCAGGGTCTGGCCGCCGCGGGCCGTGGGGGTAGAGATCTCCTTGTCCATGCAGACGTAAGGGGCACCTTCAAACTCCAGGAAAGATTTGCGTTTGATGTCGATTGCGTCGGTCAGAGCGGCCATCGGAATATTGTAGGCTGGTGGCTCGGGGTAGGGTGCAGGGGAGGCCCGCTCTGCTCGTGGACTCTCCAAGCTGCCTCCACTGGAACCGAAATCTACCAGAGGTGTTTGCGGGCGAAGGCGTGGCCGGAGCCGGATTTGAGGTAGCGCTCGAAGGCTTGGGCGCGGAGGGGGCTGGTGAAGGCGGTGTAGGTGATCAGGCGCCAAGGGGCGTGCGTGGAGGTATGAGAGACTTTGCCGCGGTTGTGGTCGGCGAGGCGGCGTTTGAGGTCGGCGGTTACGCCGATGTAGCGATGGGCGGGGATTGTCTGGGATTCGATCAGGTAGACATAAAGCACGGAAGGAATTTAGGCGAAGGCAGCGGGAAATTCAACCACGCGGGTGGGGGGGCGGCCTTGAGGGATGGGCCCTGCTTCGCTCCTGCGGAGCTTCGCAGGGCACCATTTTCGCGCGCAGCGCGAAAATGGTGGAGGCGGTGGGAGTTGAACCCACGTCCGAAAGTGCTGCCGACAGGGAGAACTACGAGCGTATTTCGTTCCGATACTGCTCGCGCCGCACGGTCAGAACGAACAAGAGCCGCATGACGCTATCTCCTTGCCTCGTGAGAAGCTCTCGTCCATCCGCGCCGGAGCCCGCGCGACGGACCAGCCTGCAAAAATGACGCCCACGCCGGACCTACAGGTGAATCCGGATGAACGACGCGAACCTAATTAGGCCGCGTATGCCAGTTGTTGAGTGTTGGCATTTTTAGTTTTCCATGCGGGTACAGGGGCATGGTGCCTGGCACGCCTCCCTATCTCATCCACTTCCGTCGAATCCGGGACGCCCCCAATTCGATGAAGCTTCGAATTCATTATATCAGACCGGCTGGCAACCTAATATTTAAGCCCGTAGCGCAACTCGACGTACACCTCGCGGGGGGCGTTGAAGTGCGTGCCGCCGAAGGTCAGGCTGTTATCGATCAGCAGGTGGCGATTGAAGATATTGAGAGCAGTGGCGGAAATGTTCACGCGGTCGGTGAGCTGCTTGCCAGCCGAGAGGCTGAATTCCGCATGCTGGGGCAGGTGGGACGGCGGAGCGTCGCCGTTGGCGAAGCCGGAACCGTAGTACACGCTCAGGTCGCCGTAGACGGCGCCGGGAAAGTTCCAGTCCAGCCCGGTATTCAGCGTGTTGCGCTGGTCGTGATCGAGGAGGAAATACCCGCTGCCGGGGGCGAAATCGGTCAACCCGCCGCTGACCGCTCCCTCGCCCTCGGCGATCTGGTTGGAGTAGGCGAGGTGGAACTGGCCGCGGTTCCACAGCCGCGGCGAACGCACCGTGGCCTCGAAGGCGCGGATGCGGGCGCCGGCGATGGTCAGGGGAAAGAAAATATCCGAGTTGCCCACGTTATTGTGGTCGAAGAAGTTGCGGGCGCGGTTGTGGAAGTAGTCCATGTCCAGCCCCCAGCTCCCACGTCCAAGCTGGAAGGGCACGGTCATGCCCACCTGCCACTCCTCATCCCGCTCCCCGTGCAGGGGAATGTAGGCCAGACTCTGTCCGGTGACATATTGCAGCAGCGGCCCGGAGATCGTCTCCAGCGGCGGCGCCTGGTAGTAGAGGCCGTAGTTACCGCGCAACACCCAGTGCCAGCGCGGCAGCTGCACGGCCAGCCCCACCCGGGGCGAGGTGGCGTTCTCGGACAACTGCCCGGCAAAGTGGGATTGCCGCACCCCGCCCATCAGCGTCAGCCACGCCCAGGGGTTGTACTTCTCCTCGACGAACGCCTCCTCGATCTGGCCCGACAGCGCCTGCGGCTGCGAGAAGTCAGGGTGGGAGGCATCGTTGAAGCGCAGGCCAAACAGCTCGTGGTCGCGCTGCCCGAAGCCGTAAAAACCCACCTCCAGGCTGTTCTTCGCCGTCTGCCGGGTCAGCGTCGTTTGCAGGCCGGCATAAGTGGAGCTGCGCTGATCGGTGGTGCTGATGGGATAATCCTGCGCCCCGCCCAAGTAGTTGGCGCTGTTGTAGTGGAACAGGGGCGAGACGGTGAGCAGCGTGTCGGGACTCAAGGTGCGCACCCAACTGAAATTGACGAAGGCGTCACTCTCCCGCTGGGCATCGTGCTGAAAACTGGCGGGGTCGGAGTTCTGCCCGGGGGTGTTGGGAATCTGGTAAAAATCCCGCCGCTGCGACGCCGCCAAACGCAATTGGTTGTCGGCGTTAACGTTATAGATCAGCGACTCGAAACCGCCCTGCCCATTGTCGGCGTCGTGCAGCACCTGCGCCACGGGCGTTTCCAGCCCCAAATCGGAGCGGTTGCCGCTCAAGCCGGCGAAGTAGGCAAACTTGTCGGTGTGGCTGCCGAAGTTGAGCTCGTCATGGGTCTGGTTAAAGTTGCCCAGGCTCAGTTCCAGCTCCGCCTGGTTGTTCATCGAGAACCCGCTGCGCGGCACCACGTTGAACACGCCGTAGGTGCGGTCGCCGTACTCGGCGTCGTAGCTGCCGCGCTGCACCTCCATATAGTCCACATCGCTGGGATTGAACTGTGGCCCAACGTTGCTGGCGATGTTGGTATTGGGCACCGGCACGCCGTCGACCAGCCAGCTCACTTGGTGGCCGCCGCGCACATGCAATTGATCGTGGACCATATAGGCGCCGGGGACGAAATCGGTGATCATGGCCAGGCTGTTGGGCCGGTCGGCGCCGGGGGAGCGCACCACCTGCTGCCGGCTCACCGTGGTGGTGGGCGTCGAGGACTCGACGTTCACCGCGGGCGCCACGCTGGCGCTCACGGTGGTGGTTTGCGATGCCGTGGCCAAGGGCAGAAGCAAATGCACGATGGGCTCCGCGCCGGAGGCCACGGCCAGCGATTGCCGCGCCGCCTGCAGCCCAGGCGCGCTGGCGGTGAGGACGTAGTCGCCCAGCGGCACGCGCTGAAAATTAAACTCGCCGTTGGCGTCCGCGCTCGTGCTCATGCTCCACTGCGAGTTGGCGGCGCGCAAAACGACCTTCGCGCCCGGGATCGGACGGTGCTGGGGATCGTGAACGATCCCGCGAACGCCGCCAAAAATTGTGGCAAAGGCCAAAGACACCAAGCAGACGCAACACACCACCAGCAACCATACTCGACGCGTACTCATGCAAATCCCCCGAAGATCGCTGCCATCCAGAAGACGAGCCGCGGCCGCGCGCGGCGCACGCGGTCATCAGCCCGGTAATCGAGAAGCGATCAGACGGCCGGGGGATGGAATACGCGGGAGTGAACTCCGGCGGTTGGCCGCGCGCACAGTACCGCGGCGGCGCCCAAGGCCCGTACCAAGGGAGTGCACTTCGGAACCCGGGCGAGCGGCATCAAGGGCGTGGATGAAACCGGCAAGTGCAAGGAAACGCCGCGCACCATGGCACAGAGTGTTGCACAGCGATTATTTTTGTGGGTGCCACACATGGCCGGGACGCCGTTGCCAGCACCGGCCGCCGCAGTGCAAGAACCCTGGCCCAAGCAACTGGCCACGCCGCCGTTGCTCAGCGCCCAGCTCAGCAGCGGCAGCAACAGGATCCAGACCACAAATAATTGCCGGCTGGCGCGCATCGATATCTTGAGATGCCCGAGCAGATGACCCGGATTCAATTTGTGGCTCGCCACTTTTTGCTGGGTCGCTCCCGCTGGTCGCTTGTGGGCGGGCTTCGACTGGCGGCAGCGGGCGCCCGCTCTGCTCGTGGCGCTTCCAAGCTGCCTCCATTTGAATCGGGCTCTGGAAGCGGCTCGCCAACATATCGAGGCGTTACCTGTTAAGTGCCGCGGGCCGCCGCTACGGTTGCCGGGCGCCGGGCGGACAGGAGCCAATACAGCACCGGCCCGGTGGCCAGCAGCGCCACGGCCATACCCGCAAACCGGGGCTGCTGCTTGATGGCCAGGGCGAACATCGCCACCGCCAGCCCCATGGGTGCGCAACAGACGGGCAGCAGTTTCCATCCGGTGAGTGGAATGCGGAACGGCGGCGGCTCGCCACGTTGCACCGCGGCTTTGGCATTCGCCACCATCGCCGGCGCCGGCCGCCGGCGTAGAATCCACAGCGCCACGAACTCCAGCGATAGTCCGGCGATGTCAAACAGCACGTCCAGCGCCAGCAGGTTGGTGAACGAGGCCCAGACAAAGAGGCTGTACAGCACCGTACACACCAGCACCGCCCGCCACGCCGCCCCGTACCGGTTCCGCCCCAGCAGCCAGCCCGGCAGGAAACCATCCTGCGCCAGGCTCATCGGCAACGGCACCACGTAGAGCAGTTGCCCGGTGTACTGCGCCCAAGCACTCAGGATGGCGGTCAGCGTCATGATCAGCGCCACCGCCGGCGCCAGCCGCGTCCCCAGCGCCAGCGCTCCGAGGTGGACGAAGTAACCATTGCTCCAGTGCGCCGCCACCGGATCAAGATGCAACCCCGCCGCCACCGGCAGCACGTACCCCAGCGTGATCAGCACCAGCCCCCAAAACAGCGCTCGCGGGTAGGTATGGTGCGGCCGATGCACGTCGGGTGCGAAGGTGGCCACGTTATCCCAGCCGGCGTAGTTCCACATCACCGTGCTCAGCCCCACCGCCCAGCCGGCCCAGCCTAGGGATTGGCCGGGCACATGCCCTAAGGCCACCGCCGGAACAGCGTACGCCGGCGCCCGCCACCACGCCGCCAGCACCAGCGCCACGAACGGCGCCATCACCGCCACCGAACTCACCATGGCGTAGCGGGAGATGAAGCGCGCCCCGCGCAGGTTCAGGATCGCCGCCAGCCAGATGAAGCCCAGCACAAACGCCATCGTGGCCGCGCCCGAAAGGGCATGGCCGGTGAACATGGGCCACCCCTGCCGCATGATGGCGCCGCACAGCACCGGGTACAGCGGCATGTCCACCCAGGTGAACAACCACCCCCACCAGCCCTCTTGAAAGCCCCAGAAATCGCCGGCAGCGAGGCGCACCCACTGGTAGTAGCCGCCCAGCAGCGGCAGCGACGAGGCCAGCTCCGCCGCCATCAACGCGATCGGCAACGACCACAGCACCGGCACCACGAGCAAGAGTATCAGCGTCGCCACTCCGCCGATCGAGGCCACCATCGGCTCCAGCCCGTAGGGCCCACCGCTGACGGTGAGAAAGATCAACGCCAGCAGCCCCAAGGTGCCAATCGGGTGGCGCGCCACCTTTCGCTGGGTCGCTCCCGTTGCCACCCCTGCGCTTCGCGCTGGGGACCCCGGCGTTGGTCGCTTGAGGGCAGGCTTCGATTGGCGGCCAGGGATGCCCGCTTTGCTCGTGGCATCTCCAAGCTGCCTCCACGCGCGCCGCTTCGCTGTCTCCGCCTGCATGGGTGCGCCAACATAGCACGGATGGACGCGGGCGCGGGCGCCTACGGCATGATCAGCCGGTCATTTTCCTAGACAGTGACGGTGACCCGCATAAAGGCGGCGGGAATGAACGTGCCCGCCTGGCTTTTGTTATGCACGTTGGCCAGCTCGACCAACTGGTCGTGGAGGAGCTGTGCCTTCCCGGCCTTCTGCGCCGCTTCCACGGCCACCATGGTGGGGCCGTAGAAACGTTCGAAGAGGTCAATGAAATCCGCCGGCGTTTTCTCCGGATGGGCGATGTAGTAGGTGTCCTTCACCATCGATATGTTTTCCTGGGCGACTCCGGCCGCGCCGAAACGCTCGATGATGTGGCTCTCCACCCCCCAGGTCATGGGGCTGATGAAGCCTTCCGGCGGGGGCGGTGTGAACGCCGAGCTCACTTTAAGCAACTCTGAGACAAACGTCGGATCGCCGGGTATCCAGTTGCCCATCACCACGCGGCCGCCGGGTTTGGTGACCCGCACCATCTCCCGCGCCACATCGAATGGCCGGGGCGCGAACATCGCCCCGAACACGGAGAGGCTCAGATCAAAAGTATCGTCCTCGACCCCATGCAGTTCGCAGGCATCGCCTTCGTAAAATTTCAGCCGCGTGAGGCCGGCTTCGGCGGCTCGGCGGTTGCCGGCCTCGACCAGGCTGGGGGTGAGATCGATGCCGGTGACGTCGGCGCCCAAGCGGGCCAGCGGCAGCGCCGTCGTGCCATCGCCGCAGCCGAGATCCATCGCGCGCAGCGGCGGCACGATGCTGAGGGATTCAACGAGCGCTTCGCCGGATTGCCGCAAAAACGCGGCGATCTCGGAGAAGTCGCCTTTTTGCCATAACGCGCGGTTCGCACTCACAGCTCCGGCCGGGGCCGCGCTGGTTGCCATGACCTTGGATTCCATGTGGTTGCCTCCATCTGGGGCTGGTAACTTCCCTATCTGGACTAGAATTATCCGATGCACCCACGTGGTTGGCTATATCCAAGCGTCCTGATAACTTGCTCAAGAGGCGGATGGCACGGCGTTCAGAGGAACCCATGGACCCATTCTCTGAAATCCTGAGTGGCGTCAAGCTGACCGGAGCAGTGTTCTTCACCGCCTATTTCTCGGCGCCCTGGGGAGTCTCCGCACCGGCAGCTCCGCTGACGGTGGCAGCACCCCATCTCATGCTTTACCACATGGTGGTTGACGGCGAGGCCGCGGTTGCCACCCGCGATGGGCAGGTGCTCGACCTCAACGCTGGCGATGTCGTGGTCCTCCCCCATGGGCAGGCCCACGACATGAGCAGCAAGGGAGCGAAGCCGCCGTTTCTGAACTACAGCATCGTCGAGGCCAAGATCCAGGCGGGCGATTTGACCCCCTTGCGGGCTGGTGGCGGCGGCGCCACCTCGCGGCTGGTGTGCGGATACTTAGCCTGCGACCCCTGCCTCAGCCGCCCCATCCTCGACGGCCTGCCAGCGGTATTCAAGATCAATATCCGGGCCGACCCCTCCGGACAGTGGCTGGAAAGCTCCATTCTGCACCTGGTCGAAGAAGCCGGTTCCGGACACGCCGGCAGCGAAGCCATGCTGGCGAAACTCTCGGAAGCCATGGTCGTGGACATCCTGCGCCGCTACGTGGACCAATTACCAGAGCGGCACAAGGGCTGGCTCACCGGCGTCCGCGATCCCGTCGTCGGGAAGTGCTTGAGCTTGCTGCACAGCCGTGCTGCCCAGCCCTGGACCATCGCCATGCTCGCCGCCGAAGTTGGCATGTCGCGCTCCGCCTTGGTCGAGCGCTTCACCCGCTATCTCGCCGAACCGCCCATGGCGTACCTGACGCGGTGGCGGCTGCAGTTGGCCGCGCGCTCGCTGGCCGGCACGGCGCGCGGCGTCGCCGCAATCGCCGCCGAAGTCGGCTACGAATCCGAGGCCGCCTTCAACCGCGCCTTCAAGCGGGAGTTTGGCGAACCTCCCGGCCGTTACCGCAGCCGCCAGCGCGGCTCGGCCTTGAAGTCGGCGTAGTACGATAAGAGAGCTGCGCTCAACTTTCTTGCTGCTGCCACTGTCGTTGACTAGCTACCCACTCCCACGCCGCCAGTTCTCGACTCTCGATCACACCCTGGGCCGCACGCTGGGCCGCTGGCTGTGCGCATGGCATTTTCTGAGTTTGGACGCACCCACGGTGGCGGCCCTCTGGGCCTGGTTCCTGGCCCGTTCGCTGGGGCTCGAACCGCCGGCGTGGGCGGTGCCGCTGCTCGCCTTGGCGACCTGGCTGCTCTATGTCGGCGACCGCATTCTCGACGGCCTGGGAACGGACGCCGCCGGGCGCGCCGCCTGGCGGGAACGGCACTTATTCCACCGCCGCCACCGCGTCGCGTTGGCGGCCACCGGCGCCACTGGCGCCGTCGTCCTGGTGGCGGCCGCGCTTGCGCGCTTGCCCGCCGTCGAATTGCGCGGCGATCTGCTGGTGGCGGCAGCAACGCTGCTGTATCTGCTGATTGTCCACGGAGTCCATGGAATCCATGGCATCCAAGGCGTCCATGGCCGCCGGGGCGCAGCTGAGCGCTGGCTGCCCAAGGAGATGGCGGTGGCCTCGATCTTCGCCCTGGCAACGGCGGTGCCCGCCTGGACGCTGGCCGGCAGCCAGCGCCCGGCATTAATGATCGAGGTGGCGCTATTTGCCGCCGTGTGCTGGCTGAACTGCGTCGCCATCGGGAAATGGGAAGACCACGCCGCCATCCACGCAACCACGCGCTGGGCCGGCGCCCACCTGCCGGGCATCGCTTTGCTCGTCGCCGCCGCCGCCGCCGTAGCACTGCCGCTGCGGGCCGCCGCCGCCGTGCTGGTCACCGCACTCGTGATCTGGGGTCTCGACGCCGGCCGGGACCGCTTCACCGCCTTGCAGCTCCGCATCGCCGCCGATGCCGCCCTGCTGACCCCGCTGTTGTGGCTGCGGCGATGACGACCGCCGACGGCGTGGCTCGCGGCTTCGACCGCCTCGCCCGCCCGTACCGCTGGATGGAGTACGCCAGCTTTGGCCCGGCGCTGGCCCGCTGCCGTTACGCCCGTCTCGGGGAATGCACCGCCGCGCGCCGCGCGCTGATTTTCGGCGATGGCGACGGCCGCTTCCTCGCCCGCCTGCTGCGCGCGCATCCCATGATCGAGATCGATGCCGTCGATTTCAGCGCCGCCATGTTGGCGCTGCAGCGCCGCCGCGCGGGCGCGGCGCACAACCGCGTGCGGTGGCACCGCGCCGACGCGCGCGCGTTCGCGCCCCCGGCAGGTGGCTTCGACGTTGTCGTGACCCACTTCTTTTTGGATTGCTTCGATAACGCCGAACTCGATCTCCTGGTCGCGCGCGTTGCCTCCTGCTGCACCGACGGCGCCGTCTGGATCGTCTCCGAGTTCGCGATACCCAACCGAGGCTGGGCGCGCTGGCCCTCGCGCGCCGTGGTCGCGGCGCTGTATCGCGCCTTTGGCCTGCTCACCGGGCTGCCCGTCCGCCGCCTCCCCGACCACCACGCCGCCTTATGCCGGCACGGCTTCCGGCTGGAGGACGAACGCCGCTTCCAGGGCGGGATGCTGCAGAGTCAGCGCTGGCGGAGGAGCGACAAGGTAGGTGGGGGGGCTGCGGAGCAGAACGTCGCGCTGTTCAGACTTGAAGCGGACGTCCGGGCTTGAACCGGAACCTGTGGCTCGCCACTTTTCGCTGGGTCGCTCCCGCGATGCTCGCACTGTGAGCATCACTCGCTTGTGGGCGGGCTTCGACTGGCGGCGCACGAGCGGCACTGCCGCTCGTTGCCCCGCACTGCTCGTGGCATCTCCGAGCTGCCTCCCGAAGCCATGGCGCGCTGCGCCGATCGCCGGTCGTGCCATATGCTTGCCGGAACGAGCCAACCCGGCCGCCGGCCGAGCGAGCGCTTGACATTGCGCGGAAACGCGCGAGACTGAAGGCAGCGAAAGGGTCCCAGGGGATAACAAACCGGTAAGCTATCGTGGCTGCGAAGTGGGCAGTCGTGGTGTTGTTGCTGGCCGCCGCCGTGGGCGTGCAAGGCCAATCCCGCGTCCGCATCGTGCGCGTGAGTTTTCTGACCCGCAACACCATCCTGAGCCCGCCCGTGCCCGCCGGGCACGCCCGCTTCTGGACGCAGATCCTACTCAACGAACCGATCGTAGCCGGAGACTGGCTGCGCACCGGACCGGGTGGCGCGCTGGAAGTCCAGATGGACTGCGGTTCGGCGCTCCGACTGGCGCAAAATTCGGCCATGGAGGTGCGGGGTCTGAGCTTGGGCCCCAAGGGCGTACCCATCACCGCCGTCGCCGTCACGCAGGGCCGGACGTTCTTCAGCATGCGCCGCGCCGACAGCGCCGACTTCCGCATCGTTCTCCCCGGCGGCAGAGTGGATGAGACTCAGGGCAACGCGCGCTTCCAGATCATCGTGGCCGCCCAGCCGCCCGCCGCCACCGTGAGCGTCAGCAACGGCCAGATCGGGCTCAAGGTGAACGGCGTCTCCTACGCGCTGAAGAAATCCGAACGCTTGGCCTGGGATGCCGGCGGCGCCCCGCAGCGCTCGAAGGCCGTCAAGGGCAATGATCCCTACATCCGCTGGAGCCAGGATCGGGACAACGCGTTTGATCGCTCTTTCCTGCTGGACGAGGGATCACATTTCGCCGGCGCCGACATTGCCGCCGCGCCCGGTTCCACCTTGGCGACCACGGGCACGCCGCAGCCAGAGTGGAGTTCCCAAGGCTTTCTGCCGCCACCGCAAGGATACTTCGTTAATATGCAGGGCAAATGGGCCACCATCAACGACCTGCCCACCTCGCCCGAGGCCGCCGGTACGGGCGGCATCGAGGTCCCGGCCTGCGCCCACAACTGAGGCGCCCACGCGCGCCCATCAAGCTTTAGAAGTGGCAATTGGGATGGCCCCCCAGGCTGGAGCCGACGTCCGGGCTTGAACCGGAGACCTGCTGATTACGAATCAGCCGCTCTACCAACTGAGCTACGTCGGCTACCTGTTTACATTCAACAGCTTACAAAGGGCCGGTGCCGGATTTGGTGCCGGTTGGTACACCGGGCAAGCCCGCCGGTTGGCCGCATCCAGCCGAGCCGCCGCCAAATCCATCGCTTCCGGCGTGGGATGCACGTAACGCTCCGAGACCGTAACCGAGTCGTGGCCTGCCATGCGCTGAATCAGAAACGCCTCCGCCCCGGCTTCTCCCATCCGGGTGCAGAACGTGCGCCTGAACGAGTGTACAACGAACGCGGTGGGCAGTCCCAGCGCCCCCCTCCCCTTCACGTGCTGGTGGTAGAGGCTGTTGGCGAGTACCGCCGTGGTGGCTCGCCACTTTTCGCTGGGTCGCTCCGGCTGCCACCCCTGCGCTGTGCGCTGGGGGCCCCGGCGCTCGTGGCATTTCCAAGCTGCCTCCGCAGGATCTATACTGGCTCCGCCAGCTTTATGATGTCCGGGCCCTGGAACTGCAAGGTAACCGCCAGCGCCGTCGGACACACCCAGGTCCAGACTTTTCTCTTTACTGTCAGTTAGGAGGCTTCCCATGGGCTACTCGAGGCGAACGTTTCTGGAGATGGCATCGGTGGCGGCCGCATCCGAGCTCTTGCCGGAGGCGCGGGCCCGCGCGCAGCAAGCACCGCCCCACGCCGGCGCACGGCCACCCAACATCGTCTTCATGCTCGCCGACGACCATCGCTGGGATGCGCTCGGATGCATGGGCAATCCGGTCATCCAGACCCCCAACCTGGACAAGCTGGGCCAGGATGGCGTGGTCTTCGACAATCACTTCACCACCACGCCCATCTGCTGCGCCAGCCGCGCCAGCTACATGCTCAGCCAGTACGCCGGCACCAATGGCATCTACGATTTCGCCACCCCGCTCAGTCCCGAACAGGTGGCCTCGGCCTATTGGACGCACCTCAAGCAGGCGGGCTACGAGGTCGGGTTTATCGGCAAATTCGGCGTGGGCAAAACCATGCCCAGCGGCTCGTTTGACTACTGGAAGGGGTTCCCAGGTCAAGGCAACTACTTCCCTCAGGGCCCACAAGGGCCACATCTCTCCCACATCATACGCGGCCAAGCGCAGGAGTTTATCCGCAGCGCGGCCCAGGCCCAGCGGCCCTTTTGCCTGTCCATCAGTTTCAAGGCGCCGCACGTGCAGGATCAATCTCCACGGCAATACCTGCCCGCGCCGGAGATGCTCGACCTGTATAAGGACGTGACCATTCCTCCGGTGCACCGTGCCCCGGGGAGCGATATCGACCGCCTGCCACTGTCGCTGCAACACTCCGAGAGCCGGCACCGGTGGGGCGTGCGCTTTGCCACCGAGGCGCTCTATCAGGAATCGGTGAAAGGCTACTACAGCCTGATCGCCGGTAACGATACCACCGTCGCCGCCGTGCGCAGCACGCTTCGTGAGGTGGGGCTGGCGGAGAACACCATCATTATCTACTCGGCCGATCATGGCATCTGCAACGGCGAGCATGGGCTCGCGGGCAAGTGGTATCCGTACGAGGAAGACATCCGCATTCCGCTGCTGGTCTATGATCCGCGCCAGGCGGCGAGCGAGCGGGGCACGCGCCGGCGGGCGATGACGTTGAACATTGATCTGCACCCCACCCTGCTCGAGCTCGCGGGCCTGCGGCCGCCGCCCACCGCCCAGGGCCAGAGTCTGGCGGGTCTGCTGCATGAGGACGACCCGGATTTCCGCTCGGTGTTTTTCATCGAACACGACTTCCCCGATAACGGCTGGATTCCTTCGAGCGAGGCCATCCGTACGGAACGGTGGAAATACACCCGCTGGACCGGGCATACACGCCCGGTCACCGCCTTCCCTGCCCCCTACACCGCTCAAGCGGCGCCGTATGAGGAGTTATACGATCTCGCCAACGATCCCTACGAGATGCACAACCTGATCGATCAACCCCAGGTCGCTCGCCAGCAGCAGGCCTTGAGCTCCTACCGCACGCAATGGAGCGAGAGCGTGCATGGCATGCGCGGGAAGACCGGTCGCTGGACGCAGCCGATCCAGACCGCCGACCTGCGGCGAGATGGCCTACTGAGTTAAAGCAGCGACCAAGCGCGTGGCTCGCCACTTTTCGCTGGGTCGCTCCCTGTGATGCTCGCACTGTGAGCATCACTCGCTTGAGAGCGGGCTTCGACTGGCGGCGCACGAGCGGCACTGCCGCTCGTTGCCCCGCTCTGCTCGTGGCGCTTCCAAGCTGCCTCGACAGGCGAGCCTGGGCTTGGGCCTGGGCGATCTGCCGGCGGATTTGACACCAGGGTCAGAATCGCGTGGGGGTGAAAGCATTCAGCGGCACGTCGGGGGATTCTCCGAGCATGGATTGGGCCATTACACGCGCGGTCCCGGGGGCGAGCAGGATACCATCGCGATAATGCCCGGTGGCGTGCCAGCAGTGTTTGCTTTCGGCGGGACCTAAAATCGGCAACCCATCCGGCGTGCCTGGACGCAGCCCCGCCCAGCTTTCCATCGGCTTCGGAGTCGCGGCTTCCGGAAGCAGATGGAGTGCAGTGTCGATCATCTGCCGGATCGACGATTCCTGCACCGTGGCATCGAAACCCGCGTGTTCCAAGGTAGCGCCAATGGTCACGCGGCCGTCTCCGCGCGGAATCATATAAAGCTTCGGCATGCGCACCACACAGCGCAGACGCTCAGATTGGCATCTCAGATTGGTCATCTGCCCCTTGATGGGTAGAACCGGCAAACCGCCCAGCTGCGGACCGCCAGCCCAGGCTCCGCAACAATTCACAAACATGCCGGCGGAGATGCGCTCCCGGGGCGTGTTCACAACCACCCCGTGTGTCATGCTCTCAACACCCAAGACTTCAGCCCCTTCGAGCAACATTCCCCCGGCTGCACGGAACGCTTTCGGTAGTGCCTCGCGGAGGTCGTTCGGATCCAGACTACCCTCATCGAGCCATTCGAAGCGATGGCCAGTGGTGTCGAGCGCGGGCGCATACTCAGCAATATCCGCCTCCGCCGCAAGGCGCGCCGATCCGCTCCCAGGCGCGATCTCCTGTAGGGTCCGCATGGTGCGCAGCGCAACGCGTCGGCCAGAGAGAGCCTCAATACGGTCCAAATAGGCCGGGTAGAGCGCCCAACTGAGAACGGAGATCGGTAACAGTTCCGGAGGATTCTGCGGATCGTTCACGGCCAGCATTCCGCCTGCCGCCCACGATGCGGAACTCATGGCTTGATCCCTTTCGATCACAGCTACTGAGAGTTCCCGCTGCCGCAACTCCAATCCGAGCGATAAACCGATAATGCCTCCGCCAGCGATGGCGATATCGACCAGAAGCGGCTTGTTCATGTCCGTCATTCGTATTCGTTTCCTGCCCCGTGATGCTTCAGCCTCCCAAGCTGCCGAAGCAGCCGTGATGCATGCGGACGCGGTGACTTAATCAACGACAGTATGCGTGGCTCGCCCCGGCATCACCGGTGCCTTGGAGGTGAGCGCGGCCCGCGCCCGGCACGGCCTCCGCTAATGCACGAGCGGGAGCTTCCGGCCCCGCAGCAATACATGCCAGTAAAGCCAGGGCAACCCGTATTTTTTTAACAGCCACATGTCATAGCGTTCTCGGAATGGATCGCCGTAGGGCACGCTGGGGGTGGGCTGTCCGGAGTAGTCAAGCTCACACAGCAGCATCTTGCCATAGGCGGTCACGACCGGGCAGGCGATGTAGCCGTTGTAGCGGGCCACCGGCTCCTGTCCGCGCAGGAAGGCCAGCAGGTTGGCGGCGACCACCAAGGCCTGGCGCGAGGCGGCCGCGCCGGTCTTGGCGTTGGGCGTGCCCGCCACGTCGCCGGCGGCGAACACGTTGGGATAATCGGAATGTTGCAACGTGAACTTATCGACCTTCACCCAGCCCGCCAGCTTGCCCTCGGCGGCGGCCAGCGGGCCACGGCGGATGAAGTCGGGAGCGCTCTGCAGCGGCACCGCGTGCAGCATATCGTAGGCTACCGTTGTCCGTTCGCCGCCAGCGGAGCCGCTGACCTGGAACACCGCCTCCTTGCGTTGGGCGTGAACCTCGACCAGCTCGTGGTTGAAACGGGCATCGACGCCGTAGCGCGCCAACACGGCGTTGAGTGGGGCCGCATACTGGGGGGAACCGTAGATGGAGGCGGTACCGGAGCCGTAGACGAGGTGCACGTCCGGCAGGACGCCGCGGCGGCGGAAATGGTCAGCAGCCAAGTAGAGGATCTTTTGCGGCGCGCCCGGGCACTTGATGGGCGAGCTGGGCATATGAAACAAGGCGACGCCGCCTTTAAAGTTGCGGATCAGCTCCCAGGTGCGCGGAGCCAGCTCGAAGCTGTAGTTGGTGGAGGCGTCGCCGCGGTCGACCGCCTCGCGCATGCCGGGAATCGCATCCCAATTGAGTTGGATTCCGGGCGCGACCACCAGCGCATCGTAGTCGATGGCCGCTTGGGCGCTGGTGGTGATGCGCCGGCGCTCGGGGTCAATGTCGATCACGCGCTCGCGGACCCAGCGCACGCCGCGCGGAATCATCCGCGCCTCGGCGCGCACAGTCGCCTTGGGCAGTACGGCGCCGCCGCCCACCAGGGTCCACAGGGGTTGATAGAAGTGTCGATCGGAAGGCTCAATGAGGGTGATTGGGCCCACGTGGGCGCCGGCGAGCAAACGGGCGGTGATGATGCCGGCGGTGCCGCCACCAATGATGACGATGTGTGATGCAGCCATGGAAGGGACGTCTCCAGAACGTCGAATCGGTTCGAAGCGGGGAGGAGAAGGCGGAGGAGCGCTCGCGCGTCAACGCGGCTCAGGCGCCGGGGCGGGGCAAGGGGCGACAACAGCGGCGCGTCGTGGTTTGGTCCATGTGCATCACGCCGCGCCTCTGACCCATCCCGCTGGCTCGTAAATGCAGGCCGGATCGGCGGCCAAGGGGTTGCCGCTGTAGGCCTGCGCCCGCGCGCGGGATCCGCCGCAGATGATGTCGGCGAGCCGTTCTCGCCGGACATTGCCGGTCGATAGCGGCATGAATCCGCTGGGATATACCTCGCCGAGGTGGGAGATGAAAACGAAACCCTTGCCGTCGTTGAGTCCGCGCGGAGCGCGTCCGATCCCATCGGGGTGGGGCTGGGCCGCGGGGCGGGGCGCGCGGGTGAGCTTGCGCTGCTGCGCCACATAGCGCCGGTAATGCGTGACCTCGGTGGTCTTCACATCGAAGCGTGCCCGCAGGGAAAGGGCGTAGAGCCTTTCGAAGAGGAGTTCGATGGCTTCGCCGTCGAGGCCGTCCCGCAGGATGGCGCGGCCTGCCGGGATCAGGACGATATCGAGCGATTGCATCAGGGCCGCCAGGGCGTCGAAGTCGTGCTTGTTGTGCCGGCTCATGGTGGTGTTGATCTGCACCGGCAACCCCAGCTCCCGCGCCCAGCCGACGGTGGCCAGCGCCCGGTCGAAGGCGCCGGGCACGCCTCGGAAGCGATCATGGGAGGCCGCGTCCGCGCCGTCGATACTGATCGCCAGCCGGGCCAGACCGCGGGCTTTCAACCCCGCCAGCGCGTGCTGCGTCAGTGGCTCGCCACTTTTCGCTGGGTCGCTCCCGCGGCCACCCCTGCGCTGCGCGCTGGGGACCCCGGCGCTGCCACCCCTGCGCTGCGCGCTGGGGACCCCGGCGCTGCCACCCCTGCGCTGCGCGCTGGGGACCCCGGCGCTGGTCGCTTGTGGGCGGGCTTCGACTGGCGGCGCACTAGCGGCACTGCCGCTCGTTGCCCCGCTCTGCTCGTGGCATCTCCAAGCTGCCTCCAATAGCGGCGTGGTGCTGGGTGTAAGGGACACGCGCACGCCC
>Ga0307372_10006958_pt1 | contig 16369 bp, 17 predicted proteins | sample OX1MG_FD_202533 | JGI IMG/M metagenome (GOLD analysis project Ga0307372, IMG submission 202533) | Soil microbial communities from Risofladan, Vaasa, Finland - OX-1 | ecosystem: Environmental > Terrestrial > Soil > Coastal area > Acid sulfate soil | place: Finland: Risofladan, Vaasa | collected... | reverse complement strand
GGGCGTCGGCGTTCCGCGCGCGGAGAGAACGCACTCGAGGTTGCCCACCACGGCGTCGGCCGAGTCGAGCCAGGGACGGACCTCGGCGAAGACCGCGTCGGCGCCGCGCTCGCGCACCACGTCCGCCACGCCGCCGCCCAGCATCACGTCTCCGACGAAGTCGATCGTCAGCGCGCGCCGCCGCGCGAGCATGCGGCGGTGGCTTCCCTGCGCCGCGCGAGCGGGGCGCGCCGCCGGAGCCGTGGCCGGCAGCCCTCCGAACCAGAGCACGCCGGCGCCCGCCGAGCAGATGGCCCCCAGCGCGAACCACCAGGCCGCCCGACGATCGGCTCGCACTCGCGTTGGTCGAGGTGTCGCAGATCCCACGCGGCTTCTTGGGTCGCCACGGAAGCCCGCTCTCCCTGCCGCCGCGCGCTACGTCGCCTCCGTCTCCGCCGCGCAGGTGCGAAAGCCGGCCGCCACGTCAGCGCGGTGCGGCAGATAGAAGTTCCGCCAGGTGTTGCGGATCAGGCGCGCACGCGTGGTCCACGCGCCGCCGCGCAGCACCTTGTGCGTGCCGAACCAGGGCCTGGAGTACTCGGCGTACGCGTCCGTCACGTAGCCAGGATACGGCTCAAACGCGCCTGCCGTCCACTCCCAGACGTTGCCGATCATCTGCCGGCAGCCCCACGGGCTCTCTCCCGCGGCAAGCTCTCCGGCCCGGATCACGTCGCCGCGGCGCTGATCGAGGTTCGCGTGCGCGCTCGTGGGCAACTGGTCGCCCCACGGATAGCGCCGTTTCTCGCCGTCCGGCGTCATCGACGCGGCGAACTCCCACTCCGCCTCCGTCGGGAGCCGGCGGCCCGCCCAACGGCAGTATGCCTGGGCCTCGTGCCAGCAGACGTGCACCACGGGCTCCATGTCGCGCACGGCCACCCAGCGGTCGAAGAGGCGCCGCTCCCATCCATGCGCCCCGCGCCGCCAGTAGATGGGGTGCTCCGCGCCGTGCGCCACGCGCCACGCCCAGCCGTCGGCGCTCCAGAGCTCGCGACGCCGGTAGCCGCCCCCCTCGACGAAGCGCCGGTACTCGCCCGCCCTCACCGCGCTGCGAGCGATACGAAACGGCGCCACGGTCACGCGATGCCCCCACTTCTCGTTGTCGAAGGCGAAGCCGTCGCCGGGCGCCGCGCCCAAGCGCATCTCACCGCCCGGGATCTCCGCGTCGCCCAGTAGCGGCTCGACCATGCCCTCCCGTTGCTCGGGGGCGCCGGACGCCCGCGCGAACGCCGGCGGCGGATAGGCGAGGAACTGCCGGGTATAGAGCAGCGCCTCGTCGTGCATGTCCTCGTGGAAGAGCGCGAGCGCGTGGAAGTAGCGCGCCCCGGCCCCGAGCGGCCGCCGCCCGAGCCCCGCGAGGGCGCGCTCCAGCGTGCGCTCGAGATACGCGGTCGTGCCGCTGCGGCCGGGGAGCGGCAGATGCCAACGGTCGGCGTGGGCGACCTTGGCGGAGTCGTAGAGAGCGTCGTTCGCGGGATCGAGCGGCGCCTCGCCGAGGAACCGGCGCGCGATCCAATACTCCTGGAACCAGCCGACGTGTCCGGCCTCCCAAAGCAGAGGATTGACGTTCTCGCGGTACGGCACGGTCAGCAGCTCGTCCGGGAGGTCGGCGAGCAGGGCCATCGTGCGGCCGCGCGCCTCGCGCAGGGCCGCGGCCCCTCCGCTGGAATCCTCATCCATCGTCTTCATAGCCACCACGTCTTCGATGCCAGAATGGTTCATGCCGCATGCCGCGACGGCCTCCCCCAAAGATCGCGCTGGTCTACCCGGTCAACGCCACGCGCAACGCCGGGAACCACGTCACCGCCGCTCGCTGGGCGTCGATCCTGCGCGAGCTGGGTTGCGGCGTCCGCCTGCTGTGCGCGTACGACGATCGTCCATACGACGCGCTGATCGCCCTGCACGCCCGGCGCAGCGCCGAGGCCGCGGCCCGCTTCCGGCTCCGCTTTCCCGAGCGGCCGGTGATCGTGGGACTCGCCGGCACCGACCTCTACGGCGACCTCGGGCGCAGCGCCGCCGCGCGCCGCTGCCTGGAGAGCGCGGACCGCTTAGTGCTGCTTCAGCGTGAGGGCCTCGACTCGCTCCCCCCGGCGCTGCACGCCAAGACGCGCGTCATCGAGCAGTCGGCGCGGGCCACGCCGCGCCCCCCGCGGCGCGACGCACGCGCGTTCACCGTCTGCGTCCTCGGAAACCTGCGCCACGTCAAGGATCCGATGCGGACGGCCATGGCGGCGCGCCTGCTGCCGCCCGAGTCGCGCGTGCGGGTCGTGCATGCCGGGCGCGCGCTCGACGAGCGGTATGCGGAGCTCGCGCGCCGCGAGGGCGCGCGCAACCCGCGCTATCGCTGGATGGGCGAACTCGACCACGCCGCGGCGCGAAGGCTGCTGGCCTCCAGCCGGCTCCTGGTCCTCTCCTCGCGCAGCGAGGGGGGCGCCAACGTGATCTCCGAGGCGCTGGTCGACGGGGTGCCCATCCTCGCCGCCGATATCGCGGGAACGCGCGGGATCCTGGGAGGCGACTATCCCGGCCTCTATCCCGTGGGTCGGACGCAGGCACTCGCCGCGCTGCTCGCGCGCGCGGAAGGCGACCCGTCCTTCTATGCTCGGCTGGTGCGGGCGTGCCGGCGGGCGGCGCCGTTGGCGAGCCGAGCGCGCGAGCGCAAGGCGTGGAGGGCGCTCCTCGCCGAACTCTCGCTCCCCACACGCACGAGACGCTCTGCCAGGAGGACGACGCAATGCGCGGGCTGATGATGGACGTCCAGTTGACCATCCCTTCGATCCTCGCGCACACCGTGAGGAACCACGGCGAGCGGGAGGTCGTTTCGCGCGCCGACGACGGCATCCACCACCTCACGTACGCGGAGTTCGGCCGGCGCGTGGCCAGGCTGGCCAACGCCCTGCGCCGGATGGGGATCGGCAAGGGCGACCGCGTCGCCTCGTTCGCGTGGAACACGCACCGTCACCTGGAGCTCTACTACGCGGTGCCTTCCATCGGTGCCGTGCTGCACACGGTCAACATTCGCCTCTTTCCGGAACAGATCGGTTACGTTCTCGACCACGCCGAGGACAAGGCCGTCTTCTTCGACTCCTCGCTGGGGCGGGCACTGGCTCCCGGCCTCGCCGCATCGCCCAACTCGGCGGGCCGCACGCTCGTCGCCATGGGCGGCGCAGCGGCGGACCTGGAGCGCGCCCTCGACTACGAGCAGCTGCTGGCAACCGAGAAGGACGCCTTCGAGCCCGCGGTCGAGGACGAGTGGGAGGCGGCGATCCTCTGCTACACCTCGGCCACCACGGGCGAGCCCAAGGGTGTGCTGTACTCCCACCGCTCGACGGTGATCCACGCCTATGCCTGCAGTCAGGCCGACGCGCTCGGCCTGCGTGAGCAGGACGCGGTGCTGCCGATCGTGCCGATGTTCCATGTCAACGCCTGGGGCATCCCGTTCGTCGCGCCGATGTGCGGCGCCAAGCTCGTCTTCCCCGGGTCGGGGATGGACGCGAAGAGCCTGATCTCGCTGATCAACGACGAGCGCGTCACCTGCTCCGCCGGCGTGCCCACCGTGTGGCTCGGCATTCGCGACGAGCTGCGCCGCACGGGCTCCACGCTCCCCAGCCTCGCGCGCTTCATCGTGGGCGGATCGGCCCTGCCGGCGGGCCTGATGCGCGACTTCGACGAGTTGGGGATCCGCGCGGTCCACGCGTGGGGCATGACGGAGTCGAGCCCCATCGGCACCGTCTCGCACGTGAAGTCGGCGCTGGAAGGCGCCGCGCCCGAGCGCATCGAGCGCGCACGCCTCTCGCAAGGCACGTTCGTCGCGGGGATGCAGTGGCGGCTGGTCGACGCCGAGGGGCGCGACGTGGCGGCCGACGGTACGTCCGTGGGCGAGCTGCTGATCCGCTCGCCGTGGGTGGCCGCCGGCTACTACAAGAACGAGGAGGCTACCAAGAGTGCCTTCCGTGACGGCTGGTTCCGCACCGGGGACATCTGCGCCGTCGACGAGCTGGGCTACCTGCAGATCGTGGACCGCGCCAAGGATCTCGTGAAGTCCGGCGGGGAGTGGATCAGCTCCGTCGATCTCGAGAACGCTCTCATGGGCCACCCCTCGGTCAAGGAGGCGGCCGTCATCGGCGTACCGCACGAGAAGTGGATCGAGCGCCCCGTCGCGTGCGTGGTCCTGCGCGAGGGCGCCAGCGTGACCGAGAACGAGTTGCGCGCCTGGCTCGGCGAGCGGGTGGCCAAGTGGTGGGTCCCCGATCGCGTGCTCTTCATCGACGCCATCCCGCGCACGGGGGTCGGCAAATTCCGCAAGCGCGATCTGCGCGAGCGCTTCGCGGCCGTGTTGGGCGAGGGCGCTACCAGGTGAGCCGCGCGGAGGCCGCCTGCCAGAGGGCCTCCACGCCGCCGACGCTCTTGACGTCGAGCAGTTCCTCGGCGTCGACCTCGAGCGGCGCGTAGGGGCCGAGGAAGAGCAGGCACGCGCGGCACGCCGCGCCGTGCCAGGCCGTGCCGCCGCGATGGGCCGTCGCGGCCACCACGTGCTCCCGCTCGTGGGCGCAGGCGGCTACCTCGTCGTCGAGCTCGTCGTAGAGCGTGGTCGACTTGCGCGCCATCACGTGCTCGCGGGTCATGTCGGCCCAGATCAGCGGCGCATCGGGATCGGGCGAGAGGACCGGACGCATGACGTTCAGCGTCGCGCAATAGACGCCGTAGAGCACGTCGCCGTCGTCGAAGAAGAATGCCGCCGGTGCCTGGCTCATCTGGTCACCGGCGGGCGAAGCCTTCGTTCACTAGTACCCCAGCGCGATGCCGTCTTTGCGCGGATCCGAGGCGCCGCTGAACACGCCGCCGTCGTCGTCGAGCGCGATCGCCTGCGCGCCGCCGTAGGAGTACGCGCCGAAGCCTCCGACGAGGCGGTGCCCCTTGGCGGCGAGCGCAGCCCGGACCTCGGCTCCGATGCCGGACTCCAATGCGCTCGTGTCGTCCGTGTGACGCACGCGATCGCCCTCCAGCGCTTCTTGAAGGCCCATCCCGAAATCCACCAGGTTGCAGAGGATCTGCACGGCGCCCTGCGGCTGCATCTCTCCACCGACGATGCCGTAGGAGAGCCACGGGCGCTTGTCGCGCAGCACCATCCACGGAACGATCGTGTGATAGGGGCGCTTGCCCGGCGCCAGCTCATTGGGGTGCGCCGGGTCGAGCGAGAAGAGCGCGCCCCGGTTCTGGAAAAGCACGCCCGTCGCGCGGTCGACCACGCCGCTGCCGAAATTCATGTAGACGCTGCTGATTAGCGAGCAGCAGCGCCCCTCCCCGTCGACGGCCGTCGCGTAGACCGTCCCGCCGCGCAGGGGCGCCGCCTCGTCGAGCGCGAGGACGCGATCCGGCCGAATCCGCGCGCGCAGCTCCGCCGCGTACGCCTTGTCGAGCAGACGCTCCACCGGCACCTCGGCATGATCCGGGTCGGCCAAGTGACGGTCGAGATCACGATGGGCCAGACGTTTGGCCTCGATCAGCACGTGCAGGTGGTCGGCCGTGTTGTGGCCGAGCGCGCGCAGCTCGAAGCCCTCCAGGAGGTTGAGCATCTCCAATCCGGCGATACCCTGGCCGTTGGGCGGAGGCGCGAAGACGCGATGGCCGCGATACGTCGTGGAAACCGGCTCGACCCACTGCGGGCGGTAGGCGCTCAGGTCATCGAGCGTCATCGTGCCCCCCGCAGCGACGATCGCGCGGACCATCGACGCCGCGATCTCGCCTTCGTAGAAGGCCTGAGCGCCATCCTCGGCGATCGCCCGCAGCGTGCGCGCCAGCTCGGGGTTGCGCACCACTTGGCCCGCTCGCACCGGACGCGCGTAGGCCGCGTCCGGGCCCGTGTGGCGCTCCACGATGGGCGCGCTCGCCGACCACGCCGCCGCGGCGATTTCCGCGATGGGGAAGCCTTCCTCGGCGTGGGCGACGGCCTCCGCGAAATTCTCGCGCAGCGTGCGCCGTCCGAAGCGAGCGGCGAGCGCCTCGAAGGCGCGCGCGGCCCCGGGCACGGTGATCGCCGCGCCGCCGCGCTCGGGCATCGCCGTATGGCCGTCGCCGCGCAATCGGTCGCTCGAGGCGTGCATCGAGGCGGCACCCGAGCCGTTGAGCGCAAAGACGCGCGCCTCGCGCGGCTCCCATATCAGCGCGAAGGCATCGCCTCCGATCGTGCTCGAGTGCGGCTCCACCACGCCCATCACCGCATGGGCGGCGATGGCGGCGTCGACGGCGTTGCCGCCTTCGCGCAAGGCGTTGACTCCGGCGAGCGTCGCGAGCGATTGGCTGGAGGCCACCATCCCGCGGCGCGAGAGGGCCACCGAACGCGTGGCGTTTCCGGCGATGGGACGATCCATGCCGCTTGACTTCGGGAACGGCGTCCCCGCCCCTGTGACCGCGCGGCTGCAGGAAACCTCGCGTTACCCGACAATCGGGGCACATGCTCCCCGCGACAACCTCGCGCCTCGCCGTCGGGCTCGCGCTCGCCGGATCGCTGCTCGCATGCCTCGCGCTCCCGGCCGCCGCGCGCGCCGACGGCGCGCCGCGCACGACGCTCGGCGTGCAGGCGCTGGCACTCTCCGGCTTCCACCGGGAGCCGGGCTACGACCAAAGCGGGAGCGGCATCGCCGCGCTCCTGGAGTTCACGCAGCGCTTCTCGCGCGTCGAGCTGCACCTCGAAGGCATTCCGGTCGTGACGACGACGGCGCATGCCACGAGCCAAGAGTTCGGCGCCACGGCGCCGGCACTGGGCGTCTTCAGCGCCACCGGGCGCATCGCGCTCGATCGCCACCGCCGGATCTGGATCGGCGCCGGCGCCACCATCATCAACCAGCGCACGCCCCTGCCCGCGATGCAGCGCACGGCCGAGTCCCGTCTGGCCGGCGGCCGCTACGAGCTGCTCGCGCGCCTGCCGGCGCGCAACGCGCACGTGGTCGAGCTCGAGATCGGCGTCATTCCGCGCATGTTCGGAACCGACCACTTCCTCTTCGACGACCCCACGCATCCGCCGATCAACAAGGACGAGCACGCCGCCGAGACGGACGTGTCGGCGGCGTACGGCGTGCGCCGCGGGCGCAACGAGTACCTCGTGGGCGTGCGATCGATCAACTTCTCCGCCGACTTCTCGCGCCCCGGCGACGCCGCCGACCGGAACGTCGCCTTCGGACTCACGTTCGAGGCGCGCTTCGGTCTCGGCCGACGTTAGCGCAGGCGCGTCGCGGCGAGATCGAGGTCGTACTGCACCTTCCGGAAGATCTCGTCGGGGATCTCTCCCGCGGCCCGCAGACGCGCGATCGCCGAGCGCTCCGCGGCCAAGGCCTCCCCCTCGAGCCAATGATCGACGCGCATCGCGGGCGACTCCTCGGCGCGTCCTTCCAGATGCCCGCGCAGATGGGCGATGCGATACTCGTACTCGGCCTTGAGGCGGCCGGCCACGAGCCACTCCTCGGTGGTGATGAACCGGTGCTCCAGCGAGGTCAGGTGGGCCAGCCCCGCCTCCAGCGCGGCGATGCGCACCTCGATCTCGCGCCGCGCATACGCCTCCCCATCCCCGATGCCCAGGCGGCGGATGATCGGCGCGAGCGAGAGCCCTTGGAACACCAGCGTCGAGACGATGACGCAGTACGTCACGAAGATGATCTCCGCGCGTCCCGGGAAGGGCATCCCCGCATCGTCGGCGAGCGGCAGTGCGAGCGCCGCGGCCAGCGAGACGATCCCGCGCATGCCCGACCACGCGATGATCGCGACGTAGCGCCACGGCGGCGGCGGATCGCTCGCGGCCACCCGAGCGCTCAATCGCCGCGGGAGATAGGTGGCGGGGAAGACCCAGGCGACGCGCACCACGATCACGATCGCGCTGATCAGTGCCCCGGCCGCGAGGATGTGAACGGAGAACGTCCCGCTGCGCACGAGTTGCCGCAGCTCGAGCCCGATGAGCAGAAAGACCAGTCCGTTGAAGAGGAACGTGAGCAGGTCCCACACCGCGGAGCCGGTGAGGCGCGACTCCGGGGAGAATGCGGTGCTGCGGCGCCCGAGGTAGACGCCCGCCGTCACCGCGGCCAGCACCCCCGAGACGTGGAGCGCATCCGCGGGCAGGTAGGCGGCATACGGCGCCGCGAGCGTGAGCAGGATGTCGAGGAGGGAGTCCGAGAGGCCGGACTTGGCCAGCCACCGGAACACGGCGTCGATCGCGAGGGCCACCGCCAAGCCCGTCGCGATGCCCCCGGCGACCACGCCCACGAATGCCGCGGGGGCGCGGCCGAGCGAGAACGCGCCGGTCACCACGGCCCCTATGGCGAATTGGTAGATGACCAGCGCCGATGCGTCGTTGACGAGACCTTCTCCCTCGAGGATCGCGACGATGCGATGAGGGACGCGAAAGCGCTCGAAGATCGCCGACGCCGCGACGGCGTCCGGGGGCGAGATGATCGCCCCGAGCGCGAAGGCCGCTCCCCACCCGAGCGCCGGCATCGCGTGCTCGGCGACGACCGCCACCACCACCGTCGTCGCGGCCACCAGACCGATGGCCAAGAGCACGATCGGACGGATGTTCGCGCGAAACTCGCGCCAATCGGTGAGCCATCCGCCGCCGAAGAGCAGCGGCGGAAGGATGACCAGAAAGATCGTCTCGGGGCGGATCTCGATGGGCGGCAGATTGGGGATGAAGGCGAGCAGCGAGCCGCCGACGACGAAGACGATCGGATACGGCAACATGAGCCGCTTCGCGACCAGCGCCAAGGCGACGATCGCCGCGAGCAGCCCGAGCAGCAGCAGCGACTCCTCCATCGCCGCCTCAGGTCCGCGAGGCGCCGCGCTCCGCAGCGCTCCGGGAGCGTGCGAACGCGCCCGCCGCCGTAAGCCACGCCGCCGCGATGAGCCAGCCCCCGAGGACGTCCGTCAGATAGTGCACGCCGAGGGCGACGCGGCTGACGGCGATGGCCAGCGCCACCGCCGCGCACGCGGTCACCCCGGCGATCCGCGCCGCTCCCCGCGCCCACGGCCACACCATCCACAGCGCGATCGCCCCGTAGAAGAACAGCGAGAGCTCGGCATGGCCGCTGGGATAGCTGAACGAGGTCTCGAACGTGCCATGCCAACCCGGCGGCCGCGCCCGGTGGAACAGGAGCTTCATCGCGTCGCCGATCCCCCAGAGGAGCACCAAGCCTGCGACGGTGACGACCGACTCCCGGCGCACGCGCGGCACGGCGATTCCCACGGTCAACAGGGCGAGCGCGAGCAGCACGTACGACGTAAAGGAGCCCAGCGCCGTGATGGCGCGCCACGCCTCGAGCCACGGCGCGCCGAACTGCACGCCGCGATCCCACGCCCAGGGGCCCCAGCGGTCGACCGCCCCGCCCAACGCGAGGAAGGCGGCGAGCAGGGCCGCCGCCAGGCCCAGGCGCCGGGGCTTCAGCCCGCTCGCGCGCGCAGCCACGCCAGCACCGCGGCCTTGCTATTGGAGGCGGCGAACGTGTGGTCGCTCTCAATCACCGCCAGGGTCTTCGGATCGGCGGCACGCTCGAAGAGCGACTCCACCTGGCTGCGCGCCGCGATGAGATCGTGGGCCGCCGCCACGACCAGCAGAGGCCGTCCCGCGATGGCGTCGAGCGCCGCGTCGAGCGACTCGACCGTCATCTGCTCGAGCAGCTCAGGCAGGCTGATGCCGTCGACGTAGGTCGCGCGAAAGGCCAGCGGTCCGCGCGCCTTGAGCTGCTCGAGCCCGCGCGCGATGTCGCGCCCCGTGGCGATGGAGATGCAGCCCGCCAGCGTCGGATCGGCGCCGCAGACACGCAGGGCCGTGGCGGCCCCGAGCGAGTGCCCGCCGACGTAGACGGGTCCCTCGAAGCGCTCGCGCACGTGATCGACCACGCGCGACATGGTCTCGAGGCACGTGTCGAACGACGCTAGGCGCCCCCCGGTCGCCCCGAGCTTGTGCCCGGGAAAATCGAACGTGACGATGCGGAAGCCGTGCTGCGCCACGAAGGCGGCAAGCAAGTCGAGGTTCTGCTTTGAGCTGGAGTATCCGTGAGCGAGCACGACCGTCACGCCCTTCGGCGCGGGCGGCTCGTAGAGGAGCGTGGCGACGTGCGACGCCCCGGCGTCCAGATACTCCAGCGTCAGCCTCATCGCGGGTGCGGGCGGTTCTCCAGCCATTGCGGTTCGGCGGCGTCGGCGTAGTGCTCTTGCTTCCATACCTCGACGCGGGCCTTCACCTCGTCGATGCAGTACTCGCACGCGTCGAACGCCTCCGCCCGGTGCGGCGAGGCCGCCGCGATCACCACGCTGGCCTCGCCGATGGCGAGGCTGCCCACGCGGTGGGCGATCGCGATGTTGCATTCCGGCCAGCGCGACCGCGCCTCCTCGGCGATCTCTCCCATCTCGCGCAGCGCCATCGAGTCGTACGACTCGTAGGCCATTCCCGTGACGGAGCGCCCGTCGTCGGAGAGGCGCCGTACCACGCCGACCATCGTCACCACCGCCCCGCAGAGGTCGCCCACCACGCGTTGCGCGAGCGCGCCCGCGTCGAGCGGCTCGGGACCCAGGACGATCACCACGCTCTCCGCCATGCTCGACTCCTTCGTGTCAGCCGCCGCTCACGGGCGGCAACAGGGCGACCTCGTCGCCGTCGTGCAGCGACTGGTCCTCCGCCGCCAGCGCGCCGTTTCGCGCGAAACGCAGACTCCCGCCGAGTCCGGCGAGCTGGGGGACCCGCTCGCTCAGGTGCGCGCGCAGTTGGGCGACGGTCGCGCCTTCCGGGAGCTCGATCGTGCTCTCCCCGCTACCCATGAGCTCGCGAGCGCGCGCGAACGCCAAGACGCGAATCGTCATGCCGACCTCGCGTTGCCGAGAGCGCCGCCGAAGACGTAGCGATCGATCGCCTCGGCCACGCCGTCCTCGTCGTTGGTCGCCGTGACCAGCGGCACCATCGCGCGCACGTCGGGCGCGGCGTTGCCCATCACGACCCCGATGCCGGCCCAACGCAGCATGGGAACGTCGTTCCGCGAGTCGCCGATCGCCAGCACGCGCCGCGCGGGAACCTTCCAGTCGCGGCAGAGATCCGCCAGCGCCTTCTTCTTGCCGGCGTCGCGATCGAGCACCACACACTCCACGAAGTCGAGCCAGCGCTCGATGCGGAAGCTCAGCGGCAGATGGCCGAAGCGCTCGCGCACGGCACCGGCGCCGTCTTCGCCCAAGAAGCGGATGAACGTCGGCGGCCGGCCGAGCAGCGGCTTGAACGAGGGCGTTTCCCGCCATGCGGGGCTGGTCATGTCCTTCATGAACGGACGTTGCCCCTCCAGACGCCAGAAATGGTCCTCGGCGTAGACGGCGATGGGCAGGCCGCGCTCCTCGGCGAACTCGACGATCGGCTTTGCGTGGACCAGCGGGACGGGAACGTGGCCGAGGGTCGTCCCCGTGGCGAGGTCGCGCGTCAGCGCCCCGTGACAGCAGATCATCGGGTAGTGATCGATTCCCAGATCGCGGGCGACGCGAGCCGGCGTATCGACCCCGCGCCCGGTGACGATCACCACGCGAACGCCCGCGCGCAGCAACGCGCCGATGGCGCGCCGGTTGCGCGGGCTGATCTCTTCATCCGTGGAGAGCAGGGTGCCGTCGAGATCGAGGGCCACCACGTCGATTCTAGTCGTTCTGGTCGTACGGTTCGTCATAAAAGCGCAGTCCCTATCGTACCACGCCAGGCAACGGAGCATGGGTGCCGCGCCTCCGCGCCGGAGGGCCGGGGGCGCCGCGGGAGGGAAGAAACCCGCGATGACGGATGGACGACTCGACGATCGCGACCGCCTCACAGGAGCCCTCATCGGAGCGGCGCTCGGAGAGGCGCTCTCCCGCCTGGGCGACGACGGCTCGGCCGCCGGCACGGCCACGCTGGAGCAGCGTCTGCGAGCCGACCGCTGGAGCCTCGGCCCCGGGGTGACCGCGGCCCTCGCCGTGGGCGAAGGGGTGCTCGGCGGCGGACTCGACCGCCTGCCCGCTCCGTTGCGCCTGCATGGGACCGGCGATCACTTCGATCTGCTGCCGGTCCTGCCGGTTGCGCTCTCGGGGGCCTTCGATCCCGGCCACCTGCGCGAGCGAGCCGCCGCCCTCTACGCGCGAGGGCCTCGCGAGACGGCCGAGGCGGCCATCGCCTTCGCCCTGCTCCTGGCCGCCCTCTTCGACGGCGACCGCCTGGCCGCGCTCGACGAGGCCTCCGAGGCGGCCCCTGCGGCCGTGGGGATCGCCATCCGCTCCGCCCCGCTCGAGGACGCGAGCCGTCTCTCCATGGGCAGCGAGCCGCTCCGCTCCCTGACGGGCGCTGTCTGGGCGTTCTACCAAGCCGATGAGGCGGTGCAGGCCTTGCTGATCTCGGCGCGGCTGGGGCTGGGGCCAATCTGCGGAGGCCTCTGCGGGGCGCTCTCCGGCGCCTGGTGGGGGCGCAGCGGGATCCCTGCGGAACTGGCCCACAAGATGGAAGGCCGGGGCCTCGCGGAGTTTGGCGAACGTCTCGCGAACCATCTGGCGGGTGCGACGAATTGCCGCCGCAGGGAGTTTCATGGTTGAGATGAGATCGCTCGCCGCCGCCCTGGCCCTCGTGCTCGCCGGCGCCCTCGCGACCGCTCCAGCCGGCGCGGCGAACGGGTCGTGCCACACGCAGACGCTCTCGATCGAGGGGCACAGCGTGCGCGCCACGTTTTGCGTGACGGCCGTCCGCAGCGAGCGCACGGGGGCGGGCGAGGTCGCGCACGTGACCATGACCGAGACACTCGTCGGCGCCGGCGGGTCGCTCACCCGGACGACCAGCAAGGACGTGCTCATGGCCGGTTCCGACGGGCGTCTCTCCGACGACGTCCCGCTCGCCCAGCTTGGGATCCAGAAGACCCTCCACCTAACTTTCGTGTTTCGAAACGGAGGCGTCATCCCCGAAAGCGGCCTCCTCATCCCCGGGGGCGTCCCCGTCATCTAGCGGGAGCGATCGCCCGTACCGGCGAGGGGGCGCAACCCTTCACCGGAGCCGCGGGTATCAAGGCAGCGATATGGTGCGTCGGCGCTACATCTATTTCAGCAACAGCAAGATCCCGGACTGTCGTCGCTAGTCACGGAGGGGTGTTTCCTGTGTCCTGCAGCGCGAATCTGCTCACTCGAACGGCTCACGAACGCGTCGCCTACTTGCGCGAGAACCTCGCACCCGGCCTCTTCAGGGGCATCGGGGGAGACGAGGGAGTCGCCTGGCGCCTTTCCCCCGAGCCGTTCGCGCTTTCTCCGGCGACGTTCGGCCGGATCGAGCGGCTGGGGAACGACCTGCTCGCGTTCTACCGCGCGGCGAACAAACTCTACCTGCATAGCGTCAAGGGGACGGCACCCGCGTTCGTGGCCGAGTACCTCGAGCGCGGCAAGCCCGAGCACGTCATCAAGCTCGCGCGTCAGAATCGCTGGAAGCAAGCCGTTCCCGGGGTCATCCGCCCCGACTTGATCCTCACCGACGGCGGCTTCATCGCCAGCGAGCTCGACAGCGTCCCCGGCGGAATGGGCTTCGTCGGGGCCATGTCGCAGACGTATTGCGAGCTGGGCGACGAGGTGGTGGGCGAAGCCGACGGCATGCTCGAGCACTTCGCGGCGATGATCGCCGCGACCGCCGGCATCGAGCGCCCGACGGTGGCGATCGTGATCTCCGACGAGTCGGGCGACTACCGCGGCGAGATGGAGTGGTTCGCGCAGGCGCTCCGCGACGGCGGGTACCTCGACGCGTACAGCGTGCACCCCCGCGACGTCGTCTTCACGGAAGAGGCCCTCTTCCTGCGCGTGGCCGATGGCCGCGAGGAGCGCATCGACGTCGTCTACCGCTTCTTCGAGCTCTTCGACCTGCTCAACGTTCCCAAGCAGGAGCTGCTCCTCTACGCCGCGCGCCACGGCCGCGCGGCGATGACGCCGCCGCCGAAGGCCCATCTCGAGGAGAAGCTGCTCTTCGCGCTGCTTCATCACGGCCGCCTGGCCGCATTCTGGAAGGCGGAGTTGGGCGAGCCGGCGTTCTCGAATCTCGCCAAGCTTTTCCCGGAGACGTGGGTGCTCGACCCGCGCCCGCTTCCGCCCCAGGCGACCATCGCCGGTCTCACCGCCGCGGGCAGAGCCGTGTTCTCGTGGGAGGACCTCGTTCCGCTGGGCAAGAGCGATCGCGACTTCGTCGTCAAGCCGTCGGGCTTCGATCCCATGGCCTGGGGCTCGCGCGGCGTGGTGGTCGCCAACGATCTCACGCGCGAGGCGTGGGAGCAGGCGCTGCAGCATGGCCTCGCCGCCTTCGACGAGACGCCTCACATCCTCCAGCGCTTTCACAAGGGTCGCCGGGTGAAGATCGACTATCTGGATCCGGCCGCGGACGAGCTGCGCACCATGGACGGCCGCGTACGCCTCTCGCCCTACTACTTCGTGACAGGCGACGAGGCGAAACTGGGCGGGATCCTGGCCACGGTGGCACCAGCCGACAAGCGCCTCATCCACGGCATGTCGGACGCGATCATGGCCCCGTGCTCCGTGCGCGACGACGGTGCATGACGACGAGTCCCTGGCACGACATCCTGACCCTCGCCGGTCCGTGGTGGTCGATCCCGCTGCGGACCGCCGCCGTCTATCTGGTCCTGCTCATCGGCGTGCGCATCACCGGCAAGCGTCAGATCGGCCAAATGACGCTCTTCGACCTCGTGCTCTTGCTGATGCTGAGCAACGCCGTGCAGAACGCCATGACGGGGCCGGACGACTCGGTGACGGGCGGCGTGACGGCCGCCGCCGTTCTGCTGCTGGTCAACGGCGTCGTCTCGCGCATCACGTTCTATAGCCGCAGCGCGCGCAAGCTGGTGGAGGGCGAGCCCACCATCGTCGTTCGCGACGGCGTCATCCTGCGCGAGAACTGCAAGCGCGAGCTCCTCACTCCGGAGGAGATCGAGACGGCGATGCGAGAGCACGGGATCCACGACCTCGGAGAAGTCGGCCTCGCGGTCCTGGAGATCGACGGCTCCATCAGCGTGATCCCCAAGAGCGAGCTCCACCCGCACGCCGTGCCGCTGCCGTACCCCGGCACGAAGCGCCACGCCCACCCCGTGCGGTTCCTGCGCGGCCCGCACGGCGTTTGACTCGACCGCGGTTCGCTAGACGAGCATCTCCTTGACGTGCCAGGCGATGTTCTGCGCGCGGTCGCCGATGCGCTCGACCGAGGAGAGCGTGAAGAGCAGCTGCGTCGCCGCCGCCACCATGCGCGAATCCTCTTCCATGGCCACCTGGAGCGCGCGGATCCCGTTGTGATAGCGGATGTCGACCTCGTCGTCGCGGTCGATCACCAGTTGGCAGAGCTCGACGTTCTGATCGGAGAAAGCGGTCACCACGTCGTGGAGCATGTCCGCGGCGATCGTCCCCATCTTCAGGATCTCGACGTTGGCGGGGCGCACCGGCATGTCGGCGATCGCGATCGCGCGCTTGGCGATCTCCACGCCGTAGTCACCGACGCGTTCCAGGTCGACGATCGTCTCCAGCATGGCCGCGATGGTGCGCAGCTCGCTCGCCAGCGGCTGCTGGCGCCACAACAGCTCGATGCAGGCCGCCTCGACCTTGCGACGCAGGTCGTCGAGGGTGTCGTCGCCGGCGATGACGCGCCGAGCCAGCTCCGTGTCGCGCCGGTCCATCGCGGCGATGGAGTTCCTCACGGCCTCCTCCGCCAACGCACCCATGCGCAACACGTCCAGCCGCGTGCGCTCCAGCGCCTCGTGGTAGGCCGTTCGGGCCATCGCTCCACCTCCTCGTCGCACCCCGCACGGGCGCCGCACCCGGATCCGTTCGTGATAGGTTATATCACGGTACGCCCGCAGGTTCCAGCCCCAGGGCGACGAACCCCGCCGCGTTTACGGAGGAGGTATGGTGGAGATTCGGAAGGTCGGCATCTGCGGCTCCGGGCTCATGGGGTCCGGCATCGCGCAGGCATGCGCATCGAGCGGCTTTGAGACCACGGTCTACGAAGTGAGCCGGGCGGCGCTCGACAAGGGATTCGCGGGCATCCGCTCGTCCCTCGACAAGTTCGTCGAGAAGGGCAAGCTGGCCGCGGCCGATCGCGATGCCGCGCTCGCGCGTCTGAAGCCGTCCGCGGCGCTGGAGGACCTCGCCGGCTGCGATCTGGTCATCGAGGCCGTCGTCGAGAATATGGACGTCAAGCGCGCACTCTTTGGACGGCTCGACGGGCTGCTGGCACCTCACGCCGTCATCTGCTCGAACACCTCGAGCCTCTGCGTCATCGAGATGGCGGCGGCGACCAAGCGGGTGGATCGCGTGGCGGGACTCCACTTCT
>Ga0307372_10006957_pt1 | contig 16370 bp, 16 predicted proteins | sample OX1MG_FD_202533 | JGI IMG/M metagenome (GOLD analysis project Ga0307372, IMG submission 202533) | Soil microbial communities from Risofladan, Vaasa, Finland - OX-1 | ecosystem: Environmental > Terrestrial > Soil > Coastal area > Acid sulfate soil | place: Finland: Risofladan, Vaasa | collected... | reverse complement strand
GCAAGCCGCCGCGCTCTTCTTCCGCTGCCGGTTGGACCATCGGAACGATGCGTTCGAGGAAGCCGAAGTAGAACGCCGCCTTCGACCCGGGCGAAGTCTGCTCGATCGCGTTCAACGCTTCCTTGTACCCAAGGTGCCGGTTCCCCGCTGACATCGGGCACTCCTCGACTATGTAGTCGATGCCCTTGAGCACGCAATAGGCCGCTGTCTCGCGCTCACCGAGGCGTACCAGCGGCTTGACCTTGCGGGCGAATCCGAGCCCCCCGGGCAGGACAGGGTATTGCCGTCCGAGGTACGCGAGGTCCCACCTGAGGACGTTGCCGAACAACACCGCGGCCTCGTCGTCGAGGTTGTGGCCCGTGGCGACCACGTCGTAGCCACCGTCGAGGGCAGCCTTGTTGAACAGGTGCCTCTTCGACAGACCGCACGCCGAGCATGGGGCCCTCTTCGCTGCTCTCGCCCCGGTCGGTATGTCGAATCCGAACTCGCCGGGTATCGATATCTCGATCAGGTCGGCGCTGCGCTGGGCGGCGAATTCACGCGTGAACGAGGCCGATTCGTCGCTGTAGTCGCCTATACCGAGGCCGATGTAGAGCCCGTCGGCGTGGTAACCGAGCTCGAGGAGGATGTCCCATAGCGCCAGGGAGTCCTTGCCGCCCGACACGGCCACGAGCACGCGCTCGCCGGGGGCCACCATCTTGTAGGAGTCGATCGCACGCTTGACCTGCTCCCGGCAGTGGCGGGTGAAACAGGGGGCGCAGAAGGCGGCGTTGTGACGCCGAACGTCCATGACGGCTGGCGCGCGGCACGATCGGCACTTCACGACGAGCCGCCTGAGATGACCGGCCTGATCTCGACCGTCGCCGAGTCGGGAATCGTCGCGTCACCGGTGACGAGTGTGCCGTCGACCATGACGAGGACGGACTCCCGGTTGCAGCCCAGGCTGCTGAGCAGCGCCTGCACCGCGAGCGGCCCCGGTAGCTCCAACTCGCGGCGCGGGTTGCGCAAAAGGACCTTCATGTCTCCATTCTCGCGTCCGCCGCGCCCCCGGCGTCTCGAGCGGGTTTGCTCAGAGCCGAGCCTCGTGGGTGACGCGGATCGATTCTCCGGGTGAGAGCTTCTCGGAGAAGACGACTTCCGGCTCGCGCCGCATCGCCCGGCGCGCCAGGCGCGCGATCACCGCGACACCACCTACCACCAGCCAAAACCTGTTTCCGTCCCCCAGGCCTCGGTCCCAACCTCGCCGGATCCCGACACGAATGAGCCTGTCGGTGACCGTCACAGCCTACGGATCTCCACCCAGGTGTCCTTGCGCCGCCCGCGGCTGCGCCCGAAGAGGAACGCCAACACGATGATGCCGATGACGCCGGCTATCCCCGCAGCGAGCGCGTAGGGCTTGGCGGTGTCCGTCGTCTCGTCGACGCCACCTTTGATCTCGTGGAGCTTGGAGCGGATGTCACTGATCTCGATCCGACCGCCTGGACCGCTTCCTCTTACCTGGGCCGGGGCTGCCAGCTTGGGCACTAACCGACTCTCCTCTCCTCGTCGCGGCGGAGCGGGGCGACCGTAGTCATTTGGCGCCGGTCCCCTTGAAGATTCGGCTGATCGACCACGTGGCACCCACCACGGCGAGGATCAGGCCGCCGGCGTAGGGGACCCACGTGAGACTTCCGTGGAGGTGCACCCCGGACTCGGCCTGGGCGGCTCTCACCGCTGCCAGCGCCAGCAGCACCCCTCCCGTCGAGAGCAGGACCGCTCCGGCGACTCCCCACGCCACGAACCGGGCGAGCGACTTGAGAGGGTCGACGGTCTCCTGCTTGGCGTAACCGATCACCAGGCCCAGCAGCTCGCTGCCGAGCGCCGGCACCGACTTATCTCTGTCCGCGCCGGACTTCTCGCCGCTCACAGGTGGCGATACTTATCGTCGGAGGGCGCCCGGCGCAAGGACGCAAGCGTCGCGTTGCCCACTTGGACGATCGCGCCGGGTGCGCCAGGCAGTGAACTCAGGGCCCGGGGACCGATCCGGGCTCGAGATCGCTCAGGGGGGGCAGGACCGGGTATCGAGCTAGCGCCACGGCCACCTGGTCAGCGACCGCATTTGCCTTCCAGTCGGGAGGCCCGTTGAGTATCAGCGAGAACACCAGGGGCTGGCCGAGTGCGGGAAACTCCGGGGTTCCGGGCGCGGGGAGCACGAACCCGCTCAGGCTGACGACGTTGTCGAGGGTCCCGGTCTTCGCCACGACCCTGCCCTCCGCAGGCGTGCCGATCATCTGTCCCGACAGCGTGCCGCTCTTGCCCGCCACCGGCAGGCCCTTGGCCAAAGTGCTGGTCGGACCTTCGTGCTGCAACGCCTGCACCAGCAGGTCACAGCTGACCCTGTCGCCACGATCGAGCCCTGAGCCGTCTACGGCGACCAGCTGATCGACCGGCAGGCCGTCCGAGACCAGATCGGCCCTGATGGCCGCCGTGCCTGCCCGGGTGGTTCCCGAGCCGGATTCCTGGTACCCGAGCTCCTTCGTGAACAGCTCTGCTGCCGTGTCATCGCTGACGCTGAGCATCTGGTCCACCTCGGCTGCCAGTGGTGCGCTGTCCATGGACGTCACAAGCCGGGCGGACGCAGGCGTCTTCCCGGTGCGCGATCCCCCGTCGACTCGAACGCCGTCTTTGCGGAGCAGGGCGGTGAAGACCTGCGCAGCCTGGGCTGCCGGATCGGTTGCAGCTGCGTAGGCGAGCTGTGCCGAGTTGCTCGTCTCCGTCGTCGGGGAGCCCGTAGCCGTCCCCGCGGTGGGGCGCGGAGCCACCGAACCATTGGGACCGCTCACTTGACCCGGTTTCGTAGTCGTAGTCGACGGGTTGGGCACGAAGCCGTCGTTGACGTCCAATGCGCTCAGCGGTCCTACGTCCCCCTCGCTCGTGTAGACGGGCTTCCAGGATGCGACGATCCGCTGCGAGTCGAAGCGGGACTCGTCTCCGATCACAGACCCGGTCACCTCGGAGATGCCCGCCTCCCGTACCTGGAGCGCGAGGGCATCCAGGGAGGTGAACGTTGCCCCCGGAGCCGATGTACCGCCCCCGTAGGACGAGGTCCGCAGATCCGGGTCGCCTCCGCCGACGAGATAGAGATTTCCGGCTACGACACCGCCACCGGCGGGCCCGGTCGCTCTCACGCTCGTGACGAACTTTGTGCTGCCCCCGAGCCGGTCGAGCACCGCTATCGCAGTGAGGATCTTCAGGTTGGAGGCCGGGATGAACATGTCGCTCCCGTTCCCGTCGAAAATCACCTGGTCGCCCTGGCTCACTTCAAGACATCCGGAAGCGCCGGTCCCGCTCCCGAGCGAGGCGCCGGCGATCGTCTCGAGTTGCGCGTCGAGGCGCTGCTGGGCCGCGGTCTGAGCCAGCCACCAGGGCACCCTTCGCAGCGACAGGAGGGGCGTGGGGCTCGCAGGCTTGCGCGCGACACCCGCGCCGTCGGACCAGGCGGCCGACTGAGAGACCCAAACAGGGGCGGTCGTGGTGACCAGCGCCCCCACGATCATCCGAAAGCCTTTTCGACCCCGCCACTTCGACATCGCGGCAACAAAGGTATTGGAGGCGAAGGCCCCATGGGGGTGCATCACGTCACGGCTCGGGTAGCTTTAACCTGTGCCCGGCGTCCTCATCGCAGTTCTCGTGGGCCTGGCTGTGTGCCAGGTGGCCATCGTGCTCACGACAGTGTTCCTCCACCGGACGCTCTCGCATCGGGCGATAACGATGTCGCCCGCGCTGACCTTCGTTTGCAGATCTCTCACATGGATCACGACCGGCATCGCGCCGCGGCAGTGGGTGGGGGTTCACAGGCGGCATCACGCCTTCACGGACGTCGAAGGCGATCCGCATTCACCGGCGCTCGAGGGATTCGCCCGTGTTCAGGTGGGGAACGTCGTCCTGTACCGCCGGGCCGCGCGGGATGGAACAACGGTGGAGAGGTATGCCCGTGATCTCGCTCCGGACAAGTGGGACCGGGCCCTGTTCGACCACGGTCTCGTGGGGCTGGGGATAGGCATTGGCGTACTCGCCCTGCTGTTCTGGGGCGACGTGGAACTGATCGCGATCGCAGCTGCCACGCACGTCGTCTCCTACCTTGCTTTGAACTCTGCGGTCAACGCGGTCGGTCACTCCTTCGGCCGCCGGCCCTTCAGCGGGCTGGCCACCAACAGCCAGTGGCTCGCGTGGCTCACCGCCGGGGAGGGTCTCCACAGCAATCATCACGCTGCTCCGACCTCGGCGCGCCTGTCGTTCAAGAGGGGTGAGATCGATCCGGGATGGTGGTTCATCGCGGTGGGCCGCCGCCTGCGTTTGCTCAAGGTGCGCCATCAGAGCCCCCGCGTCTCGACCCGCGCGGCCAGCGCTCCCCAACCGGTCTGAGATCGACGGCATGGACATAGTTTCCGCTCTATTCGCAGAGAACATCGACCTCCGCCAGGTGCCAGGACCGTCGACGCGTATCGACCTGCTCGGCATCATGTTCTCCATGCCGGCGCCCGCTGAACCACCGGTGACCGTGACGCCCCACCTGATCGTGCTCGTCCGCTGCAGGGCCGACGAGGACGGACAAGGGATCCTCGAGGTGATCTTCCGTGACGAGGACGGGGGGCAAGTCGCCCGCAACGTCTCGCCGTTCCAGGTCGAGCCCGGGAAGTTCACCTACCGCCTCGTCAGAGGCGAGCTCGAGTACGCCAAGCTGGGGACTATCGAAGCCCACTGCCGGTTGCTTCCTGACGGGCCGGTCACGGCCGTGCCGCTGACCCTGCTTCCTCCCGTCTGAGCCTCTGAGTCTTCCTTTCCTCTGAGGCGGCCGGCCAGGCGGTCTCGTCCCGGCTCCAGGCGGACCGTGGATAGGGTTGCCTCATGAACGGACGCGATCTGGAGCAGCTCGGTATCAACGTGATCAGGGGCTTGGCCATGGACGCTCCGCAGAAGGCCAATTCCGGCCATCCCGGGACGGCGATGGCGCTCGCTCCGTTGGCACACGTCCTGTGGACGCGGATCATGGAATACGACCCCAGCGAGCCGAACTGGCCCGACCGCGACCGCTTCGTGCTGTCATGCGGGCACGCGTGCATCCTTCTCTACTCCATGCTGTTTCTCACCGGCTACGGCGTGGAACTCGAGGATCTGAAGCAGTTCCGGCAGCTGCACAGCCGCACTCCGGGACATCCCGAGGTGCACTACCTCCCTGGCGTCGAGGTCACCACCGGCCCTCTCGGTCAGGGAGTCGCCAACGGTGTCGGGCTTGGAATCGCCGAGCGGATGCTCCGCTCCCGGTTCGGGTCCGACGTCGTGGACCACCACACGTTCGTGATCTGCAGCGACGGTGACCTGATGGAGGGAATCAGCCATGAGGCAGCCTCGCTGGCCGGCCACTTGGGCCTGGGCAGACTCATCTACGTGTACGACGACAACCATGTGACCATCGACGGCCCGACGGAGATCACCCTCGGAGACAACGCGGCGGAGCGCTTCGAGGCGTACGGATGGCACGTCGAGAACCTCGGCGAGTCAGCCAACGACCTCGACACGCTCGAATCGGCCCTTCGCCGCGCCATGGACGTGGACGATCGACCGAGCTTCCTGGTACTCCGCAGTCATATCGGTTACCCGGCTCCTCACATGACGGACAACCCCAAGGCACACGGGTCTCCGTTGGGAGCCGAAGAGGTGCGAGCGACCAAGGAGATACTCGGCCTGCCCCCTGACGAGAGCTTCTGGGTGCCCGACGCGGTCCTTGGCATGTACCGGGAAGCCATCCCGCGTGGTCAGGCAGCTCGTTCGGCGTGGGAGAAGCGTTTGGCCGAGTGGCAGGGCGACCGCGAGGAATGGGACGCAGTGTGGTCGAGCGGCACCCTGGCGGGATGGAAGGACAAGCTGCCCCGATGGGCACCCGGGGAGTCGATCGCCACGCGCAACTCCGCCAACAAGGCCCTCAACTCGATTGCTCCTCTGGCCCCCGCGATCGTCTCCGGAGGTGCAGATCTGACGGGCAACACCGGCACCAAGCTCGACGACACGCCCAGGCAGGGCATCGACCACCCCGAAGGTCGCGCGATCGCGTTCGGAGTACGTGAGCACGCCATGGGAGCCGTGATGAACGGCATGGCCCTGCACGGAGGTGTCATCCCCATAGGCGGCACCTTCTTCGTGTTCAGCGACTACATGCGGCCCTCAGTGAGACTGGCGGCGATCTCCGACGCCAAGGTGATCTACTTCTGGACCCACGATTCCGTCGGCCTCGGCGAAGACGGACCGACCCACCAGCCGATCGAGCAGCTGGCCGCCGTCCGCGCCATTCCGGGACTCCGGGTGATCCGTCCCGCGGACGCGAACGAGTCCGCCCACGCCTTGCGGATCGCGATCGAGTCGAGCGGGCCCACTGCTCTCATCCTGAGCCGTCAGAACCTTCCGGTTCTCGATCGGACCGCCGAACTCGGAGGCCAGGTCGACAGGGGCGCATACATCCTCGTCGACGCGGGCGAGGAACCCGATGTCGTCCTCCTCGCCACAGGGTCGGAGGTGTGGGTGAGCGTCGAAGCGGCCAAGATTCTTCAATCAGAGGGGATCTCCGCTCGCGTCGTCTCGATGCCGAGCTGGGATCTCTTCGAAGAGCAGGATGACTACTACCAGGACAGCGTGCTCGGGCCGGGGGCGCCCATCCTGTCCGTGGAGGCCGCCTCGGACTTCGGTTGGTCCCGCTGGGCCGACGATTCGGTCTGCATCGAGACGTACGGCCTGTCCGCGCCAGGCGACCAGGTACTCGCTGAATTCGGGTTCACACCGGAGAACGTCGCAGTCAGAGCCAGGGATTTGATCGGCGAGCTCGGAGGCTCCGGGTATGTGTTCGACGACGAGGAGGAAGCCCAATGACAAAGTTGCAGGAGCTCTACTCGCAGCAGGGGCAGAGCCCCTGGATCGACAATCTCACGCGAAATGCCATCCAGGGCGGTGGCCTCCGCGAGAAGGTGGGCGAGGGAATCAGGGGCGTCACCTCGAACCCGACGATCTTCCAGAAGGCGATGACCGGCTCTGACGCCTACGACGAGCAGTTCACGCGCCTCCTGGCTCGGGGGTCGGCAGAGGCGGCGTTCTGGGACATGGCGATCGAAGATGTCTCCAACGCCTGCGGTGTGCTGCGGCCGGTGTACGACGAGAGCGCGGGCAGTGACGGCTTCGTCTCCATCGAGGTTTCGCCGGCCCTGGCCTCCGACACCGCTGGCACTATCGAGGCCGCCCGGAATCTCCACGAGCGAATCGCCCTGCCGAACCTCCTGGTGAAGATACCGGCGACAGCCGAGGGCGTTCCCGCCATCCGCAAGATGATCTCGGAGGGCCGGAACATCAACATCACCTTGATCTTCAGTCTCGAGCGTTACATCGAGGTGATAGAGGCGTACCTCTCCGGGCTGGAGGAGCTGGGCGCCAACGGCGGCGACCTGTCGAATGTTCACAGTGTGGCGTCCTTCTTCGTGAGCAGGGTCGACACCGAAGTGGATCGGCGGCTCGAACGCATCGGTGGACCGGCCGGCGAGCTCGCCGGAAAGGCGGCTGTCGCCCAGGCGAAGCTGGCCTACGAGTTGTTCCAGGAACACTTCTCCGGCGAGCGCTGGGCAGCCCTCGAGGCCCGGGGGGCCCATCTTCAACGTCCGCTCTGGGCGTCTACGTCCACGAAGAACCCGGCGTACCCGGACCTTCTGTACGTCGACAACCTGATAGGTCCGCACACGGTGAACACCCTGCCGGACAAGACGATCGAAGCCTTCGAAGACCATGGGAGCATCAAGCGGACCGTCGATACGGGAGTCGACGAGGCGCACGACGCCCTTGACCGCTTGGCGAAGTCCGGGGTCGACCTCGCCGACGTGGCGCGCGTCCTGGAGGAGGAGGGCGTATCGGCGTTCCTGAAGAGCTACGACGAGCTCCTGCAAGCTCTCGAGGACAAGGCGAACGGGATGACACCCGGTTCTGCCCGTAGACCTTGAGCGAAACCCCCCTGTCGTTCGGCGACGGCAACCCCCTCGAAGAGGGCCTGGAGTCGACCCGTAAGGCTCCCCCGGGCGTCATAGTCGTGATGGGCGCCTCGGGAGACCTCACGTCGAGGAAGTTGCTCCCCGCCCTCGAACGACTGTCGAGCAGAGGCCTTCTACCCCAGGCCTTCGCGGTCGTCGGGGTCGCCCGCACGCAGCTCGACGACGAGGGGTTCCGTCAGCTGATGATCAAGGCCGCCCCCGACCCTGGCCCAGGGTGGTCCGAGATCGTCAAGCACAGCCGTTACGTGTCGGGGGACTACGTCGACGAAGCAACCTTTGCCGCTCTGCGGACGACGCTCGAGGACCTCGAGTCGGAGATCGGAGCACCTGGCAACAGGACGTTCTATCTGGCGACGGTGCCGGCCGTGTTCGAAGAGGTTGCAGCCGGTCTGGGCAGCGCAGGGCTGAACAAGCCGGCAAAAGACGGCGCCGCCGTGCGACTCGTCATCGAGAAGCCGTTCGGCCGAGATCTCGAAAGCGCCAGGCATCTCGACACGGCTCTGCACAAGCACTTCGAAGAATCGCAGATCTACCGGATCGACCACTACATGGGCAAGGAGACGGTCCAGAACGTTCTCGCTCTTCGATTTGCGAACGCCATCTTCGAACCGTTGTGGAGCCGCTCGTTCATCGATCACGTCCAGGTCACCGTCGCCGAATCACTGGGAGTCGAGAAGCGGGGAGGGTTCTACGAGACGGCCGGAGCCCTGCGCGACATCGTCCAGAACCACGTCATGCAGGTCTTGTCACTCACCTTGATGGAGCCACCCGGAACCATCGATGCCCAGGGCATCCGCGACGAGAAGATGAAGGTGCTCCGCTCTGTGGTGGTCCCCACCCGGGAGCAGGTCATGTCCGACGTGGTCAGAGGGCAGTACGACTCCGGTTGGAGCGAGGGTGTCGCCGTCCCGGCCTACCGCCAGGAACAGGACGTGAATCCGAGCAGCCAAACCGAGACGTACGTCGCCATGCGGCTCCACGTGGATAACTGGCGGTGGGCTGGGGTGCCGATCTACATACGCACGGGCAAACGACTCCCCAGGCGTGTCACCGAGGTTGCCATGCAGTTCCAGAACGTTCCGCACCTCGCGTTCAATGCCGCGGAGAGCCGCGACCTCAAGCCGAACGCCCTGGTCTTGCGGATCCAGCCGGACGAGGGGGTCGCCGTCCGGTTCGGGGCCAAGGTGCCGGGCCAGGCCTTTCAGGTCAGGGACGTGCTCATGGACATGTCGTACGGGACGTCGTTCCTCGAGGAAGCTCCCGAAGCGTACGAAAGGCTGCTGCTCGACGCGATGGTCGGCGATCCCACGCTGTTCATCCGCAGCGACGAGGTCGATCAGGCCTGGCAGATAGTCGACCCGATTCTCGAAACCTGGGGCGACACTTCTGCACCCCTGGCGGGCTACGCCGCCGGTACGTGGGGACCCAGGCAAGCAGACGCTCTCATCCAGAGGGACGGGCGCCAGTGGCGAACCCCTTAGCCGTCGACCACTGGGAGGGCACCGGCGTCCGCGCGAGCGACGTGTCGGCCGCTCTGGCAGACCTTCGCCACCGCTCGCGCGACGCGACCTCGCCGCGGACCGCCGTGATGACCCTCGTCGCCGTCGCCGGTGACGAGGAGCGCGCTTCGACAGCCAGTTCGGTTCTGCGGACGCTCAGCAGTCACCATCCGGCACGGCTCGTGATTCTCCGTCCTGATGCTGACGCGGTCGCTTCGCTCGATGCGCGCGCAGCGCTGTTCAGCACCGAGCGCGGCGGCCACGAGGTCAACTTCGAAGAGATAGAGCTACAGGTATGCGGTCAGGCGGCGAGGCACCTCGACTCTCTCGCCGAAGCTTTCACCATCTCCGACCTGCCGGTCGCGACCTGGTACGTGCAGGCCATCCCCGAGATCTCCGACCCCTTGCTCGGCATCTCCACCGCGGTCCTCGTGGACAGCCGGGACGGCGCCGGTCCGGGCCTGCTGCGTGGTCTCCTCGATCTCTCCCGACAGCACCGCGTGGTGGATCTCTCGTGGATGCGACTGAAGCCTTACCGCCGCCTCCTCGCCACGTTGTTCTCGGAGCCGTCGACACGTCCCTGGCTGGATGGAATCGAGTCCGTCACGGTGTGGGGCAAAGCCGGTCCCAGGCACATCCTGGGCGGCTGGATGATTGCCCAGCTGGGGCTCCCGGCACGGCAGGTTCGCCTTCACGACGACCGTCATGTGCGCATACAGATCGAATGCGCACTCCATGGCGAGACAGCCTCGTTCGAGGTGACTCGCGGACCCGAGCGGACGCTCGAAGCCCGGGCGAACCTTCCCGACCGCACCTGCCCTCCCCAACATGCGCGCCTGGCCGAGGATGCTCTGGGGGCCGCTCTGGCCGACGCATTGCTCCACCTCGAGGCCGACCCGGTGTGGCAGAGGGCCCTGTCGGCTGCGACGCTCCTCGACTAGTGACCTCACGTCGAACAGGGCCCTACCAAGGGTTTTGCCCGTCGTATCCGTTCGGAACGACCGCGACCCTCGCCTAAGGTGCTGCCCGTGAACGGAGAGCTGATCGTCGTCGACGACCTGCCCGGCGCGTTCGCGTCGCACGTCATCGCCAGCTACGAGAACCGTCCCGACGAGCTCTTCGCGCTCGCGCTCTCGGGCGGGAGTACGGCCCGCGACTGCTATGAGCGACTCGCCGCAGACAGCGCCGACACCATCGACTGGCTGTCCGTCAACGTGTACTGGGGAGATGAGCGCTGCGTTCCCGCCGACGATCCTGACTCCAACCAGCTGCTCGGTCGCCAATCACTCCTGGAGCGCGTGGGCGCCGCCAACGCCGTGTACCCGATGGACTGCCAGGACGGTCCCGACGCCTACCAGCTGCGTCTCGGCGAAATCGGCAAGATGGACCTCATCCACCTCGGTATGGGAGAGGACGGCCACACGGCCTCCCTCTTCCCGGACTCCGCTGCCCTGCAAGCTGACCCCGGTCAGCTTGTCGCCCTCAACGACGACCCAAGCGGGCGCAACCCGCACCGCCGGATCACCCTGACCTTGTCGGGCATCGCGCGCTCGCGACTGGTCATCTTCACGGTTGCCGGGGAGAAGAAGCGCGAAGCTCTCGAAGCCGTGCTGGCGGGGGCCGATCTACCGGCGGCGCGCGTCACCGCTGACCGCGTCGTCTGGTTGGTGGACCGCGACGCAGCCCCGAGGTGACCGAGCCGACGACCCTCCACGATCAGCTCGCCGCGCTCCTCGATTCCATCGGCGCGGACGCGAACCGTGACCAGCTCATGGAAATCCTCGAGACCGTCGTGCGTCTAGCGGCCGACGGGACGGACCGCCTCGACCTGAAGATCACCAACGCGGCCCTCAAGGAGATGTGCGAGGGCTTCGAGGTGTTCGCCCCGTACCGGCGCGTCCCGAAGCTCACGATGTTCGGCTCCGCGCGAACGCTGCCGACCGACCCGTTGTACGCGCAGGCCCGCGACCTCGCCCATGTCTTGTCCGCGCACGGCTGGTCGACCGTCACCGGTGCCGGCCCGGGCATCATGGCAGCCGGCCTGGAAGGTGCCGGCCCCGACAACGCGTTCGGGATCAACATCAGGCTCCCTTTCGAGCAGGGGGCCAACCAGTTCATCGCCGACAATCCCAAGCTCGTGTCGATGAAGTACTTCTTCACGCGCAAGCTCCTCTTGATCAAGGAGTCGTTCGCTTACGCGGTGCTCCCCGGAGGCTTCGGTACTCTCGACGAGGCCTTCGAGCTGCTCACCCTGATACAGACCGGGAAGGCAGAACCCGCCCCGGTCGTATTGCTCGAGGTGCCCGGAGGCAGCTACTGGCAGGCCTGGGACAGGTTCGTCACCGAGCAGGTCGCCTCCCGTGCGCTGATCACCCCGGGAGACACCTGCCTCTACCGGATAGTCGACCGCGTCGAAGACGCCGCCGAGGAGATCCTCGGCTTCTACCGCAACTACCACTCGATCAGGTGGGTCGGAGAGATGCTCGTGATCCGCTTGCAGAGCAGGCCGACCGAGGCGGAGATCTCACAGCTGTCCGAGCAGTTCGCCGACATCGTGAACGGGCCGATACGGCTTCTCGAGGGGCCCCTCCCCGCAGAGCGGCGCGGCGACGACTTCCCGACACTTCCCCGCATCGCATTGCGCTTCGACCGCCTCTCCTACGCCAGGCTGCGCCAACTCATCGACGAGCTCAACAGACTCGCCAGCGCGCCTCCCCCCGTCCGGCTGCTGGCGTCCCCGTAAAGAGGCCATCGCAATTAGTCAGCGTCATCGGGCTCGGCGAGAATCGCCGCTGCCTTCTCAACCGCCCTGCGCGCCCGGGTGAGCCTCCGCTCGTCTACCGGCAGCTCGTCGCCGCCGGCGTCTATGGATTCCCGAAGGCGCTCGATGGCGAGATCGGCGAGCTCCGAGGCGATCGCCTCGAGACGTTCGCGGATGTCCTGGAACTCGCCGGCCACTAGCGCGCCCCCAGGCCGGCCGCCTCGGCGATGATCTCGATCGGGTGCTTGACGAGCACGCCGGCGGCGGACAACCACATGGAGCAGCCGGGGTTCGCACTCGCCACCAGGTCGGCGTTCGCGGCGTCGATGACTGCGACCTTCTGGTTGCGGATCGCCCGGGCGAGGTCCGGCTGCAGAGCGCTATAGGCGCCGCCGGCCCCGCAACAACGACCTTCGTCGTCCAACTCCACGATCTCCGCGTACCGGGCTAGCAGGGTGCGCACTGAGCCTTCGACCCTCTGGACGTGCCTCAGGTGGCAGGGATCCTGCACCGCGACACGCGGACGGGACCATCCGGGGGCGGCCGGAGGAAGCTCGTCAGCTCGGCGGGCAAGCCACTCGTGTATGTCGAACACCCGATCCGAGAACCTCTGGGCTTCAGCGGTGCCGATCAACCGCCCGTAGTCCTTCATCGCCGCTCCGCACCCCGCGGAGTCGACCAGTATCGGGGCTTCCCCGGGGAACGCGTGCATCACGCGGCGGGCGAGCCCCGATGCGCCGTCGTGAAGACCGGCGTGGGCGTGCAGAGCTCCGCAACACGACGCCTCCGGCCCGGGAAGAGCCGTGCCGATGCCCGATGAACGCAGGACGTCGATCGCCGCCTGGTGGACCGGTCGCTGCCACGCGTCCATGATGCAGCCGGTGAACAGCCAGACGTCGGATCCCGTGGCCTCCATCGGTGCCTGGCGCAACGGGAGCCTTGGAAGTGACAGCCGGGATGTGAGACCCGGCGGAACCAGGCGAAGACGCTGCAATACGGCGCCTGCGGTGGTCGCAGCGAGCAGGACACGGTGCCTTCCCAGCAGACCGTACGCTGCTCGCTGCCAGGCCGGAAGCGAGCGGCGGGCGAGCACGGTGCGCGTTGCTTCCATCATCCGGCCGAACGGAACCGACGAGGGGCAAGCCGTCTCGCAGGCGCGGCACTGCACACACGTCTGCATCATCTGATCGAAGGCGCCGTCGATCGGGGCGCCTGCCTCGACGGCGCGCATAGCCGCGATCCGCCCGCGTGGAGACAACCGCTCCTCTCCGCTGACCCGATATGTCGGGCACTGCGCCAGGCACAATCCGCACGCAACGCACGCAGCCAGGTCCTCGGGGTCTATCCGCAGGACACCGGTGACCGTGCTCCGTTCGCCGGTCGACGGCAAAGTCATGCGACCACCCGGGCGTCGGGCAGGACGCACCTGCCGGGGTTGAGGCGACCCGCGGGATCGAAGTTCCGCTTGATCCGGCGATGAAGGTCGACCACACCCGAGGACGGCGCATCCGCCGGTGGCAGTACTGAGTCGGTCTCCGCGTCGCAATGCACGACGCCCACCCCTATCTCGCACAACCAACCACCCGCATGACCGAGGGTGCCCGCGAGACTCTTCAAAGCCGCCGGCGAGAGCGACCTCCGGCCTCCGGCCGGCGGCTCCGGGGGACCGTCGACCTGCACGAAACCGTCCCCGAGCGCCGTCCGTGCCTGTTCTGCGACGTCGACCTCGAAACCCGACAGGCCCACCCACGTGCGGCGACCGTCCCACAGCACCGATAGGGGCCGGTACAGATCGGAGAAGACCCTGAACGGATCCTCCGGCTCTCCCAGGTACCAACGCTCGACCTCGGGTAGAGGAGTACACCTCAGCACGACCTCGGCCAACAGGGCCAGAGTGCCGAGCGAGCCCGTGAGGAGCCGCGGGAGATCGTAACCCGTGACGTTCTTGACCAACGGCGCCCCGCTCCTTACCAGCTCACCCCGCGAGCTGACCGCCGTGACCTCCAGCACGGCATCTCGCACCGGTCCCAGCCCCAGCCGCCTGACCCCCGAACGACCGACCGCCACGACACCCCCCACCGTCGCCTCGCCCGGCCCTTCCAAAGCGGCCCGCTGGCCGCCCTCGGCAAGCGTGCCCTGCAGGACATCGAGCCGTGTCCCGGCTCTCACCCGGACGATCATCTCGGCGGGCAGGTGCGCGACGACACCGGAGGGAGCGTTGATCTCCCGGGTTCCGGGTTCGGGTAGGCCGCCGACCGCCCAGCTGGTGCGCCCGCCCGCCACGCACACAGCGCCCTCGGTACCGACCTCGGCGGCAAACGACTCGAGTGAACCGGTCAAACCCAGACTCCCTCCGGGAACTCCGCCAGATCGCCGCATCGAGACCCGCCCTCGGGGAGGATCTTTTCGGGGTTGCAGAGACCGGAGGGGTCGAACGCCTCGCGCAGCCAGAGCTGCGCTTCGAGGTCCGCGGCGCCGAAGACCAGACCCATGTAGTCCCGCTTTTCCAAGCCGATGCCATGCTCGCCGGACAGGCTCCCGCCGGCCGCGACGCAGATCTCGATGATCCGCCGGCCGGCTTCGTGAACCCTTTCGAGCACCCCTGGCACCCGCTTGTCGAACACGATCAGCGGATGCAGGTTCCCATCCCCCGCGTGGAACACGTTGCCGAGGACGAGATCGAGCTCCTCCGCGATGGCCGACACCGCGTCGAGCACCTCGACGAGACGCGTGCGCGGCACAACACAGTCGTGGAGGTAATAGTTCGGTGCGATGCGCGCGACGGCGCCGAAGGCCGACTTCCTTGCCTTCCACCAAGCGGCTCGCTGCACCTCGCCTTCGGCCACCGCCACTGAGCGTGCACCGTTGGCCTCCAGCACCCCGCGCACTCGCCTCGCCTGTTCGGCCGCCCCCGCCGGAAAGCCGTCCACCTCGACGAGCAACACGGCCGCCGCGTCCAGCGGCAAGCCTGCATGGACGTAGGCCTCGACGACCTCGACGATCGTCCGGTCCATCATCTCCAGTGCGGCGGGGACGATCCCGGCCGCAATGACGGCCGTAACGGCGCCCGCCGCTTCGTGCATCGTCGAGAAGTCCGCGAGCAACGTCGCGACGCTCGGCGGTAGCGGGGTCAGGCGCACGGCGATCCGCGACGCGATTCCCATCGTGCCCTCGCTGCCGACGAAGGCGCCGCGCAGGTCGAACCCGGGGGGCTCGGGGTCGATGCCTCCGAGTAGCACGACGGACCCGTCGGGCAGCACTACCTCCATGGCGAGGATGTGACCGTTGGTCACCCCGTAGAGCAGGCAGTGTGGCCCACCCGAATTGTTGGCCAGGTTCCCGCCGATGGTGCAGGATTGCTGGCTCGAGGGGTCGGGCGCGAAGTGAAGCCCGAGGTGGGCGACGGCGCGAGACAGATCGAGGTTCAGGACTCCGGGCTCCACCCATGCCAGGCGCTGCTCGGCGTCGACCTCGAGGATCCGGTTCATCCTGGTGCTGACGATCACGACCGGCGGCACGTCGCCCGCCGGTGTGGCGCCACCGGCAAGACCGGTGCCCGAGCCGCGCGGCAGGAAAGGACGGCCGTGCGCCGCGCACACTTTCACAGCCGCGGCCAGTTGATCCCCATCCGACGGGAAGCACACCACCGAAGCCCTTCCGGTGATCAACGAGGCGTCCCGCTCGTAGAGGGTCAGCTCGATGGGGTCGCAACGGACGGCCTCCTCCCCCAGCGCGCGCCGAAGGTCGGCAACCAGCTGATCCGTCACGCAGCCAGTCTGGCCTACTCGGTGGTTCAGTCGCTGGCGCAGCGGGTCCCTGCTGGGGGGACGGTGAGGTTGATCAGGTAGGAGTCGGCCGCGGCGCGGATGCAGGAGCTGGAGCGGTACCCGGTGTGACCGTCGCCCACCCGGGTTAGAAGGACGCCGTTCTCCAGTTCCCCGGCGAGGGCCTGGGCCCATTGGTAGGGGGTGATGGGGTCGCCGGTGCTGCCGACCACGACGATCGGTGCGGACCCGTTCGCGTGCAGAGGACCGACACGGCCCGTTGCCG
>Ga0307372_10006955_pt1 | contig 16372 bp, 14 predicted proteins | sample OX1MG_FD_202533 | JGI IMG/M metagenome (GOLD analysis project Ga0307372, IMG submission 202533) | Soil microbial communities from Risofladan, Vaasa, Finland - OX-1 | ecosystem: Environmental > Terrestrial > Soil > Coastal area > Acid sulfate soil | place: Finland: Risofladan, Vaasa | collected... | reverse complement strand
TGCTCAAGCCGTTGTACGTCTACCAGAACGGCACCCTGGTGCCGGCCTTCGTCCACGGCTGGTTGCGCACCGTGTACTGCGTGATCAATCCGATGGCCCCCGTCGTCGCCAACACCAGGGACTCGGTACTCTTGGGCTTCGGTCCCCAATGGTCGATATTGGCCCCGGCTGTGTTCGGGTCGTTCGCCTTCCTCGTCGTCGGCTACGTGGTGTTCAAGAAGCTCGAGGTGAACTTTGCCGACCTTACCTAGAGGCACCGTCCTCGCCGAGCACGTCTGGAAGCGGTTCCGGTCGGACCGGACGCTGCCGTTGTTCCAGGACCAGATGCTGCTCTTCGCCCGATGGCTCAAGGGCCATCGCCGCGACTTCCGCTGGGTGTTGCGGGACGTGAACCTCCACGTCGAGCCGGGCATGGCCTACGGCCTCATCGGCGTCAACGGGTCGGGTAAGTCGACACTTCTCAAGATGATCTGCCAGACGACGTTCCCTTCCGCCGGCTCGGTCACCTCGGTCGGCCGCATCGGGGCGCTCCTCGAGGTGCGCGCCGGCATCCAACCGGACCTGTCGGGCCGGCAGAACGTCTACCTCTACGGCAACATCCTGGGGCTGAGCCGCAGTGACATCGCCGCGAGGTTCGACGACATCGTCGACTTCGCCGAGATCGGGGACGCCATCGATCGCCAGGTGAAGTTCTACTCGACGGGCATGGCCATCCGGCTCGGGTTCGCCATCGCCGCGTTCCTCGAGCCCGACGTCCTGCTCGTCGACGAAGTCCTCGCCGTCGGTGACGCCCGCTTCCAGCAGAAGTGCCTGGAGCGCATCAGCCAGGTCGTTGCCAACGGCACCACGCTCTTCTACGTGTCGCACGACCTTCCCACCGTCGAAGCCGTGTGCGACCGGACCATGTGGCTCGCCGACAGCTACGTCAGAGCCGACGGTCCGGCACGTGACGTCGTGGCCCTGTATCGCGCCTCGGTGGGGGAGGCTGCAGTCCTCACCACCGAGCAGGACACGGGCATACGCGTGCTCAAGATCGAGATCACCGGGGCCGACGGCAACCAGATCCGCTCGGGCGAAGACCTCAACGTTCGGATCGTGGCGGAATCCGAGGAGGCCATGTTCGGGGCGTTCCACATCGGCGTCTCCCAGGGCACCGCCATGCCGGTGTTCGTGATCCGCTATGCCAGCTCCTTCCCCGAGGGCCAGTTCGAGCTGCGCTGCCGGCTCCACAACCTGCCGTTGCCCAAGGGTCGCTACTCGGTGTGGGGGGCCATGCGGGCCCCCCGTGGGACCGGGCCCAAGGCGTCGCTGCCCTGGCAGCCGCTGGCATCGTTCGAGGCATTCGGCCCCAATGTCATCAAGGCGCCGTCGGGGGTCATGGTGCTGTCGCCGGTGTACGTGCCTGCGGACTGGGAGCTGTCCTGACCCGGGACCGCACCGGCGGTCTCGATGGTGTGACCGCCGTCGTCGTCACCCACCTCCGGCCCCGCCTGGCCACCGCCACGGTCCGGTCGCTCCTCGATGTCGAAGGGTTTGCCCCGGAACGTGTCGTGGTGGTCGTCAACGGCGAGGGCGGGCTCGATGATCCCGCCCTCGAGGCGTCGGTCACCATGGTGCGTCTGCCGTCGAACACCGGCCCAGCCGGCGGATTCCACCAGGGACTGATCACGGCATTCGCGGACCCCTCCACCCGCTGGGCGTACCTGTGCGAGGACGACATGGTGCTCTTGCACCTGCCCGCCCCCCGCGTGGCGGAGGTCGTCGCCCGGGTCGGGGCCCGTGGCGACGCCGGTGATGGCGGCGAAGACCCGGTGGGGGCCGTGGTCCCCTTCGGCCGCAGGTTCGTCCCCCGTTCCGGGCACAGCGTCAACGTCGTGCCCCGCCGGGGCCTCCCGGGGGAGCTCGCCCCCGTCGACGTCACGACGTGGGGGGCCACCCTCGTTTCGCGTGCCGTGGTCGACGCCGGCGTGTGGCCCGACCCCGAGCTGTTTTTCGGCTTCGAGGACTTCGACTTCTACTGCCGGGTGCGGGCCGCGGGGTTCTCCGTGCTCGTCGACGTCACCTGTGCCCGGCACGTGGCCCACCGCCAGACCTCGGTCAGTCGTGTCGCCGCGCTGCGTGGCCATCGTCCCATCGACGCCGAGGAGCCGTGGCGGGCGTATTACCAAGCGCGGAACTTCTTCGAGTTGACCCGACGCCACGGCCGTCGGAGCTGGTACGCGTGGCACCTGGTGTATTCGGCCCGCCGGCTTCAGCTCGCCTCGAGTGGCGCCGAGCGACTGGCAACGCTGCGCGGTTTGGTGGACGGGGCCCGGGGACGTCTGGGGATCGAGCCCCGCTACCTGCGCGAGGTGGGGGAGAAGGCCCTGGCCGTCGCCGGTGGCGGCGAGCTCGACACCGACCCCGAAAGCCATCTGGCGCCCTCCGCCGATGCGCTCACGAGCGCGACAGAACTGGGGCGTTCGGTGGTCGCGCTGGTGCTGTCGCACAATGCGCCCCAATCGCTGGCGCGATGCCTCGAGGCCATCGCGGCCCAGACGGTCCCGCCCCGAGGGGTCGTCGTGATCGACAACGCCAGTGAACCACCGGTCCTCGGCGCCCCGAAGGAGGGCCTCGACGGCCCCGACGGCCGGGTTCGCTCCGGTTCGTTGCCGGTGTCGATCGTGCGTTCGAACACCAACCTGGGCCCGGCCGGGGGCTGGGCGCTCGGCTTCGAGGAGTTCCTGGCCGGCGTGGACGACCTCGCCTGGGTGCTCGACGACGACATCGTGCCCGATCCCGACTGCCTCGAGACGCTGCTGGGCGACGCTCGTCGGGACCCGAAGGCGGCGTTTTGCTTCCCCCGCTCGATACAGCCCGACGGAACCGTCGGCGAGTGGGGATCGTGGTGCGGGTTCGTGATCTCACGTCACATCGTGGAGATCGTCGGTGTGCCCCGGGCCGAGCTGTTCTGGTGGGCCGAGGACAACGAGTACTGCCACTGGCGCATCCCGCAGGCGGGGTACCCCCGGCGGCTCGTGGACGGCGCCGTGGTGCAGCACGACGCGGTGCGCCAGGGCGCCCGGGTACCCCTGTGGAAGTACTACTACGAGGCCCGGAACATGCTCTACCTCCACCTCCACGTCATGCACCGTGTCGGCTGGTACCCCCGGAATGTCACCAAGCTGGTGGCCCGGGCCCTCCTTCGAGAGCGCGGCCGGCGGCTCGCGTGTCTATGGACCATCGCGCGAGGGCTGGCCGACGGCGCCCGCGGACGTCTGGGCCTTCGCTTCCCGATCGAGCCCATGCGTGAGCAGCCCCGCTGAGCCGTGCCCGAACCTGACAGCGCATCCTTGGCGTCACGGCGTGCAGTGGACGAGGCGCGCCCCACGCCGAACCTGTTCATCGTGGGCGCACCCAAGTCGGGCACGACGGCACTGGCCAGCTACCTGAGCGCACACCGGGAGGTGTTCGTCGCCGACAAGGAGCTGAGCTACTTCGGGAGCGACTTGGAATTCCGGACCAAGCGGGGCCGATGGAGGATCGGGTACGACACGTACCTCGAGTGGTTCGCGCAGCACGGCCAGGCGAGGTACCGGACTGATCGCTCGGTGTTCTACCTGTATTCGTCACGCGCGGCTGAGGAGATCCACACCTACGATCCGAGGGCCCGGATCATCGCCCTGCTTCGGAACCCCGTCGACCAGATGCACTCACAACACAGTGAGATGCTGTTCCAGGGCGAGGAGGTCGTCGCCTCCTTCGGTGAGGCGATCGCCCTCGAGGAACAGCGCAAGCGCGGCGACCAGGTCCCTCCGGGCTGTCAGAAGGTGTTCGGGCTCTTCTACCGCGACATCGCCCGCTACGCCGGGCAAGTCGAGCGTTATTTCGCTGTGTTCGGCCGCGACCAGGTATGCGTCGTGCTGCACGACGACCTCGTCGTCGACTCCGCCCGTACCTACCGCACGGTCCTGCGGTTTCTCGACATCGACCCCGATCACCGTCCCCACTTCAACGTCGTGAACGCCAACAAGGTCGTCCGCAGCACCCGGGTCCGTGACCTGCTCGGGCAATCGCCGAGCGGACTTCGCCGACTGGGCCGAGTGCTGGTTCCCGACGAGCGGCTGCGGGCATCGCTGCGGCGACGGCTCCACGCGCTCAACACCGAACGGCGGCCCCGACCTCCCATGGCGCCCGAGCTCCACCGCCAGCTCACCGACGAATTCGCCCCCGAGGTCCGCCGGCTCGAACAGCTCCTCGATCGTGATCTGGGCGGATGGCTCAGCGGGGGACCGCACGGTCAGCACCCCGGGGTGGCTTCGGACCGCCCGGCCCGGTAACCGATGCCAGGCGTCGTCCTCCTCGGGATGCACCGCAGCGGCACGTCCGCGGTGAGCCGGATCCTCAATCTCCTCGGCGCCGATGTCGGCCCCGAGAGCGACCTCCTCACCGAGTACGACAATCCCGCCGGGCACTGGGAGAACAAGGCCCTCATGGCGTGCAACGACCGGATCCTGGCGGCCTTCGGCCGCTCCTGGGACTTCCCGCCATGGTTGACGCCGGGCTGGGAGTACTCGGCGCGGGCGTCGAGCCTGCTGCCGGAGCTCGCCGAAACGTTCGAAGCGGTCTACCGCTCGGACCCCTGGGTGTGGAAGGACCCCCGCACCTGCCTCACGTTCCCGTTGTGGCGACGCGTCCTCGGCTCCGAGGCGAGGGTGGTCATCGTCTGGCGCGACCCCGGCTCGGTGGTCACGTCGGTGCGGCGTCGCGACGGCATCCCCAGCCTCTATACCGTCGGCCTCTGGCTCCGCTATGTCCGGGCGTCGGTGGCGGCTGCCGCCGGCCTACCTGTGGTCTGTCTCCGGTTCGAGGACCTGGTGGAATCGCCGACCGCAGCGGTGCAGAGGCTCGTGGACGATCTCCGGGCCCTGGGCGTCGACCTCCAGGGTGATCCTCACGAGGCGGCGGCCTCGATGCGAGACGATCTGGTGCACGCCTCGGACGCGTCGGCCCTCGTCCGGCGCCTCACGACATCGACGCTCGACATCTTGAGCGGGCTTCCCCGGCGAAGCGAGGAGTTCCGGCCCCCGTCGTGGCGCGAGCCGCGTTGGGTCCGCCCCTGGCTCTTCGCCTACCGCGGCCCCTGGGTACTGCGGGCGCGAGCCGGGCATCCGTTGCACCCGGGGTTCGCATGAGCGACCGGACCAACGCCTCCGCGACGGCGCGCCTGCGATCGGCTCCCTGGATCGGCACGTCCCCGAGAGGTGTCCTCGTGCTGGGCATGCACCGCAGCGGCACCTCTGCCGCCACGCGGATCGTCAACGTCCTGGGGCCAGCCACCTGTGCGCCGTCCGACATGGTGCGCGGCCCCTGGAACCCGAGCGGCCACTTCGAGAGCCGCTCACTCATGCACCTGAACAACGCGCTGTTGACCCAGATGGGGCGGACGTGGTGGTACCCGCCGCCCGACGCCGAGCACTACGACGCAGTGGCGGCGCGGATCACCACCACTCGCGCCCAGGCCCGTCGGGCCTTTCGGCGCGTGCATCGCTCGGTGCCGTGGGTGTGGAAGGACCCCCGCACCTCGGTGCTCTTGCCGTTCTGGCGCAAGACGCTCGGCCCGAGGCTGGTCGCCGTGGTGGTCTTCCGGAACCCGCTCGAGGTGGCCATCTCGCTGCAACGCCGCCACGCCGTCCCCGTGGCGTTCGGCGTGGCTCTTTGGGAGCGCTACAACCGCCTCCTTCTCGCCCACAGTGCAGGCCTGCCCGTACTCGTGACCCGTTACGCTGATCTGGTGGCCGACGCCGGCGCCTGGTCGCAACGCACGCGGGTCTTCCTCGACGGCGCCGGGATGCCCTTGGCGCCGGATTCGAGCGCCGTGACAGCCGGGCTCGAGGGCTTCGTCGACCCCGCGCTGCGCCACAGCGCGTATTCCCGCCACGATCTCGGCGACGTTGGAGCCGGGACGTTGGCGGTCTATGACGCGCTGGAGGCGGCGGTCGGGGCGAGCGCCTGCTTCGTCACTCCCGCGCTCCCCCCCGAGGCCCCCACCGTGACCGCCCAGCTCGACACGGTGGGACCGGGCACCGAGCTCGCCTGGCACCCTCCTCCTGGCTTGCCCGAACGGGACGGGACGCCGTCGGCAGGGACCGAGGGGCGGACGTGAGGGGACGGCGTCGGCCATGGACCTGATCGAGCGGCCCGAAGACCTCGGTCGTCGCCACCCCTGGGAAGTCGCCCGCGCCCGGTTCTTCCTCGGGCTGATCGAGCGTCTGGACCTGGCGGAGGTGACCGAAAGCTGCCTTGACGTCGGTGCCGGCGATGCCTGGTTCGCGCAGCAGTTGCGGACGGTCCTGTCGCCGGCGACGCGCCTGGCCTGCTGGGACGTGCATTATCCGACCGACCCCGCACCCGAAGCGGCCGAGGCCATGCCCGGGATCGAGTTCAGTGCGACGCAGCCCACAGGGCACTTCGACGGGATGCTCATGCTCGACGTGATCGAACACGTGGAAGACGACGTCGCCTTCGTGCGCGACGTGGTCGCCGGGTCGCTGGCGCCCGATGGATGGGTGCTCGTGAGCGTCCCGGCCTATCAGTCATTGTTCTGCGCGCACGACCGGGCCCTCAAGCACTTCCGGCGCTATTCTCCCGCCGCCATTCGTCGGGTGCTCGAGGCCTCGGGCCTGTCCATCGTGGCGCGCGGCGGATTGTTCCACGGCCTGTTGCCCCTCCGGGGTCTGCAGGTGATCCGGGAACGGTATCGCCCGCCCGACACTCCCCCGACCGGCGTCGGGGCGTGGAAGGGTGGGGAACGACTGACCAAGGCCCTCACCGTGGCCCTCGACGCCGAGACCCGGATGTCGCTGGCTCTGGGGACGAGACATCTGCCCGTGCTGCCCGGCCTGAGCACGTGGGCCCTGTGCCGCCCGTCGGGGCGCGAGGGCCGGTGACCGAGGCCCACGGGCCCACGGTCATCGTGGTCCCCTGCTTCAACGAGGAGCGAAGGATCGATGAGCGCGCCTTTCTGGCCGTCGCTTCCACCGGCCTGGTGCGCCTTCTCTTCGTCGACGACGGCTCGACCGACGGCACGGGGCGGCTGCTCGCCCGTCTGGCCGACGCATCAGAGGCTGTCGAGGTCCTCACCATGACCGAAAACGCCGGCAAAGCCGAAGCGGTCCGCAACGGGCTCCTCGGCGCGGTCCGCGCCGGTGCTGCTTATGTCGGCTACTACGACGCCGACATGGCCACGCCGCCCGAAGAGCTCCTTCGGCTGACGCGGACGCTGCACGCTCGAGCCGACCTGGTCGGCGTGCTCGGGAGCCGGGTGGCTCGTCTTGGAAGCACCATCGAGCGCGGCGCGGTCCGCCACTACCTGGGTCGGGCCTACGCGACGGTGGCGTCGATGGCGCTCGGGATCACCGTGTACGACACACAATGCGGGGCGAAGGTCTTTCGCGTGAATGACACCTTCGTGGCGTCGCTGGCCGAGCCGTTCCGGTCATCGTGGGCGTTGGACGTCGAGCTCTTGCACCGACTGCTGCGGGGGAGCGCCGGTGCCCCGGGGTTACCGGTCACCAGCTTCGAGGAGGTCCCGCTCGAGAGGTGGCGCGACGTCCCGGGCTCGAAGATGCGCATAGGAGCAGCCGTGTCGGCCCTGCTCGATCTGGCGGTGATCGCCCGCAGCCGCATCAGGCACGCTTCAGACGACGTCGGCCCCAGCTCCAAATCCTCGCCGCGGTCTACCGGGGAAGATCCACACCGAGCGCGCGCCTGATCCGCCTCAGCGTGTGAGGAGCGATCTCCTCTCAGACGAAGCCCAGGAAAACCCCAGGTCGGTCGTCAAATGTGATGATGACCCTCACCTCCATCCCTCCTATGGTTACCTCCCGGGGGTGAGGATGAAGACCTCTGTTGCCGTATCAGGCAGCAAGGGGCCATGGGCCCCGTGATGCGATGCCGCGCGCCCCGGAGTGTCGTCGAGGCGGCAATGGTCGCGGTCGCGGGCCTTCTCGTTTTCACCACCCTGGGGGCGCAACCGGCCATGGCCAACGCCGCGAGCCCGACGGCATCACCGATTGCGGCGGGCTCGGTGATCCAGAACGCGAACGGGACCGTCACCGTCGCCGCCTCGGGCACCTGGCTGTGGGCGTTCGGGACAGAGAGCGCCACCACCGCTGGCCTCGACGCCACGGTGAACCATCCCTGTGACACACGCACCGGAGTGGGCTGGGGCATCGTGTGGAACGACCCCAACGATCCTGGTTTCACCGAGACCTACATAAACAAGCACGGCACGCCCGCCCACGCCACGGTCCAGGTCGGATCGCAGGGCATCAACCCTCTCAACGGGGACGACCAGGTCGAATACAACGGGTTGCACAAATGCGGCACATTCATTCAGACCAACGTGCCCAAGCCGGGAGACGGGTACGACACCGGGATCTGGAGGGGGACCCACGTCTACACCAGCTTGGCGGCGCTTCCGTCAGAGGTCTGTGTCATCACCTATGACCTCGGCTTCGCCAAACCGCCCTCACCGCACCGGACCAGCTTCGACAACAACGACAACTCCGTCCAGTGGTCGCTGTTCAAACAAGGCACGTGGAACACCGCCACGATGGGGGTGAACTGCGCCAAGCTTCCGCCACCGGTCCCCGCGCCGCCGGTGGTCATTTCGCCCACCACGCCGCCACCGGTCAAGACGGTGAGCCACACCTCCCGACCCACTCCCAAGGTGCCGGCCGCGGTCAAGCCGAGCCCAAGCCCCTTGGCCTTCACGGGCTTCGGCCGGATCGGCCGGCTCGTCGCCCTGTTGGGCGCGTTCCTCATCATGCTCGGTCTCGTCTTGTACTTCCTCGACGTGCGCAGGGGCGCGCTGTGGCTCTTGGGCTCTGAGCTCGGCGTGCCCGGGTTGCCACGCTTCGGCGTCCCGTTGCGGGGTCCTGGCACCCCACGCCCCGGCCGTTATGTCAATGCGAACCGGGCGCGCCCCTACGGGCCCGGCAATGCGCCGCGCCCCGGCAATGCGCCGCGCCCCGGCAATGCGCCGCGCCCGGGCAATGCGCCGCGCCCGGGCAATGCGCCGCGCCCGGGCGGTGCTGTCAATGCGAGCCCGGCGCGCCGCCGCGGGCCCGGCGGCGCACTACCGCCGCCGCGGCGACAAGACCGACGACAACCGCCGCCGCGACCACGAGGCCCACGGTAAAGAGCTCGGGCCAGTAGCGCAGCTCGACGACGTGGTGGCCGGCGGGGACCCTCGCCTCGAGCATTGACCCCTTGGCCCAGCGTTTGAGAGCGACGGGATGACCGTCGATCGAAGCATCCCAACCCGGTAGGGCCGTGACCCTGAGCCGCAGGATCTGGGGTGCGGCCCCGTCCGTGACGATCCGCATCGACGCGGCTCCCGGGTGTGTCACCGGCACCGGGGTCCCTCGGGCGTCGATGGCCAGGGTCCGACCCTGGCCGGGAAGCGACAACAGCGTCGCTTGGCCCGACCCCGGCACGTGGAACAGTGCCTCGCCGGCCACCGACCCGTCTCTGACCGCGCCCGTCGGGGCCGGACCGTCAGCGGGGGTGAGCACGTAGCTGACCCCGAAGACGCGAGCTTCGGCGGCTGTGGTGATCTGGGGGCAGAACAGGCCCACCCGACGCAGATTGCTGGCCAGGCGCTGGCCGCTGACGGCCCTCCACGACGCGTAATACGTGTTCGGGAGGACCGGCTCGTAGACGGAGAACTCGTGGACCCCGTAGCCGATGTTGGCGTTGGGTCGGATGCCGACCTCGGTGGAGTACGGGGGCGAGAACGGACGGGGACGGCACGGTCCCATGGCCACGAGCGAGGACCCCACCGCGTGTTGGAGGGCGGTCACGCCGGGAGTGGGGGGGAAGTAGCTGGCGCTGATGGACCAGAACGAGACGCCCAAGGCCACGAGGACCGAGCTCTGCACAGCCAAGAGCGTCCCCGCCACCAGACGCCGACGGCGAGGTCCAAAAGGCGCGTGCCCCGCAGACGGCTTGCCCACCCCCGACGCCAGCAGCAGGGCCACTCCCACGACGACCTCGGCCGCCGACCACGCCAGCCGGGCTCCTTGGCCCCCGTGGGTGCGCTGGCTGCCGACGCTGACCGCGACAGTGACCAAGGCCACGACCACACCGGCCCCGCCCAGGGCACCGAGCGTCCATTTGCGCAGCGTGGCGGGCATCTCGTCGCGAAGCAGCGCCTCGATGCCGGCCGCCCCCAGCACCGCCAGCGCCAGCGCCAAGATCATGACGTCGCGGTTCCAGGTGATCCGGCCGAACACGGGAACCGCCCGCAACACTGCGTACAGAGGGCTCTTGTAGGTGAGCACCGCCCCGACCACCGCCACCGCACCGAGCCCCAGGATCTCAGGACGGCCCCAGAACACCCGCAGCGCCACCACGGCCAGGACGACCGCCAGAACGCCGAGGTAGGGCGGCGGCACCCGGAAGTCGGTTCCCTGCAGGCCGATCAACACGTCCGACAGGTGCGACAGCGGGTAGGCGGCGGCACCCGATGCCGAGGCCCGGCCTGAGGCTTGCACCACCTGGAGACCGGGCAGGATCAACGGCGCCCCGAGTCCGAGCCCACACGCACCGGCCACCGCGACGTCGACGATCGGGCGCCGCAGGGGGCCTCCCGAGGTGCGCCTCCGCCGGGCGAGCGACACCCCGAGGAAGATCACCAGTGAGACGGCCATGACGGCCAGGCTCTCGGGATGACCTCCGTAGACAGCCGCCGCCACCACGAGCGCCAGGAGGATCGTGTACCGCATGCGGTGCCGGCCTCGCATCAGCACCACAGCGACGGCGAAGAGCCAACCGGCCCAACACGTCACCCCCGTCATCGCCCATCCCGCGTAGTGGAGCATCGGCCCCGAGAGCTCGAAGACCGTCCCTCCGAACGCCGCGCTCAGCGGGCCCATGCCGAGCACCCGACACAACGTGTACGCGCCGGCGCCTGCGATGACGAATTTGGAGAGGACGATCACCGTGTACGCGAGGTGAAGGGGCGCGAGATAGCTCAGCAGGACGGGGACGCTGAACACGCCCGACTGCCAGCTGAACGCGAGCGGCATCCCGAGCACGTTGTAGGGGTTCCACAGAGGCAACTGGCCGCTGTGCACCTGATGCCAGGCCAGGTTCGTCAGCGGGACGAAATACAGGATCTGATCGGCGGGGAATGTGCTGTGCACGGCGACGCCGACGTGATGGGTCAGCCCGATCCGCGACAGCAAGTCGAACGATCCGAGCGAGACACCAGGCCGAAGCACCGGAGCCATCACCGCTACCGCGGCGAGCACCGTCCAGGCCAGTCCGAGGGCGTCAGGCACCCATCGGTGCACTGCGAGGCGGAAGCGCATCGTCGATCAGATCAGTTCTCGATAGAACTCCGGATCGGTCTCGATCCGGTGGTAGACGTCGTCACTGAGGCGCTGTCCGGCTGCGGCGGTCCGGGCATGGAAGCGTTGCGCCCGGGCTCTGTTGCGTCGTCGCAGGAGCCGGCCCAGACCGGGCACGTGCTTGGCGCGCGTGGTGAGCCGGGGCGGATTGACCAAGTCCACGCGGCCGACCGCCCACCGGAACCCGGCGCCGTGGTGATAGACGATGTCCCCGTAGACGCCGAACCACAGGGGATGCAGGTTCACCCGGTTGCTGCGCAACAGCGGCGTCCAACGGTCCCCGGCGCGTTCAAGGGCGCGCAGGAGATTGCCCCCCACGTCGGTCGTCGGCCTCCCGTCAGCCGCCTCCCACGGGTACCCCTGGGACCAGTCGCCGTGGAGCCGTTCCCAGTCACGCACCCGGATGGCACAGAACGACGGATGGGGTTGGCGGTCGGTGACGTTCTCGTCCCGGCGGACCGCTACGAGGGTGGAGGTCTCGAGGCCCTTGCGCACACATGGCATCGGATCGGCGATGGGGAAGGCGTCACCGTCGAGGAAGATGACGATGTCGTCGGGGTCTGCGTCCGCGACGATCTCACCCGCCAAGAGGTTGAGCTTCCCGGCGTGGTCCCCGAGGATGGTGATCACGCGGTCGAATTTCTCGGCGTGCCCAGGGGGCACGTTCTGCAGGTTGGCATAGACCTTGAAGGGCTCGCCCATGTGGCGGCGCAAGAAGGCCAGTTGGAGGTCGATCCAGCGCGCCGACGTGACGTGCACGGTGGCGACGTAGATCACCGCACCACCATAGGCAGGGCGTGGTGGTTGTCGGGGAACATCGCAGTGTGGCAGCCTGACCCTGTGGCCCTACGGACAGCGCTGGGGAATGCGCTGCACCGGACCCCAGAGGGTCTGCGCAGGATGCTCCCGTCGGGCCTCCGGGACGAGGTACGCAGACGCGTGGGCCCCTTCGCTCCCTGGGAGGCCGGTTTCACCCACTCGCCGTCTCCACCCGCTCCCGGAGAGGTGGTGGGGCCACCGGATTTCGTCGGGATCGGCGTCCAGAAGGCCGGGACCACGTGGTGGTTCACCCTCATCGTCTCGCACCCCGATATCTTCCAACCTGCCACGGTCCACAAGGAACGCCACTACTTCGCGCCCTACGCCACGCACGGGTTCGGCGCCGAGCAGGTGCGCGGCTACCACCAGTCGTTCCGCCGTCCCGAGGGCCTGTTGACCGGCGAGTGGACCCCGGATTACATCTACCAGCCCTGGGTGCCCGAGCTCTTGGAGCGGGCGGCACCCGAGGCGCGCCTCGTCGTGATGGTGCGCGACCCCGTCGACCGTCTGGTGTCGGGGCTGGCCCACACCCCGATCGCCCCCGGTTCCCACCTCGGCATGGTTGCGGCGGAGGCCGTGCATCGCGGCCTGTATGCGGCGGCCTTGCAGCGGTGGGCGGGCCCTCTCCAGGCGGGCCGGATCCTTGTGTTGCAGTACGAGCAGTGCGTGCGAGACCCCGTGGGTCAACTCGGCCGCACCTTCCGGTTCTTGGGGATCGACGATCAATTCCATCCCCGCCACATCGACCGCGTGTCGAGCTCCACCCGCACGGAGAAGGTCACACTCGACCAAGACGCCCGCAAGAGGCTGGTCGCACTCTACGAACCCGACGTCGACGCCTTGGTCGGGCTCGTTCCCGACCTCGACCTGACGCTGTGGCCGAACTTCACGGGCCACTGAGGACCTCGGGCCACTGAGGACGTCGGGCCCTCACGGTTGGAGGCGACGTAGGGCCGGGACCGCACCGGCGCGCTGAGCGGACCGGTCGGGACCACGGAGGTACAGACCCAACAGACGTAGCGCGCTGCGTCGTCGCGCCCCGCGGTACGCGGCGCAACGCAGCGCCTGCCCGAAGAGGGTGCCGGCCCGGTAGAGCACCCAACCTCCCGGCCCGTACCACTTGCGGATGTAGCGCTCGATCGCCGCGTGCAGCCGGAGCTGCAGTCGCGTCCGGTCCGACTCGGTCCCTCCCGCGGCGTGCTCAGCCGCCACGTCGGGGCAGAAGTGCACCTGCCAACCACACGCCAGGGCGCGGCGCTGCCAGTCCTCGTCCTCGCTGTAGAGGAAGTACCGCTCGTCGAACGTCCCCACCTCGGCCAGGGCGGTTTTGCGGAGCAGGAGGATCGAGCCGGCCAGGAAGTACCGCGACGACCGCAGGCGCCGGCGGGTGAGACCCACGGCTTCGGCCCACGCGCCGGCCGGTGTGTGCCACGGCCAGCGGGCCCGGGCGGAGGCGGCTGAACCCGGCGTGTGTTGGGCGGGGGCGACGCACGCCACTCGGGGACGGGCCTGAAGCTCGTGGTGGAGACGGTCGAGGGCGTCGGGGGTGATCCGGGCGTCGGGGTTGAGCAGCAGCACGTCGCGGGTGGGGTCGGCCAAGCACTCGAGGCCCACGTTCACCCCCGCCGCGAACCCGAGGTTGGCACCGGGGTCCACGTACCGGGCGCCGGCCGCGCTGACCACAGCCGCGGTGGCCGGCGACGACGAGTTGTCCACCACGACGGTGGGATACCCCTGCCCCAGCGCGGCCAGCGCTCCCGCCAGGACGTCGGGGGGACCGTAGGCGACGACGACGACGTCGAGCCCGGCGCTATCGCCCGACACCACGCTCGATGACGTCGATGACCCGCCCGAGATCCGCGTCGGACAGGCTCGACCCGCTGGGGAGGCACAGACCCTGTTCGAAGATACGGGCCGCGACGCTGCCGCCGACCACCGGCGTGTCGGCGAACAACGGCTGGAGGTGCAGCGGCTTCCAGGTGGGTCGGGCCTCGATGTCTTGTGCTTCGAGCGCGGTGCGGATGTCTTCGCGCGTGGCTCCGTATTCGTCGGGCTCCACCAGGATGCAGGTAAGCCAGTCGTTGGGCTCGCCGTAGCCCGCTCGCGGCATGAACCGGATCCCCGGGACCGCGCCGAGCGCGTCACGGTAGGCGGCGTTGATGACATGACGACGCGCCACGCGCCGGGTCAGGCCCCGCAGCTGGGCCAGGCCGAGGGCGGCCAGAAGGTTGCTCATCCGGTAGTTGAAGCCGATGTCGACGTGCTCGTAATGGACCTCGGGCTCACGGGCCTGCGTGGCCAGATGACGGGCACGGGTGGCCAGCTCGTCGTGACGCGTCACCAGCATGCCGCCACCGCTGGTGGTGATGATCTTGTTGCCGTTGAACGAGAAAACCGCCGCTTCGCCGAACGATCCCGCCGCCGCGTCCCCGTACGACGCGCCCAGTGCCTCGGCGGCGTCCTCGACCAGGGCCACGCCGTATTCCTCGCACAGCGGCACCAGGCGGCCGTAGTCGGCGGTCTGCCCGTAGAGATCGACGGCGACGACGGCCCGAGGCAGTGCGCCGCGCTTGGCCCGGTCCGACAACTCCGCCGCGACGAGGTCGGGCGCGACCTGCCAGGTGGCGGCGTCGCAGTCGACGAGGACCGGGCGGGCGCCGAGGTAGGTGACCGGGTTGGCGGTCGCCACGAAGGTGAACGTGGGCACGACCACGTCGTCGCCGGGACGAACCCCGACGAGCAGCAAGGCGAGGTGCAAGGCCGCCGTCCCGCTCGACAGCGCCACGGCATGAGAGACGCCGATGCGCTCGGCGAGCTCGCTCTCAAAGGCGTCCACGTGCGGGCCCAGTGGTGCGATCCAACCCGAGTCGAACGCCTCGAGCAGCAGGCGTCGCTCCTCGTCCCCGACGTCGGGGGGGGAGAGAAAGACGCGGCTCACGCCGGCACCGCCGGGCCGGCGGACAGCGCGCCGCATCGGCCCCCGACCGCGACGAGGAGCGCGGCCGTGAAGATCACGAGGGCGACCGGGCCGACGATCGATCGCCCGCCCGACACACCCAGCGCGGCGCCGGAGAAGACGGCCTCAGCCCCGATGTAGACCAGGGCGACGACACCACGGCCCCATCCCCGCTCCACGGCGAGGTCGTAGGGATGGCGGCGGTCTCCCGTCGTGATCGACTGGCGCGACCGAAGTCGCCGGGCCACGGCGAAGACCACTTCGGCCACGGGCACCGCCACGATCACCAGGCTCGCCACACTCACCGACGACCGCGTCCCAGGCGCCCACGCCGCCGCCAGGAGCACGGCCAGTGAGGAGCCGAGGACGTACGCGCCGGCGTCCCCGAGGTAGATCCTCGCCGGCGGGCGGTTGAAGACCAGGAAGGCGGCCAGGGCCGCGGCCAGGGCCGCGGCCACATCTCGGGCTCCGCCGTGCACGAGCACAGCGAAGGCCACACACGCCACGGCGATGACCCCTGCTGCCAGCGCGTCGATCCCGTCGAGGAAGTTCGCCCCGTTCATGAGGACCACCGACAGCACCGCCACGAGGATCACCCCGGCGACGCCACCGACCCGGGTCGGCACAGCCAGTGCGACGCCCACGCCGAGCACCACCTGCCCCGCCAGTCGCGTCCACGCCGGAATGTCGAACCGGTCGTCGAGCACGCCGAGGACGACGGCGCCCGCCATGGGTACCACCACCACCGGGCGTCCAACAGCCACGCCCACGAGCGCGGCGAGGAACACCGCCACGCCCCCGAGGTATGGCACCGGCGCTGATTGGGGCTTGAGCGGCCCGGGACGGTCGAGCACCCCCAGGTGCTTCGCCACCACCATCGCCACCGGAACAAGGACGAGGGCGGAGCCGAACGCTGTTGCGCTCACCACCAGGACGCGTGTCACGAACCGGGCTCGGCGTACGGGACCGCACGGCTGGGAACCGCTGTCTCCATCACGACCGACCGGGTGCCCCGGTGCATCTCGAACGAGCGGGCCACGGTGAAACCGGCGCGCTCGTACATGGCGATCGCAGACGCGTTGTCCGCTCCCACCACCACCGATGCCGCACCGGCTCCCCGGCGCTCGAGCTCGCCCAGGAACCCCTCGACGAGTCCGAGACCCACCCGCCGGCCCCGAAACCGGGGGTCGACCGCCAC
>Ga0307372_10006950_pt1 | contig 16380 bp, 14 predicted proteins | sample OX1MG_FD_202533 | JGI IMG/M metagenome (GOLD analysis project Ga0307372, IMG submission 202533) | Soil microbial communities from Risofladan, Vaasa, Finland - OX-1 | ecosystem: Environmental > Terrestrial > Soil > Coastal area > Acid sulfate soil | place: Finland: Risofladan, Vaasa | collected... | reverse complement strand
TCGAAGCCGGGCGAGGATGTGTCGACGACGAAGCAGGTGATCCCGCGCGGGCCCGGCTCGCCGGTGCGAGCGAAGACGAGCGCGTGCGCCGCCCACGAGCCGAGCGTGATGAAGATCTTCTGGCCGCTCACGACCCAGTCGCTGCCGTCGCGCTCCGCCCGGGTCTCGAGCCCGCCCGGGTCGGAGCCGGCGCCCGGCTCGGTCAGGGCGTAGCAGCCGAGCGCGCTGCCGTCGGCGAGGCCGGGGAGGAGCCGTGAGCGCTGCTCGTCGCTTCCCCACCTGGCGACTGTCTTGCCGTATAGCCCGTTCGAGACCGAGACGATCCCGCGCACATTGGAGTCGGCGCGGCCGATCTCCTCGACGACGAGCGTGTACGAGACCAGGTCGAGCCCCATTCCGCCGTACTCCTCCGGCAGCGCAGCGGCGAGGAAGCCGAGCTCGGCGAGCTTCGAGACGATGCCGCGGTCGATCGTCTCGGTGCGGTCCCACTCGGCCGCGTGCGGCGCGATCTCGGCGTCGCAGAACGCCCTCGCCGTCTGCCGGATCAGCTGCTGTTCGTCGGAGAGCGTGAAGTCCACGCGGCGATCCTAGTCGCCGGTCCATAAAAAAACTGCCGGGTCGGTGGCGCTTTCGTCCACCTCACCGACCAACCGATTCGGGCTTGCACCCTTCACGACCGCTCGGCGGGGCTTCGACCTACTTGCGCTCCGCACCCGGCAGAGACCGCAATCTATGACGCCCGCACTCGGCGCGCAAGAGGGGCGTGGAGAAAAAGTCGCTCTTTCGTGCGGAATTCGTCAGCTCCCTGTCCCTGGGCAGCGCGGGTGTGAGGTCTCCCCCTTCTGGTGAAACACGAGCCTCGAGTTCGCGAGTGAGACGCTCCGCACCTCGACTACGCTTGTTCGCCATGAAGGTCGTGCTGCCCGACAATTCGCCGCTCGAACTTCCCGCCGGTGCGAGCGGCCTCGATGCCGCGCGCGCGATCGGCTCGAAGCTCGCCGAGCAAGCGGTGCTCGTCCGCGCCGGCGGTGTGCTGCAAGACCTGCGCCTGCCGCTTCACGACGGCCAGCAGATCCATTTTCTGACCACACGCGACACCGCCGATCCCGACGCGCTCTCCGTGCTGCGGCATTCCTCTGCGCACCTCCTGGCCGAGGCGGTCCGCCGCCTGTATCCCGGCGTCAAGGTCGCGATCGGCCCGCCGATCGAGAACGGCTTCTACTACGACTTCGAGTTCCCGGAGCCGATCACCGAGGCCGACCTTGCGACCATCGAGGCCGAGGTGAAGCGCGAGTTGAAAGAGGGTCGCGAATGGACCCGCGAGGAGGTCACGAGCGCGGAGGCGCGCGAGCGCTTCCGCGCAGAGGGCGAGCCGTACAAGGTCGAGCTCGTCGACACCGCCGAGGGCGACATCTCGCTGTACACCCAGGGGGACTTCACCGACCTCTGCCGCGGCCCGCACCTGCAGAGCTCGAAGCCGATCAAGGCGTTCAAACTGACCGGCCTCGCCGGCGCGTACTGGCGCGGCGACGAGCACAACACCCAGCTGACCCGCATCTACGGCACCGCGTTCTATGCGCAGGCGGACCTGGACACCCACCTCGAGCGGCTCGAGCAGGCGCGTGCGCGCGACCATCGCAAGCTCGGTGTCCAGCTCGACCTCTTCCACTTCGACGAGCACTCGCCGGGGTCCGCGTTCTGGCACCCGAAGGGGATGGTGATCTGGAACATCCTCGAAGACCTACGACGGCGCGAGAACGCCACCCGTGGCTACGTCGAGGTGAAGACCCCCCTGATCTACGACAAGGCGCTGTGGGTCACCTCGGGCCACTGGGAGAAGTTCCGCGAGAACATGTTCCAGATCCCGATGGACAACGAGCAGGTGTACGGCATCAAGCCCATGAACTGTCCCGGGCACATGCTGCTTTTCGGAAGCGACCTGCGCAGCTACCGCGACCTTCCGCTCCGTTATGCCGAAGCGGCGCCGCTGCATCGCAACGAGCTTGCCGGTGCGCTGCACGGGCTGACACGCGTGCGCTACGTCACCCAGGACGATGCCCACATCTTCTGCACCCGCGAGCAGATCACAACCGAGCTCGACGGTTGCATCGACTATCTGCGGTACCTCTACGGCCTCTTCGGGCTCGAACCACGCGCAGAGTTCTCCACCCGCCCGGAGAACAAGCTCGGCACCGATGAGGAATGGGACTTCTCCGAAGGGGAGCTCCAGGCGGCGCTCGAGCGGCACGAGATCTCGTACGTCGTAGGGGCAGGCGAGGGCTCGTTCTACGGGCCGAAGATCGACCTCCACATCACCGACGCGTTGGGGCGCTCATGGCAGCTCGGAACGATTCAGCTCGACCGGCAGATGCCCGCACGCTTCGGACTCACCTACATGGGGGCCGACAACACGGAGCATCCGGTCTTCGTCATCCATCGCGCGCTCTACGGCTCCTTCGAGCGACTGATCGGGATCCTGATCGAGCACCACGCCGGGGCTTTCCCGTTCTGGCTCGCGCCGGTCCAGATCCGCGTCCTGCCGGTGGGCGAATCCCACCGCGAGGCGGCCGCGGCCCTGGCGACCCGGCTCGCCCCCTACCGGGTCGAGGTCGACGCCTCCGACGACACCGTCGGCAAGCGGATTCGAAACGGCGAGATCGAGAAGATCCCGTTCGTCGTCGTCTACGGCGACAAGGAGTCCGACGAGTCGCTCGCGGTCCGCGAGCACGGTGGGGATCAAAGCACCCTTTCGCTTGCGGATTTCCGCAAAAAGCTTGCTACTCTGAGTCCCTGGCAAGCAGGGGCGGAACCGTCTCTCACCTCCTAGCTCACGCTTCGGGGGTTCAAGAGAACAGTCAACCGATCCAGGTTGATGGAAACCCTTGCCGCTGCATGCCAGCGGTTTTCGTCGTTCAAAGGGAGGTCAACACGAGCTTGGTGAAGAACATTTGAGGCCGCGCAGGCGTTCCGGGTTCGAACCGCCGCGCCGTCCCGAACCCCAGACGCGCATCAACGATGCGATTCGCGTCCCGAAGGTGCGGTTGATCGGCGAGAACGGAGAGCAACTCGGGATCAAGACGACCGACGAGGCCCGTGAGTACGCCTATGGGAAGAACCTCGACCTGGTCGAAGTCGCGGCCCAGGCGGATCCGCCGGTTGCCCGCGTCATGGACTTCGGGAAGTACCGGTACGAGCTCGAGCAGAAGGCAAAGCTCGCCCGCAAGCACCAGACGCAGATCAACGTCAAGGAGATCAAGCTCAGACCGAAGATCGGAATTCACGACTATGAGACCAAGAAGGGCCACGTCGAGCGGTTCTTGAACCAGCGCGCGAAGGTCAAGGTCACGATCATGTTCAGGGGCCGCGAGCGCGAGCATCCGGACAGAGGACGTGACCTCCTGATGCGTCTGGCAGACGACGTGAAGGAGGTCGGTCTCATCGAGACGCAGCCGCTCCTCGAAGGGCGGAACATGACAATGGTGCTCGGCCCAACCAGGAACGCAGGAGCAAAAAGAGATGCCCAAACAGAAGACACACTCGGGAGCGAAGAAGAAATTCAAGGTGACGGGCACCGGGAAGCTGATGCGCCGGTCGGCGAATCAGAGTCACAACCTGGAGCACAAGTCGCCGAAGCAGAAGCGGGCGTTCAGTAAGGACCACCCCGTCGACGGCGACAACGAGAAGACCGTCAACCGGATGCTGGGGAGGCGGTAGTGGCCCGCGTCAAGCGCTCCCTCCACGCCCGCAAGAAGCGGCGCAAGGTCCTCGAGGAGGCGAAGGGCTACTGGGGGCTCAAGAAGTCGAACTACACCTACGCCAAGGAGCAGGTCGAGCGCTCCCTCGCCTACGCGTACCGCGACCGCAAGGTGCGCAAGCGCGAGTTCCGCAAGCTCTGGATCATGCGCATCAATGCCGGCGCGCGGGCGAACGGGCTCTCGTACAACCAGTTCATGGCGGGCCTGAAGGCGGCGAACGTGGAGCTCGACCGGAAGGTGCTGGCGGATCTCGCCGTCTCCGATCCGGCGAAGTTCAGCGAGATCGTCGAGCAGGCCAAGTCCGCGCTCGCAGTCAAATAGCCCGTCGCGCGGAGATCTTCCGCCGCCAGGCCGGCTATTGCGACGGCCGTTCGCCCCTGTACGCGGAGCTCTGCCGTCGGCTCGCGGATGACCCGCGGGTCGACGATGTCGCTCCGAGCCTCACGTGGGACGTGCCGTTGCGGCTTCTCGCGGGACTGCACTACCTCGTGCTCGCCGGCCTCGCAGCGTGGGACGACCTCGAAGGGGCGTTCGTGGAGCACGCCGAGTGGCTCAGGCGCTGGACGGCCGAGCAGGATGTGCAGACGAACGAAGTGCAACGCGCCTGGGCGCTCTTGCCGGCGTTCCTCTCGGTGGCCGACGAACGGCCGCTCGACCTGCTCGAGCTCGGGCCGTCGGCCGGCCTCAACCTGCTCTGGGACCGCTACCGCTACCGCTACAAGACCGGCGCCTGGGGCGACGGCCCGCTCGAGCTCCGGGGCGACGATCGTGTGCCGCCGCCGGCCGAGCTGCTGCAGCGGCGAGTGTCGGTCGCCCGGCGGCGCGGCGTCGACCTGAACCCGGTCGACGTCACGACCGAGCATGGTGCGCGGTTGTTGCAGGCGTTCGTCTGGGCCGACCAGGCCGACCGGCTCGAGCGCGTCCGTCGCGCGATCGACCTTGTCCGCGACGACCCGCCCGTTGTGTTGCGCGGCGACTATGTCGAGCTGCTTCCTGTGCTGCTACGTGACCGTCGCGACGACGCGCAGCTCGTCATCTTCCAAACTGCGTCGACCATGTATCTCGACTCGACCGGTGCCGCGCGGGTGCACGCCGCTCTGCACGAGGCGGCGCAGGTTGCTCCACTCGTCTACGTGTCGACCGGCCGCGCCCCCGACGACAACGGCTTCGCGCTCGAGGTCGAGCGCTTCCCGGGCGGGGGCGCGACCCGCCTCGCAGTGTTCGACTTCCACGGCGACTGGTTGCAGTGGGGTGCGTGACCCGGTGATCACGAGCAAGGACAACGAGCGCCTGAAGCTCATTCGCAAGCTGCACGACAAGCGCTGGCGCGACAAGCTCGGGCTGTTCTTCGTCGAGGGCGAGGATGCGGTCGAAGCGGCCACCGCCGATCCCGTCGACCTGCTGCGCGCGGGGGTCGACATCGAGGCTCGCCTGCTCGCCGAGGTTGCGAGCGCCCCGCACCCGCCGCGCGTCGTCGGCGTCTACAGGCGCGCCGACCTGCCCGCGTGGGAGGAGCGGGAAGCGACGCTCGCCCTCTGGCGCATCGCCGACCCCGGCAATGTGGGCACGTTGATCCGCACGGCAGAGGCCTTCGGGGCTGCGGTCGCGCTCTCGGAGGGCTGCGCTGACCCGACCTCACCGAAGGCCCTGCGCGCGAGCGCCGGCTCGATCTGGCGCGTGCCGCTCGGCGCCTATGACCGTACGTATGAAAGTAACAGTCTGTTACAAGCAAGGCGGGTTGCGCTCGTTGCGCACGGCGGCGAGCCGCTCGCGGCGGTTGACCTGTCCGGGCGGGTCGTGTTCCTGCTCGGGGCCGAGCGGGAGGGGCTGCCGGCGGAGGTGGAGCGCGACCTCGACGCGCACATCCCGACGAGCGGCGTCGAGTCGCTGAACGTCGCGGTCTCGGGCGCGCTCGCGCTCTACGAGCGCGCCCGGCAGACGTAGATCGAGTCTTCGCCGCCGCGCCACGGCTTGCGGTCGAACCAGCCATAGACCTGCTCGACGACGAAACCCTCGTCGCGCAGGAGCTTCTTCCATTCCGGCACGCTGAGCCAGGCGAGCGACATCTCGGCCTCGCCGGCCCGACCGCGCACGCGCAGGATCAGCGTGCGCGAGCTCTCGTGCCAGTCGGCGCGCTCCCAGATCCCCGGCTCCCGCTCGAGCCAGCGTCCGTTCGTCTCCTCGATGTCCTCGGCGCTCGGCGTGAAGACGTCGAAGACGAAGTGCCCCGCGGGCGCGAGATGACGCCGGACTGCGCGCAGCGCCGCGCGCCGGTCGGGGTCGGTCTCCATGTGCAGCAGCGAGCGGAACGGCGCCGTGACCAGCGGAAACACCCCCTCCACCGGCGGGTCGCGCATGTCGCCGTGGCGCAGGTCGAGCTCGACACCTGCGAGCTCGGCGGCCTCCCGGGCGATCTCGAGCATCCCGGCCGAGAGATCCACGCCGACCACCTCGATCCCGGACGCGGCGACCGGTACGGCGATGCGCCCGGTGCCGACGCCGAGCTCGAGCACCGGGCCCCCGAAGCGCTTCGCCTCCTGCACGTAGAAGGGGATGTCCTCGATGACCGTCACCGACCAGGGGTCGTAGACGCGGGCGATCTTGTCGTAGGCGGACATGCGCCTATGCTGCCTACCGATAGTCTCGCCGCGTGGACTGGACCGCACACGAAACGGAGGCGCTCGGCTCGATCTCGGCAGCTTCGTCGGATTCGGAGCTCGAGGACGGGCGCGTTCGTTACCTCGGCCGCCGCTCCGAGCTCGCCCAGGCGCTGCGCGCGGTGCGCGACCGCGAGAGCGGGATGCTGCTGAACGGCATCCGCGCTCGGCTCGAGGCAGCAGTCTCGGCCCGCGAGCGCGCCCTCGAGCGGCTCGCCTACGAAGCAGCGGCCGACCCGAGCATCGACGTCACGGTCCCCGGCGATCCCGTGCGCCGCGGGCGTCTGCACCTGCTGACGCAGATCCGGCGGGAGATCGAGGACATCTTCCTCGGCATGGGCTACGAGGTGTGGGACGGCGCCGAGATCGCGACCGTCTGGGAGAACTTCGACGCGCTCACGAGCGCTCCCGGGCACCCGTCGCGCTCCCAGTTCGACACCTTCTATCTCGACGACGACACCGTTCTGCGCACGCACACCTCGCCCGACCAGATCCGCGCGCTGCAGCAGCGGACGCCGCCGATCTACATGGTCTCGCCCGGCCGCTGCTACCGGCGCGACACGCCCGACGCGACGCACTCGCCGATCTTCCTCCAGGTCGAGTGCCTCGCGGTCGATCGCGGGATCACGCTCGCCGATCTGCAGGGAACCGTGCTGCAGTTCTTCCGGGCGCTCTTCGGTCAGGAGCGCGAGGTGCGGATGCGCACGAGTTTCTTCCCGTTCACAGAGCCGTCGGTCGAGTTCGACGTCACCTGCTTCATCTGCAGCGGGCAGGGCTGCGCGACGTGCAAGCACTCGGGCTGGATCGAGATGGGCGGCGCAGGCTGGGTCGACCCTGACGTGTTCCGCAACGTCGACCTCAACCCCGCCGAGTGGCAGGGCTTCGCGTTCGGGTTCGGGATCGAGCGCATCGCCATGCTGCGGCACGGCCTGCCCGACCTGCGCGCCTTCTGGGAGAACGACCTGCGCGTACTGGGGCAGTTTTAGCCATGAAGGTCCCCGTCTCGTGGCTGCGCGACTACGTCGAGTTCGACCTGCCGGTCGAGGAGCTTGCGCGGCAGCTCGTCTTCACGAGCTGTGAGGTCGACCGCATTGTTCGCCACGGCGTTCCGGCCGGCGACAACCTGCGCCACTTCGTGGTCGGCAAGGTGCTCAAAGCCGACAAGCATCCGAACGCCGACAAGCTGCAGTTGACGAAGGTCGACGTCGGCGAGGGCGAGCCGCGCTCGATCGTGTGCGGCGCATGGAACTTCGGCGCCGGCGCCACCGTCGCCGTCGTCGTCCCGGGTGGTGTCATGCCGGGCGGCGAGTTCACGATCGAGAAGCGCAAGCTCCGCGGCGAGGTCTCCGACGGGATGATCCTGTCGGAGCGCGAGCTCGAGCTCGGGCAGGACCACGGCGGGATCATGCTGCTCTCCGACGAGCTGCAGGCGGGGACGCCCCTCGCCGAGGTGCTGCCGCTCGGCGACGACGTGCTCGAGATCGAGACGCTCTACAACCGCCCCGACCTGACGTCGGTCTATGGGATCGCCCGCGAGGTCGCGGCGCTGACAGGGGCGACGCTCGCGCCCATGCCGGGCAGCGGGCCGTCTCGCGACGGCGACGAAGCCGTCGACGTGCAGATCGATGATCTGGTCGGCTGCCCGCGCTACATCGGGCGTCTCTTCCGCGACGTCGCTGTCGCGAGCTCGCCGCTGTGGCTGAAGGCGCGCCTGGTCGGCGCCGGGATGCGGCCGATCTCGAACGTGGTCGACGTGACGAACTACGTGATGCTCGCTCTCGGCAGCCCGCTGCACGCGTTCGACCACGACAAGCTCGCGGAAGGCCGGATTGTCGTGCGGCGCGCGCGTCCAGGCGAGGAGATCGTCACGCTCGACGGCACTGCGCGGAAGCTCGACCCGACTGATCTCGTGATCGCCGACGGCGAGCGGCCCGTCGCGCTCGCCGGCGTGATGGGAGGCGAGAACACGGAAGTCTCCGACGCGACGACCACGGTGCTCCTCGAGGCGGCGAACTTCGAGCCGCTGACGATCCTCTCGAGCGGTGAGCGACATCGCATGCGCTCCGAGGGCCAGACGCGGTGGGAGAAGGGCGTCGACGCGGAGCTGGCAGAGGCGGCCGCGCGCTATGCCTCCGAGCTGCTCGTCGGGCTCGCGGGCGCACGCTTCACGGGGGAGAGCGAGGTGCGCGGCGAGCTGCCGGCGCCACCGGTGATCGCGTTCCGTCCCGGGTACACGAACGAGGTGCTCGGCCTCGAGCTCGGCGAGAGCGAGCAGCGCGAGCGGCTGCAGCGGCTGGGCTTCGGGGTCGGCAAGAGGTGGGAGGTGACGGTGCCGTCATGGCGTGCGCGCGACGTGCGCCGCGACATCGACGTGGTCGAGGAGGTCGCGCGCTTCCGGCTCGAGGACGTGCCCGCGACATTGCCGCGCCGCCAGGCGATGTTCGGGCGGCTCAACCATTCCCAGCGGCTGCGACGCCAGGTCGAGGACGTGCTCGTGGGCGCCGGTCTCTTCGAGGCCTACACCTATTCCTTGCAGCCCGAGGACCCCGACTCGAACGCGCGCGAGCTGCCCGTCCCGCTCAGCTCTCAGCAAAAGCTCTTGCGGACGACGCTGTCCGTCGGCCTGCTCGGCGCCGCGCGGCACAACGTCGACATGGGAAACCACGACGTCGAGCTCTTCGAGGTTGCGCACGTGTACCTGGCGGACGGCGAGCGCTGGCGGCTCGGCGGCATCGTCCAGGGTGGATTCTTCCGTGCGAAGGGCGTCGTCGAGGCCGTGTTCGAGGCACTGCAGATCGAGCCGGTGTTCGAGCGGGCGCAGGTGCTGGGCGGCTCGCCGCTCGGGGCGCGCGTGCAGTCGGGGTGGGTTGGCCAGCACGGCCCGATCGGCCTCGACGGCGAGTGGAGCGCGTTCGAGCTCGACCTCGAGGAGCTGTTCGCGCTCGTGCCCGAGCGGATCCTCTTCCGCGACGTGATCACGTTCCCGCCGCTTCGTCTCGATCTCGCCTTCGTCGTCGACGAGGGCGTGGCGGCTGGCGACTTGCTCGCCGCGGCGCGCGAGGCGGCCGGCGCTGAGCTGCGCGAGGTGCGGTTCCTGAGCGACTACCGGGGCGACCAGATCCCGGCGGGGAAGAAGTCGGTCGCGTTCGCGGTGGCGTTCCAGTCGTCCGAGCGGACGCTTTCGGACGAGGATGCGAGGCGCTTCCGCAGCGCGGTCGTCGAAGCGCTGGCCGCCCAGTTCGGCGCCGACCTGCGCGGCTGAGCTTCTACACCCTGCGCCTTCGCAGCCCTCCGGCGCTAGGCACTGGAAGCGATCTCAAACGAGTCCGACCTCTAGATTGACGCGGCGACTGTGCCGCACTTCGGTCGGTGCCTGGCACCGACCAGGGCATCCCGCCCCAGTCCTCTGAGATTGCCGAAGAACCCTCCGAACCGCAAGGTGTCCGGGCGAGAGATTCCACTTTCGGCACACGTTCGTGGCACTTCCGATGGTGCCTGGCACCGTCCGCGGAAGGACGCCTCCGGGGTCAGCTCCGTCGTGGCTCGGCGCGGCATGTCTCGAGGTGCTTGCGGGCCCGAACGCCGATAGGGAATGCTGGTCGGGTGCAGATCGAGCATCAGCTCGGCAAGGCCGACCGCCAGAAGCTCGTCGCAAGCCTCGTCGAGCGGTTGAGGATCGCGACGCAACAGGAGCTACTCGGAGCGCTTCGCAGCGCGGGCTGCATCGTCACGCAGGCGACGGTGTCGCGCGACATCCGCGAGCTCGGCCTCGAGAAGGCGCGGGACCCGCTCGGCCGGCTGCGCTACGTCGTGCCGAGCAGGGAGCGGCGGGCCGACCCACGGGAGACGCTCAACTCGCTGCTCGCCCAGTTCGGTCGCCGGGCGGTGGCCGCGCAGAACGTGGTCGTGCTGCAGTCCGAGATCGGCTCCGCCCCGGCGATCGCCCGCGCGCTCGACCGCTGCGACCATCCGCTGCTCGTCGGCACGATCGCCGGTGACGACACCTGCCTCGCGATCGCCGAGGACGCGGAGGGCGCGCTCGCCCTCGCGGCAGAGCTCAACGCGGCGATCGGCTGAGCAGCAGGTTCGTGTGGAGTGTCCCGCCCTCGCCGGCGCAGTGGGCGAGGATCTCGTCGTCGCTCAGCGCGAGCACCTCGCGCTCCTCCGGGTGCTGTGCGCGAACCTGATACCCGAGCGAGCGGTAGTAGGCGAGCAGCGCGCGCGGGTCGCTGCCGAACGCCGTCGCCTCGTTGACCGAGAACTCCGCGACGACGAGCGCCTCGGGCGACGCGGCGAGCAACCGTTCGGCGCCGCGGAAGACGGCCTCCTCGGCTCCCTGCACGTCGATCTTCACCACGTCGACCGGCGGCCGCAGCGCCTCCAGCGAATCGAGCGCGACGGCGCGTACCGGCACGCTCTTGCGATCGCCGTGCGCGAAGATGCGGTGGTCGCCGCTGTTCCCATCCGAGAGATAGAGCGAGGCGATCTGGGCGCGGTCGGAGACCGCCCACGGGAAGCAGACGACGTTGGTCAGCCCGTTGCGCCAGACGTTGGCGAGCAGCAGCTCGTAGTTGCGGGGGTTCGGCTCGAACGCGACGACGAGCCCACGCGGGCCGACCAGTCGCCCCGCGAGGCACGAGAAGTAGCCCACGTGCGCGCCGAGGTCGAGGAACGTCATGCCCGGCTTCAGGTAGGCGCCGAAGTACGAGGTGAGTCCCGGCTCCCATTCGCCGATCGCCACGAGCCCCGGCGTGATCACCGTGTCCGACGCATCGAGGTAGAGCGTGCCGAAGCTCGTCTCGAACTCGACCGTGCCGGAGACGTCGGGTACAGCGCTGCGATGCTGGTCGGCGGCCGCCGCGAGCAGCGCGATGCGCGACATACGGTGGGCGAGGCTCTGGCGCAGCTTCCCGATCACCGGATCGACGCCCCTCCGTCGCCCGCCGGGAACGACGGAAGACGCTGCGCCCACGGGTGTGCCTCCTCGATTTGCGCGGCGAGCCGGAAGAGCGCCGCCTCTCCGGCCGGATGACCGATCAACTGTATGCCGACGGGGAGCCCGTCGACGACGCCGAACGGCACCATCGCCGCCGGCTGTCCGGTGACGTTGACGATCGGCGTGAACGGTGTGAACGCGCCGCCGCGCCGGAATTGCTCCCACGGGTCGTCGGGCTCGAACATCCAGCCGACCGGCACCGGCAGCCGGCCGAGGCCGGGTGTCAGCACGACGTCGACGTCGTCCCAAAACGAGACGACACGCCGCGCCATCCGCTGCAGGCCGGCGACCGCCTGCGCGAAGACGACACTCGACGTCTGGTGCGCCGTCTCCGCGAGCGCGCGGTTGAGCGGCTCCAAGAGCGACAGGTCGGAGACAGGGAACATCGCCGGCCCGACCTGCCAGATCTTTGCGAAGCCGCCGAGCAGCGCCTGGTCCGACCACTGCGGGCCGCCCTCGACCACCTCGTGCCCGAGCGCGGCGAGTGCGTCTGCCGCCTGCCGCGCCACGTCGACGACCCGCGGGTCGATCTCGTGCGGGATCGGCGGCTCGGTGGCGAACGCGATCCGCAGCGTGCCGGGATCGGCGCCGACCTCTTCGAGGAACGGCCGCTCCGGCGGCGGTGCCCAGTGCGCGTCGCCGGTCTCGTAACCAGCGATCGCGTCGAGGAACGCGGCGGCGTCGCGCACCGTCACCGACAGCGGGCCGCTCTGCGACAGTTCGAGCGAGCCGCTGACGTAGGGTGCCGGCGACACGCGGCCGCGCGACGGCTTGATCCCGAAGAGGCCGCAGCACGACGCGGGAATTCGCACCGACCCGCCGCCGTCCGAGCCGTGCGCGAGCGGCATCGTGCCGGAGGCGACCGCCGCGGCCGCTCCGCCCGACGAGCCGCCCGGCGTGCGATCCGTGTCCCATGGGTTGCGGCACACGCCGTTCAGCACCGACTCGGTCACTGCGGTTAATCCGAACTCGGGTGTGTTCGACTTCCCGAGCACGACGAAGCCGGCGTCTTTGATGCGACGCACGACCGCCGCGTCGGCCGCCGGCACGTAGTTCGCGAACGCGCGTGACGAGAATGTCGTGCGCACGCCGCCCGTCTCGTTCAGGTCCTTGATCAGGATCGGCACGCCGCGGAACGGGCCGTCGCGCGGCTCGGTCGCGAGCGCCTGCTCGAAGCAGTCTGTGACGAGGAAGTTGAGGCGCGGGTTTGTGGCCTCGATCCGGCCGATCGTCTCTTCGGCGAGCTCGCGCGGAGCGACCTCGCCGTCGCGAACGCGAGCCGCGAGGGCGAGCGCGTCCGTCAACTCAGATCGTCTTGCCGCCGACGAGCCAGACGGGACCCTGCGTGGCGGCGTGTTGCGTGTCGCTGAGCACGCGCAGTGCGGTGATCGTGCCGCGAATGTCCTTCTCGTCGCAGCGCTCGAAGCAGCGGCGCGCCATCCCCGGCGCGACGCCGTACCCCGCGCGACGCGCTGCGCGGAACCGGAAGGCCGGACGCAGGCCGTCGCGGCGCGGGTTCATCTGAATGCAGAGCACCGCAGCCGGCTCGACGTAGTCGCTCGAGGTGAACTCGACCTCGGCGTACAGGTCGCTCCAGTCGGCGGGCAGGCCTGCGATCGCCGCGTCCCACGCCGCCGCGAGCGGAGTCACCTCACGTTCGGCCGGCTTCGTCGCAACGTCTGAATTCGACAGCGAGAGGGTGCCGAGAGGCACGCGGGCGAGACCACGTGCAATCGCGTCGGGTCCGAGAGCGGTCCCGTCGCGGGCGACCGAAAACTGCAACGTCGTCGGTGACAGGCGGTAAGGGCCCGCCGGAGCCAATGCTGCAGCCGCCGCGTCGGCGCTCTGTTCGTCGCCCAGTTCGAGTCGCAGCGACGCGCTCGTCCACCCCGACGGCAACTCGGATCCAAGTGTTTTCCACTGCTCCGCCACACTCATGGTCGAAACGTACACTGCCGGAGCTTTGGCCAAGGTCGAGAAGAAACGCGCCCTCAACCAGGAGACGCTCCGCGACTTTCTGGGCGAGATGCTCCTGATCCGGCGCTTCGAGGAGAAGGTGGAGGAGCGCTTCCGTGCCGGCGACCTGCCGGGCTTCCTGCACGTCGCGATCGGCCAGGAGGCGACGGCCGTCGGTGTGTGCCAGGCGATGGCAGACGGCGACATTTTCGCGTCCACGCATCGCGCGCACGGGCACACGCTCGCCCGCGGCACGCATCCGAACGCCGTGATGGCCGAGCTCTACGGGAAAACCGAAGGTTGCTCGCACGGTTACGGCGGTTCGATGCATCTCTACGACGTCGAGCGCGGCAACTGGGGCGCGAACGCCGTGATCGGTGGCGGGCTGCCGGCCGTCACCGGCGCCGGGCTCGCGTTCAAGCTGCGCGACGAGGCGCGCGTCGCGGTCGCGTTCTTCGGCGACGGCGCCACGAACATCGGCACGTTCCACGAGTCGCTCAACCTGGCGCAGCTCTGGAAGACCAAGACGGTGTTCGTCTGCGAGAACAACCACTGGGCCGAGTCGACGCCGGGATGGCAGCACTCGCCGGTGTGGGACGACATGTCGAAGCGGGCGCTCGCCTATGACATGCGCTCGCTCAAGGTCGACGGGCAGGACGTCGAGGCCGTGTACGACGCCGCGCTCGACGCCCTCGACTTCGCGCGCTCCGGCGAGGGACCGGTGTTCCTCGACATCGAGACCTACCGGATGCACGGCCACTTCATCGGCGACGCGCAGGTCTACCGCACGAAGGAGGATCGCCAGGAGGCCGCCGACCACGACCCGATCGCCCGGCTGCGCGACCGGCTCGCGCTCGACGACGAAGAGTTCGCGAGCTTCGACGCGCAGGCGCAGGGCATCGTCGACGCCGCGCTCGAGTTCGCCCAGAACGGCACCGACCCGAAGCCCGAAGACGCGCTCCTCAACGTCTATGCCTGAGATCACCTACCGCGAAGCCGTCCGCGACACGCTCGCGGGCGCGATGCGCCGCGACGACGACGTCTTCATCATGGGCGAGGACATCGCCGAGATGGGCGGCTCGATGGGCGTGACGCAGGGGCTCCTCGAGGAGTTCGGCCCCGAGCGCGTCCGTAACACGCCGATCTCGGAGATGGCGATCGTCGGCGCCGGCATCGGCGCGGCGATGGCCGGTATGCGCCCGGTCGTCGAGATCATGTACGAGGACTTCCTGACGCTCTCGCTCGAGCAGATCGTCAATCAGGCGGCCAAGCACCGCTACATGTCGGGCGGACAGGTCAAGGTGCCGCTGACGATCCGCACACAGGGCGGCGCCGGCTGGTCGCCGGGAGCGCAACACGCGCAGCAGCTCGAGGCGTGGCTCGTACACGTGCCCGGCCTGATCGTCGCCTACCCGTCCACACCCGAGGACGTTCAAGGCCTGCTCTGGTCGTCGATCTACGAGGACAATCCCGTCATCTTCTTCGAGCACCGGCTGCTCTACCCGGTGAAGGGTGACGTGCCCGACGAGCTCGAGCCGATCCCGCTCGGCAAGGCACGCACGATCCGCGAGGGCACCGACGTGACGGTGATCTCGATCGGCCCCCTCGTGCATCTCTCGGTGGAGGCCGCAGAGCGCGCCGGGGAGGACGGCATCTCGGTGGAGGTGATCGACCCGCGCACGTTGCAGCCGCTCGACGAGGACGCACTCGTCGCGTCGGTGCGCAAGACGAACCGCGTGGTCGTCGCGCACGAGGCCGTCACGCGCATGGGTTTCGGCGCCGAGGTCGCCGCCATGCTCCAGTACAAGGCCTTCGACTACCTCGACGCGCCGATCGAGCGCGTCGGCGCACGGTTCGCGCCACTCGCGTTCGCGCCGGTGATGGAGAATTTCATCGTTCCGAACGCAGATGACGTGTACGCCGCGATCAAGCGCACAGTGGGGAAGGCGTAGGCCCGGCGCGATGGCAAACGAGGTGAAGCTCCCGCGTCTCGGCCAGGGCATGGAGGCCGGGACGATCAACAAGTGGCTGAAGTCCGAGGGCGACACCGTCGTGAAGGGCGAGCCGCTCTTCGAGATCGACACCGACAAGGTCACCCAGGAGGTCGAGTCCGACTTCGCGGGCGTGCTCCTGAAGATCGTTCTGCCTCTGGGCGAGGCGCCGGTCGGCCAGACGATCGCCTGGATCGGCGCAGCCGGTGAGGAGATCGCCGACGCGGAACCGGCTGTCGCCGCTTCCGCTCGTGAATCGCTGCAGCTCGTCGCGGAGAAGACCGTGCCCGCTAGCGCTTCCGCGCCGGCGGAAGCGCCCGCAAGGAACGGTGGCCGCATCAAGGCCTCGCCGCTTGCGCGCCGGATCGCGCGTGAGCGCGGCGTCGACCTGCGCTCGCTCCGGGGCACGGGCCCCGACGGTCGCATCGTCGCCGAGGACGTCGAGGCCGGTCAGGCGGCCGGGCCGGCGCCGGTCGCGGCGCGAAGCGGCGAGGTCGAGTCGGTGCCGCTCACCTCGATCCGCAAGACGATTGCGCGCCGGCTCACCGCCGCCTGGCAGGCGCCCGTCTTCCAGCTCACGGTCAGCGCCGACATGACGCGCGCCAACGATCTCGTCGCGCGGGCGCGTGAGCTCGACCCCGAGGTGCGCGTCACCGTCACCGACCTGCTGGCCAAGGTGTGCGCGCACGCGTTGATGCGGCACCGCGACGTCAACGTGCAGTACACCGAGGATGCGCTGCTGCGCTTCCCGACGGCCAACGTCGGGATCGCGGTCGCAGCGCCGCAGGGGCTCGTCGTGCCGGTGCTGCGCAGCGTCGAGCGGCTGACGCTGGCCGAGCTCGCTGCCGCTCGCGGGGAGGTAGTCGGCCGCGCACGCGAAAACAGGCTGACGGCAACCGACCTGGAGGACGGCACCTTCACCATCTCGAACCTCGGCATGTTCGGCATCGAGCAGTTCGTGGCTGTCATCAATCCGCCGCAGGCGGCGATTCTGGCGGTCGGCGCGACGGTCAACACGCCGGTCG
>Ga0307372_10006949_pt1 | contig 16386 bp, 14 predicted proteins | sample OX1MG_FD_202533 | JGI IMG/M metagenome (GOLD analysis project Ga0307372, IMG submission 202533) | Soil microbial communities from Risofladan, Vaasa, Finland - OX-1 | ecosystem: Environmental > Terrestrial > Soil > Coastal area > Acid sulfate soil | place: Finland: Risofladan, Vaasa | collected... | reverse complement strand
ACTTCAGCGCGGCACGCCGGCGCGCGCACCCTCGGGGTCTGCCAGGGGCATCATGCCCTGACGCTCACCGGAGGTCGACGACTCGTCGGACCGGGAACCGGAAGGTGAACCGGGGCCGCTCGGACCGGCGGGTGAGGTTCTCGGTGACGGCGCCGGTTGCCCACCCGAGGCGGTGCGGTTTTCCGCCTCCGATCCCGGACGTCCGGGCGGTGTCGCATCGGATGCCGGGATTCCCGGTGCAGACGAACCCGGTGCAGACGAACCCGGTGCAGACGAACCCGGTGCAGACGAACCCGGTGCAGACGAACCCGGTGCAGACGAACCCGGTGCAGACGAACCCGGTGCAGACGAACCCGGTGCAGACGAACCCGGTGCAGAGCTCGAGGGCGTGGCCGCCGAGGGCTGGGCCAAGAGAGTCGCCGCCGGCTGCACGTGCTCATCGACCCAGGCCAGCATTTCGCCCAACGCCCCACGCAGGCGGTTCCGCTCGGTGTCGAGATGCCGGGCGATCGTCTCCACGTCGCCGGCCAACTGCGTCCGGATGGACTCGAGCCGGGAGATGTCTTCGCGCAGATGCCGTTCGGTCTCCTCGGTCAGCGTCCGCGCCCGCGTCTCGGCGTCGGCCAGCATCGTCCGCGCCCGACCTTCCGCCTCGGCCAACGTGGTCCGGGCCTGTGCCTCGGCTTCGGCTTCGGTCTGTTCGACGAACTTCTGCGCCAGCAGCAGTGTCCGCTGCAGCGTGTCATCAGCCAGGGCCGGTGCCGCGGTGACGGTGGCCGGCGTCTGCTCGAGTTGTTGCTCCAACTGCTGCGTGGACTGTTCGAGCTGGGCGATCCTCTCGGCCGCCTGCCGCAACCGATCTCCGGACTGCCGCATCTGCTCCTGGAGCGCCTCCGCCTCGATGGCGACACGTTCGAGGTACTCATCGACATCGTCGATGTGGTAACCCCGCAACGTCTGGCGAAATTCGACGGTCCGCAGACTGTCGAGGCTCGATTGCTGACTACTCGACTTCGGGCTGTCCATGGGGGGATCCTACCCAAAGGATCCGACCGATCCATCGATGGACCAACCCCGCAGACCAGGCACCCCGGCTGGGCTGGGGACTCCCGTCAGAGCGCAGGGATGACGATCTGTACCACCACGATCTCGAGGACCAGGATGGCGATGATGATCGACAGGTCGATGGCCATCCCGCCGGCGCGTACGGGGGGCAGCAACCGTCGGATGGGTCGCAGGACCGGTTCGGTGAAACGGTCGAGGACACGCACGATCGAATAGCTGGCACTCCCCGGCTCCGCCGGGAACCAACTCATCAGAGCCCGCGCCACCAGGGCCAGGATGAAGACCCAGACGATCGTGGTGAGAATCCTCTGCAAGCTCGCGTTGGCCGAGCCAATGAGCACGGCAGGGAAGAGAGTGGCCATGGGGAGGAGGGCGTTCCTGGTCCTCGGGACGAGGCCGGGTCGACAGCTACGACCGCAGGAGGCCGTTCTCCTGGAGACGCAGTCTCTCTTCGGCCGACACCTTCACGTTCGAGGGTGTGACCAGGAAAACCTTGTCCGCCACCCGCTCCATCTTCCCGTTCAGGGCGTAAGCGACCCCGCTGCAGAAGTCGATCATCCTCCGCATCAGCTCCCGATCGGAGACCTGCAGATTCACGATCACCGGCTGGTTGGACATGAGCCGATCGGCGATCTGCCGGGCATCGCCGAATTGTGACGGCGCCACCACGTGGACCCGGGCGCCCACGTCCATGGGTACCGGGCGCACCACGGCGCGCGGGGTGACCGATGTCATGGTCGACGTCGTTTCGTCGCGTGTCATGGGCCGGATCGTGCTCGTGGTGACCGCCATGGGTCGCTCGTCCTCTTCTTCGACGGCCCGCTGCGCGAGGCGCGGGCCCACCGGTACCCGGGGCTCGTACTCCTCGTAATCCTCGTACTCGTCATCGACCAGGCCCAGGTAGACCATGGCCCTCTTGAAGAAACCAGCTGCCATGAGACGCGCCTCCTCCTCGACAGCGTACTGCGTGGGCTCAGGAGCAGGGTGACGAGGCCCGGCCAGGCGCTCTGCCCCCTATCCGGCTACGACCAGTGAGCGTCCGGTCCCACTCCGGGACGCGGTCCAAACAACGCCCGCCCCATCCGCACCATCGTCGTCCCCTCCTCGAGCGCCACCTCGAGATCTCCCGACATCCCCATCGACAACTCGCGGAGCCCGAGATCGGCAGCCAGCCGAGCCGTCGTCCGAAACGCCGTGCGCGCCACTTCGGCCGGGCCGGGGGGTGCCACCACCATCAGGCCCCGCACATCGAGCTCCAGGCCCTCGAGGGCCCGGACCAGTCGGGGGACGGCTTCCGGCGCACAGCCGTTGCGACCGGGCAGACCGCTCACCTCGACTTCGACGAACACACGGGCCCCCGGCGCCCGCCGGGCGATGGATTCTCCTTCGACGACCCGCGCCAGCGTGTGCCAGCACACCACCAGCGGCGCCAGCTCGGCCACGCGGCGGCGCTGGATCGCCCCCAGGAAGTGCCACCGGAGATGCAAGCCGCCATCGGTGGCGATGCCCGGATGGTCGCCCAGCGACGCCGCCTTGGACGACAACTCGGCGGCGTAGTTCTCGCCGATGTCGTGCACCCCGGCCGCCAGTGCGGCGGTGACGGCGCTGCCGTCGAAACCCTTGGTCACCGCCACCAGCCGGACGGCGTCCGGATCACGACCCGCCTCCCCGATCCGCCGCCTGACATCAGCGACCCGGGCGGCCACCACCGCCGGTGCCGGCGAAGGCGCCAGGTCCGGCCGGGGGCTCATCGGCCCTGACCGGGGGCGGTTCTCCAGACGAAGACGCCCTGCCGCGCCTCATCGCCGCGGGCCCGGTAGGAGAAGCCATCGCCTCCGCAGGCCGTGCAGCGGTCGACCTCGACGACCAGAGGGACCCCGGCACGCCGCAAGGCGGCCCGGACCCCGCCGGGCAGGTCGAGCGCCGGCGCCCCGCTCGTCGCCATGGCCCGCACCTCGTCACCCGCCCGGCGCGCCGCGACGTCGAGTTCGGCGGGGCCGAATTCGTAGCAGCAGTGATGGATGGTCGGACCGAGTCCGGCCACCACCGAACTGGCCCCGAGCGCCGTCATGGCATCGACCGCCCGTCCGATCACGCCGGCCACCAGGCCCCGCCAGCCCACGTGGACGGCCCCGTGGACGCCCTCGGGAGATCCGAGTGCCACCGGCGCACAGTCGGCGGTGAGCACAACCAGGCAAGATCCGGCCCCGACGCCCACCACGGCATCGGCCTCGGGCACCGCGCCGTCGGAGCTGGTCGCCCATGCGGTCGTCCCGGGAACAGGGGCCGCACCGACCACCGCCACCTCGGACCCGTGGACCTGCCTGAGCCGGTACACCGACGATCCGGCCGGGACGGGCTCGGGCAGGGACTGCGCGGTGACGGTCCGCTGGTCCCCCGTCGCCTTCGTCGACCAGAACACCTCGACCGGCGTGGAGCCCAAACGGCGGGCGGAGGCGTCAGGATGCGGCAGCGTCAGGGTGCGGGGTCAGCGCAGGAACGAGGGGACGTCGAACTCGTCGTCGCCGAGATCGAGGTCGTCCTCCTCGGACGGCGAGGCGAAGATGTCCTCGTGCACGGAGTCGAGACCGAGCACCTGGCTGCCGCTGCTGCGCCCCGAGGACTTCGAGCCACCGGTGCCGCCTTCCTCCCAACGCTCGAAGCCGGCGGCGATCACGGTCACCCGGACGTCGTCGCCCATTGACTCGTCGATGACGTTGCCGAAAATGATGTTGGCGTCGGGGTGGGCCACGCCGTGGATGATCTCCATCGCCTCGTTGACCTCGAACAAGCCGAGCTCCGGACCCCCGGCGATACTGACCAGGATGCCCCGGGCCCCTTCGATCTGCGCCTCGAGCAGGGGACTCGTGATGGCGGCCCGGGCGGCGTTCACGGCCCGACCCTCACCGGTGGTCTGGCCGATGCCCATGATGGCCGTACCCGCATCGGCCAGCACCATCCGCACGTCGGCGAAGTCGGTATTGATCTGGCCCGGGATGGTGATCAGGTCGGTGATGCCCTGCACCCCCTGTAGCAGCACCTCATCGGCCATCTTGAAGGCGTTGACCATCGAGGTCTTCTCGGTCGAAACGGTCAGAAGCCGGTCGTTGGGAATGATGATGATGGCGTCGACCTTCTCCTTGAGCTTCTGGATTCCGCCCTCCGCCTGCACCGATCGCTGCCGGCCCTCGAAGGCGAACGGTCGGGTCACCACGGCGATGGTCAGAGCGCCCACCGACTTGGCGATCTCGGCCACCACCGGGGCCGCGCCCGTTCCGGTGCCGCCACCCTTGCCGGCCGTGATGAAGACCATGTCGGCGCCCTTGAGCGCTTCCTCGATCTCCGCCCGGTGCTCTTCGGCCGCTTCCCGACCCACCTCGGGATCGCTGCCCGCCCCGAGGCCACGCGTCCGTTGCCGGCCGATGTCCAGTTTGAGATCGGCGTCGCTCATCAACAGAGCCTGTGAGTCCGTATTGGCGGCGATGAACTCCACGCCCTTCAGACCGGCCTCGATCATCCGGTTCACGGCGTTTACTCCGCCGCCTCCGACGCCCACGACCTTGATGACAGCGAAGTAGCTGCTGTGCGCTGGACCGGTCATCGACTCTCCTCGACCCTTACCCGCAAGTTCGGGCCTCACGGTGGGAACTTCCGCCAGGTGGTCGGGCTGGACGAGCCTGCCCCGAGCACCAGTCACCTCACCCTCGACCACAACTTTCAACTGGTGCCTGCCGAGGTGGCTTCACCCTAGGGGCGGAGCGGTAACCGGTCAAGCAGAGCACCAGGCACGCTCCCTCGGCACAAGGCCAGGTCAGAACGGTCCTTCCCGGTCGGCGGCACGGTGGCCGGGGCCGAGCCGCTCGAGAGGATCGCCTCCCCTGCCGCCTCAGGTCGGTGCCGCCGTTACCCCGGCGGACCCACGGCGGGAGCACCGGGGACGGTCACGTCGATCACGTCCGGGGCCCGCGGCACCACGTCGGTCAGCACGCTGACCAGAGCTTCGAATTTGGCCGGCAGCTCCACGGCGCGGCCGAGAACGACACCGACGTTGTCCGTCAGCGTCAGGCTCACCACGCCGTCGAGCGCGACGCCCACCCGCGACACCTGGGAGCGCAGCGACGCCGGCAATCGGGCCACCACGGCCAGTCCCGGACGAGCGGCGGCACCGAGCACCGTGCCCGGTCGTCCCGGTGTCACGGGCACATCGAGGACCATGGTGCCGACGGGGGCGTCCGTCACATCGTCGAGGACCCGTCCGCTGGCGTCGACGAGAACATCTCCGTGACCGGGCCGCACCACCACGGCAGCAGGCACGCGCTCGGTCACCGTTACCGTCACCGTGTCCGGCCAGTGACGCGTCACGATGGCCCGCCCCACCCAGGGCAGCGCCTCCACCCGGGCCGCCACCGACCCGGGGTCCACGTCGATCAGGGGCGGCTCCCCCGACAGTCCCGAAGCCGCCACCACCGGGTCGACGCCGGTGCGGATGGCTCCCACCACCGTCACGTGGCGGGCGGCGAACAACGGGGAGTGCAGCACAGCCCAGCCCCCCACGGCCACGGCGACGACCCCGGCCACCACGGCCACCACGGCCACCCTCCGTCGGGTCCGTTGCCGGGTCACGTCGACCCTCCGCTGCAGGATCCTCGGATCGACCGTCACATGACCTGTTTCCAGTTCCTCGGCCACCTTGCTCATAACGAACCTCCACATGAGGGTGAGGGTTTCTCCCTCTCCCCCTGGTCGAACCCCACAAAACGGACCTCGGGCTCCAAGCGGACCCCGGTCGAATCACGGACCACACGGCGCACGTGCTCGATCAGCCGCCGGACGTCGTCGGCCGACCCTCCTTCGTCGGCCTGGATGAAGTTGGCGTGTTTCCCCGACACCTGGGCGCTGCCCAGACGAAACCCCTTCAATCCGGCCGCCTCCACCAACCTCCCGGCGGAGTCGCCCGGGGGATTGCGGAACACCGAGCCGGCGTTCGAGCCCCCGGGCTGGTGGGCGCGGCGCCAGCGGACGACATCGGCCAGGGCGGCCCGGGCCTCGGTCGCCGGCGTCGGCGTCAGCCCGAACTCGGCCCACACCACGACCTCGCCGTCCGTCAGCGACGAGTGCCGGTAGGCCAGTTCCAGTCTCTCGGCTTCCCCCTCGCTGCCTCCGCCCGCCACCAGGTCGAAGATCCGCTGGCGGACGAGCACGGCGGCCGTGTCCGAACCGTGGCCTCCGGCGTTCATCTTGAGTGCGCCGCCCACCGTCCCCGGCACACCGACGGCCCACTCGAGACCTGTCAGTCCGGCGGCGGCGGTGCGCCGGGCCACCAGCGGCAACTGGGCCGCCCCGCCGGCGCGCACCGTCGTCCCCGTGATCTCGATGCCGGCCAGACCGGACCCGAGGAGTACCACCAGCCCGGGGAATCCGGCGTCGGCCACCACCAGGTTCGAGCCGTTGCCGAGAACGAGCAAAGGCACTGCGCAGCCGCCACTGTCGTGGGAGTCGTCTCGCACCAGGGCCAAGGCGTCGTGGACCCTGGCCAGCTCGTCCTCGGAGTCCGCCACCATCAGCACGGAGGCCCTTCCCCCGACCCGGTAGGTGGTGCGTGCTCCGAGAGGGGCGTGGCGCTCGGCGCTCGATCCGAGCGCGGCGGCCACCGCGTCGGCGGCCGCCTCCATACCCGCCGCCGTCGGGGGGTTCCCGGCGTTCACCATGCCGGTGCCGCCAACATCTCATCGGGAAGCGAGGTCAGGTCGCCGGCGCCGAGCGTCAGGCACAGATCACCCGGTCGCAGGACGTGGGCCAGATGGCGACGCAGGTCGGCCCGCCCGGCGATGTACCTCACGTCGAGTTCGGGCTGGTGGCGCACGATGGCGTCGGCCACCAGCCGACCGGTGACTCCCGGCTGAGGCTGTTCGCCGGCGGCGAAGATCTCCGTCACGATGACCACGTCGGCCGCCGAGAAGGCATCGCCGAACTGTTCACCGAGTGCTCCGATCCGGCTGTAACGGTGGGGCTGGAATACCACCACGATCCGGTCCGGGCCGGTCTGGCGGGCGGCGGCGAGTACGGCGCGAACCTCGGTCGGGAGATGAGCGTAATCATCGACGAACCTCACCCCACCGGCTTCGCCACGCAATTCGAAGCGCCGGGCCACACCGGCGAAGCGCGCCAGCGCACGTACGGCGTCATCGAAGACCGCTCCCACCCGCAGTGCCGTCACCGTGGCCACCGCCGCGTTCCGGGCGATATTGGCTCCCGTCACGGGCAGCGAGATGGTGCCCAGCACGTCATGCCCGTACCGGAGCTCGAACGACACCGCGGTCCCGTCGGTGACGATGGCCCCGATCCTGAAGGTCGCGTCGGCCGCCGTGCCCACCAGGTCGGCGCCGTGGGCCCGTCCGAGCTCCGCTGCCACCGTGTCGTCCGCTCCCACCACCACGGCCCCGGGGCGCCCCGTACAGAAGACGTCGAAGGCGGCCACCAGTTCGGCGAATCCGCCGTAGTAGTCGAGGTGATCCGCCTCCACGTTCGTCACCACGGCGATCTCGGGGTCGAGGGCGAGGAAGGTCCCGTCGCTCTCGTCGGCCTCGACCACCAACCACTCGCCGGTGTCCCACACGGCATTCGTCCCGATCTCGTTGATGTCCCCACCGATCAGGAAACTCGGTCGCAGACCCGCCTCGACCAGGATCAGAGCCAGCATCGACGTCGTCGTCGTCTTGCCGTGGGTACCCGACACGGCCACACATCGGCGGCAAGCCGCCACGGCGGCGAGGGCTTCCGCCCGGCTGAGTACCACCAGGCCCCGTCGGCGCGCTTCTCGCACTTCGGGGTTCGTCTCGGCCACGGCGGTCGAGACGGTCACCATCTCGGCCTCTCCCACGTGGTCGGCGTCGTGGCCGATGGCGACCGCCACCCCGGCGGCGGCGAGTCTCTGGGTGGTGGGCGAACTCTTCAAGTCGCTGCCGGTGACCGTGTGCCCCATGGCGGCGAGAACCGAGGCGATGGCGCTCATCCCGGCGCCACCGACCCCGATGACATGGATCCGTCTCGGAGACGAGAGATCGACCGGCTCGGTCACCTATCCTCCCGGACGCCATGACGGGCCCGGGTACCGGCGTCGGCGGACCGATCGGGCCCCGGACCGGCCCGGGCATGGCTTTCGACCACGTCCACCACCGCCGCCACCGCCTGGGGCCGACCCACAGAGGCGGCGCCGGCTCGCATCTCTTCGAGTCGCTCCGGCGTCGACCGCAGCCCGTCGAGTTCAGCGGCCAGGCGGGCCCCGGTGCACTCGGCGTCGGACACCATGACGGCCCCGCCGGCCGCCACCAGCACGGTGGCGTTCGCCGTCTGGTGGTCCCCCGGCGCCCCGGGCAAGGGGACGAGGACAGCGGGGACGCCGACGACTGCGAGTTCGCACACCGTGCTCGCCCCCGCCCGGCTCACCACCACGTCGGCGGCCTGGTAAAGCAGACCCATCCTCTCCTCGAACGGGACCTGTCGGTAGACCAGACCGTCGGGTGCGGACTCCGGACCCTCGCCGATCCACGTCATGTCGCGACGACCCACCACGTGGTAGACGGCGACGTCGGCCCGTCCGACCCACAATCCGGCCAGCGCCAGGGTGGCGCGGTTGATGGTCTTCGATCCGAGAGACCCCCCCACCGCGGCCACCACGAAGCGGTCGGTGGGGAGGCCCAGGGCGCGTCGGGCGTCACCGCGGGTGGCGCCGTCCGGGTGGGCGGCGGCCACCACCTCGGCCCTGACGGGCGCCCCCGTGACCACGGCCCGTGGGAGACCGGTTCCCGGGAAAGCCACGGCGGCGGCCCGGGCGAAATGGCCGACCAGCCGACTGGCGGCGCCGGGAACGGCGTCGAGGTTCACAAGGACGACGGGAACGCCGAAGACCAGGGCAGCCAGGGCCACCGGGACACAGCCATAGCCGCCCATGGCGACGACGACCGCCGGCCGTCTGCGGGCCACCAGCCCGAGCGCCAACAGAAACGCCCATGTCAGTCCGGCCAGAGCCCCGGCGTTGGCCAGAGCGTGCCGGGGGCCGAGGGCCCGGGAGAAACCCCGGCCCGGGAGCCTGGTCACGCGCAGCCCCGTGTCGGTCAACAGGTCTCCCTCGAGGCCCCGCCGAGAACCCACGACCTCGACGGCATCGGCACCCCGCACGGCGGCCAGAGCCTGGGCCACGGCCACGGCGGGCAGGAGGTGGCCGCCCGTCCCACCGCCGGCCACCAATGCGTAGCGTCGGCCGCTCACCGCCGGGGCGAGCGCGACGCCCCCGACGGTGTGTCGAGCGACGCGGCCCGGACCGTCGGCACCTTCTCATGGCCGGCCACGTTGGCCAAGATGCCGGCGGCCACCATGGTGATCACGAGGGAGGAACCGCCGAAGGACACGAACGGCAGCGGAATTCCGGTGACCGGAAGCAGGCCGATCACGGCACCCATGTTGATCACCGCCTGGCTGGTGATCCAACAGGTCGCCGCCACGGCCATCAACGCCCCGAATCGGTCGGGGGCCCGGCTGGCAGCCCGCAGCCCGTACCAGGCGAGGGCGCCGAAAAGCGCCAGCACGACCAGGGCACCGATCAAGCCGCCCTCCTCGCCGATCACAGAAAAGATGAAGTCGGTGTGGGCGTTGGGCAACAACCCCCACCTCTCCCGCCCGCCGGCCAGACCGAGGCCCCAGAGACGGCCCGAGCCGAGCCCCACCAGGGACTGCACCACCTGATACCCCGAACCCTGGGCATGGGCGAAGGGATTGACGAAGGACAGAAGCCGCGCCCGTCGGTAGGGTTCGGCCAAGCCCAGGATCAGGCCCATCACGGCCACTCCGGCCATGACCTTGAGCACCGGCCGCAGGGGCACCCCGCCGGCATACAACAAGGCCAGGGTGATGCAGGCGAGCACCAGGGCGGTCCCCAGGTCGGGCTGCTTCAGCACGAGGAAGCCGGCGATGCCCAGGACCACGAGCAGGGGCACCACCACCGCACGCGGTTCCTGGACCCGATCGGCCCGTCGGGCGAGCAGGTCGGCGGCGAAGACGGCCAGGGCCAACTTCATGAGCTCCGACGGTTGGATCCGCAGCTGGCCGAATCCGATCCACCGGGCCGACCCACCGGCCGCCACCCCGATGCTCGGCACGAGCACGGCGAACAGCAGGGCCAGGGTCCCGATCAGAAGAAGCACCCGCACCCGGCGCCAGCGGTCGTAATTCATCCGGGCGCTGACATAGAGGGCGATGCCACCGAGGGCCATCCACAGCACCTGGCGCTCGAAGATCGTCCACACCGACCCGTAGTACTGGAGCGAGGTGTAGGCGGAGGCGGAGAGCACCATCACCAGACCGACGGCGCACAGACTTCCCACCAAGAGCAGAATGGCGCTTCGGGTCGAGATCCGGGCACCGCGTGCCGGCGTGGCCGACGGTCGGCCCCGGCGACGCTTCGCCCCCCCGTCGAGCACCCGCAGCGCCGGCAACGACGACAGCCGACGCGGCCGGTCCGGTGAGGCCGGGGAGACGGGTTCGGCAGGACTCACGGACCCACCTCCCGGGGGGCCACGAGGCCGGCACCGAGAGCCCGGACGCAGCGGACGAAGTCCTCACCGCGCGCCGCGTAGGAGCCGTACCAGTCGAACGACGCACAGGCGGGCGACAACAGGACGGCATCACCGGGCCGGGCCAGGGTGGCGGCCTGGTTGACCGCCTCGGCCATGGTGGGCGCTTCGACCACGGGGACCCGGCCTGCGAACGACGCCGCCACCTCGGCTGTCGCTTCGCCGATGGCGACCACGGCCCGGAGCCGGTCGGCGGCGGCGGCGAGGACGGAGAGGTCCAGGCCCTTATTGCGCCCACCGGCGATCAGCACAGCCGAATCAAAGCCACCCAGGGCGGCCAGGACGGCGCCGGGGGTCGTCGCCTTCGAGTCGTCGTAGAAACGCACCCCTCTAGCCTCGCCCACCAGCTCGACACGGTGGGGGAGCCCCCGGAAGGCGGCCAGGGCCTGCCGGCAACCGTCCACGGTCGCCCCGGCGGCCAGGGCGGCGGCGGCGGCGCAGAGATCGTCGACCAGATCGTGCGGACGCGCTCGCGGGAGCTCGTCCACCGACGCCACCAGGATCCCCTCCGGTCCCACCAGCCACCGGTCGACCACGGTGTAGTCGCCCGATTCGAGACCGAAGGTGACAACCCTGGCTCCCCGGGCGGCGGCCGCCACGGCGGCATCGCGCACCACGGCGTCCTCGGCGTTCGCCACCAGCACGTCCCCCGGTCCGCTGTTGGCCCAGACCCGTGCTTTGGCCAGGCGATACCCGTCCAAGGTGGAGTGCCAATCGAGATGGTCCTCGGAGAAGTTGACCCATGCCCCCACGGCGGGCCGGAAGGTCTCGGTCAGCGCCAGCTGGAACGACGACACCTCGGCCACCACGACCTCGGCGTCACCGGCGACGACGTCGAGAAGCGGCTCGCCGATGTTGCCACCGGCCACGGCCTTGCGCCCCGAGGCGGCCAGCATCGAGACGATCAGGGAGGTCACCGTGGTCTTCCCGTTCGTCCCCGTCACCGCCACGATGGGCACCCGGGCGCGACGCCAGGCCAGCTCGACGTCTCCCACCAGGTGGACGCCCGGTCCCAGGCCGAACACGGCATGGCCGGCGGGCACCCCGGGGCTGACCACGATCTCCTCGACCCCCTCGGCCAGATCCCGCAGGACGGCCCCGTCGGGGGCCACCAGGAGCTCGACACCGAGGGCGGCGGCCATCGACCGGGGGCCCTGGCCCGGATCGTCGTCGGCGGCCACGACATCGAATCCCTCGGCCCGAAGGTGGCGGGCGGCGGCGGCACCGCTCACGCCCAGGCCATAGACGAGGACTCGACCGGATCCCATCGTCGAGATCAGTGCAGAGCCGTGACCGACAGAAAGTCGGCGTAGAAGAATCCGAGCCCGAGAGCGGCGAAGAGTCCCCCGAGGATCCAGAAGCGGACGATCACCGTCGTTTCGGGCCAGCCGAGAAGTTCGAAATGGTGGTGCAGCGGCGCCATCAGGAACACACGGCGGCCGAACACGCGGTAACTGATCACCTGGATCACGACCGAGAGCGTGACGATGACGAACAAACCACCGATCACGGGGAGCAGCAGATCCAGGTTCATTTGCAGGGACAAGGCGGCCAGGGCGGCTCCGATGGCCAGGGACCCGGTGTCGCCCATGAATATCCGGGCCGGCGCCGCGTTCCACCAGAGGAAGCCCAGACAGGCACCGGCCAGGGAGATGGACGTGAGAGCCAGGTCGAGCGCGGAGAACACGTGGTAGATGGAGTAATGACGGAACTGCCAATAGCCGATGATGGCCAGGATGGCGAAGCAGAACGTGGCCGATCCCGACGCCAGGCCGTCCAGACCGTCGGTCAAGTTGACGGCGTTGGCCGACCCCACCACCACGAGGACGGCCCAGACGAGCCAGCCGATGTTTCCCAGATCGACCCCCAAGGAATTCCAGCGGGTGAACGACAAGTGCGTGTTCACCCCGGCCCAGTGCTCGGCCGCCAGGGCAAAGGCCAGCGCCACGAGGACCTGGCCGGACAGCTTGGCCCGTTTGTTCAGTCCCAGACTCCTCTGGTGCCGCACCTTGATCCAGTCGTCGATGAATCCGATGACGGCCGCTCCGACCATCGCCGCCATGACGAGGATGCCGGGACGGCTGAACGCCACATGGGTCCCGGCGTGGGCCAGCAGGTACCCGGCCACGCTGGCGCTCACCAGTGCCACCCCGCCCATGGTCGGCGTTCCCGCCTTGACCTGGTGCATGGACGGACCGTCCTCGCGAATCTGCTGACCGAGGCTTCTCCGGCGGAGCCATCCGATGAGCAACGGTGTCCCGAGGGCGGCCATCCACAGCGCGATGCCACCCGAGGCCATCAGGCTGATCACGGCGTCATCTCACTCGGGGCGGGATCGAGACGGCGGACAGCGTCGGCCACCACCAGGCGATCGTCGAACGGCAGATGCCGCTCTGCGATCTCGAGGAAGGTCTCGTGACCCTTTCCGGCCACCAGAACCACGTCGCCGGGGCGAGCCAACCCTACGGCCCGGCTGATGGCCAGGGCCCGGTCCGGTTCGACGATGACGGCCGCTTCGTCGGCGACGCCGCGTCGCACCTCCTCCACGATGGCCCGGGGATCCTCGTGCCGGGGATTGTCCGAGGTGATCACCGTGACATCGGCGGCGTTGCTGGCCACGGCGGCCATCAGGGGCCGCTTGGCGCGATCGCGATCCCCTCCGCATCCGAAGACACACAGAACCCGGTTGTCGCCGGCCAGGCGGCGGGCGCTGTCCAGGGCCACCTCGAGACCGTCGGGTGTGTGGGCGTAGTCGACCACCACGGTGAACGAAGCGGGCACGTCGACCACCTCGAACCGCCCGGGCACAGGACGGGCCCGGGCCAGTCCCCGGACCACGGTCTCCTCGGGTACGCCGAGTGCCACCGCCGTCGTCGCCGCCGCCAGGGCGTTGGTCACGTGGTACGCCCCTGTGAGCGCAAGCGCCACCGCGTGACCTCTCCACGAAAATGTCGTCCGTCCCGAGGTTGTCCGCACCGCGGTGGCATCACCAGAGGAGAACGACACGGCGGGAACCCGGACCCCGTCGAGCAGTCGTCGTCCCCACTGGTCGTCGGTGTTGATCACCGCCAGAGACGTCCGCTGGGGCTCGAACAGTAACGCCTTGGCCGTGAAGTAGGCCTCCATCGTCTGGTGGTGGTCGAGGTGGTCATGGCTCAAATTGGTGAAGACGGCGGCGGCGAAGTGGATCCCGTCGACACGTCCCTGTGTGAGGGCGTGGGAAGACACCTCGATGGCTGCCGCCTTCCGTCCCCCGTGACGGGCCCCGTCGAGGATCTTCTGGATGACCGGGGCCTCTGGGGTCGTCCTCGCTCCGTCCAAGGTACCGATCACGGCGCAGGGCATATCGTGGGCGTCCAGGATGGTGGCCAGAAGATGGGTCACGGTGGTCTTGCCGTTGGTGCCCGTCACGCCGATGGTCAGCAGGGACCGGGCCGGATCACCGTAGAAGTTGCCGGCGATTCGGGCCATGGCATGCCTCGCCGTCCCGGGAGCCACCACGGCTTGGGGTACGGGAAGGGGGAGCAGACGCTCGACCACGAGCCCCACTGCTCCGGAATCGACGGCGGCGGCGGCGAAATCGTGACCGTCAGCCTGGAGACCGGGTAGGCAGAAGAAAAGCGAGCCGGGAACCACGTTCCGGCTGTCGAGCTCGATCGACGTCACCTCGGTAGCGGCGATATCGCCGCGTTGCTGTGTGACCTCGACTCCCTCGAACAACCGGTCCATGCGCACAGTCGGGGTCCCGCCGCCGGACGGATCACGGCCTTTCCGTGGCGCGCCTGACCGCGGCGTTGATCGTACCCGCGGTCTTGGGTGCAGCTGTCTCTTTCGTCTTGGGCGTGGTCGTCGCGGCCGCACCCGCCGGCGCTGTCGTGCCGGCCGGCGGCGTACCCGCCGCCACCGAGGGCGGTGGTGGGAACGCCACAGTGGAGGGGCTTCCTCCCGTTGTCCCTCCTCCCGGTGACGTGGGGATGTCATAGCGGTGGAGCGCGTACTGCATAACCTCGGAAAACACCGGGGCGGCCACGATGCCGCCATAGATCGGCTGGGGTCGGTTGAGGACCACGATGGTGGACAAGGCCGGGTTCTCGGCCGGGGCGAAGCCGGCGAACGTGGCCATGTAGGCCCCAGGGATATAGCCCCCGTGGACGGGGTCGGGGATCTGAGCCGTTCCCGTCTTCCCGGCCACCGTATAGCCCGGGACGCCGGCGGCCACCGCGGTGCCGTCCTGCACCACCTGTTCCATCATGGTCGTGAGTTCGGAGGCCACCTGCTTCGACAGCGCCCGGTGAGTGGCATGGCCCGGAGTCCGGGTCAGCGTGCCGTCGTCGGCCAAGGTGGCCTGGACCAGTCGCGGCGGCACAAAGCGGCCCCCGGTGGCCACGGTGTTGACCATGTCGAGGACCTGCTGCACCGTGACGGCGTCGTCCTGACCGATGGGCGTCGACCCGATGTCCGAACCGGTCCACGTCTGAGGATTGCTCTTCACCAGACCGTCCGACTCGGCCGGATAGTCGAGACCGGTGGGCTGGCCGAATCCGAGCGCCTGGATCTGCTTGGCCAGACGCGTCTTGCCCAGTCGCTGGGCGATCTCGATGGTGCCGATGTTGGAGGACTGCGCCAAGATCTGCGTGGCCGACAGCTGCTCGGTGGGATGGCTCTCGGCGTCATGGAAGACCCAGTTGCCGATATTCAGCGAATTGGGAACCGTCAACACCTGACCCGGAGTGATGATCCCGTCCTGGAGGGCCGCCGAGAAGGGCGCCAGCTTGAACACCGATCCCGGTTCGTACACTTGGGTGAGGGCCAGATTCGACGCCGCCTCCACGGCCTGCCCCGTGGTCGGGTCGGCCACCAGGTTGGCCATGGCCAGGATGTCCCCGGTGTGCGTGTCCATCACGATGACCGAGCCGCTCTTGGCGTGCGACGTCACGATCTCCGTACCGAGTGCCTGTTCGGCCACATACTGCAGTGGTTCGTCCAGTGTGAGCTCGATGCTCGTCCCCGGGGAGGAGGGCGACAACTGGGTCGTCTGTCCCGGAAGCGCCACCCCGCTCGGCGACCGCTCGATCCTCTCCGTCGCGCTCTGGCCTCCGAGGAGACCGTTGTACTGGTACTCCAGTCCAGCCTGTCCGGTTCCCGCCGCCCCGACGCCACCGACGACCGGTGACGCCAATTGTCCGGCCGGGTCCACCCGCTGCGAGTCGGGAAGGAGGTTGATGCCCACGAGATTGAGTTTGCCGACCCGGTTGGCCTCGGCGTTGCCGACCTTGTGGGCGAGATAGACGAAGCCGGAATGCTCGGTCAGATCCTTCCGCAGCGTCCGCACGGGAAGACCGAGAGCCGGTGAGAGCGCCGCCGCCTCGACGTTCGGATCTTTGATCAGGAAGGGGTCGGCCACGATCGTGGTCCGCGGTACCGAGGTGGCCAGCACGGCGCCGTCCCGATCGAAGATCCCTCCTCGGACGGCCGGAACCTGGACCGTACTGGTCACCTCGGAGGCGCCGATCGACGAGTAGCGAGAGCCGGACAGACCTTGGACCATGACGAGCCGAACGGCAATCACGCCGAATACCAGGATCACCATGAGCCGTATGATGCCGAGTCGCCGACGCGGGACGGGGCCGGTCAATTTGGGCGTCGAGCTCACGGGAGCCTGAACGGAGCGACGTCTCTCGTATCCCCGACC
>Ga0307372_10006948_pt1 | contig 16386 bp, 18 predicted proteins | sample OX1MG_FD_202533 | JGI IMG/M metagenome (GOLD analysis project Ga0307372, IMG submission 202533) | Soil microbial communities from Risofladan, Vaasa, Finland - OX-1 | ecosystem: Environmental > Terrestrial > Soil > Coastal area > Acid sulfate soil | place: Finland: Risofladan, Vaasa | collected... | reverse complement strand
ATGCCTTCGAGTTCGCCGAGGCGCATGCCGTCTTTGTCGGTCATCGAGTCGTGTGGCTTGGCGTAGAGCGCGTCGCGCTCTTCGAGCGCCTTCCACAGCGCGGTATTGCCCATGATTACTGTGTCGATGACGCGAAACTTGTCGAAGGCGAACTGATCCTGGCGCAGAACGCCGAGTTTTTTTGGCCGGCCAATTGTGCCCTTGGAAGGCTCGATTTCTCCGGTCAAGATTTTCATGAATGTGGATTTGCCCGCGCCGTTTGGCCCCGTGATGGCGTATCGCCGCCCCGCGCCAAACGTGCAGGACACGTCGTCGAACAGAACTCTGGCGCCGAAGCGCATGGAGATGTTGTTAACGGTGAGCAAAACACTTAATTATAACAAATAATTGTTGCGCGTGCTTGCCAGTTCGCGAGGCGATTCCACATAGCGCGGGCATTCGACATGCGCCCAAGGCAGGGGGTTGCTATACTTTTCGAAGTTGCGGCGCGATTCCTGTCCCTAGGGCCGCGCAGATTGGTTTGGTCACTGATGGAAATTGTGGCACTGGCCGGCGGAGTTGGCGCGTCCAAACTGCTTCTGGGCATGAATCGCGTGATGGATCCGCGCGAGTTGACGGTCATTGCCAACACCGGCGACGACATTGTGTTGCACGGCCTGACGATCTCGCCAGATTGCGACATCGTGACGTACACACTCGCTGGGCTGGTGAATCCAGAGACTGGCTGGGGCTTTTCGAACGAGACATTCCATGCCCTGGAACAACTAACTGTCTATGGCGGCGTGGATTGGTTTCATCTGGGCGATCGCGATCTGGCAACGCACATTCACCGCACCGCCATGATTCGTTCGGGCGCGTCCCTTTCGGATGCGGCAGAGTCAATTCGCGTGGCGCTTGGTGTTCAAGCAAGAATTTTGCCGATGAGTGACCAGCCCGTGCCGACCATGATCGACACGGATCAAGGGCGCATTAATTTCCAGGAATATCTGGTTCAACGGCGCGCGGAGCCGGTGGTTCGCCGAATTTCATTCGAAGGAGTCGAGCGCGCGCGCCCTGCCCCGGGAGTGCTCGAATCGCTGGAACGTGCCGCCGGCATAGTGATCTGTCCAAGCAATCCGCTGATTAGCATTGGCCCGATACTCGCGGTTCCGGGCGTTCGCGAGGCGCTGCGCAAGCGGCGGAAAGACGTTGTGGCGATTTGCCCAATCGTTGGCGGGAAATCGCTGAAGGGGCCGTCGGATCGGATGCTCGCGCAACTTGGCTTCGACGTATCCGCGAGCGGCGTGGCACGAATGTACCAAAACATATGCGCCACATTCGTGATTGATCCTGTCGATGCCGGCGAAAGGGAGGCGATTGAAGCGCTGGGTATGAAAGCGACTATCCGCAAGACGGTCATGGACACGCTCGCGGATAAGGAACAACTTGCGCGAAACGTAATTGAGTTGTTCGCCAGCAGAGCGGGGGCTGGAAAATGAATTCGCGGCTGGCCTGCCAAAACGGAAGTACGGTATGAAGGCGATTCTGATTCCAGTGAAGGAATTCCGTGAGGCGAAGAAGCGCCTGGCGCCACATTTTTCTTCTGATGAGCGCGCGGCGCTGGCGCTGGCCATGTGCGAGGATTTTTTCGAAGTTGTCGCTGCCGTGCGCGGCGTGGAACGCGTGTTCGTTGTCAGCAACGAACCCGAAGCCCTTTCGCGAGCGCAACAACGGGGCTGGGAGACAATTCGCGAGTCCCGGCAAACTTCGGAGAGCGCTTCCGTCGATGCGGCTTCGCAGTATTGCGCGGGGCACGGCGTCAAGGCACTTCTGCGGCTGCCGATCGACCTCCCTTTAGCGCAGCCACGAGACATCGAAGCCATCTTTGAGAAGCTTGCCGTTGCGCCGGCTGCTGTCCTGGTTCCGTCAAGAGATGGCACGGGCACGAATGCGCTGCTGCGCACGCCGCCCGGTCTTTTCCGGTCGCACTTTGGGCAGAATAGCTTCGCGCTTCACTTGGCAGAGGCCGAGCGGTACAGCGCGAGCGCTTGCGTGCTTCGAAACGAGCGGCTCGAACTGGATATTGATGAACTCGAAGACCTTCGCAGTGTATCCCTGCATCTTGAAGGCAGTTCCGCGACCGCACGCTGGTTGATGGAGCGCGGACTGGGAAAGCCGGTGAACCGCGCTGCTGCGGCCGATATCAGCGAGGATTGGGAAGCGGAAGGCCCGTAAAGCGCAGGCCAGTGCGGTGGACTTTGTACTTGCTGTTGATGGAAAGAATAAGGGCGGTCATCTGCTCAACGATGCGAGCGTTTTCAAGTCGCCCTCCGTTGACGGCTCGGAGTCCAGGGATTTTTTCGACGAGTTCCGTTGTCACCTGCCGCGCCTTTTCATCGTCGGCGCACACAATCACGTCGGAATCGACGGGCGCATCACCGTTCAGCAGCCCCGCAGAGACATTCTGGAAAGCCGCTGCAACGCTCACGCCTTCCGGAACTATCTCTGCGGCCTGTTGCGCTGCCGAACCTTGCCAGACTCCAAGCGTGCGCGTGGGAAGGCCGCCGACGGCGGCTGCCAGCGGCACTGTTGTGTCAATCAAAATCGTGCCGGCCTGAAACGAGGGACGCAGTTTCTTAAGGAGTGTCGCGTGGCCGAAGAATGGCACCGTGAGGACAACGATGCTGGCGTTCGCTACAGCTTCAGCATTGTCCGCGCCCTCGACATGGCCCGTAGCGCCGATAAGTACGGCAATCTGGGCAGCGCCCTCACGAGCTTTTTGTGGGTCGCGGGAGCCGATGATGACGGACTCGCCCGCGCGCGCCCAACGAAGCGCCAGGCCCATCCCTTCCGCTCCCGTTCCTCCGACAATCGCGATCGTATGTTGCATCAGTAATCTAGTAATGAAAATCAGTCAAGCGCCGCGAACAACGTACCACCGCGCATCATACACGAACTGCATGCCAGCCCGAGTCCACTCTTTTAGCGGTATACATTCGCGCGGGTCTATTAGGAGTTTAATTTATCGAAACAGGTCGCGTCTTGCGGCGCGGATCAGGTCGCGTCCGCTTCCCAAGCTTCGTGTCAGAGCCAGACCGCGAATGACAGCGACAGGAATTGCCTTCGACTTGCCCATAACTAGCTCGGCAGCGGACGCAAGTTCGTCAGCCGATGCAATGATCGTCGCCTGGAGAGCTTTTCCGTTCGCGTCGCGCATGCCGCGATAATCCGTGAGCGCGTAGATTCCCGCGACGCCCAGCGCCACATTTACAAGGCCTTCGCGCCACGGCCGTCCAAATGTGTCGGAGATCAGGACAGCAATGGAAACCCCAAATTTTCTGGCGAGGCCCACTTGTAAACGCCGCGCCGAGAGGTCCGGATCTTCGGGAAGGAGTACTGCCGTGCCACTTTCCGTGTTGGAAGTATCCACGCCAGCATTGGCGCAAATGAACCCGCAACGCGTCTCCGCGATAATCACGCCCTTTTCCATACGCACAATGCGTTTGGATTCGCGCAGCACCAATTCGATCACGCGTGCGTCTTTGTTATATTTCGATGCCCAACGGACAGCTCGTTTCGAGGGCTCGACCGAATCCAGCCGCACGATTTTTCCTTCGGACTTGGAAACAATTTTCTGCGCGACAACAAAAAGGTTCCCAGCCTCGACGGACAAATTCCGTTTCTTTGCGGCCTTGACGATCAGTTCGGTTAGATCATCACCCGGGGCAATTTCAGGAAGGCCCATGAGCGGGATAATTTCGACCGACGGAAACGCTCGCGATTTTCTGCCAGAGTTTTGCTTTGAAGTTTCTGGTTTCATTCGTTTTTTTGATTTTCCAGCGCAGTAAGACGAAGGGAAAGTATAGCAGCGTCGAAGCAGATGTCGGGTCTGCGGATCCAATTATTGAGGAGCGCCGGACCGCCGCCATGCTTCGGCTCTGGCGGCTCCGGCGCATGCTTTCTTAAGGACCAATTCAAAGAAGCTTATTTTGAGTTTTCAACCTGCAAATTATTTGTCACCGAAAATACATTCGGCACGCTGTTGGCCTGAAGACCAGCGATATTTTTGTCGCTTTGACTGGATACGAAGCCCTCCAGCGTTACGTGTCCATTCTTGACGATGATGTGGATGGATTGAAGATTTCCCACGCCATACCTTTGGAGTGAAGGCTGCGAATAAATTTTTCGGTACTCCGCGAACCGGATTTGGTTGTCCATGGGACTATTCGGCAGCACTTCGATCTGGTTGATTACTTTTTCTACTCCCTCAATGTGCTTTACGGCCGCCTCTGCATCGGACTTGACGGAAGGATTAACGACTTGTCCCTTCAGCGTCACCGTATACCCGTTCACGGAATATTCGAGATTATCGAAAACCGTGTACCACGGCAGCAGCATTAGTTGGTGGCGAACTTCCTGTTGGAGCCAAGCTGTGTATCGCTGGGTGCCTTTTTCGGGTGCATTTTGTCGCTGTTTCGCTTGAGTTATGCCCGAGGCGAATAGCGGCAGAACCAAGATGCTGAGCAGCACTATCTTCGCGAACCGTATCATGAGTCTTCTCCCTCGCAGTTGTCGCCACATGATTATTGCTGGACGCCAAGGCCCGAAATCCTATGGCAAACCTATTGCTAGTGGCCGCGAATCTCAATCCAGAAAGAGAGGTATTTAAGGATGGGAAACGCCTTAGCCAGCCAGAAGGGCACGTTTCGCTACGTCATCGGGTTATACCGGGGTGCGGTGCCAACTCCGTAAATTGTTGGATCTACACGACTGCTTCACCCAAGGTTGTAGTCGCTTTAAACTCGTGGAAAAGATATCCGCTTCGATCGTCACCGAATGCGGCATCGTGCTTGTTCCTTTTCGCCGAATTAAGGCAGATATGAATAAACGTACGTCAAGATCTAAAAGTACACAAAGCGCGGCGGTCCCGTTGCAAATGGGGCCACGGATGGCAAAGCGGAATCCGGAACGGCCTCTTCAAAAGCATCGCGAAGTCGTTCCGGCAGTCTTTGGGTTTGCGCCAGACATAAGGGCGCGCGCGGATCTTGAAATCTACCTATCCTTAATTTCCGCCGGGGATCCCTCAGGAGACGCTTTGTCCAGTAGGGAAACGAGAGTCTCGGCGGCCTCCGGGGTCCGTGTGTCGTGACCCATTACGACGTCCTTGGCATTGACCTTGTGTCCGTACAGTTCCTGATTACCCTCATCATCGGGGTGCAGGCTCGCACCGTTAAGGGAAACGCCGGCGAACAGGCCGCGCGAACGGGAATAGGTCAGAATTTCTGCTCGCATATAGGCGTCAGTGCTTGCTGCTGCCGAACGCCCAACCGGTCCGGCTGCGGCAGAGACACCTGCCCCAAGCTTTACTTTGCTACTCATCAAGCTTCTTGCGCCCTCGGCGTTCATCACGAGCAGCACGAAATCCGTAGCTGATCCGCCGATCTGGAATCCAACGCTACCGCTTTCCAAAACGTACATGGATGGCGCGCCCCACTGGCCGGTGAAGTTGTCGCCCGATCGGCAGACCATTGCTCCGCGACCGTAACTTCCGCCCACGATAAAAGCAGCCTTCACAACGGATGGAATCACGACGACGCACTTTGTCTTGTTCAGCAAATCTCGCGGTATGTCGTCCGGGATATTCAGAATTTCGCTCAAAACCTGCCCAGCGTTTCGCAGCCGCTGTTCCTGCTTCGACTTGTCATTATCGGCGGCAGTGACAGTTGTTGCCACCAGCAAAATTGCAATCAATAAGCTGTAAAGGCGTCTCATTTCTTCCGTACCTCCCCTTGCATAGGTTTCTGCCGACTCGCGATTGCGCGGGCCCTTAAATTCGGCATTTTCTATGTTTCTACACTATTGTTGCAGCGGGCTGCATCCCCTATCAATACACACAGTCGCGTATTTCGTCAGGCTAGATGACCTGACGCGCCGTCGCGGTAGCGGTTCGCGAAAGGGGAATTTTGTGTGCCACAAAGGAACATTCAGGTGTTTTTGGTAATTCCGACTGGCCCCTGACCTTACCGAGCAAAACAATTCCGCCAGCTCCACCTCCCGTATCAAGCCTTTTTTAGATACAGCAACCTCCGCGCAAAGTTACAGCATGCCTCGGATAGACCCAATTCGCCCTTTCGGTTACGGTGCTCAAGGTGCTGAGCAACGTGGACCGAGAAGGAAGAATGAATCGCTTTTTCATATTTTCATATTTACGTACCGGTCGCCCTGCCTCGCGATGTGTCCCGAGGCTCACGAGCGATTTTCCGCGCTCCGCGAGCTTTACTCGTTCGTTTAATAAACGAGGCGGGGAGACCGTCCCCCACACCGAAGGATCGCCCTTCGCAATGGAGCGGTGCCTTCAGCTTTCCGCAATGCCACTTGACCATCTCACAATCCAAGCTCAATTCAAGTACAGCCGAGATCCCTTTTTTCGTTGCAACATTCCAATCCAAATCTTGCTACCTGATGCTACGAGGTATTCCCGTGCCAAACGACTGTAGGAGTTTCGAACAAGCTGCCCCACGTGAAATCCCGGAGGATGCCATAGAGCCTGGTTCCATCGACGAATCGCTTCTTGTACTACAGGCGCAGTCCGGCGACAGCGCAGCATTTTCCAAGCTTATCCGTCCCTATATGCGGAAGGCTTACCACGTGGCCCTGAAAATCACGGGGAATCGCGAGGACGCGGAGGATGCGGCGCAGCAAACCTTACTGAAAGCATATGCGCACATTGATCAGTTCCACGGAGATGCGCGCTTTTCGAGCTGGCTCATTCGAATCGCCATCAATGAAGCGCGGATGAAAGTTCGCAAGCGGCGCTCCGAGGACTGTTATCTGTCATATGACGTTAGCACGCCCGGCCGGGGCCCCAGCACCGTCGAAATGCTGTCTGCCGGTGAATCCTCACATCCCGAGGTTCTTTATTCGAAGGGTGAGATGCAGCGCGTGCTTCACGAAGCAATTGACGGCCTTCGTAGTTCTTCGCGGGTTGTCGTGTGGCTGCTCGGACTGCAGGAACGGCAGACAAAAGAAGCCGCCAAAATCTTGAATCTCTCGGAATCGGCCGTAAAAACGCGTTTTTTGCGTGCCCGGCAGCAATTGCGCGAATGTTTGACCGAACGCGTTTAGGAGCGGGTCTTGAAGCGAGAGAAGATATTGCCGAGAGAATTCAGAAGTGATGGTCATCACGACGGCCCCGCCACTCATGTTGCTCATTCCCAGCACGGGCGGCCCGAATGCGTTTATACGTCTCAAAACGGCCCTCGCGAATGGATCGAGCCTTCAAAGCTTTTTGGTAAAGCATCATCGCCGCAATCTTGTTTCCAGCAGGAAGTCCTGAACTCCTTATTTCCGGCGTGCACCACCATGCGTCGCAAGGAGAAATTTATCCCGCCGGTTCTGTAATTGGCCGAATACCCAGCCGCAGGAGTGGTTTTTCGTATCGTCTTTCCCCAGCCCGATCTTTAGTCAAATTTTTCTTGTGTGAATCTCCTTGGAGGAAAAAACCATGAAACGCGTCTTTCTTTGTTTCCTTGTAGGGTTATTTGTTGCTCCATTCGCACTGGCCCAGTCGCGGGGCGGTGATCACGTGGAAGCCGGAGTTTTCGTGGACTATTTCCGGCTTAATCCGCCGGATTCGAATTATGCCGGTCTGGGAGCGCGGCTGGGCTTTAACGTGTCACGGAATGTCCAGTTAGAGGCGGAGATGAACTACGACTTCAATCGTGTTTTCACGGAATCCTTCAATTCCGGCGGCTCAATCACCACCACACAATCCAATTTGCGCATACTGCACGGACTCATCGGACCCAAGTTTGAGGCTGGTCATGCGTTCCGCCTCTTTGCCACTGTAAAGGGCGGCTTTATTAACTTCCGCTTCGACCCTCGCGCTCCGTCGTTTTCCGGGTTCAGCAGCAGCGTTGAAGGACTCCGCGATGACAACATCAATGGCGTTGTCTATCCCGGCGGTGGTGCCGAAGCTTTTCTAGGCCCAATCGGCCTGCGCCTCGATGTCGGCGACGAAATCTTTTTCAATCATGGAGTTCATAACAACCTGCGCGTAACGTTCGGCCCGTCGATCCGTTTCTAGACAGCAGCGCAGCATCCACATTAAAGTTCCCGCCGTATCGTTTCCAGGAGGGCGGGCCGTTTGTATTCCTAGCGACTGGCATCCCAGCGCCTTAGCAGCGCCTTTCGAGGATTTGCGGTGAATGTAGAAATGGAAGCATACAGGAAGATATTGCTGAGGTTCAGTACCACACACGCAGAGTAAACATTCGTGATAAAGCCCGCAATTGTACGGGCTTCCCAAATTCGCATGTCTTCTGAAACACGTGTGGTACCAGTATTGCAAGGAATACCATGTGGTTGAAAATTCGAGGAGGTTAGTCACAATGAAGAATGTTCGTAATATCGCCCTTTCCATCATATCGAGCGCACTGCTTGCCGGCGCAGCGTGGGCTTTGCCCGCGGCTTCGGTACATGCAGGACAACAATCAGGAACGCAAAGCCAGAACGCGGCGCAACTGCAATCGGCTTCCGGAAAGATCACAGCCGTTTCCAGCAGTTCATTCACGCTCAGGACCACGTCGAGCACTCCGCCAAGCGGCGCCGTTTCCGCCCAGAGCCAGGACCCGAATCAGAGCAAGGCAGAAGGTAAAGATATGACGTTTACGATCGACCAGAACACCACGGTCGACGGCAAGCTAGCGGTCGGCGCAAATGCAGATGTCAGCTATCGCACAGATGCCAGCGGCAACAACGTTGCAGTCACGGTCCACGTAACTCCACAGTCCTAAAAGTTGTTTTGCACTAACCTTTAGTCCAGGGACTCCTTGGGAAAGAAGCCAGGGAGTCCCCCGACGGGGACCCTTCAGGCTGCTTCCGTCCCATCTGCCAGACGCTGAACACTCGGCACATGCTATCGCTGGCGTTCAAAATTGTTCCGCAAAACCTGCGGTATCGGAAGCGCGCAAGCGAAGGTATTATTTTGACCACTTTGATAGTAGATGCTAAGCTGACAGCTCGAACCTTATAGAACAGAGATTTCGCGAGCGTCGCTCGACTGGCATCACATAACGAACGGAATGATGGCCGAATAATCATATGAAGGTCCTTCGTATCTTAATCGCCGATGACCACGACCTGATGCGCCGTGGAGTAAAGGCGCTCCTTCAATCCCACGCGGGTTGGGAAGTTTGTGGAGAAGCTCACACCGGCCGCGAGGCGGTCTCGAAGTCCGAAGAGCTCAAACCGGATGTCGTGATTCTTGATATCAGCATGCCTGAATTAAACGGTGTGGAAGCTGCCCGAAGGATTCGAAAGGTCTCTCCCAATACGGAAGTCCTCATTCTGTCCGTGCACTATTCCGATCAATTGATTCGCGAAATTCTGGATGCCGGCGTGCGTGGGTACATGGTCAAGTCAGATTCAGACCGCGACCTCATGATCGCCGTCGAAACTCTCGCCAGCCACAAGCCTTTCTTCACTCCTCGTGCCACTGAAGTCATTCTTAGCAATTTCAGCAGTGGCTCTCGCGCCGAGCCGCCCGAATTAGTAGGGGACCGGCTCACGTCTCGAGAGCGCGAAATTGTCCAGCTGCTTGCCGAGGGGAAAAGCAGCAAGGAAGTGGCCTCGTCGCTTTGTATAAGCGTTAAAACCGCGGAGACCCATCGCGCCAATATCATGCGCAAGCTCCAATTGCACACCGTAAGCGAGTTAGTTCGCTACGCCGTGCGAAATCAAATCATTGAACCGTAAATCGCGCGACCTTCTTGAAACGGTCCATCATTTCGTAAGAAACCTTTTTCCAACACTGCCTGATTCCGAAAACTCAATGGATGGACTTTCCTTGGTGACACCACAGAAGCGTGCCCTACAGTAAGTTCCCGCGCCTCTCTAACGAATCGACCCTATTGTCCGCCGCACGGATCGCTAGGATTATACGTGTGCGGAATGTTAATTCCGTTTCATAGGACGAAGGAGATAGGAAGTCGAGGCGCCTTGAGAGATCAAGGCCAGAAGGGCTGGGCCGGCTTCCTTCTTCTTCTCCCAGATCTAGATTCGAAAGGTTCGGCCATGAATACCGTGCTAACTGCCACCGAACAACTTCACGGCCTCCACTCCACGGTGGATTTCCGGCTGGCTTCTGAGGAGCCGACGATTTTGGTTGCAAGTGGAGATCCGGGAATCTCGGATAATATGGCGAAGCTCCTGGAACCGTACCCCATCAATACTGTCTGGGTGAAGGGCTCGGTAGACGCAAGAGTCTGGCTCGCAACCGATCAAGTCACGGCGTGTCTCTGCGGCTTCTGGCTTGAGGATGGCTCCTGCCGTGACTTGGTGAAGCAAGCAAAACGTCAAGCTCCAGCAACTCCGGTCATCATCGTTTCCACTCCAGCCTGCATGAATGAATACCGTGAGTACCTTGCCGCAATGAATGCCGGAGCTTTCGATTTTTTCTGTTATCCCTACCGGCGATTGGAACTCGAGAGAATCCTTCGCCGCGCCATAACAACGCATCTCCGAGGTGCTCGCCAACCCAGCCGCGGATAAAGCGCAGTCGCGCATATTTTTTGCGCCGGGAACAACTTTCCGAAAATGGCTCGGACTGGAGTCACATTTTCCCGATCAATCCCCCACCGGTCCGGGCCTTTTCTGGATTTTGGATTAGTTCCAAGCTATCCCCGCATAGCTCTCCGATCGCCCCGTTCCAGCGCATGTCCCATCCCGTGGGTCGAAGAACTGAGTCCCGAATGTTCGACAGAAAGCATCTAATTATCAGAGGCTCCGATGCCAACAAGATGCTGCAGAAATTATCCGCAAGAGTTCCAATCTCGAGCGAAGTTCACTCCCGAGATGGCGCGCAACTCATCGCCCTTCAGATGGAGGCTCAAGTCTGCCGCGGTTCTCGCGTTCCTCTTCGTATTTGCAGTCCAAGGCTCGCAGGGCTTCTCCGTCCTCACTCACGAAGCGATTATCGATAGCGAATGGGATCCCGTTATCAAGCCCCTGCTCGCACAGCGATTCCCGAACGCAACTCCGGACGAGCTGAAGGAGGCCCACGCATACGCCTATGGCGGTGCCATCATCCAAGACATGGGCTACTATCCCTTCGGAAACAAACTCTTCAGCGATCTCACTCACTATGTCCGCAGCGCTGATTTTGTCAGGGCCCTGATTCGCGATTCCAAGAATCTCGACGAATATGCCTTCGCGCTCGGCGCGCTCGCCCATTACGTCGCAGACAATGACGGCCATCGCCTCGCCGTCAACCATGTCGTTCCCATGCTTTACCCAAAACTTCGCCGCAAATATGGAAACATAGTCGTTTACGATCAGGACCCCGCGGCGCATTTGAAGACGGAATTCGGATTCGACGTCCTGGAAGTTGCCAAGGGCCATTACGCCTCGGACAATTATCACGACGATATCGGGTTCCAAGTCTCGAAGCCTTTGCTCCAGCGGGCTTTCCAGGACACGTATTCTCTTGACCTGACCTCCATAATCACCAAGTACGACCTTGCCATCGGGACGTTTCGTTATAGCGTCAGCAACGTGATTCCTCAAATGACCAGGGTGGCATGGCAGACCAAGAAAGACGACATCCGAAAGGAGATTCCCGGCATCACGCGCCGTAAGTTTATCTACAATATTTCGCGCGCCAGCTATAAGAAGAGTTGGAAAGATCAGTACAAGAAGCCTGGATTCGGCACACGGCTCCTTTCTTTTCTGCTCCGGGTCGTACCCAAGATTGGACCATTTAGAGCTTTGTCGTTCCGCGCCCCCACCCCTCAGGCCGGGCAACTCTTCATGGCCAGTTTTAACGCGACGATCAAGGACTACGCCGTCGACGTCCATGAAAAGGAGCAGACTGGCGAGCTGCAAATTCAGAACGATAATTTTGATACTGGTACGGTCACCGGACCGGGTGAGTATCCCCTGGCTGACGCGACTTACGCGCAACTCGTCGACCGCCTGGCCAAGAGCCACTTCCAGCAGATCTCACCAGAGCTTCGTCAGGACATCCTCGCCTACTACAGCAATCTGAACGCGCCATTTGCCACCAAGAAAAACAAGAAAGAATGGCCTCGAGTTGTCACCGAAATTGATGAGTTAAAAACGGTAACTCCTGCGGTCGTTTCCGCAGCGGCGTCCGCACAGCGCTAAATTCTCCAGCATCCAGATTCAGGTTTGCTGGTTGAGATCATGCGAGCCAAGAGCTAAGCGGGCGCGACACTGGTGCAGTGTTCTGTTCTAAACAATGATTTAAAGCTTTGCTGTTTGTGAGGGCTTCTATCTTTCTTGAAGACTACGCTTTTCCCCTGCTGCCCGCCACCACCAGAATAATTCCTCCCACCAGCAGGATGCCGCCGAATATGGGCGACAATGGAATGGTCTTGTGCTCGGTTGTGGTGGCTTGTATGGGCCCCAAGTCCACCACTTTCTTGTGTGTGGTGTAGGTGATCCCTTGATATGCGAAAGAAATTACGGCAAGAACAATCAGTATGACGCCAATGATCGTAGCAGTCTTCATCAGTACCTCTCGTAAGACAGGCTGGGTGTCGCGGGGAACTGGTCCCCGCGCTCCTTGTTACACTTGCTTACATCCGCTTACGCCGGTAGTTCTTGCGATCCTACGTTCGGCGCATTAATCCGCCAACCAGCGACACCAGGAACAAAATGATGAAAATGAAGAACAGGATTTTGGCGATTCCTGCCGCCGCCGCGGCGATCCCGAAAAACCCGAACACCGCAGCGATGATCGCTACGATAAGGAATACCACTGCCCAGCTCAACATGGTGCCTCCTTGAGGGGCAATTTACTTTCTCAAGCCCTTCTGACACACGCCCCTGTACCGTAACCCTTTTAGGCTCTTTTCGGACCCAGTACAATACAACTATTCGGGTATCGACGGTCATGGTTTGCTGTATGGCTCTAAGTATCAGTAGGTGTGTCAATGCCGTACCCGATTCTCCCTGCCCCTATCAGGATTACTCCGTATTCCTTCGCGTCTCTCGACGGTGTCTTCTGTTATTAGCATGCGGAGGCTGTCGCTGCGCCGCCGGCAAAGGACCCGTCGGCGATCAGTCGAAAATGCTTCTAACGGAGGCTGCAAATGAACTGGGATCAACTGCAGGGAAAGTGGAAGCAATACAAAGGCAAGGCCAAAGTAAAATGGGGCAAGCTGACCGACGATGACCTCGATGTCATCGATGGAAAGCGTCAGCAGCTCGTCGGAAAAATCCAAGAGTATTATGGCGTCACGAAAGAGGCAGCTGAGAAGCAAACTCAGGAGTTCGCAGATACTCTGAAGGCCGTACAGGAAAAAGTGCGGCGCGCAGGCCGCTAATCGCCGTCCACATTCGCCGTTAATTTATTGCTGCTCCAATTTTGGGCGAAACGCCTTACCTTTGGGCAAGGCGTTTCCGCTTCCATATTCCAAAGGAGACGCATGGCCAAGACACCGCCAAGTTCAATTCCAAGTGAATCCGTTTCGATGCCGCAACCACGAAATAGCTGTAGGACGCGTAGCGTGTAGTCCGCTGTCGCCTACGGAGATTCTCCCTCAGAATTAAAGTGCTCCACCGATAGCATTGTTTCGCAGCTCTGCGTATCCTGACCCTGTAATGTTCACCCGACCGCAACACTCACTCGCCACTCGCCACAACCCTCACAAGGGGCCGTTGTACTTCCACCCGATAATGGCGGCCCCTCCTACCTTTTCTAACTTCTCCGCTGAGATACATTCTATTTCGCGCTCTCTCGCGGAGCATCCAACTAGGTCACAAGATCTTTCATACCCTTCATACCATTCCTTTTTCGGCCCATCGCAGCCAATCGTGAATAAGCTGTAACAATCCTCCGCTCGCCTTGCTGATACACATGCCTTCCGTTATGCTTTCGCTACCGTGAATCCTCGGTCGCGAATCCTGATCATCGAAGACGATAAAGACATCGTGGAACTGGTCCGTTACAACCTCGAAAAAGATAGTTTTCAGATTGTCGCGTGTGGCGATGGCGTCAGTGGGCTCGCCCAGATCAGAAAGTCATCTCCGGACTTGCTGATTCTCGATCTAATGCTTCCTAAGCTATCCGGCCTGGAAATCTGCAAGGAGGTTCGCCGCGACGAGAAACTGAATCGTCTGCCCATTCTTATGCTCACGGCGCGAGGCGAGGAGGCGGATCGCATCGTAGGCCTTGAACTCGGCGCCGATGATTACGTTACAAAGCCATTCAGTCCCCGTGAGCTCGCCGCGCGCGTCAAGGCACTCCTCCGCCGTGTGCATTCTTCCAATGAAGAAACCAAGCTCATCGAAGTCGACTCCCTCCGCGTTGACCCGGTTTCCTACCGGGCTCAGCGCGAAGGTAAGACACTTCCTCTCAGCACTCTCGAGTTCCGCCTGCTTTATTATCTTGCCGCTCGCCCCAATCGTGTGTTTTCGCGCGATCAGTTGCTCGATGCCGTCTGGGGCAGCGACCGCTTCGTTACGCCGCGCAGCGTGGATGTCTATGTCCGTCGCCTGCGTGAAAAGGTTGAAGTAAATCCGGAAAAGCCCGAATACTTGAAAACAGTTCGCGGCGCTGGGTACATTTTTGAAACCCGTGAGAGCTAATCCTTTCTGGAAGCTCGGACTCGCCTACCTCGTCCTCCTGGTCGCCGTAATCATCGGCGCCGATTTCTGCGTGGTGCATATCTTCCATAATGACGCGATTCCTGTGGCGGCGCCTGCCGCTCGAATCAATCACGACCTCGCGAATGTGCGCCGCGATCTGTGGGTAATTTTTTTCGTGATCCTTCTCATAGGCATTGGTATCACGCTGCTCGTTTCACGCCGATATGTGAATCGTGTGCAAAGTCTTGAGGATTTTTCCCGCCGCGTGGCTGGCGGCGACTTCCGCCCGTTACCGCAAGAACCAGTTGGCGACGGGCTTGGCGATTTGGCGCGCGCGCTCAACGACACGGCTGCACATCTCAGCGCCACAATTCGCTCGCTCACCGAAGAGCGCAACCGCTCCGCCGCCATCTTCCGCAGCATGGTCGAAGGTATCGCTGTCGTCGATGCGCGCGGGCGCGTCACTTTCTGCAATGACGCATTCGCGAGGATATGGAGCATCGGTTCGATCGGCATCGAAGGCAAGCCTGCCCTGGAAGCGATTCGCCAGCCCGATATCCTTGCGTTAATTCGCCAGGCCCTTGCGGGCGGCCAAGCTCTTGATGGCGAAATTTCTTTCGGAAGCGCGAATCCACGCAGTTTTTCAGTTACCGTCGCGCCCATTCCTTCCTTCCTTGGCGCTATTGCCGCGCAGCAGGACATCGCCTCGTCTGGCGCTGTCGTGGTTCTTCACGAAATCAGCGACCTTCGCCGCCTCGAACAAATCCGCAAGGACTTCGTCGCCAACGTTTCCCACGAACTCCGCACGCCGCTCACGGCCATTCAGGGCTTTGCCGAAACGCTTCTCACCGGAGCTCTGGAAGACCAGCAACATAATCGTCACTTCGTCGAGATCATCCGTGACCATGCCATACGCCTATCGCGCTTGACCAATGATCTCCTCAAACTTTCCCGAATCGAAGCCGGAAAACTGGACATGGATTTTCAGGCAGTCGACCTCCAGATGCTGATCGAAGCCACTGTCGAATCCGCGCAAGACACTGCAAACCAGAAGCATCTTTCTCTAATCGCCGGAAGTCCGCCGGCGAATTTCCCGCGCGTTCTTGGTGACGCCGACCTTCTTCGCGAAGTGCTACGCAATCTGCTCGACAACGCCATCCAGTACACTCCTCCAGGCGGCCGTATCGAGGTGACCGCAATGGCGAAAGGGAACTCCGCCATTGTCACCGTGGCGGATACGGGTATAGGAATTCCCCAATCCGACCAGTCCCGCATCTTCGAGCGTTTTTATCGCGTGGATGTCACTCGCTCACGTGAAGCTGGCGGCACTGGTCTCGGCCTCGCCATAGCCAAACATATCGTCGAAGCTCACGGCGGACAGATCTGGGTCGACAGCGTCGTTGGCGAAGGCTCGAAATTTCATTTTTCCCTCCCGCTCGCCGTGTGAGCCTTTCTCGCAGAATTTATATGCGCGTCACGCCCGTGCAATATCTCGCGTGCATTCTTCTCCTGTAATGTCACTCGCAGCGTTTTCTTGGCCGCATCGCCTCACGGGAGGAAATCAATGGCATCGCCAGCCGGCAGTTCCAGCAACGTGTACCAGACAGCACTGGAAAGTTATCTTGTCTCCATGGAGCGCACGGTCGAAAGCTCAGTCAGCCGGGCGTTCGAGGCCCTGCTTTCGCGCGATGATGAAATTGCCAGCGGCGTATTCGTCACCGAGCCGCGCATAAACGAAATGGAAATCATCATTGATGACCATGCTGTGCGCCTGCTTCGCGGCGGCAATTTGCC
>Ga0307372_10006945_pt1 | contig 16389 bp, 14 predicted proteins | sample OX1MG_FD_202533 | JGI IMG/M metagenome (GOLD analysis project Ga0307372, IMG submission 202533) | Soil microbial communities from Risofladan, Vaasa, Finland - OX-1 | ecosystem: Environmental > Terrestrial > Soil > Coastal area > Acid sulfate soil | place: Finland: Risofladan, Vaasa | collected... | reverse complement strand
GGTGACGGGCGCGGCGAAATCGGACGGAGGCGACTGCAGCGCACCGGGTTCCGTGCCCGGCTCCGACGCAAAGCGAGTCGCGAGCTTGCGTCGACGCTCAGGCAGGATGCCCTGTGGCCTGAACCACAAGAAGACGAGAATCAGCAATCCGATCGCCACCCATTGCAGGGCCGGGATCAAGTTTGGGTTTCCGGACACGGGGGGGATGTAGCGGGTCGCCTCCTCGAAAGCGACTGGGACGAGTACCGCACCGAGCATCGCGCCGCGGTGGTTGCCGAGTCCCCCGATGATCACGGCGGCGAACAGAACGACAGTTTCTGCATATCCCCACGCCTGCGGATCCCAGAGGTTGATGAAGCCGACCAGGACCCCGCCCGATAGGCCGGCGATCGCGCCGCCAATGATCAGCGACGACGTGCGCAGCGAGCGCACGTTTTTGCCGAGCGAGTCGGCGACGGTGTCGTTGTCGCGCATCGCACGCAAGCTCCGGCCGTAGGGAGACTCGGTGATCCGGGTCACGAAGAGATAGGTCGCGAACGCCACCAGGATGGCGATGATGCCGTAGCCCCACTGGTAGCCCGTCGACTGCGGGTTGAACGAGCCCTGCAGCGGGGAGGGGACCAGCGAGAGGCCGGCGGCTCCGTTGAACAGCGGCACGTAATTCGTCACCAGGAGGTTGAACATGACTGCGGTGACGAGTAGTCCGATGGCCGCGAAATCCCCGCGCAGCCGCTTGCCCACGATCAACGCGAACGGGATCGCAAGCAGGCCGCCCACGACTGTGGCCCCGATCCACGGAATTGGAAACGGCAGGTGCCAGCCGAAGATGTAGCTCTGGAAGCCGCCGTCAACGTGGTCGCTCGGCAGCGAAAGCGCACCGGCCACGTACGCACCGGCGGCCTGGAAGATGATGAAGCCGAAGTTCGTGACGCCGCCGACGCCGAATTGCTGGCTCAGCCCGAGGCAGGCGATCGCGTCTACGCCTGCGTAGACGAGCAGTGTGGTGATGTAGTAGACCAACCCGCTCTCTCAGGCTCGCGCCCCGAGCAACCCCGTCGGGCGAATCGTCAGCATCGCAAGCAGGATCACGAACGCGGCCACATCCTTGTAGTCCGACACGATGATCGACGCGCTGACCTCGGTCGCGAGCCCGATCACGAGCGCCCCGAGCATCGCACCGTACGGCTGGCCGGGACCCCCGAGGAAGACCGCAGCGAGGATCAGCACGAGGAAGATGTCCGTGCTGGTCGCCCCGAACGTCCCGGAGTTCATCGCGAACGTCAATCCCGCGAGGCCGCACAGGGCGCCGCTGATCAGCCAGGTGACCGTGATCACGCGGTCAGTCCTTATCCCGCAATTACGCGCGAGATTGCGGTTCGCGGCAGTCGCTCGCATCGCCTTTCCCAACCGCGTGTATCTGATCAGGCCGTGGACCAGGATCATCACGACGATGCTCAGCCCGATGATGACCAATTGGACCACGGTCAGCTCGATCGACCCCAATTTGACCGTGGCCCCCTGACTCATGATGTAGGAGACGTTGGTCGGGCCGGCAAGCGCCTGCGTGCCGAACTCGAGAATCAACGTCATCCCGAGCGCAACGATCACCATCGCGATCGGCGTCGTCCCGCGCCGCCCGAACGGTGTGTAGATGAGGTTGTTGAGCAGCACCGATAGGACTGCGCCGATCAGGACCGCCGCAGGCGCGGAGATCCAGATGTTGACTCCGCGCTCGTTGAGCGCATACGCCGCGTACGCGGCCACGATCATGACTCCCCCGTAAGCGAGGTTGAGCACGTTCGTGACCGCGAACTGCAGCGTGAAGCCGACCGACGCGAGCGCCAACACCGCCGCCGTGACGAGGCCGAACCCGATCGAGGCGATGAAGACGCTCACGTCAACTCAGCTTCCCGTCACCTCAGAGCCCGAGCGACCGTAGTTCGGTGTCGGACAGGTTGCCCACAACCTTGACTCCGCCCTTGGACGTGTACGCGTCGACCTGGAAGAGCCCGGCCGAATCGTGGTAGGCGTCGAAGTGCGTCGGTCCGCCGGGTCCCTCGTACCGGATTTGCCTCCCGGCCTTCAACGCGGCAACCCCCTGGGCGAATGAATTGACGACCTTCGCGCCCGGGACGCCATCTCCGATCTTGATGATGTCCGCCTTGTATTTAGCGGCCTTGGTGCTGTGCGCCTCGACCATCGCCAGCGCGGCGAGGTTGATCCCGTCGTAGAGGTGGACCGCTCCCGGGGCTGTGAGATAGGTGGAGAAGTCGCCGGTGCTCCCGACCTTGCCCTTCTCGGCGTAGATCGCCTTGGAGAAGGCCTTGAACGCAGGCCCGCTCGTCTCGGTCACGAGGTTGTCGGCGACGAAGTTCGACGCGAGCTTGCTCGGTCCGACTGCGTCCGAAACCGACTTGAACCAGGGCGGCGAGATCGTTGCCGAGGTCCCGATTATGGGAATCAGCTTGCCGTTGTTAAGCTGCTGGACCTCGCTCAGGAACGTCGCTTCACTCGGACCAAGAGCCTCGGTCAGGATGACGTTGGGCTTGGCGGCGATGATCGCGTCGGCCTCGGTCCGGAACGTGGTCGCGCTCAGGTCGAGCGTCTCGTTGGCGACGAGCTTCATGTGGCCGGCCTTGATCGCCTTGATCGCCGGCTTTACGAACGTCTGCGAGCCGATGTCGTTGCCGAATGCCAGCGCGACCCGCTTGTAGTGATGGTTCTTCGCGATTGCGGCCATCGCGTAGGACTCCGACAGGTCAGGTGGCACGAGCCGGAAGAAGTACGGGTACTTCACGTGATCGAACTCCGACTGTCCCGTCATGCAGAACGAGACCGTCTTGTTCTGGGCGAAGACCGGCACGACCGATGCCGCCTCGTCCGATGTGCAGCCGATGACGAACGCAAGGTTCGACGTCGACGCGTACATCTGGCGCACCGCCGGCACAGCGTCGGCCGGGTCACCGCGGGTGTCCACCGACTTGCATGTGAAGTCGCGGCCCAGAACGCCACCGGCCTTGTTGATCGCATTCGCGGCGGCATCGCACGAAACCAGATATGTCGGGCCGAGTGCCGCATCGGTCCCGGTGAACGGTGCAACGTCGGCAATCGTCAGCGAACTGCCGCTCGCGGCAGCCGTGGCGCGTGCACGAGCGCTCGACGCGCTCGGCGCAACTGCGGCGACCGCCACGGCGAGCGCTGCAGTCGATATGGCTGCGGCCCAGCGCCAAGTGTGACGGCGCCGCAGTGGTGAGTGTCCTGACATTCCTCTCTCTCCTCCTTATTTGGACCGACGGTCCGTAAATGTCACTGCATCAGCCAGTGGCTGCAACCGGCAGAACGCCACTAGAGCGTTGCCTTCTCCGGGGTGGGCGGAACCCACGGCCAGCCGTCCAGATCGCCGTCCTCTGCGACGATGCGGTTGGCGAGTCTTCCCAGTCCCTCGATCTTCACTTCGAGTTCGTCCCCCGGGGTCAGCCACACCGGGGGAGTTCGTGCAAAGCCCACGCCTCCCGGGGTACCAGTGGCGATCACGTCGCCCGGGCGCAGAGTGGTGAACGACGACAGGTATTCGATCGTCCTCGGAACATTGAAGATCATCTGCGCCGTGCTCGCCGACTGCATCACGGTTCCGTTGAGCGTCGTGGTCAGTTGCAGATCGGAAACATCGATCTCGTCGGTCGTGACCACCTCTGGGCCCAGCGGCATGGTGCGGTCGAAGTTCTTTCCCGAAGTCCACTGTGAGGCTGCCCGCTGCCACTCGCGCGCCGTGCCGTCCATGGCGATCGTGTAGCCGGCGATTGCCGACAGCGCCTCGCTTTCACGGATATAGCGGCCGCCCCGACCGATCACTATGGCCAGCTCGCCTTCAAAGTCGAAGCGCGATGTCAGGTCCGGCTTGACGAGGTCTGCGTATGGAGCCGCCACCGAATCGGCGCCGCGGACGAACGTCTCTGGCCACTTTGTCGGCGGGCGCCCGCCCTCGAGTGCGTGCTCGACGTAGTTCACGCCGAGGCAAAGGATCCTTCGCGGCGCTGGGACCGCCGGCGCGTACTCCGCGTGGTCCAGCTCGCGCCCGTCCTGCTCGGATGCCCTGCGGACGAGCTCCATCACCTCCGGCTCGCCGGTCAGGACCGCGCTCAGCTCCGAGAGACGCTCATCGCCTGTGGCGCGCGCGACGTCCACGAAGCCACTGGGACCGCGTACATGTAGGCGCAGTCCATCGTCTGTTATCACGGTGGCAAATCTCACAATGCTGTCTCTCCTCTGCCGCCGACGGTACCTCTCACTCGAGGACTGGTCACCCTTGCGAGGACCGGTCGCCGACCGATGGTCCGATTTGTCAGATTGGTTCAACCTATACCAGTCTCCATGACGGAGTCAACCAAGTTGAATAAAGCTGGATAAAGATTTAGACAATAATTCGCTGTACCGAGAGGAAAGGTAGGATTGGTCGCCGCGCAGGCGAAGCCGGGGCCAGAGCTGACAGGCGGCGCTGAGGCCCCCGCGGTTTCGAGACTGATGACGCTCACTGACTGATGACACTCACTTCTACAACCACTCGGCCCCCCGCATATGGCCAGGCGCTCGCGGAGCTGATCCTGGCGCGTTGCGACGAGCCGGGTTACGCTCCGGCCGGTCGACTGCCGACCGAGCGCCAGTTGGCCGCGGAGTTCGGTGTTACGCGGACGATGGTGCGCCACGCGCTTGCGGTGCTCGAGGCCAAGGGCCTCGTCTCCCGGGAGGTCGGCCGCGGCACGTTCCTGACGTCCGCGGCGACGCGGGGTGGCGTAGCCGCGCGTGGCAGCTTCGAGCATGACGACAGCGAGGTCGGTCCCGCCGACGTGATGGCGGCGCGGCGTCTGATCGAGCCGCGCGTAATGCCGCTGGTGGTCGCGTACGCGACCCAGCGCGACTTTGAGGAGATGCGGCGGTGTCTTGTTGGTGGTGCCGCCGCTCAGAGTGCCGAGGAGTTCGAGGCGTGGGACTTCGCCTTGCACCATGCACTCGTCGCCGCCGGTCGCAACCAGCTGCTGGTCGCGATGTACCGAACGGTCGAGCTCGCTCGGGAAGGCGAGATCTGGGGCAGCCTGAAGCGCCGAAACGACAGCCGTGAACGGCGCGAGGAGTATCAGGAGCACCACGTGGAGATCGTCAGGGCCGTATGTGCACGCGAGCTGGGCGAAGCCACCGCTGCGATCGAGGCCCACCTCGCCAGCGTCGAGGCTCACCTGCTCGCCGCAAGCTCGACGCCGGTTGGCTGAGCGAGGCGCCGGTCGACCACGGGCGGGTCCCGGCGGGTTTCAGCGCGGCGTAGTCGCGAGGCCGTCGAGCATCAGCGCGAACACACGCTGCCAGGCATCGCGATCCACCTGACGCGACGCCCGTGCTGCGACGAACAGCAGGCGCACATCGAGCGCGGACGCATCCTCACGGATCGTGCCCTGGGCGCGGGCGAGCTCGAGCAGGCGATCGATAGCGGTGTGGGTGCGGGCGGCCGCCGTCTGCACTTGAGGGTGATCCTCGACCTCGGTCCATGCCTCGCCCAGGAAGTCATCGACGGCCTGATGCTCGAGGATTGTCCAGAGCATCTCCGTCAGCATCCGCCAGTGGTCGCCCTCGCTGGTGACGGCATCCACGACGGCCGCCTCGATCTGCTCTAGTCGCCGGATCACCAGCGCCGCGAGCAGCTCCCGCTTGGACGGGAACTGTCGATACAGGCTGCCGACACCGGCGCCCGCCAGTGCTGCCACCGCCGGCATCGGCGCGCCGAGCCCTTCGCTCGCGAACAGGCTGCCGGCGGCGCAGAGGATGCGCTCGTGCTTGGTCTCGGTATCGAGCGCGTTCCAGGCGAGCTCCGGCTCGACCTGCGTCCAGGCGTCCTGCGGCGAGGGGGCTTGCGGAATGACCATTCCGCTACAGTACCAGCGTGCCGAACGAGCCCGCGACGGATCCTGAACGGCACCAGCCGGATCTGCCGCAGCACCCGTACACGATCCACCCGAACGTGATCCTCGCCGTGCTCTGCACGGCGGGCCTCGCTTACGCGGTCCTGTCCTCGGCGATTATCCCGGCGCTGCCGACGTTCCAGCACTCGCTGCACACCTCCGAGACCGGCACGGCCTGGCTGCTCACCGGATTTCTGTTGTCCGCCTCCGTCGGCACAGCGGTGATCGGACGGCTGGGGGACATGTACGGCAAGGAGAAGCTGCTGCTCTGGACGCTGCTGATCCTTGCCGCCGGCACGCTCATCGCTGCTGTCTCCGATTCGCTGGCGATGCTGATCTTCGCGCGCGTGATCCAAGGGGTAGCCGGCGGCATCTTCCCGCTCGCGTTCTCAATCGCACGCGATGAGTTCCCGGCGGAGCGCGTCGCCGGGAGCATCGGTCTGATGTCCTCGATCCTCGGCGTCGGGGGCGGCTTGGGCCTCGTGCTCGGTGCGCTGATCGCGCAGCACCTCGGTTGGCACTGGCTTTTCTGGATCCCGCTGATCGTGACGCTGATCGCCGCCGCGGCGACCTGGAGGTGGATCCCGGAGTCGCCGGTGCGTGCCCCCGGGCGCGTGAACTGGGGGGCCGCCACCGTCATGACCGTGGGGATGAGCCTGCTGCTGATTGGCATCGCGCAGACCAGCACTTGGGGCTGGGGTGGAGCCCGGTCGCTCGCGCTGATGCTGGCCGGCGCGGTCGTGATTGCGCTCTGGATCGTGCTCGAGACGCGAAGCGAGAACCCGCTCGTCGACATGTCGATGATGCGAATCCGCGGTGTCTGGACCACCAACGTCGCCGCGTTCCTGATCGGCGGCGGGATGTACGCATCATTCATCGTGTTCCCGCAGTTCGCACAGCTCCCCCGGAGCACGGGCTTCGGCTTTGGTGCTTCGGTGGTGGTTTCGAGTCTCTACCTGCTGCCGGCGGCGGTCGGGATGGGGGCGCTGGGGAGCGTGGCCGGGCACGTTGCGCGGCGCTATGGCTCGAAGCACGCGCTGATCGTCGGCACCGGGATCTCCGCCGTGGCGTTCCTGTGGTCCGCGCTCCAACATGGCCACCCGTACGACATCCTGATCAGCACGGCGCTCATGGGCATTGGCATCGGGCTCGCGTTCTCGGCGCTCGGAAACCTGATGGTCGTCGCGGTCGAGCCCCATCAGACGGGCGTGGCCACCGGCATGAACACCGTCATGCGGACTCTCGGAGGCGCGCTCGGAGGACAGATCTCCGCGACCTTCATCACCAGCCACATGCTGCACCGCCTCCCGACCGTGACAGGCTTCACCGAGAGCTACTGGATGGCTACCGGCTTCCTGGTCGTCGCCGCGCTGTCCGGCTTCCTGATCCCTGTTGCGCGCGCCGCGATGGCGAGCCCCGGCGCGAGCGACCAGCTCACGGCTGAGGGTGCGCCAGCCTGACACACACGCCGTGGACCGGCCGGTAGCGTAACGACCTCTTGCGCCGCGCCTGCATCGACATCGGCTCGAACACGACCCGTCTGCTTGTTGCAGACTGCGTCGACGGCGGTCTCCTGGAGTGCCGACAGGAACGCGCATTCACGCAGATCGGGCGCTCGCTCGACGCCGGCGGGGCGATCCCGGTCGCGAAGCTCGCCGAGGTCGCGGCCGCTGTGCGCGGACAGCTTTTGATCGCCCGGGAGATGGGCGCCACGCAGGTCCGCTGCGTCGCCACCGCGGGCGTTCGCCGCGCCCGCAACGGCGCCGCGCTCGTCGCGCTGATCCGCGCCAGCTGCGGGGGCCTTGAGGTCGAGATCCTGACCGACGCCGAGGAGGCGCGGTTCGCGTTCATCGGCGCTGCCTGGGGTGCGGGCGCGCTGGGGGATGGAAGCATCGGCGTCGTGGACGCAGGCGGTGGTTCCTCCGAACTGGTAGTCGGCACCGGGCCGGATCACGTCCAATGGTGGGAATCGCTGCCGATCGGATCGGCCGACGTGACCCATCGGTGGCTGCCGTCGAACCCGCCGACGGCGGCCGAGCTGAGGTATGCGCGCGAGCGTGTGAGCGCGATCTTCGCCGACTCCAAACCCCCGCACGTGGAGCGCCTGATCGCGGTGGGGGGCAGCGCCACCTCGCTGCGCCTGCTCGCCGGGCCAGTCGTCGACGCGGAGGCGATCGCCTACCTGCTCGGGATCGTGCAGCGCTTCGCTGCCGTCGCGCTGGCCGCCCGCTTCGGCGTCGACGTGCAGCGTGCGCGTCTACTGGCAGGTGGTGTGCTGATCCTCGAAGCTGTGTGCGAGCTGTTCGACGCGCCACTCGAGATCGGTCGCGGAGGCCTGCGCGAGGGACTGTTGCTGGCCGGCTGAGCTACCAGTGCACGCCGCGCATCAATCGCGCGAACGCCGTCTGTTTGTGTGATGCGTGCTCAGTCGGATCCTTCTGGCCGCGCGCAGCGGCCGAATCGGGAAACACCTTGTACGCCGTCGAGAGAACCTGGTCGACAAGCTTCGGGAATAGCGCGTAGCTGACCTCGCCGAGCGTGCCGAGGTGAGTGCCCATCGTCTTCGGCCTGGTGCGGATCGCCTCGGCGATCATCTCCGCCGCCTGCTCGGGCGAGATCGTCGGGAAGCGGTCATAGAGCTTCGTCGGGGCGATCATCGGCGTCTTGACCAGCGGCATGTGGATCGTGGTGAAGTGGACGCCGTCGGCGATGCACTCGGAGCTGACCACACGAGTCCAGGCGTCGAGCGCGGATTTGGAGGCGACGTACGCCGAGAAGCGCGGCGGATTCGTCTGCACCCCGATCGAGGAGATGTTGATGATGTGGCCCGAGTGGCGCTCGCGCATACTGGGCAGGAGGCCCATGATCAGCCGGATCGTGCCAAGGTAGTTGAGCTGCATCGTGCGTTCGAAGTCGTGGAAGCGGTCATAGGAGAGCGCGACCGAGCGGCGGATTGAGCGACCTGCGTTGTTGACGAGGATGTCGATCTGCGGATGCTCGGCCTGTACGCGCGCGATGAGCGCGTCGACCGACTCGGGGTCGGAGATGTCGGCTTGGTAGATGTGCGCGGTGCCGCCCACCGCATAGATCTCATCCCGCGTCTCCTCGAGCTGCTCAAGCCCACGCGCAACCAGCAGCACTGTGGCGCCCCTGCGCGCCAACAGCAGCGCCGTCGCCCGCCCGATGCCGCTCGAGGCACCGGTGATCAGCACCGTCTTGCCGGCGATGGCGCTCGTGACGCTGCTGTATTGCTCGAGCTCGGGGTCCAGGTTTCGCGCCCAGTAATCCCAGAGCTTCCCGGCATAGCTCGCCAGGGCCGGCACCTCGATCCCGGAGCCCGCCAGGGCCTCCCGCGCCCGTTCGGTGCCGAACTCGGCGGTCAGGTTGACGTACTCGACGATCTCGTCGGGGATGCCGACCTCGGCAAGCAGCGCCCGGCGCACCGCGTGCGCGCCGGGCACCGACATCAGTGCCGCGGCAGCACCGCGAGGCACCGACACCAACGGTCCCGGGTCGAGCGTCACGGCGAATTGCGGTGCTCCCGCGACCTTCGCGAACGTGTTCAGCACGTCGGTGACGCGCGACGAGTTCGGGTCGGTCAGGTGAAACGCATGCCGATTGAGCCCCGGCTGGTGCGCGATCTGATCGAGCGCGGCGGCGACGTAGTCGACCGGAACCAGGTTGGTGCTGCCCAGCTCGGGTCCGATCAGCGGGAGCCAGTCCGGCACTATCCGGTGTGCGCGCTTCAGCAGCGGGAAGAAGTAGTAGGGGCCGTCGACCTTGTCGGTGCGGCCGGTGCGGGAGTCGCCGACGACGATCGAGGGCCTGTAGATCCGCCACGGCATCACCGCGGTTTCGCGCACGAGCCGCTCAGATTCGAATTTCGTCCGGTGGTAGGGATGGTCGAGTGGCTGCCCGACGTCGAACATGTCCTCGCCGAACTCGCCACGGTAGGTCCCGGCGACCGCGATCGAGGAGACGTGATGCAGTAGCCGTGCGCCGATCGCGTCGGCGAGTTCCAGCGCGTGATGGGTGCCGTCGACGTTGGCGAGCTGGTTGACCTCGGCCCCGGCAGTCATGTCGTAGACCGCGGCCAGGTGGAAGAAGTGCGCGATGCCCTGCTCGCGCAGCGCCGCGATCGTCTCCGGATCGACCCCCAGCAGTGGCTCGTACAGGTCTCCGACCACGGGCTTCAGCCGGGCCCGGGCGGCTGGGGTCTTCACCGTCCAGGTGTCGATGAGGTGCTCGAGCCGCACCAGAGAGCTCTCGCGTGCCAGTAAATGGATGTCGGCATTTGCACCGCGCTTACGCGCGGTGCGCTCCAGCAGCAATGGCACGAGATTGCTGCCGATGAAGCCGGTCGCACCGGTGACGAAGTAAGCCATCGACCTAACCTAGCGTTTGGATGCTGCGGATTCCGGGCGCGCCGGGTCGGCTATTACCAGCCGCCCTTCCACTCCACCGCTGAGGCGCGGCGCTTGGCGGCGTCCTGCCGGGCGTGCTTGCGATGATCGAGCCAGGCCTGCATCAGGGAGAAGACGATGATCAGCACCGGGAATAGCCCGATGAGGATGAACATCGTGTTCGTGATGACCTTGTCGTCGGTCGGACCGTAGAGCCCCTGACCGCCGTGCGTGGTCGCAAACGCCGCCGGCGCCAGCGCTAGCGCCGCGACCACCACCGACAGCGCGAAGAGGGCTGCTCGCCTACGACTCATTGGCCGCAAGGCTACCGGATGCCGCGGCCAAACGTACGTGGTCGAGCGCCTCGATCAGCACCGGGTTGTAGCGTCGGGCGGACGCCTCACTCGCGATCGCGGCGACCTCGAGGTGGCGCACCGGCGCCTCGAACACGGCCGCGTCCAGCGCCTTGGCCAGCTCCCGCTGCTTGGCTGGCGGGACGGCATCGTCGGCGGTCGTCAGCACCACGGCTGTGGGGAACGGTTGCGGGCGCAGCCACGCGCGCGAGTCGAAACGGCCCAGCTCGCTCCCGGCCTGGCCGATCGCGCGCCCGCTGTGCCGTGTCATCTCCGAATGCACCCAGCCGGTGCCCGGACCGGGCCTGACGCCGACACGGTTCAGTGCTGCGGCCCAGGCGCGCCCGGGGGCGACCGACAGGCCGAAGCCGAGGAGCGGCATCGCCTTCCAGCTGCGCCTGAGCTCGTCTTCCTGCCAGTGCTGGGCGGTGCCGCTCAGAATGAGGCCGGCGATGACGTCTGGATGGTCGCGCGCGACCAGCTGCGCGATCGCGCCGCCCATCGAGTAGCCGTAGACGATTGCCGGCTCGATACCGAGCGTACGCATCACTGCAGCCGCATCGTCGGCGCAATCCTTGAGGCGGAAGGGCACCAGCGGCCGTGGTCCGCGGCCATGGCCACGGTGGTCGATGCTGATGACCCGGTAGCCGGCCGCGATCACGTCGTCGTAGAGCCCGCCGAAGTTGAGGTCGGCGCTCGCGATCCAGCCGTGGAGCATGAACACGACGGGGCCGTCGCCGCCGCTGTCTCGGAGGAAGAACTCTCCGCGGTCCGGCACCACGACCGTACGGGCGGGCGGGAACTCGCGCGGGGGGACTGGTGGATGTCGATCTGCAGCCATCGGGAGATCGTAACTACCGGTCTCTTACCATCACCTACGTGGCCGTCATCATCGCCTCCGACCTCAGCAAGGACATCTCCGGCGAGCCGTTGCTGCGCGGCATCTCGTTCAAGCTCGAGCGCCGTGATCGCATGAGCCTGTCCGGCCGCAACGGGGCCGGCAAGACGACGCTGCTGCGGATGGTCGCCGGCGAGGCGTCGGTCGACGGCGGCGAGGTCGTGCTCGCCAAGGGCACGAAGATCGCGCTCCACGACCAACGACCGCCGCGCGACCGCGCAGTCACGCTCCGTGACTACGTGCTCTCAGGCGCTCAGGAGCTGGTCGCGCTGGAGGCGAAGCTTCAGCGCCTTGAGCAGCGGATGGCGGACGGTGACTACGAGGAGCCGACGCTGACCGCCTACGCCGACACCCAGGCGGCGCTCGAGCACGCCGGCGGCTACACCTGGCGCGAGCGGGCGCTCGCGACCCTCCACGGGCTCGGCTTCAATGACGCGGCGCTGGACCGCCGGCTCGAGACCTTCTCCGGCGGCGAGCTGACGCGCGCGTCGCTCGGACGCGCGCTCGCCGGCGACCCCGACCTGCTGTTGCTCGACGAGCCGACGAACCACCTTGACATCGTGTCGCTCGAGTGGCTCGAGTCGTATCTGAACGCGCTCGACGCGGCCGTGATCCTGATCGCGCATGACCGCTGGTTCCTGGAGTCGGTCGCGACGGCGGTGCTCGAGATCGAGGCGGGGCGCGGGAAGTTCTTTCCGGGCACCTGGCACCAGTGGCGCACGGAGAAGGCGCAGCGCGAGCTTGCGCTCGGACGCGCGATCGAGCGCCAACAGGCGGAGATCGACCGCCTCGAGAGGTTCGTCACACGCTTTCGTGCCGGCACCCGCGCGCGCCAGGCCCAGGCCCGGCAGAAGCGCCTGGACAAGATCGAGCGGATCGACCACGGCGAGCGCGATCGCGACGGGCTCGCATTCGCGTTCAAACCTCCGGAGCGCAGCGGCCGAGTCGTGTTCGAGTTCGAAGACGGTCGCGTCAGCGTCGGCGAGCGCGTGCTCCTCAAGCACGCGGAGCTCTGGCTCGAGCGCGGTGAGCACGTGTCGGTCGTGGGACCCAACGGCGCCGGCAAGACGACGCTGATTGAGACGCTCGCGGGTCAGCGCCCCTTCGCAGGTGGCGGCGCGGATGCCCGCGATGCGACGGGTATGGCTGTTCGTGGTGGCCCGCTGGCCACCACGATCGCTGAAGCTGGTCCGTCCGTCACCGGCAAGCTGCTCACCGGCCATAACGTCAAGATCGGGTTCCTCTCGCAGCACTCCGAGGACCTACACGCCGGCAGTGCGCGGACCGTCGTCGAAGCGTGCCAGCAGCGCACCGGTCTGACGCCCGCCAACGCCCGCGCGTTGCTGGGGCGCTTCCTGTTCAGCGGCGAGGAGGCCGAGAAGCCGCTCGAAGGGCTGTCGGGCGGAGAGCGGCAGCGACTGTCCCTGGCGATCCTCGTGCAGTCGGGCGCAAACGTGCTGATCCTGGACGAGCCGACCAACCACCTCGACGTCGACAGCCGGGAAGCGCTCGAGGACGCCCTTTCCCAGTTCACCGGCTCGCTGCTGCTTATCTCCCACGATCGCGCCCTGCTCGACGCTGTCGGCACACGCACCGTCGCGTTCGAGGACGGCACCCTGCGCACCTATCTCGGCGGCTGGGCCGAGTACCTGCGCGTGCGTGAGGAGCGGGCGGCCCAGGAGGCGGTGGCGAAGCAGAGCGCCGTGCAGGCGAGGCCCAAAGCCGGTGGCCAGCGGGCCACCGGCCGTGCCAAACCCGATGGCGGTGTCACTCAGGCGAAGCTCGAACGCGAGATCGAGGAGGCCGAGGCGGTGCTGCGGTCGGTCGAGGACGAGCTCGCCAGCCCCGAGGCATGGTCGACACCGGCGCGCTCGGCCGAGTCGGGCGCGCGACACGAGGCTGCCAAGCGCGCCGTCGACGAGCTCTATGTACGCTACGAACGCGTCGCCGGCTAACGCTGGAAAGCGACGCGGATCTCGAGCCCGCCGCCGTCGCGTGCGCTTGCCGCGATCGTTGCGCCATGGGCGGTGGCGATCGCCTGGGCGATAGAGAGCCCCAGTCCGACACCGTCCACCGAACTGGTGCGCTCGCCACGGGCGAACGGCTCAAACAGCGTTGCGATTTGATCTGGGTCGATCTGCGGCCCCGAATTGCTCACCACCAGCTCCGCAGTCCCGTCTCGTGCGCAGGTGCGCACCCGAATCTCGCCGTCCTCGACGTTGTGCCGCACGGCGTTGTCGAGCAGGTTGCCGACGAGGCGCTCGATCAGCACGCGGTCGCCCGAAGTCAATGCCGGCTGCGTGTCTGCGTCGAGCTGTAGACGCATGCTCGTGATCTGGGCATTGACCGCATCGAGTGCGTCCTCGGTGACGGGCGCGAGGTCGACGGCTGTGCGCAGTCGCGGCGAGACCTCCGCGGCGGACAGCGCCAGGAGCGCCTCGATGATCGCACCTGCCTGATCGACCGAGCGGCTGACGCTCTCAGCCGTCGAAAGGAGTTGTCCCTGCGTCGGCGCCGGCTGCTTGGAGAGCGTGACCTCCAGTGCGGTGCGCATCGCGCTGAGCGGTGTGCGGAGCTCATGAGCGGCGTTGGCGATGAAGCGCTTGCGGCTCGCGACCGCCGCCTCGGTCGGCCTGATCACACGTCCCGCGATAACCCAACCGAGGGCTCCCGAGAGGAGCGTGGTGGCGCCGAGACCGACCAGCGCGACGTCGAGCAGCGTGGAGAGTGTCGCGTCGCGCTGGTTCTGGGAGCCGAGGCGCCCAGCCATCAGCAGCCTGTGCGTGCACTCCTCGGTCAGTCGCGCTTTCGAGCTCCTGGTCTTCTGCTTGCAGAGCGCATCGAGCCGAGCGGTTCCGAGGCTCTTGATTGGATTCGCCGGTTTGGGCAGCCGGTCAGCCAGCAGGCCGTAGCTCAGCGCGAGCAGCCCCGAACCCGCCACCAGAAACAGAATCGCGTAGAGCAGCGTGAGACGCGCGCGGAGGCTCATCGCATGCGGTAACCGGCACCGATCAGAGTTTCGATCGGGTCGGGATCACCGAGCTTTCGTCGCAGGCGGGCCATCGTGACCGTCACCGTCCGGGTGAACGGATCGGTGTTCTCGTCCCAGACGGTCTGCAGCAGCGACTCCTGGCTGACCACGGTGCCGCCCGCGCTGATCAGCATCTCCAGCAAGCCGAACTCCTTGCGGTTCAGCTGCAGAAGGCGCCCGTCGCGGATGGCGGTCCGATGCGCGCGGTCCACGGTGATCCCCTGTCGCGTGAGCACTGGTGGTGTGGAAGGCTCACGCCGAGCGAGCGCTCGCACACGCGCGACGAGCTCCTCGAATGCGAACGGTTTGGTGAGGTAATCGTCGGCGCCGAGGTTGAGCCCCTCGACACGGTCGGCAACGGTGGCGGAGGCCGTGACCATCAGGATGCGGGCGTGAGCGCCGTTGTCGCGCAGCTTCGCGCAGACGGTGTCACCGTGGACGAGCGGGAGGTCCCGGTCCAGCAGGATCACGTCGTAGGGGGTCGCAAGGCTCTTATGCAGGGCTATCGCGCCGTCAGCTGCCGTGTCCGCTGCGATGCCTCGATCGCGCAACCCCTCAGCGATGTGGCTGGCGAGGTCGGTGTGGTCTTCGACGACGAGTACGCGCATTGTCCTGGATGCTGGCTGAGCTGGGATCACAACCGGGTCACAGTGGGCCGCAGCTGTTGCCCGAATGTGATCGGGCGCGGCGTATGACTCGCCGCATGAAGAACATACGACTCACATGGATCGTTGTGCTCGGCGTGTTGGTGCTGGGTGCCGGAGTCGCCGCGTGCGGTGGATCCGGAAGCGCCCCGGCAACGCGGTCGGCACAGCTCGATCAGGGGGACCGGGGGTTTCTCGCTTTCACGCGATGCATGCGCCAGCACGGCGTTCAGATGGGGGATCCGTACCACCGGGCCGGTCACTCCGGGCTGACACTCGACATGCCCGCCAAGACGCCGGTGATGATCCGCGCCTACGGCCGATGCGGACATATCATCGCCTCCATCATTGCGATGAAGGAGGCCGGCATGCGCGCGCGACAGTCGGCGACCGGGTATCGCCAGGCGACAGCGACCCACCTCGGGCTGTTGCACTACGCGCGGTGCATGCGGAGCCACGGGATCCCGATGCTCGATCCCGACCAGAACGGCAACCTCGACCTGGGCAACGTCCCGGGAATCGCGTCGGTGGGGCGGTACACGCCGCTATTTCGCAGAGCGGACCATACGTGCAGGACCCTGCTGCCGTCGGGAGTCCGGGACAACGGCACGGGTCCGTAGTCGGGGGCACGGGTCCGTAGTCGGGAGCCCCGGCCGGCCGGGGACTAGGGGCGGCTCGGGCGTTGGAAGTTGGCGCGGTTGCGAGCGCTGGTCAGCGCCCGCAACCGCATGGGTCCTACGCTCGCAGCGCCTCGGTCGGGCTGAGCCGGGCGGCCTTGGCTGCCGGGTACAGGCCCGCGAGAGCGCCGATCAGGAAGCCTGCGCATGGCGCCGCGATCAGCGCGTACGTCGGCACCACAAAGGGTTCGTGCCTGGTCGCCGCGTACACCTCCGTCGCGCCGGCGCCGATCAGCAGGCCGAAGACGCCGCCGATCGCCGCCAGCAGCGCCGACTCGGCCAGGAACTGAAGGCTGATGTGGCCGCGGGTCGCGCCGAGCGCCCGGCGCAGACCGATCTCGCCGCGGCGCTCGAGCACAGAGATCACCATGATGTTCGCGATCCCGATCGCGCCGACCAACAGCGCCACCGCGCCGAGCCCCAACAGCAGTGTCG
>Ga0307372_10006943_pt1 | contig 16390 bp, 17 predicted proteins | sample OX1MG_FD_202533 | JGI IMG/M metagenome (GOLD analysis project Ga0307372, IMG submission 202533) | Soil microbial communities from Risofladan, Vaasa, Finland - OX-1 | ecosystem: Environmental > Terrestrial > Soil > Coastal area > Acid sulfate soil | place: Finland: Risofladan, Vaasa | collected... | reverse complement strand
CTAACCTCACGGCCTCACGTTTGAAATCCACCGTGTAACTCTGCCTAGGAATCTTGTACATCGGGTAACCTCCATAGCTGTATTATCCACAACTACTTCGGTATCCGAAATTCAGGGGCAAGCTCACGCCGTGACATATGGTATCTGCAATGAAGGTTTCTCTGAAGCATGAAATATATATTTCAGAAGACACTTTTCTTGGGTTGCATAATCACATCAAAAGCGACGATTGCACGTTCTTCATTGCCACTAAACGGATAAACATAGTGTAAATAATAGGGTGGAAACATAATTAGATCACCGCTCGTTGGTTGAATACGGTGGGTCAAACTGTAGCCATGGTGCACTGCAACCGGATGTGGATTAAGGAACTCAATACACCCTTCAGGCGAGGGTCTTCCTGGTACTCGTACATAATAAACACCGCTAGCCAAGTTATTTATTGTAGGGTGCATATGGGGGGCCTGCCAATCACCGGCCGCGAGAATATTCGCCCAAGAGAATAGACGAATATTAATTTCATTATTCTTGTCTGCAGACACCTTTTTAAGGTAGATGTCGACGCTCGGTAATATCATTTCATCGCGTAATTTTTGAATATTCTGTTCTGAGCGATTAAGAAACATCACCCTTGTAGGTGTCTGATACCCGCCAAAGGTCGTGACGGTACCGGTAAGGACCTCATTCTCATTCTTATCTGTAAGATAGTTCTTTTTCAGGCTGCGTAGTATTTCGAAGACCGCATCGTTGATGTCGTCTACATGCTTGTAATGAGCGATCATTACGCTAACAGGGAAGTGGTCCTCAAAGCGGGTTTCGGCGATAATGCTCACGTTGATATCCTCTAGTCCTCTCCCCAACGCAGTATCGATGAGGATGCGGAGAAATAGAATAGCAAGCCGTCATGCCGGCGAATATCACTGTAGGAGATAGACAATCCAGCGCACGGCGCGGCCTGATATCCTTGTGCTGCAAATGCCAGGTATCAATGTCGCGCTTCGCATCAGCGAGATCGGTGAAGCAATAGTGGGTGCGATAATCATCTAAGGAAGGTCTGATCAATTGAGTAATTTTAGTGGATGGGTGATGGAAAGTGGTATGGAGACGCTTTGATTGCCTATCCGCTGAGTATCCACTCGCGGATTTCAGCCTTCAAGTGTGCATTGGATCGGATTTCATCGTTTGACGCGCTACGCTGGCTGCATCCGCAGTAGCTGTCGTCGCACCATATATAAGTTGGCGAGCGCGCAGGTCGTAAATACCCGATTGGCATTCTTCATCAAACCTCGGTAGCGGACCTTGACGAAGCCGAACTCGCATTTCATCACCCGGAATGGATGCTCCACCTTGGCGCGGACTTTGGACTTGGTGCGGTTCTGAGCTTTATCGGTCCCGGTCAGCGGATGGCTGCGGGTGCCTTTGTGATGGGTGAAGTCCTGGGCACAGGGTGCGTGCTCGCGGATTACTTTGGTCTGCCCGGTATAGGCGCTGTCACCCCAGACCCGGGTCTCTTTCCCATGCAACAGGTCAGGCAAGGCCTGGGAGTCATGGGTGTTGGCCGGGGTGGCGAGGACGGAGTGGATCAGCTTGGTTTTACTATCCACGCCGATATGGGCTTTCATGCCAAAATACCACGGGTTGCCTTTCTTGGTCTGACACATCTGTGGATCACGCTGGCCTTCTTTATTCTTGGTTGACGCTGGCGCCCCGATGATGGTCGCGTCCACGATGGTGCCGCTGGCTACCTTCAATCCGCGCTTCTTCCGCGCTTCTGAAGGTGAGCGTTCACTGCCTGGAACAACGTCTTCCCCAGCGCGTGCGTTTCCAGCAGGTGCCGGAACTTGCACACCGTGGTCTCGTCCGGGGCCGGCTCCCGACCCAGATCAATGCCCACAAAGGCCCGCATCGAGGCCGAGTCGTACACCGCTTCTTCCACCGCCGGGTCCGACAGGTTGAACCATTGCTGCAGAAAGTAGAGGCGCAGCATGCGCTCCAACCCCACCGGCGGACGACCCGCGCCGTCCACCGTCGGGTAATACGGCTCAATCACCGCACACAACTCTTTCCAGGGCACCACCCGTTCCATCTCTGCGAGAAACTGTTCGCGCCGTGTGGTCTTGCGGTACTGTTCAAATCCCGCTTGTGCAAACGTCGCCTGTTGCTCGCGCATCATTCTCTCCCACGCAATCAAATAATTGATGTACGCTATGACAACGTGAATAAATCAGAGTTTCCCTAACTTGCTATACAGGCTTTCTGTGAATGCATGCTGAGACGACTTGGCGCACGGCATAAATGCAATGTGGTGCCCGTGCGTTGGGGGCACACCGCTTCTTTAGTTCAACTCTAAGCTGTGATGCTTTAAAGAGCGATAAAACCCTGCTTGTTCGTTTGTTATGCCGTATTCCGCATGGGACAAGCGCAATATGGTCTAGACGTGTTGCCCACATGTAATCCACGATAATTGCGACTATTAAGTTTGCATCAAGCAACATAATTGTAAATCTCTAAAGGTTGGGAGCCACATCAGCTGAGGTTTTGGATGCTTATTTCTGTCGTTTTGCCAATTATATTATTGATTTGAGGCCAACAACTCAGTTTTATTGCTCATATCGTGGTAGTTAAGCAACAAATTGCGGTTTAAGTTTGATTCGTAATCGAATTTTTGTAAAAAATTTGGAGGAAACGCTAATGTTCGCCCGTAACTCCGTGAAACAAGCGGTTCGTACTGCCCTAGCCTGCGGCATGGTCACGTCGATAATTGCCGCCCCAGCCGCATTTGGCCAGCAAGTCGATCAATCCCAAAGCGCAGGAAACAATGCCAGCACCATAAAACTTCATAACATTGAAGTAACCGGCAGCATGATTAAACGCACCAGCGTGGAAACGGCGCAGCCCGTTACAATCATTACCGCAGCGCAAATTAAGGCTACAGGCCTATCAACTATTGGCGGGATACTGGAACAACTCACATCTTCAGGCTCAGCGTTGAACACCTTTGCAAATTCTGGCGGCAATAACAGCTACACAGGCGGTGGTCAGTCCAACGTGGATCTGCGGGGCCTTGGTGCGAAACGTGTACTCGTGCTGGTAAATGGCAAACGTTGGGTAACAACCCTGGACGGCACGGTAGATCTCAATACCATACCGGCAGCCATCATTGACCATATTGAAATTTTGCAGGATGGTGCTTCTGCCATTTATGGTTCTGATGCCATCGCGGGCGTGGTAAATATAATCACCATTAAAAATTTTACCGGTGTTGAAGCCAACGCGTATATGGGCGTCGAAATGGGCAATGGCCATACCGCCGGCAAGCAGCAAAGTTATGATTTCACCGCCGGTACTGGCAACGATCGCAGTAACCTGGTTTTTAGCGTCTCTGATACGAAAGACGATGGGATAACCTCCAATAGCAACCCCATATCGAATTTCCAGCCTGGAGAAATAGGTAACACCGGCTATGGCAGCCGTGGCAGCTCGGCATTACCGCAGGGCCGTTTTATATTTATTCCCCCGACCAGTAGCACGCCGAACGATCCGAACAACGCCCCGGCTCCATCCACAGGTTTGACATCTGCCCAATGCCCAACGACCAATTTCGGTACGGCAGCCAACCCAAATTACGAACCAAACTGTGATCTCACCCTGCCCTTTGGCTCACCTGGCACCAGCCCCAGTGATTTTGTACCGTTTGTGGGATCCAAGAATCACTATGATGGCTATGCCCCATATAATTACTTGAGGACCCCGGATGAGCGCTACAGCATCTATACGGCGGGTCATTATGACCTTTCCGACAATATCACCCTTACCGGCAGTGGTTTCTATACCCACCGCCAGTCACAACAACAAGCGGCACCGACGCCCTTGTTCTTTGCTTCGAGCAGCATAGCTGTAAACATTTCCGCCAACAATCAATTCAACCCGTTTGGCTTTGATCTGAACACCAATGCGCCTATCGGGCCGGGCTTACTGGAATTGATCGGCAGACGCACTATCGAATTTGGCGCACGACAATATAACGAGAGCGAGAACACGTACCGCTTCGACGGCGGCATCAATGGTTTCTTCGATGCAGGTGGCAGTGAATGGGATTGGGATGCGGGCTATATTTTCTCCCAAGATAACGAGACCGATACCAATTATGGTTCTTTAAATATCAATAACGTGCGGATTGCAGAAGGCTTCCCCACCACATGCGCAGCAGTGCCGTTTTGCACGCCAATCAACTTATTTGGCGGGCAATCCAATCCCATGACGCCAGCCCAGTTGCAGTTTATTGGTTATACCCAGCAGAACCAGTTCATAAATAACCAGCGCGTTTATTATGCTGATATAACCAATTCCACATTGGCCAACCTGCCGGCTGGACCAATTGGATTTGCGGCAGGCTACCAGTATCTTGAACATGATGGCATATTTCAGCCGGACTCCATTGCCGCGCTAGGCTACGACAGCTTCAATCCGAAAGTGCCGGTTCCTACTACCTCTGGTCGCACGGCCGAGAATGCTATCTATGCTGAGTTTGACTTCCCTTTGCTTGCAAATTTACCGCTTGCTAAGAGCATGGATCTGGACATAGCCTCACGGCATACAAAATACTCTGGCTTTAGCAGCACTACGAGTCGCGCTGCACTCAAATGGCAGCCGACGGATGCTTGGCTGTTGCGTGGCAGCTGGTCGCAGGGATTCAGATCTCCAAGTCTGAACGAACTATTTCAAGGTGTCACCAACTTCTCAGCAAGCCTACAGGATCCATGTATTAATTGGGCAACCTCCACCAGCATATCGCCTACAGTACAGCAGCGTTGCGCCAATGGATTTGGTGGGATTTTGCCGGTGCCGCCGACCTATACCACCGCAGGCGCAGGTGCGGCGGGCGGTTCAATCAACGTTTTGGAAAGCGGTAACCAGAACTTAAAACCTGAAACCTCCATTTCCCAAAGCATCGGATTTGTCTATAGCCCAGACTGGCTTGCGGGATTTAATACAAGTGTTGACTACTACAAAATCGAAATTGAAAACGCTATCCAGCAGCTTGGTGCCCAGCTGGTTGCGGACGGCTGTTATGTCCAGGGTAATCTGGGAGACTGCTCCCGTATTGTCCGCACTGCCACGGGAACTATCAAAGCACTTAACGATTCTCAAACCAACATCGGTGGCACTTTAACCAAGGGCTTTGATATTGATGCCAGTTACGTCATTCCAACCATGTCCATTGGTCAGTTCAAGGCGGATTTAAGTGCCACTTATGTGCAAACATTTGAACTATTGACCCCCAATGGCAGCGGTGGTCAAACCATAACATCCCTTGCTGGTATACACCAGAATTTAGGAGGAGGCATATATCCTGATGCAATACCACGCTGGAGAGCTAAAGCCACATTGACATGGACGACTGGCAACTTCACAACTCTCTGGGATATGCGCTTTGTGAGCAGTCTACAAGAATCATGCAGCGATTCATTTAACGGCACTGCATCTAGTCTGACTAACCTCGGATTGTGCTCTAATCCAAACTTTACTAACAATTCACTATCTACGAATCGCATGCCGAATATGGTCTATAACGACGTACAGGTAAAATACAACTTTGATCCCACTAATATGACATTCACATTCGGTATACAGAATGTATTCCAGAAATCACCTCCGTATGACCCGCATGGTTTTGAATCATCACTATACGATGTCCCAGGTGATAGATTTATTTATGCAAATATAGGTTGGAAGTACTAAATCGCTCTCTACAGTTGCTAAAAATATCCTGCGGCCTATAAAGGCCGCAGGTTTTTTATGGATGATGTGATGTTATCGGGCTGCTGCCGGTTCCGTAGACGCCACCCTAAGCTAATCTCATCTGTGCTGTTCGAACCGTGTGGTACTTAAATACCCCAGTATCGAGTAACGCCATGAAGACACAGACTGAGCTACCCCCGGTTTCACGGACACCCAGATAGGCACATACTGCCTGAGGAGGTGTTTCATGTCGAAGCGTCAATCGTTTTCCCGAGAATTCAAGCTGGAAGCCGTGCGCTTGTTGGAGTTGGGCGAGAAGCCGGCTGCTGATCTTGCTCGTGAACTCGGCGTTCCGCGCAACCGGCTGTACAAGTGGCGTGACGAGGTCAACACCAAAGACATCGACATGGCGTTTCCCGGCCAAGGGCGTCGTCGTGCTGCCGATGCTGAGTTGGCGGTAGTTAAGCGCGAGAACGCGCGCTTGCGCGAGGAGAAACGAGATTTTAAAAAAAGCCGCGCGGTACTTTGCGCGGGAGTCGTCGTGAAGTACACATTCATGCAGGCGCACCAAGCCGGGTGTCGCGTGACGGCAATGTGCCGGGTATTGAAGGTGTCGTGTAGCGGCTTCTATGACTGGTGCCATCGTCAGCCGAGTCCACACGCCGTGGCTAACGACCGGTTGCTAACGCGCATCCGTGAGATTCATCTGGCCTCGCGCCACACCTACGGTGCGGTGAAGACCTGGCAGGCCTTGTGTGCGGCCGGCGAGATCTGTGGCCGCACCGGGTAGCCCGTTTGCGGCAACGCCACGGTATTGAAGCCAACCGCATGCGCCGTTTCCGCAGCCGCCAACAGCGAACCACCGGCGCCTAACCTGCTGAACCGGGATTTTCAGGCAACGCAACCGGATCGTATCTGGGTCGGCGACGTCACCTTTATCCCGACCTGTGAGGGGGTGTTGTACCTGGCGGTGTTGCTGGATCTGCATTCCCGACGCGTGGTGGGTTGGGCCATGAGCGCGAAGATCAGTCAGCCGCTGGTGACGGATGCTTTGATGATGGCGATCGAGCATCGGCAACCCGAATCCGGACTAATCCAACACACCGATCAAGGCGCTATCTACGCCAGCCACGCCTACCGGGCGATCCTGCAGCAGCACGGCATGATCCCGAGCATGAGCCGCAAGGGCGACTATTATGACAATGCGGTCGCTGAAAGCTTCTTTGGAAACCTGAAGAATGAACTGACATGGCATCGCACCTTCCGGACGCGTGACCAAGCCCGCGGCGCGATCTTTGACTACATCGAAGTGTTCTACAACCGGCAGCGTTTGCATCAAACGCTTGGCTATGTCAGCCCGGTGCGCTATGAAATGCAACCTGCTACTGTTTCTTAACCATCTGTCCGTGGAAACGGGGGTAGTTCAGACTGTCCCAGAGGTTAAAGTTTCGTGATATCCTCCGGCGTACGCGATGTCGGTTTTCAGCAAAAGATGAAGATCCGCATCACACGGAAAGGCTGAAAGCCGAAGCCGGCATCGCCGATATCTGCCGGTGGGAAGGTATCAGCCCGAACCTGTATTGTTGGAGTGGAGTTCCTGGAGACTGGCAAACGCCGATTGCCCGGGGACACCGAGCCGCAGGGCGAACACCTGAGATGTCTCCAGCTGCGCCGGGAGAACGAGCAGATCAAACAGGTGGTGGCGGAGCTGATGCTCAAGAAAAAACAAAGTCTCTCCAGCTTGTCCGGACGAGCCGCCGCATCAATGAGATACGCCGCGGCCGAGAATCTCGATATCATCCGGCTAGAGCAAGACCCGGAGCTCGGGGTCAATCGGACCCTGGCCGAGATCGATGCCCCCCCCCAATTGCTACCGCTGATACCAAGCCTATGCTCGGGACGGGTAGCCCGCCTTGAGCACAAGCCGGGGCCGTCAGGCCTTCTGGAACCGCGTCCCGAAGGCGGAGCCAGAGCGCGTGGTCACATGGATCTGGCGAAACCGGAGTGCTCACCCGGAAGCTCGCATGGCACATCACCGATACCCAAGGCGATTTCATCAGCGAGTCCAGCGTCTACCGCATCCTGAAGGCCTTCGGCCTTGTTACCTGCCCGAACTTCATCGTGCTTTCGGCCTAAAGGCCGATTCCAGAACCCCACCCGGCAGATACACGATCCCTGGCAGACCGACTTCACTTACTTCAAGGTTATCGGCAGGGGCTGGTATTACCTGCTCACGATCCTGGACGACTACAGCCGCTTCATCCTCGCCTGGAAGCTCTACACCACCAAGCAGACCAGCGGTGTCACGGCAGTCAACCGCATCGCCGTGCGCCACCGGCGGCGACTGCTCTCCGACAACAGCCGAGCTTACGCGCCCAGGAATTCTCTGCGTATCTCGCTCAGCACGGTATGAACGAGGTTCATGGCCGGCCTTAACACCCCCAGACCCAGGGCAAGATCGAGCGCTATCACCGCTCCATGAAGGCCGTGGTGAAGCTAGAAACTTATTACATACCGGGGGAACTGAAACTGGACATCGGCAAATTCGTCGAGCATTACAACTATCATCCTTATCACCAGTCCCTGGACAACCTGACGCCGGTGGACGTTTACTTCAGCCGCGCAGCGCCCATCAACCAAGCCCGGAAGCGGCTCAAGGCCCAAATGCTGCTGCGCAGCAGAAACGTGACAGCCTGGGTTCGCGCTCACCTGCAATCCATTGATCCTGCCTGATGAATACTAGAAAGTGTCCTTAAGAAAAGTATCTCAGGTGGCGCAAATCGCTTGACGACGCACAATTGGAAAGATCAAGTCCGGTAATGCTATCGAAACTATCCACTGGTAATATCAGCTGTGGTCCAGATACCGTCAATTAAGCGTTGAAGTGAGCCGTTTGGATTGCGGTTATGAAGTTCTGGAGGTAGGCGGTCTGGCCGTACTGCGTCGTAACTATGCAAAGCTACGAAGCGATGAATTGCTGCTGGCAAACCTACTGAGGTAAACATAGGATGGACAGTAGCTGGATAAGGGCCACCATGATTCATAGCTGCGCTAACAGCAACACCGGTTGGCATCTTGTTATTAAGCAAGCGGCCCACGCGGGCACGCAGGATGGGAGCTATCAGTGCATACCCTTCATCATCATAGGCATCACTGGCACTATAGATTGTGCCAGTAAGATTGCCCTCAAGCGTTGCCGCTAGCGTGGCCATTTGCTCAACACTCTCTGCTACGACCAGCAGACTAACGGGACCAAAAGCCTCGCTTTGCAGTGAATTTGGATGGGCGATAAACGTCGCTGCTGGCACGCGCAGTAAAGTGGGCCTGAAACGGAAACCTTCCCCATCGACACGCTTGCCGCCAACGACAAGTTGAGCGCCCGCTGCCAGCAGAGTATCCAAGGATTGCATGAGATTGTCCTGGACGCCACGACTTAACAAGATACAGTCTGGTGCGGAAGTAAAGCGCTTGATTATTTCAGTTACGAATACTTCGCCATCGTGACCAGAAGGTAACACTATCAAGCCAGGTCGAGTGCAAAATTGTCCATTCCCCAACATACATGACGTAAAGAAATCTTGAGCGAGTGTCGCGCCGTATTCGAGTAATGCTCCAGATAGCACAAACACTGGATTAATGCTCGCCATTTCTAAATACGCCGGTACACCCGCCTTGTCTGCAGCGGCTTTAATCGCCAATCCGCCATTGCGGCTGCCAGTAAATCCCACAGCACCAACACGCCGATCACTTACCAATGTAAGACCAAGCTCGGAAGGCATATGGTAAACAAACTGCACTGTCTCAACTGGCAAGTCTGACTTGATCAGTGCGGCATGCGCAATCTCAGCCAACAGCTGGCTGGTCTGTGGGTGGCTAGGATGAGCCTTTGCAATCACAGGATTACGCGCCACAATCGCGGAAACAAAATCGCTGCCAGCTACAGCATTAAAAGCCAGTGGGAAATTATTTGGGCCAAATATCACCACTGGCTTGTTTAAAGGAGCAAAGCAGGCGCGCAAGTTTAAGCGCGTGTCAATTACAGGATTTGTCCAGCTCATATCACGCGAGATACGTGCGGCTTGATGCATCTGATCGACGGTACGCGGTAACTCAACTGTATTAAACCGTGGTTCTATTGGCAGACCAGTTTCCTCATGCGCGAATGTGCATAGCTTTATGCCTGCATGCTCAATCCCATCGGCATACGTGTCAAGAAAAATAGCGATATTCTCCGGGTGTGTAGCGGCAAGTATTGGCGCTACCCGTGTCCCGGCTTCCAACATAGCTTCAATATCAGCATGTCCGCTGATAGGGAACATAGATTCAAAGACTTTTCCAGTTGCAGGTGCGACAGCATTGAAAAAACCCAACACGTTACATGGTGCCTGCCAGTGACCAGCTATCAGTACTCGATGTTTAATCATTTGTTGGATCGGTATTTGATTGCATGCTCAATTAGAGCAAGTGATCGAGCGCGTTCCTCGCCCTGTAAGCTCATACGTGGAAGACGAACACGCTCGCTTCCTAGGCCCACGCGCTCTTGCGCAAGTTTGATCAACTGTACAAACTTAGGTACAGTATCTAAACGTAATAAGGGTAGAAACCAGCGATAGAGCTGAGATGTTGCATTACAATCACCGCGTCTAGCCAATTCGAATAATGTTACCGATTCATGCGAAAAGGCGTTAACTAAACCAGCAATCCAGCCTACCGCGCCAGCGGCCACACCTTCAACAATCGCGTCATCTACACCGACCAATATTTCCAGGCGATTCCCTAAAAGCTCAAGGATAGCGGTAATCCGACGCACATCGGTTGAAGATTCCTTTACTGCCTCTAAATTCTCATGTAGTTCCATAAGTTCAGCGATCTGTGATGGGAGAAAGTCAGTTCGATAAGCCACCGGGTTGTTGTAGAGCAAACATGGCAATTGTGTCGCGCTGATAACCGCAGAAACGTGCGCCTTCATTTCTGGCCAATCACCAGCGTATACATATGGTGGCAACACCATAAGTCCGCGACAACCAATCGACTCAGCTTCCTTAGCAAGTCGAACGGCATCCCGGGTTGATAAGGCGGCAATACCAGGAATGACTGGTACACGCCGACCTAATGACCGGACGAGTACGCGAAGTATTTCCTGCTTCTCTTCAAAGCTCAAAGTATTGCCCTCGCCTAGAGAGCCCAGAGGTACGATGCCTGTACAACCTGCATCTACCATAATGGATGCATGCTTGGCGAGAAAATCACTGTCCACATCACCTGCGATAGTAAATGGTGTAGTAATAGCGGGAATTACACCACGCCAGAATGGTTGCTTGATCATCTGATAGTCTCATGTTGATTTTGATTGATAGGTTGTACTTCAGCGGAGGCAAGCGTCTCTAAGCTCACTGGGAATAGTGGCGGTCTTCCAAAGTTGCGTGTGAAGCCGCGTAGTTCGGCCAGTGCAGAACCACAGATACGGCCTTGGCATGGCCCCATACCACAGCGGGTCGCCAACTTAGCTGTGCGCGCATCGTCAAAGTTACTGACAGCGGACATTGGGACGTCCTCACATCGACATATAAGAGTATCCGGTGTAGCTAGAGTGCGGATTTTTGCTGTGATAGAAAAATGATGCGCTACTGCTGCAGCAAAACGATACATCCGCCTTCGACGTGAATATAAACCGATAGCCTTATGTGTATTGCTTGTTGCTGTAAATCCTGCAATTGCACCTTCGATTTGAGCAATCTCTACACCACCGATACCGCATATCTCACCTGCTGCGTAAATGTTGCTCTCGCTAGTCTGCTGGCAATCATCGACCGCTATCGATGGGTGAATCTTGTCATCCATGGCGCAGTTGAGCAATTGTGCAAGCTCGAGATTCGGGACTAGTCCAAAACCACAGGCAAGGTAGTCGCATTCCACATGTGTATTACTTCTTCCATTATCTATTTCTATTGCTTCCAAGAAAGAAGTGCCCAGCGCTGCGCGGACGTGAGCATCGTAGTAGCAGGGTATGTTGCGCAACGACCATTTCAGTGCAAGAGTTTGTGTAAGTTTTGTTGGCCACCTCGGCAGCAGTACAGCAAACATGGCTACTTGGCTTAGTGAGGCCTGTTCTACGATGGCAACTACTTGTGCGTGGTGTGCATTTAGTGTGGCCGCGGATGCTAATAATAATGGCCCGCTCCCGGTAACCGCGACGCGTTTACCGGCAATCGGCCACCCACTTTTTACCAAGGCCTGCAAACCACCTGCACCCGTGACACCTGGCAGTGTCCATCCTGGAAATGGAAGTAATAATTCCCGTGCACCCGTAGCGAGAATCAGTTTCTTCCATTGCAGCCGGCGCATACCAGCTAGGTTTTCTGCGATAAGGTTTTTTTGTGAGTCAATCGTGACAATCCGCCAACCAAATAAATATTCAATATTCTTTTTTGCTGCCAAAGATTTTAATTGAACCTGCGCGGCGGCAGCCACGCCTTGCACAACGTCATAACGCCATATTTGACCACCCGCCTGCATCTGCGCATCGACAAGACCTATACGAGCACCGGAGAATGCAGCAGCCCCAGCAGCCGCTAGACCTGCCGGACCGGCGCCAACAACTAGTACATCATAAGGTTTATCCATCCGTGGTCACCTCCATCCCGTTTTGCGCGGACGTAATACAAGCAAGCACATAGGCAGTACCGTTAACACATACGCGGCATTCAAAACATACCCCCATTCCACATAGTGGCCCACGCAAATCGCCGCGGGGGGAGCGATGACAATAAGGTGTAATACGTGCAATGGCGGCAGCGACGCTTGCGCCTATTGGGACATCAACCTCAATGCCGTTGACGCGCAAATGTAGACTCCCATTCATTGCATGATTCTTGCAGGTACGTATGGCTTAGGATCAATTGCACTCACACGCCCGAGAAAGCTATCTATTAACAGCTCAGCAGTTCCCAGCGATGTCGTTATCCCCATTCCTTCATGTCCAGCTGCAATCCAGATGTCGCGTCGATCAGGTACACAACCAATATATGGCAAGCCATCAGGTGTAGCTGGACGGAATCCAGTCCAGATGCGGATACCTTGTAGAGTGCGGAGCTTTGGTAAGAAATGGAATGCTCGCATAAGCATATTGGCAACGATTACCGGTGAAACAATTTTGTCATTCTTATTAAATTCACGTGATGACCCTATCAGTAGCTGACCATTTGGACGAGGCTGCACGTTGCAAGCGACGCTATTATCAGCATTGCCGTGCGCGCTTGTTGCATATCCCATTTCCACCACTTGATGTCGGATAAATGATGGATATTGCTCGGTGACGACTAGGTGCCCCTTGCGAGGTCGAATGATCATTTCTGGCAGAAGCATCGGTGTATTGCAACCACAGGTAACAAGCACAGAACCAACTATGCTCGTACCATTATCAAGGAGTACACCACCATTTTTAAGCTTAATCACTTTATGTCCTATAAATAGTTCAGCTCCATACTGGCATGCACGCTTCACCAGCCATCGCGCGACACATGGAGCATATACAACAGCATCGCTAGGCACTAGTACGCCGCCAGCAAGACCGGGGGCTAGCTCGAATTCCGCATCGTATAAGGACTGAGTATCTAGAAACTCAGCGGCGATTCCAGCAGACTTGAGACGTGCCAGTTTTTCCGCGGCCAGAGCAATTTCATCACTGCTTTCTGCCACCCAAAGTGTGCCGCAAGCTGAGAACTGGGCTTCAGCCAAACAACCGAGTTCTCGCCATAAGCTTAGCGAATACCGAATGAGCGCGAATTCTGCAGGGTTATCATCTAACGACACCAAATGTCCCATGCCAGCTGCAGTTGCATCACCTCCAATCGGTCCGAATTCAACTAGCGCGACACGTAGATCAGCTTTAGTTGCCGCGTGCGCACATGCAGCGCCCACGATACCTGCACCGATAATGATAAGGTCAAATGCCACGCCGATTAACGTATGCCCCAAGCGAATGGGTCTCTAGTGTCAATTAGCAACTTTGTGACAGCAGTAATATATGCAACGCCAGTAATTTGCGGATGAATGCCGCGCTTCCCAGCTATATAGCTACTTTCAAAAATACTTCCAGTAATGCTTTCTTGATACCAGATTTCCTTTGGCGCAAGCCTTCCATCAGCAGCCAGACATGCTAGTTTAGCGCTCGTGCCTGTTCCACATGGTGAACGATCATAGGCAAGACCAGGGCAAAGAACAAAATTACGTGAATTTACATTTGGATTGGGGGAATCTGCATTCAATTCAATGTGATCAATTTCTATGGCATCTTCCCCGGTTATTCCGCTGCTTCCTAGTACACATCGAATATTTTCGGTGTAATTAGCAAGAGTTTTGATGTTGCTAAATTCAAGTGGGCAGGGTAAATGCTTCGTAATATAGAACCAATTACCGCCCCATGCGATATCGCCATGTATCACACCGTAATCGGGTATATTGACTTGAACATTTGCGGCTAAGCGATAGCTTTCAACATTTTCTACTGTTACCTTAAGATCATCGTGCAACTCTGCACTGATGATACCCACAGGTGTCTCAATACGGTGGATACCGGGAGAGATACGGCCAAGGTAAGCTAGCGTGCGTACTACGCCAATCATGCCGTGGCCGCACATACCAAGGTAACCAACATTGTTAAAGAATATCACCCCTGCGCAACAACTCGCATCAACAGGCGTGGTGAGAAGCGCACCCACAAGTGGGTCCGAGCCGCGTGGTTCACATGCGATCGCAGACCGCCAGTCGTCGAACTCATCATGGAAACGCATGCGTCGTTCTAGCAGGCTTCCATGGCCTAAATCCGGAAAGCCAGCTACAACTAAACGCGTCGGCTCACCGCCAGTATGCGAATCAATCACATCTATAATTCGAGGCATACTCGTATGATGAGTAATGTCCGGTTGCTAATCTAGGTCGCGCTGCGCTTATACAATGCAGAATACGGCATAATTGAATATTTACCCCTTCCCTTGGGCATTGAAAGCACGATAATGACCGGGTGTTAGACCAACCAATGCCTTAAACTGGCGGCTGAATGCACTCTGATCACTATATCCACAAGCAAAGCCAACCTCAGCGATGCTCTCGTTACCCCGTAGTAAGTGCATGGCCGCTTCAATACGTACTTTGGTGAGGAGCTGTCTTGGTGTTAGTCTAAACACACACAAACAATGGCGTTCGAGCTGTGCTATGGATAGGCTTACCTGATGGGCCAAGGTTTCAATCCGTATAGCCTCTGCATAATGTTTGCGCATATAGTTGAGCATTGTTTGCAGGCGATTGTAGGTTGGGTGCCGCGTGTCTGGATAGCCCAGGTCACGTGAAATACCGATCAGTCCAAGCACCTGACTGCGTTCTATAAGTGGCCGCTTGAACGTCAGGCACCATCCAGGAACACGGTTAGGAAAAAGATGTAGTTCTAATTGATCATTAATAATCTCACCGCTGAGTACCAGTGCATCCTGCAAGGAGTAGCTCTTACCCAACTCTGAAGGAAATAGTTCTTCGGCACGCCGGCCTATGATATCTTTCCGATCTTTCATACCGAGCCGGGTCACCAAAGTGATATTGGCATGCGTATAGCGGCTGTCTTGGTTTTTAATAAAGAACACCACGTTCGACAGTGCGTCAAATAAGTGTTCAAGATCGTCAGCAGGTATATACAATGTCGGCTCTCTCAAATAAGGTTTGCAGTTTTGCATGTCCTCGATAGTGCCATGATTCTTGATAAAATGTAATGGATAATTCCGCAACCTGCATGCCGGACTGCCTCCGAGCCATGGAGGGCGAAGCCCGAGGTGAGAAGCCTGCGGTAGCCGCGGCGGACGTAGCACGGCGGAATCTTAGGAGCCGTGCGAAGCTTGTTTAGCGGCGTTGAGTTAGTGTGGAGGAGGCATCGAAGAGTGACGCGCAGCATCTACCGACAAGCCGACGAACGCAGGATGGCCGCGGAGAAAGAAAGAAAAAGTCGTCGCTGCCCCGAGTGGCCGGGACGCCTGCACCGTACCAGCCGTCACGAGTGGCGCGACGCTATCGAAGATTTTTGTTTCAAAAACAACAATGCTTGATTTTCACGGGTACTCTCAATTTCAGGTGACAGTACGCCAAGCTCCCGCTACAGGAAGGAGCTCTGGAATCCACGCTGGATAGCTGTTCGCGGCAAACAACTTGTACACCTCCGCTGCTTACTTGGCGGCATTGGATTTCATGCTCCTACGTCATCACCTGCACTGGTGCGTGCTGCGGAAGTGATCTGTGTCAGACCCGCCGACTGCAACCGCGCATTGAGCCGCGGCAGTTCCACCTGTTTCAGGCTGCGCCATTGGTCAAGCGTGTGGCGCAATACCTTCAACTGTTTAGAAAGCGCCTGCATAACATCAGTCGTAGGTGCCGCGTCGGCACTTTGGACCGTACCCTCAAGGTTCGCGAATGCACCGGTAAGATAGCGGAGGCTGCTGAATTCACGCGGCGCCAGCCCTATGGAGTTGTCCGGATTCACGGCCGGATTCACACCGGCCACCGCCTCCACGTTGCGGGTAAAGGCCTCCAGCGCCTGGGCGAGACTCCCTGAAGCTTTGCCCTGCAGGGCATTCAGCTGCGTGAGCACGCTGGCAGCCTCTGTCGC
>Ga0307372_10006942_pt1 | contig 16391 bp, 16 predicted proteins | sample OX1MG_FD_202533 | JGI IMG/M metagenome (GOLD analysis project Ga0307372, IMG submission 202533) | Soil microbial communities from Risofladan, Vaasa, Finland - OX-1 | ecosystem: Environmental > Terrestrial > Soil > Coastal area > Acid sulfate soil | place: Finland: Risofladan, Vaasa | collected... | reverse complement strand
GCTTCTCAAGCGACCGCGATCGGTGCCGATAAAGACCACATGGCTGAGCAGTGGGACCCGCCGAAGGGCGAGAGCAGAGGCCCTGGGGGGCCTGGACTGAACCGCAACGCGCTGCAGGCGACGCTTGCCGACCTGGTTCGAGAGGCTGACGGCCCCGCTCCGGGAGCCGGCGCAGCAGGGGCGCCGGCGGCGGGAGCACCGCTGCCGATCGTTCCGGGTGCTCCGGTTCCGGCCCCTTCTGCCGGTCCTCGCCCTTTGCGTGGTCCGTCCGCATCCCATCCCGTCGTCGACGCGGACGCCTCTGGCGCTCCCGACGATCCCCAGGCCGGCCCGAGGGCTGCCCCCCGCCCCGCGCCGTCCAACCGGCCGAAGCTCCCCTTCAGTCCCGAACCCGCCCCCTCGGGATCCGGCCCGGCCGGAGCCGTCCGGCCGGGCTCGGGAGTCTCGGGCGGCTTCAGCTCGAGCGTCGGCGGCGGCGGATTCGGTGGCGGCTCTCTGGGCGCCAGCAGCCTGAGCGGCCGCATCACCCCCGGCGACCTGGGCGACAACCTGGCCCGCCTGGCCCCTACCCCGACCGAGCAGCCCACGATCCCGTTGCGCAAGCGCCGTCCCGCCGAGGCTGAACGTGACGCCGGCGCCGCAGCCGACGGGGCCGCCGGCAGGGCCGCCCAGGCCCCGGCCGCCCCGGCGCAACCGACCCGTCCGGTGGTGGCCATCGAGGCGTGGTCCCCGCACTACGACGACATCCTCCCCCAGCGGCCCACTCGTACGGGTCGCGCCTTCCGCCGGGCGCGCTGACGGTCCTCCCCTCCAGGGCCGTCACCGCCCCGGCGCGGGCGACATCTCAACGCCGGCGGTCGGCGCCCGGGTCGTGCAGCATCTCCACGACCTCCTGCGGCAGATCGCGGGCGAGTATGGCGGCCAGCGTGACCTCCTCGAGCACCGCCCTCAAGCTGGCGCGGACCGCCACCCACACGTCGGCCAGGCGGGTGGCCGGCGCCGCGTAACGGACCGTCTCGGGCCGGTCACCGCGGACGAGAGCGAGCGGACCGTCAGCGGCACGGACCACGTCGGCCACGGTGATGCGCTCGGCCGGCCGGGCGAGCCAGTACCCGCCTTCGGGCCCGCGCCGGCTGTGCAGCAGGCCGGCCTGGCGCATCTCCGACAGGATCGACTCCAAGAAGGCCGGCGGGATGTGCTGCGACTCGGCGACCACATCACCCTTGACGGGCACACCGTCTCTGGCCGCGATCTCGATCATGGCGCGCACCGCGTAGTCGGCCTTGGCCGTGACCTGCACTCCCCGCTCCTAACGCGGCGCTTCCATATAGCTGGCCGAGATGAACCGGTCGCCGGCGGTCTCGAGGATCCAAACAGAGGCCTTCGCCTGTCGGGGGTAGGGGCCGAGATCGAGTCCGTCCTCAGCGACGAGCGCTTGAAGCAGTTCGGGTATGACGTCGCCGTGGGTGCACAGCGCAACACTGCTGCCGGCGAGGCGCCTGACCAGTTCGAGCGCCTCGTAGGCGCGGCCCTCGCCGAGCGCTGCCACCGGTTCGACCTGCAGGCCTACGGCGGCGCCCAGCGGCTCGAACGTCTGGATGCAACGCGCGTACGGGCTGGAGAGCAGCCGCTTCAGAGCGTGTTTCTCGAGGTTCGCGGCCAGCGAACGCGCCTGCGCGCGGCCGGCGGGGCTCAAGGGTCGGTCCCTGTCGGGTCCCTCCCACGCGGAGCGCGACCCGGCGTCAGCGTGTCGAACCAGGAGGATCGGCATCGCGTGAGTCTGTCAGGCAACGCCACTGGTGACGGGTGGTTCCCGTGCGCCCGGTTTAGCCTGGTGCGATGAGCCCCCCAGCGAGCGAGGTAGACGCCGGCCGATGGTCGGCGGCCCGCGCCGGCGAGGCAGGCCCACCACCGGTGAGGCACCGCATGGGTCCGGTGCGCCGCACGGTACGGGAGATCGGTCTCGCCCTCATCACCTTGGGCGTGATCGTCCTCCTCTTCGTCGCGTACCAGCTGTTCGGCACAAACATCGCCGAGTCCCACAGCCAGGCAAATCTCAAGAAGTCGTTCGCGGCCGCTCTGGCGCAGCACCATGCGGCCACCAACCCCGACAACCCCACGCTCGGGACCTCCGGCAGCACCGCGCAGCAGGACTCCCTTCCCACCGGCGGCGCGATCGACCATCTGGTGATCCCCAGGATCGGAGTCGACAAGTTCGTGGTCGAGGGTGTGGCCGAAGCAGATCTGAGGCGCGGCCCGGGGCACTACCTGAACACGCCGATGCCCGGCCAGGTGGGCAACTCGGCGATCGCAGGGCACCGGACCACCTACGGCGCGCCGTTCTTCGACCTCAACCAGCTCTCGCCCGGCGACGACATCTTCCTCACCGACACGAGCGGTCACCGGTTCGACTACAAGGTGACCGGCAGCAAAGTGGTCAGCCCGAGCGACATCTCCGTCCTGGATCCCACGCCATTCGCCCAGCTCACCCTCACCACGTGCAACCCGAGGTTCTCGGCCAGCTCCCGCCTGATCGTCTTCGCGCGCCTCAGCGCCAACGAAGCGCCGCTGCCTACTCCACCGACCACCGTCGCGGCGCCGGCGGCTCCACACCACAGCACCCTCGCGTCCGACAACCTCGGCAAGGGCAACAGCCACGCCTGGCCGCCCGTGGTCGGGTACGGAGCGATCGTCGTGATCCTGTGGATCCTGGTGCGGTTGCTCATCAACCGCACCCGCCGCTGGTGGCGCGTCGGTGCCTACATCGGCGGCGTCGTCGTATGCCTCATCCCGCTCTGGTTCTGCTTCGAGAACGTGGTGCTGCTGCTGCCCCAGAACATCTAAAGAAGGTTCGCAGAACCTCTTTGACCAGCTACCCGCCGCCGAGAACCCCTTCCAGGGCGTCCACGACCGCCACGTCGCGCTCGTAGGTCAGGCGAGCCCGGGCTTCGTCAAGCGCGACCCACTCCGCGACGTCCACCTCGTTGTCGCCGGAGGGTGACCCATCCACGACCGTCATCGCCCAATAGCGCACGTGCTTGTTCTTGCCGCTGCGATCCAGGTATGTGGTCGACGGCAGCTCCGCACCGATCTCGGCGAGGATGCTCGCCTCCTCCCGGACCTCCCGCAACGCCGCCTGCTCGTAGGACTCGCCCGCGTCCACCTTGCCCTTCGGCAGCGTCCAGTCGTCGTAGCGCGGCCGGTGGACGAGCACGATCTGCACGCCCGCACCGTCGCGCCTCCAGACCACCCCGCCGGCTGCCCGGACGACCGGGCCGTCAGCCTGCTGGCCGAACACGGGTCCCCCGCCGGCGCTCCCGGACGACCAAGTGATCAGCCTCCCTGGCCGTCGTCCTCAGGCTGGCCCAGGTCCCAATCGAGGATGAGGTTCTCCCGCTCGGCGTCGCGGGCCACCCGCTCCCGATTGCGCCGGAACTGCGGGTCGTGCGGCGGCAGCAGCAGGAGACGCGCGAGGGCACGCTGGCGGAACTCCTCGATCAGGCTACGGTCGCCGAAGTCGGAGTCGACCCGCCAGTGCGGCGCGACCGGCCCGAGATAGACGACCCGGACGTGCCCCCGCGGCGGGGCCTGCTCTTCGCTGGTCTCGATGGACATGGTCCGTCCAGACTACTGGCTGCTCCCGATCGCTTCTCCCGATCGCTACTGCCGATCGCTACCTGCCGTCCCGGATCCGGTTGGCAGCGCTTATGACGGCCTCGAGAGAGGCGTCGAGGGTGCTCGAGTCGATACCGACACCCCAGAAGCGCTCACCTGCAGCCGCTGTCACCTCGACGTACGCGGCAGCGGTCGCCTCGCTTCCGGCGGTAAGCGCGTGCTGGTGGTAATCCTCAACGGCGAGCTCGACGCCTAGCTCGGACTGGAGCCCGTGCACCAAGGCGTCGACAGGGCCGTTCCCATTGCCCGTGATCGTCCTGTGGTGCCCGTCGACGAGGACCTGGGCGACGACCGACGTGCGCTTGTCCGCCGCCGAGGAAACCTCGGTGGAGATGAGCCTGATGCCCGCGTCGTCTGGGAGATACGTCTCGGCGAAGACGTCCCACAGCTCGCCGGGCTTGATCTCCGTGCCGCTGGCCTCGGTGATCGCCTGCACCTTCTTCGAGAACTCGATCTGCAGGTTGCGCGGCAGGTCGAGACCGTGCTCCGCGTCCATCAAATAGGCGACGCCGCCCTTGCCGGACTGGCTGTTGACCCGGATGATCGCTTCGTAGGTACGCCCCACGTGCTTGGGGTCGATCGGCAGGTACGGGACCTCCCAGGTCTCGTAGTCATCGGAAAGCGCGTCCATGCCCTTCTTGATTGCATCCTGGTGGGATCCGGAGAAGGCCGTGTAGACGAGGTCGCCGACGTAAGGATGGCGCGGGTGGACCGGCAGGCGGTTGCAGTACTCGGCAACGCGCCGAAGATGGTCGATGTCGTGGATGTCGAGCCTGGGGTCGACGCCTTGCGAGAAGAGGTTCATCGCGAGGTTCACCACGTCGACGTTCCCTGTCCGCTCTCCGTTGCCGAAAAGAGTCCCCTCGACGCGGTCGGCACCCGCGAGCTGCGCCAGCTCGGCGGCGGCCACAGCCGTGCCACGGTCGTTGTGGGGGTGCACGCTCAGGACGATCGAGTCACGGTTCCGGATGGTCCGGCTGAACCACTCGATCACGTCGGCGTACACCTGTGGCCCGTACATCTCCACCGTGTTGGGGAGGTTGACGATGATCTTGTTGTCGCTGTCCGGCTCGATGACCTCCATCACCGCTTCGCAGATCTCGACGGCGAAATCCGGCTCGGTACCGGTGAAGCTCTCGGGTGAGTACTCGTAGCTGACGCGCGTCTGCGGGATGGTGTCGGTGTACTTCTTGACGAGTCGCGCCGCGCTGGTCGCGATGTCGACGATGCCCGACCGGTCCAGACCGAAGACCACCTTGCGCTGGAGGGTCGACGTCGAGTTGTAGAAGTGGACGATCGCGTGCGGAGCGCCGGCAATCGCCTCGAAGGTGCGCTCGATCAGCTCCGGGCGGCACTGCACCAGCACCTGGATCACCACGTCCTCTGGGATGCGGTCCTCCTCGATTATCTGGCGGATGAAGTCGAAGTCCGGCTGCGACGCGGCCGGGAATCCCACCTCGATCTGCTTGAAGCCCATCCCTACCAGCGTCTCGAAGAACTTCAGCTTGCGTGGCGGGTCCATCGGGTCGATGAGCGCCTGGTTGCCGTCGCGCAGGTCGACACTGCACCACTGGGGCGCCTTGTCGAGCTCGCGATCGGCCCACGTGCGGTCCCGAAGCACCAGCGGCCGGCAGGGCTTGTATCTCTCGAAGGGCATGTCGCACGGCGTGGGGTATGCGTAGGCGGGCATCGAATTTCCTCGTTGGGATATCGGTCGGATCTGGGTCGGCGGGCGGCGGTCGGGGGCGGGTCGGGCAACAAAAAAACCTCCCGGCCCGGGGGCGCAGGAGGCTTCGGCGAGCACCGGTATGTGGTGCTCGCCTACATGAGAAGGAGGAGGCCGGCGGTCAAGAGTTTGGGCTGCGCGGTCACGAAAGAGAGGGTATCACGCCCCAGGTGCCCCGTCACCCGAGGATGAGGGTCATCCGAGGGTCAACGCGAAGTGCTCCGTCACCGAACCGCGCAGCGCCGTGATGCTCACCCGCTGCCCGGGCGAGTGCCCTGCGAGCAGCGCTATCAGCGCGGCACTGCTGGTGACCTGCTGGCCGGCAAACGACACGATCACGTCGTACGCCTGCATCCCCGCGTCGTACGCCGGCGAGTCGACGAGGACCTGCGACACGATCACCCCGGTGGTGGTCGTGAAGCCGTACTGGGCTGCGAGCTGCGGGGTGTTGTCCTGCATCGAGATCCCGAGCTCCGTCGGTGCCACCTTCGACCCCTTCCTGAGGGTCGGGATCAGCGTCTTGATCGTGTTGATCGGGATCGCGAACCCGAGACCCTGAGCGGCCTCGGTGTCGTTGGCCTGCTGGATGACGAGCGTGTTCATCCCGATCACGTCGCCCGCTGCGTCAAGCAGGGGCCCGCCGGAGTTGCCCGGGTTGATCGCCGCATCCGTCTGGATGAGGTTCGGGGGGACGAGCTCGCCGGCGGTGAGCGTCGTGCCTCCGATGGTCCGCCCCAGCGCAGACACGATCCCGGTCGTCGCGGACGGGCCGCCGGGAAGGTTGAGCGCGTTGCCGACTGCGATGACATTGTCCCCGACACGCACCTGCGAGGAATCGCCGAGCACGACCGTCGCCAGGTTGGAGACGTCGGGTACGTGTAGAAGCGCGATGTCGTTGTCCTCGTCGTAACCGGTGAGGTAGGCGTTCACGGACCCGGCCCGGTGGTAAAGGCTGACGTGGATGTAGTTGGCTCCGGCGACCACGTGATAGTTGGTGACGACGTCGCCGTTCGCGGTGATCACCATGCCGGTACCTTCCCCCTGGTCGGTGGTGATAGAGACGACCGCCGGCTCGACGGCCGCAAGGATGGTGGGCACGTCGTTGACCTGGGAGAGGCGGGCGGGCGGGGGCAGCGCCTGGTGGATGACCGTCGTGGTGTCGTGGCCGGCGATCGCAGTGGCGACGATCGCCCCGACCCCGGCGCCGGCCAGCGCGCCGATCGTGCCCGCGATAGCCGCTATGGCCACCCATCGCCGGCGGCCGAGGACGGCGTACCGCGACAGGCCGGTATGTCCGCCCACGGGCGCTTTGTCGCCACTCTCCGTTGCCCCAGTGTTGGGATCAGTCTGCGACTCGACACCGGCCATCGGGTAAAATCATTTCCCAGAACGAACGCAAAATTGCAGCGTTGGGCCGGTTGTGTGAGGGCATGAGGTAAGGTTCCGACAGGTTTGGGCAGGAATTCCGGGCCAAAATGGGCAACCAAAGGGCGGGTGCCGACGTAGTAAAGGTGCGATTTTGCTTTTGACCTCGACGCCGCTTCCTGCACCAGCTTGCGGCGGCGGACAAAGACACGGAGGACGCGTAGTGGACACCAGCTGGATGGCGGAAGGCAAGTGCAGGGAGTTGCCGCCCGAGACCTTCTTCCCTAGCGACGGCGTCGGCGTGGAGATCGCCCGCAGGATCTGCGCGGACTGCCCCGTCAAGGTGCCATGCCTCGAGTACGCCCTTTACAACCGGATCGAGCACGGCGTGTGGGGCGGCGCCTCCGAGCGTGAGCGCCGGCGTCTTGCCCGCCAGCGGCGCGATTCGCGCCGGGCGACGGTCGAGTCCTAAGCCACCGAGCGCCTAGGCGCTCGGTGAGCCGGTCTGCCGGCGAACCTGCTCTTCCCGCTCATTGAGCAGGGCGTCGAGTTGCGCGCGGGTGAGTTGTACCGAGTCGTCGGGGACCCCAGCAGCCGGGAGTGGCTGCGCGGGGGGCGGGGTGGCGGCAGCCTTCGCCGCCTGCTCGCGGGCGGCGTCCTCTTCGGCTTCTTGTTGCGCCTTGCGGAACTCGCGCCCGGCGGTTCCCACGTTGCGTGCGATCTTCGGCAGTTGGCTACCGCCGAGCAGCACGACCAGGATCACCACCACGACGATCCCCAAATCGGGGCCGAACAAATTCGCGGTCATGGCACCAGAGTACTCCTTGCGGGCTTTCAGCGGCCCGCGCGACCGCCGCGTTGACGGGCTGTTGGCCTTCGGCCGGCCGCCCCCATTTATCACGCCGAACCGAAGAAATAGTGGATTCCCCCTTGCGCTCGGGATAGGGAAGGACGAAGATCACATCCATGTAGTTACACGGATGGAGGTCGGAACCGGCTTCTGTCCAGGAAATTCACCGACTGAGGGGAGTCAAGCGGTGAGCGATTTGGTGGACCTCATCCTTCAACCGGCAGACCGCAAGTGGCAGGGACAGGCCAACTGCATGGGCGTCGATCCCGATCTCTTTTTCCCGGAGCGAGGAGCGTCGACGCGCGAAGCCAAGGAGGTCTGCCGTGGTTGTGTCGTCCGCGAGGACTGCCTGGAATACGCGCTGGCGAACGGCGAGAAATTCGGCATCTGGGGCGGCTTGTCGGAGCGCGAGCGCCGCAAGATCCGCCGGCGCCGGGCGATGGAGCGCAGAGCCGGAGCTGTGGCCGCCAGCTGACGCCGCGCGCACCGACGCTGTGGCGTGCTCAACCAAGTTCGAACCTTCCCCCATCGAGGCCCGCCCGCTCAAGGCGGGCCTCGATCGTCGCTGATGGGTCGAGTCCAAGTTCGGCCCAGCGATGGCGCGGTTCGGCGCTCAACACAGCGGCTGGCACGAGGCCCACTAGCTCGCAGCGCTGCACACCGGTGCGACTGGCGACGAAATCGAAGGCAGCGCCGGGACCGGCGATCCAGGGATCGATGAGGTTGCACGAAACCTGCACCGACCGTCCCACCTCGAGCGCGAGAGTCCTGATCCGGCCTTCGAACGCGGCTCGCAGATCGCGGGCGACGACGACCGCCGACGCCAGATCCGGCTCAGCCAGCCACAAGTTGTAGGCGACCAGAACCGGCCGGGCACCGGTGGCGCACGCTCCCGCGCGGGCATGTGGCGCTTTGGGACCCGCTGCCGGCGCGAGATCCACCCACGCGCGCCGGCGAACCTCTGGCAGTGTCGGGTGGCCGCCGATCCCGTAGAAAAAACACGGCAACCCCAGTTCGGCGCCGGCCCAAACGGCGAACCTGTCGCGGGCTTCGACCGCCGGCGCCGGCGGACCATCCGCGACCCAGCCATCGCCTTCGGACGCGCGCGAGAGCGACACCCACGGCACCACGTCGAGCATCCCAATGCGAGGGTGTGCGCCCGAGTGCCGAGCGATGTCCAGCGACGCGACCACGTCCCGGGACAGGGAACAGACCGCGCCGAAGACGTCATCGCCGGGCCCGCAGACAGTGAATACGGAACGGTTGTGGTCACCGTCTGTGTGCAGGTCCAGCAGCAGCGGCCCGCACGACTCCGCGAAGCCCGAGAGCAACCGTCCGTCCCGGCCCTCACTGATGTTGACGACGCACTCGAGCAGCCCGGACACCGGACCCTGGAAGCTGTCTCTAACCGACGAGGATTCGCCGGACCGAGTCCTCGGACTCCGATGTCACGAGCACGATCACCTCGTCGCCGGCGAGGAGCACGGTGTCGCCGCGCGGCACGACCACGCGCCTGTCGCGCACGACCGCCACGATGCTCGCGTCGCGCGGCATGCCGAGCTCCGAAAGCTGGCGATTCAGCGCGGGGCTGCCCTCCGCGAGCGTCACCTCCACCAGGCCCGCCTTGCCCTCGGCGAAGTGCAACAACCTGACGAGTGTTCCCACCGACACCGCTTCCTCGACCAAGGCGGTCATGAGGTGGGGGGTCGAGACCGACACATCGATCCCCCAGGTCTCGTTGAACATCCACCGGTTCTTAGGGTGGTTGACGCGCGCGATCACCCGCGGCACCGCGAACTCCTGCTTGGACAACAACGACACCACCAGGTTGTCCTCGTCGTCCCCAGTAGCCGCCACGACCACCTCTGCATCACCCCAACCCGACCGCTGCAAGGTGCTCACCTCGCAGGCGTCGCCGGCATACCAGCGGATGCCCGTCTCCTCCCGCTGGCGCGCGACCAGCGCGGTGTCCTGCTCGACGATCAGGACTTCGTGGCCGTTCGCCACCAGGTCCTGCGCTATCGACTGGCCCACGACCCCGCCTCCCGCGATCGAGACCTTCACTTCTTGGCCCCTTCCTCCACCCGCATCCGCTTCGCCAGCTCTTCCATGGCTTCGGTTCGCGCGGCGAAATGCACGGAGTCACCCTCTTGGCCGATCATCGTCGGCCCCACGATGCGTGCCTGGCCGCCTCTGGTCACCATCACCGGCCGGAACCGGTCGCCGTCCGCGAGCTCCGACATGTTCTTCCCGCACAGCGAGTCGGGCAGCAGGAACTCCACCATGTTCACGCCTCCCGTCGGGTCGGTCCACGCTGTGATGGCCTCATCGGGAAGCAGCCGGCGGATCACCTGATCGACGGTCCAGCTGACCGTCGCCACGGTCGGGATCCCGAGACGCTGGTAGATGGCGGCGCGGCGGGGGTCGTAGATGCGCGCCACGACGCTCGCCACGCCGAAGTTCTCGCGTGCGATGCGGGCGGTGAGGATGTTCGAGTTGTCGCCGCTCGTGACCGCGGCGACTGCGTCCGCGCGCTGGACGCCGGCGCGGGTCAGGTCGTCGCGGTCGAACCCGAAGCCGACGACCGTCTCGCCGGTCCAGTGCTCGGGCAGGCGACGGAACGCGTCGGGGTTCTTGTCGACCACCGCCACCTCGTGCCCTTCCCGCTCGAGCCGCACGGCGAGCTCAGAGCCGACTCGGCCGCACCCGACCACAATGACGCGCATGTCCTAGAAACCTACGCGGGCCGGCGCCGGGCCCGCTTCTGATCCAGGAAATCGACCAGCACGTAGTCTCCGAGCGTCTCGGGGGTCGTGAAGAAGGCTCGGCCGCGGTTGAGCTGGGTCATCTTCTCGACGAATTCCCGGAGGTAGCCGGTGGCGTCGAGCATGAACGTGTTGATGCGAATGCCGTCCCGGGTGGCGCGGACCACCTCGTTGAGCGTCGCCCGAATCGTCTCCGGCGCCGGCGGGTAGCTGAAGAAGGGCGGTCCGCCATCGGGCGGGATGTGGGCTGTGGGCTCCCCGTCGGTGATCATGATGACCTGCTTTGTGCCGCCTTGCCGCGCGAGCATCCTCCTGGCGAGCATGAGCGCGTGCTGCATGTTCGTCCCGTATGTGTAGTCCCAGGAGACCTCCGGCAGCTGGGCCGCCCGCAGCTCTCTTGCCACCTCGCCGAAGCCGACCAAGCCGAGGTAGTCGCGCGGGAACTGCGACGTGATCAAGGCGTGCAAGGCCATGGCGACCTTCTTCGCTGCGAGGAAGTTGTCGCGCATCGGCATGGACAGAGACAGGTCCAGGGCGAGGACGGTCGAGGTGGTCGTGAGACTCTCCGTCCGCTCGACCTCGAAGTCGTCGGGTGACAGCCGAACAGGCGTGCCGGTGCCGCTGCGGGCGATCGCATTGCGCACGGTCCGCTCGATGGAGAGGTTGAACGGGTCTCCCCACTCGTAGGCCTTGGTCTCGTAGGTGCGCTCGTGCCCGACGCCGACGCGCTCGACGACGTGGCGCCCCATCCGGTCCTTGATCAACCTCGAGAAAAGATCCGACAGCGCGTTCTGACCGATCCTCCTGAGCCCACGCGGCGTGAGCTCCAAGCGGCCTTCCCTCTGGTCGATCAAGCCGGCATCGGCCAGCTGGCGGGCGAGTTTCGACAGCTGCTCCAACGACTGGGCTGCGTCCTGTCCCAGCAGCTGCTCTGCTCGCTCGATGTCCACCTCGGCCAGCGCGCCCGGGTTGTTGGCAGTCGTGAGCATCTGCTCGAGCTGGTCCATGTCGCCGAGTTGGTTCATCACCGCGGCGGCCTCGGCGAAGCCGAGTGGGTCCTGGCCGCTGAAGTCGTAGCTGCGCTCCCAACCCATCGACGGGAATGCCTGGCGGAGGTTCCCGCCGAGGCGCTCGACCTGCCAGCGCAGGTCCATGTCCTCCAGCAGGGAGTCGGCGAGCTGTTGCAGCTGCGCTCGCTGCTCGGGGGTCATCGAGTTGAGCATCTGCTGCATCGCCGCCATCTGGCGAGCCATCTGCTCCAACAACTCGTCGAGGCTCTGAGGATTGCCGGGGAACATGTCGCCGAAACGCTCCATGAAATCGGCGAACATCCGGTCCGTGTCGCCGCCCGCGGCGCGGGTCTCGAGCATGCGGTTGAGCTCGTTGAACATGTCCTTCATCCGCTGCAGCGATTCCGGCGACATGTCCGACATGGCGGAGGACATCTGGTTGAAGTGGCTCTGCATCAGCTGCGAGCGAAGCTCGTCCATGAGCTCGTCGAACGCTTGGCGCGCGTCGCTGCTGGTCCACTCGTATTCCTGCAATGCCTGGACCTGACCGGCGAGATCCGGCGGGAGTAGATCGAGCGCCATGCGCCGCTCGTCAGCCACCTCGTCGGTTATCTCCGCCCGCCTTTGGTCACCCGAGTCACGCGCTTCTTGTTGCAGCGCGTCGATCCCGGAACGCTCCCGCTCCACGATCTCGCGGAGACGCCGGGCCACGTCCTCGTAAGGACCACCCAGGTCGTGACGATCGAGCATCTCCCGCCGGCGCTGGCGCAGCCGTTCGAGGATCTCGCGCATCCCGGCGACGCGCTCGCCATTGCGGTCGGCGAACCCGCGCTGGAGCAGCCGTTGCAGCGCCTGGTTGAGATCGCCGTGATACAGGAGCTCGTCCGTCAACTCGCCGAAGATGTCGTCGGCGTCGTAGTCGAAGCCGACCTGCGTCCCATCCCAGCGTGAGTAACGGAAACGAGTCACTCGCTACCTAGCCCTGTACGCGGCCCGCGTGCCCGACGCGTCCTTGTTCAACCTCTTGGCGAGGTGCAGCCCCTCGAGCACGAACTCCGTAGCGCTTGCGATCACGGCCGCGCTCTCACTGGGCCCCGGCGCGCCGCTCAAATGCGTGACGACTTCTCGCAGCGTGGGGCTGTTGCCCAGGGCGTCGACGAAGCGCCCGGACGCGACGTCGTCGCCTGTGTGTATGACCAGGCCTCCGTCGAAGTCTGCAACGGCGTCGCGCAACCGGTCCTGGGGAACCACGTCCTTGAACACTGTGAGCACAGCCTGCTTCACGATCCTCTCGACCACCTGCCCATCACGCCCCTCGTCGACGGTTTCGATCTCGACTTTCCCGGCAGTCGACGATGCGAGCGACTCCAGGTCGCTCACGCGCGGCACCGCCTCCGTCTCACCCAGCCTCAGCGCCCTCCGCACGGCGCTCGCGACCAGCGTCTCGTAGTTGGACACGCTGAGGCGAACGGATACACCGGAACGCTGATTGACGTGCGGGCTCTGGCGCGCGAGATGAGAGATCGTCGCGACGATCTCGGACATGTAACCGGGAACCTCGACGCGCACTCCCTCGACCGACAGTGGGACCGCCTCCTGCTCCACCACCTCCATCTCGGTCGATGTGTCGAGCGGGTAGTGAGTGCGGATCTGCGCGCCGAAACGATCCTTCAGCGGCGTGATGATCCGGCCGCGGTTCGTGTAGTCCTCGGGGTTCGCCGACGCCACAAGCATCACGTCGAGAGGAAGGCGGATCTTGTAACCGCGCACCTGTACGTCGCGCTCCTCGAGAACGTTGAGCAACCCCACCTGGATTCGCTCGGCCAGATCCGGGAGCTCGTTGATCGCGAAGATGCCGCGGTTGGTGCGCGGGACGAGGCCGTAGTGCAACGTCAGCTCGTCGGCGAGGTAGCGACCCTCCGCCACCTTGATCGGGTCCACCTCACCTATCAGGTCTGCTATCGACGTGTCGGGAGTGGCCAGCTTCTCCCCGAAGCGGTCTTCGCGGTGGACCCACTCGATCGGCGTGTCTTCGCCCCGCTCGGCGATCAGGTCCCGGGCGTGACGAGAAACCGGTCGGTAGGGGTCGTCGAGGATCTCCGAGCCCGCGACGACCGGTACCCACTCGTCGAGCAGCGAGGTGAGGCTGCGGATGATCCTGGTCTTCGCCTGGCCGCGCTCGCCGAGGAAGATGATGTCGTGGCCCGCCAGGAGGGCGTTCTCCAGCTGCGGAAGCACGGTCTCGTCGTATCCCTTGACCCCGTCCACCAGGGCCTTGCCCTCGGCGATGCGACGGGCGGCATTGCGCCGAACCTCCTCTTTGACCGGAATGGACTCCCATCCCGACTCTCGAAGCTGGCCGAGGGTGGCCGGACGGTTGCTCATACGCGCCACGCTACCGCCGACCGGCGGTGTCCACTTCTCGGGCCGGGGAGCCCCCGGACGGCCGCCGCCATTGCCCCTTCGTCATGGATCGCGGCATTTGCGCCGAGGAAAAACCCTGCATAGTGGAAGGAGAACCGCGTTTTTAGGTAAAAGAGATGCCTGGGGGATCTTTCGGTAGTGCCCCCGGTCTTCACTTCCAGATCGTCCACTTCGGAGCCGATAAAGAGGTCCAGATGAACTCGGTCGCACTTCCTGCCTCGGCAACCGGCTCGGCCCTCGGTGCCGAGGCGGATCTGATCAGACGTGCAGCCAGGGGCGACGGCGAGTCCTTCGAGGAGCTGTACCGCCGCCACAGCCAGGTGGCGTGGCGATTCGGTCAGGCCGTCGCCGCCGACGGCGACGCAGCCGTGCAGGCGGTGGCGGAAGGCTTCGGGCGCGCGCTGCGGGGGCTGCGCCGGCACAGCCGGATGGACACAGAGGGCTTCCGCCCCTTCGTGCTCGCCGCGATCTACCGCGCTGCCGTCGACAACCTGCACTCACATGGTGCACCCGCGCCGGTGGCTCCTCTCGACCGTTCCTCTACTGGGACCAAGGGACGCTCGTCGAAGCCCCGGGGCGCCGACGCCGCGTTCGTCGAGGCAGCATTCCGCAGCCTGCCCGAAAGATGGCGGGCAGCCATCTGGTTGAGCGAGGTCGAGGCGCTCAGCGAGGACCGCATCGCGCCGATCCTCGGAGTCTCAGCGGCGGTCGCCGCCCAACTCGTCTCGCGCGGCCGGCGCGGCCTCCTCGGCAGGTTCGAGCAGGGTCGCCGGCCGGTGCCCGCGCACCTCGACGCCGCCCTGCGCCCCCTTTCTACGACGGTGCCGGCAGGCCTCGGCAAGTCGGTCGGTGAGCGGTGGGCGGCTCTGGTCAACGACCCGGCCGCTCGTTTCGCCCCCATCAACGCCTGGCTTTCAGAGCGCGCCGTCCGCCCGCTTTGGGTTTCGGTCGGCGGTCTCATGGGGCTCAGCCTCATCGGGCTCGGGATCGTCGGCCAGAGCACCGGCGTCCCCACCGGTCCTGTCGCCAGTGGCGCGGCCTACGGGAACGTGAACGCGCCCGGAATCAACCCCGCGTTCAACCACGGGTTCCAGTCGATCGTGCCGGGCAGCGGGCTCAACGCCTTCAACCTGTCGTCGCTGAACGGCGGAGGCGCCGGCAGTGGTGGCTTCTTCGGTGGTGGGATCACGGCCCCCGGCGGCGGATACACCGGCGGTGGCAACAACCCGCCCCCCGGCGGCAACAACCCGCCTCCTGGCGGCAATAACCAGCTTCCGGGCAGCAACCTCCTGCCACCGGGGACCACTCCGTCGACGAACAACCTCCTTCCGAGCAACCCGGTCGTGAACGTGAGCAGCAGCGGCTCGACTGAGACCGTCACCGTGCTTCCGACTAGCAGCGGCACCAGCACCGCCTCGGTGTCGTACTGCCCGAGCAGCGGTGTCGGCCTGTCGGTGGGTTCGGTGTCCTACGGCTGCACCTCCACCTCGAGCTCGACCGACAGCACGTCTTTGTCCGGGACGCTCAGCACCACGACCAGCACGCTGAGCACCACGACCACGACGCTCACGTCGGGCCTGTAGCCCCCCCGGAGCCGCCGGCTCTGAGAGCCCGGGCCAGCGGCTACCCTCTGGCGCGGATGGACCTGGGAGGGATCTGGCCGGCGGCCGCGTCCGACGATGACCTTCGCCGCGTCATGGCGGACCCCGACCTCGACGACAGCGGTTGGGAGCGACTCGCCGTGCCGGGGCACTGGCGCGCCCACCCGTCCTTCGCCGGTTCCGACGGCCCTGTCGCGTACCGCCGGCGCTTCGAAGCGCCCCCGCCCGAAGCGGGCCGGAGGGCGTTCTTCACGTTCGACGGGGTCTTTTACCAATCGGATGTGTGGCTCGACGGTGACTACCTGGGCGACACCGAGGGATACTTCTTCCCGCACACCTTCGAGGTGACCGTGCCGCTCCGCGCCCGCAGCGAGCACGTTCTCGCCGTCGAGGTGGCGTGCGGGCGTCCCGACGACAAGGCCCGCAAGCGCAACCTCACGGGGGTCTTCCAGCACTGGGACTGCATCGATCCCGACTGGAACCCAGGTGGCATTTGGGCCCCCGTGCGCCTTCACGAGACGGGCCAGGTGTGGCTCCGCTCGCTCAAGGTGCTCTGTCGCGACGCGACGGCGGAAACGGCGACACTCGACTTCGAAGCCGAGCTCGACACGCCCGGTGCGCAGGGAGTCACCGTGGTCACCCGGGTCGCCCGCGAGGGGCACGAGCCGGGGTCGGCGGCGGCGACCACGGACACCCATGCTCTGGCTGTCGGGCAGAACGTCGTCCGCTGGCGCGTCGCCGTCGACGAACCGGAACTGTGGTGGCCCCACTCGCTCGGAGAGCAGCCCCTCTACGACGTCTCGGTCGAGGTGCTCGCCGGCGACGAGCAGAATCCCAGCGACAGCAGGACGCTGAAGACCGGGCTGAGGCAGGTCAGGGTCCGCAACTTCATCGCCACCGTCAACGGCGAGCGGATCTTCCTCAAAGGCGCCAACTACGGACCCGCCAAGCGCGCCCTGGGAGACGTGACCGTCG
>Ga0307372_10006941_pt1 | contig 16391 bp, 17 predicted proteins | sample OX1MG_FD_202533 | JGI IMG/M metagenome (GOLD analysis project Ga0307372, IMG submission 202533) | Soil microbial communities from Risofladan, Vaasa, Finland - OX-1 | ecosystem: Environmental > Terrestrial > Soil > Coastal area > Acid sulfate soil | place: Finland: Risofladan, Vaasa | collected... | reverse complement strand
GTCGAAGTTTACGATGAGATGCTAGCGGAATCCTGTGGCGCTATGACCGATTGAATCCGCCCTCTCTCATTCGCTTCCTCCTGAAATATCAACAAGGTGCTTCATGATGTGCCGCCTCGCCCCCGCGTATTCTCAGATTTACCGCAATTGCTCCTCAATAGGAAACTGCTGTTGCACAAGTCTGAGTGGAGACGTGCGACATAAATCATGCGCCGGCCCAGGTAATTTTGGCATCCGCTTTGGCCGGTTGTCCAGCACCGAGGTGGAGCGACTCTCACTTAGGCGCTAGCGTCAGGGACGTGGCTGACGCGATGAGGGATGAGCCGAGCCGGTGGCGGACGTTCGGCGAGCGGGTGATCTATGACAACCCGTGGGTCTGGCTGGGCCAGATCGACGTGGAGATCCCTGGCGGGAGCGGTTCTGGCATCACGTGGTCCGGCTGCACCGGGCCGCGGTGATGGTCCTGGTCGATGATCAGGACCGGGTGCTGATGCTGTGGCGGCACCGGTTCGTGCAGGACAAGTGGGGCTGGGAGCTGCCCGGCGGCCTGGTCGACGAGGGCGAGGAACCGCAGGAGACCGCTATCCGGGAGCTGGAGGAAGAGACCGGCTACCGGGCCGGCCGGGCCGAGCACCTGGTGACCTATCAGCCGATGGTCGGCATGGTCGACTCCGAGCATGACCTGTTCATCGGCCGTGACCCGGAGAAGTTCACTGAGCCGGTGGACCTGGCCGAGGCCGACCGGATCGAGTGGATCCCGCTGTCCTCGGTGCCGGGACTGATGGCCGAGGGGAAGATCTGGAACTCGGGCGTCCTGATCGGCCTGCTCGGCCTGCTGGCGCAGCAGAAAAAGGGCTAGGCCGCGGTTCCGATCCGCTGCGCCAGGGTGGTGATCCGGCGGCGCTGCCGGGCGGACCCGGTGAGCTGGGCTAGCTCGGTGGCCCGGCTGAGGTGCTGGCGGGCCTCGTGGCGGTCCCCTGCTGCGTGCAGGGCGGCGGCGAGATCGCACTGCAACCCTGCCTCAGCACGGGTGAACGTGCCATCCATCCCGGCGAGCGCGGTGGTTAGGTCGCTGACGGTGGCGGTATCGCCGAACTGGACCAGGCAGTTGCCGCGCCACCGGGCCAGGTGCGCCGAGTCGAGCGCGAGATACGGCAGGACGTCGGCGGGCGGGCGGCTGATCTCGCGGGCGGCGAGGTCCAGAGCGGTGCGGCAGGTGTCCTGCTTTCGGGCGGCGGCGGCCATCTCGGCTTCGGCGGCATACAGCCAGCAGCGGAGCTGCGCGGGAATGGTGTCACGGGCGTAGCTGTGGACGGCCTGGACCTTCTCCAGGGCATGGGCGGGCTGGCCGAGGTCGAGCAGGACATACGCCTGCTCCCCGGCGGCGAAGGCCTGTACCGCTCCAGAACTCGATGCGATCGCCGTGACCTGCGGTTTGGCCCCGGTGACTGTAATGAGGCAAGATCGCGGACTGTGCCGATCCGACTTCTGTACCTCACGGTAGCGCGGGTCTTTGGCTGGCTGTTCCTGCTGAGCCGCGGCCAGGCTTACAAGGACGCCGAGATCATCGTGCTGCGCCACGAAGTTGCCGTCCTGCGGCGCCAGGTCGCCCCGCCGCGGCTCGACTGGGCCGACCGAGCGGTCCTGGCCGCGCTGGCCCGGCTACTGCCCGCCGGGCTGCGCGGCCATCGCCTGGTCACGCCAGGAACGCTGCTGGCCTGGCACCGGCGCCTGATCCAGCGCAAGTGGACCTACCCAGGCAAGCCCGGCCGACCGCCGGCCAGCAAGGAGATCCGCGACCTGGTGCTGCGGCTGGCCCGGGAGAATCCGTCCTGGGGGTACCGCCGCGTGCACGGCGAGCTGTCCCGGCTCGGCCACCGCATCAGCGCGGCGACTGTCCGGCGGATCCTCCGGGCCGCCCGCCGGCCAGCGCCCCGCGGGCATGACACGTGCTGGCGGGCGTTCCTGCGCGCTCAGGCGCACGGGCTGCTGGCCTGCGATTTTTTCCATGTGGACACGATCTTCCTCCGACGCCTGTACGTGCTGTTCGTCATCGAGGTGGCCACCCGGCACGTGCACGTCCTCGGCGTCACCGCCCATCCTGATGGCGCCTGGACCGCTCAGCAGGCCCGCAACCTGGTCATGCACCTCGGCGACCGGGCCCGATCCTTCCGCTTTCTCATCCGCGACCGCGCCGGGCAGTTCACCGACTCGTTCGACGAGATCTTCACCAGTGAGGGCCTGGAAATAATGATGACTCCGCCGCGGACGCCGCGGGCGAATTGTTATGCCGAGAGATGGATACGCACGGCACGGGCCGAGTGCACTGACCGGATGCTCATCTACGACGAACGCCACCTGCAAGCGGTTCTCGACGAGTACACCGGCCATTACAACCGGCACCGGCCCCACCAGTCCCGCGAGCAGCGACCACCCGACCAGCAAACCCAGACCGCCGCTCCGCTGGACCTGCCAGTCCGGCGGCGGAAGGTACTCGGCGGCGTAATCAGCGAGTACTACCAGGCCGCCTAGCCGCAACCTTGAAACCCCAGGTCATCGACCATGCGACGAGTTTTGGAGCAGTACAGGCTGGCTAGCGGCCGGGGTGGGTGATGTCGTACTGGTAGGTGGCGCCGTCGCCGCGGCGGATCTGGTGCAGGACCAGGACGGGCTGGCGGTCGGCGGTGCAGGCGGTGCGGGCGAGCTCGAGGACGACGGAGACCTGCGGGAGGCTGAGCAGGCGGCGTTCCTCGGTGGTCGCGACCCGGGGCCGGAGCTCGTCGACGTGGCTGCGGATCTTCAGGCCGGCGGCGGCGAGGATCTCAGCCGGGCTGGCCGGCGCCGGGGAGGCCAGCGGGGTGTCGCGGACCAGGTCGTAGGAGTAGTACTCGTCGGCGAGCGAGTCCGCGTCGGCCGCCGGTGACTCGGCGGCAGGCCCGGTGTAGCGGATGGCGCGGCGGACCAGGACCCGCGAGCCTGGGGGCAGGCCGAGCCGCTCCCCCGCTGGCGTGCCGAGGATCGAGACGGAGGCGTCCTCGATGGCGACGCTGATGTCCTCGCGGTGGGACAGCCCGGCGGCCTCGGCGTCGGCGGTCCAGCCGTCGAGGACGGCGCCGGCGGTGCGGCGGGCGCCGCGGGCGGGGTTCATCGTCCAGGTCATGACGCTGGGGCGGCGGACGTAGAACCCCTTCTTGCTGACCGACTCCACCAGACCTTCTTCGACCAGGACGCGGTAGGCGCCGCGGACGGTCAGGTTGGCCACTCCGGTGCGGGCCATGATGTCCAGGGTGGACGGTAGCCGGTCGCCGGGCTGGTACTGGCCCGAGGTGATGGCCTGGCGCAGCTCGTCGGCCAGCCGCTCGTAGACGTCGGTGCGCTCGGGGACGCCCCCGGCTCCGCTGGCCCGTGACCTGGGTGACACCTGGCTCTCCTCTGCTGCCTTGGCTATACCACCTTGGCATAACAGCCCTGGCATACCAAGCCCCGGTGCGGCCTGCGGCGAAATTCAGGTTGACGAGCCTCAAGTACATCTGATTTAAATAAGACGTCTAACTTCCTTCCTGGCTTGCGCTGGAGGTCTCGTGACTCACTCCCGGCCCGCTCCCGCGAGGCGCTGGCGACTCGCTCCGCTGCACGACGCCCACCGGCCGCCCGGCGCCGGCCGCGTCCACGCCTGTTCCGGCGGCGAGGCGCTGCCGGGACGCGACCACGGGAGCGCCTGGCTGCGTTACGCGATAGCGGCCCTCGGCGTTCTCGCCGCCGCAGCCGCCATCGTGAGCTGGGACGCCCAGTACGTCATGGTGGGCCAGGCCCGGCACGCGCCGGCCATCGCCGCGCTGGAGGCCGGGATACCGGACGCGGGCGCGGTGATCTTCGCGGCCCTGGGCATCGCGCTCGCGCTGCACGGCCGGCGGGCGCTGCGGCCCCGCACGCTCAATGTCGCCTGCGTCGGGATCTCGCTGGCGATGAACGCGATGGCGGCCGGGCGCGGGTGGCGGGACGTCGCGATCTGGGTGATGCCCGCCGCGGTGTACGCGCTGGCCAGCGACACGCTCATCGGCGTCGTCCGCGCCAGGGCGCTGGCCCGGATGCGGCCCGGCAAGCGATCCATTGACGGCGAGGAAGTCACCCCGCTGGCGGTGGTCGGCGCGGCGGCGCTGTGGCTGCTGCGCCTGGCGCTGGCGCCGGCGAGCACGCTGACGGGATTCCGCCGGTGGGTCGTCGAGGAATGCCCCGCCGCTCCTGGCCGCGCGGCGGTGCCGGCGCCGTCGGCGCCGCTGACTCTGCTCCCGGCCGGGGTGGCGCGGGCCGGGCGGCCGCCGCGACGGCGGCGGGACGGCAGGCCGGGCAAGCAGGACCTGCTGATCGCCCTGGCCAGCAAGCGCCACGACCTGCGCCGCGTACCGCTGGGCCAGGTCGCGCGGATCGCCGGTGACATCGGCGCGGAGGTGGACCTGCACCAGGGCACCGCCCGCCGCGTGCTCCGCGCCTACGTCCTGACCCTGCAGAACGACACCGCCCGAGCCAGCCAGAACGAGGCCGCGATATGAGGATCGTCCTGCTCATCGCCATCACCGGGTTAGTCCTCACCGCGGTTAAGTGGGCGCTGCTGAGCGGACGGCGGCTGCCCCGGCACCGGGTCCGGCACCTGCGCCTCCGGGTCCGGCTGCGGCTGCACCCCGGCAAGGGCCACGCCACCATCGCCGAGCTGTGGTGGCGGTGGGGGCGGCTGGCCATGCTCCGGCACAGCCTGCGCATCCGGCCCGGCCTGACCGGCCCGCAGCGGATGCTGGCCCCGGCGGCGGAGTACTCGATGCTGATCGGGCGGGCGCAGTACCGGCACGCGCTGCGGCTGCCGCTGGACGAGCACGCCGTCATCTTCAGCCCGCCGCGCGGCGGGAAGACCGGCTGGCTCGCCCGGATGATCCTGCACTACCCCGGGCCGGTGCTGTCCACGACCACCAAGCACGACGTGTTCGAGCTGACCAGCGGCATCCGCGCCCAGCGCGGCCCGGTGCACGTGTTCAATCCCCAGGGCATCGGCGGCGTGCCGTCCACGTTCCGGTGGAATCCGCTGGACGGCTGCGAGCACCCGGCCGTCGCGATCCGGCGGGCTGATGCGTTCGCCGGGTCCGTCAGCCAGCGCGGCGTCGAGGACGCCTCGTTCTGGGCGGCGAAGGCGTCGGACTACCTGCGGGCCTACTTCCACGCCGCCGCGCTCGCCGGGCTGGACCTGCGGCAGGTCGCCCGGTGGGTCGCGGGCCTGGGCCAGGGCGAGGCCGAGGCCATCCTGTCCACCGCGCCTGGCGCCGCCCGCCACCTCGCCGACCAGCTCGCCGAGATGCGCGGCGAGGCCAACAAGACCATCTCCACCGTCCGGATGACCATGAGCCGCAGCCTCGCGTTCCTCGCCGACCCCGCCCTCGCCGCCGCCGTGCTGCCCGGCCCCGGCCAGTCCCTCGACATCCCCGGGTTCCTGCGCGACACCGGGACGTTGTACCTCATCGCCGAGACCCGCGGCCAGGACGCGCCCGTCGCGCCGCTGTTCGCCTGCCTGGCCACCGAGATCCACCACACCGCCGCCCTCGCCGGGAGCCACCTGCCGAACGGGCGCCTCGACCCGCCGCTGCTCATGGCGCTGGACGAGGTCACGCAGATCTGCCCCGTGCCGGTGCCGTCGTGGCTCGCCGACTCGGGCGGGAAGGGCATCCAGATCATCACCGTCGCCCACGGCGAGGCCCAGCTCCGCGGCCGGTGGGGCGCCGACGGCGCCCGCATCATCCTCGACACCTCCGGCGCCAAGCTCTGGCTCCCCGGCATCTCCGACACCGCTACCCTCGACGCGGCCTCCGCGCTGTGCGGCACCACGGCCATGAAGGAAAGCCGCACCCTCCTCGGCGGCCATCGCGACCAGCACGATCCGTACATGCGGCACGCGGTCATGACCGCCGACATAATCCGCCAGCTGCCCGGCCAGCGCGCCCTGGTCATCCGGGGCGGCATGTCCCCGGTCATCGCCCGGCTGCCGATGGCCTGGAAGGACCCCGCCTACTCGCGCGCCCGCCGCGCCGGCCACGCCACCGCGCTGCTGCATGTCGCCGACGGGGCGGACCCGGCGGGCTCGGGGGTCCCGCAGCCTCGCCAGGAATGGCCCGCCTGGGACGACACCTATGAGGACCCGATCCCCGCCGGTGCAGGGTCCGACGACGACGGCCGTTATCCCTGGCAATGACCACGACCGGACACGACCCGGCGGGCAGCGCGGTCACCGCCGTGCTGCTCCAGATCACCCAGCACGCCGAGCGCCTCGCCGCCCTCGACCAGCGCGAGGCTGGCCGCTACCAGCACATCACCGCGCAACTCGGCGAGCTCGCCGCGCAGCTCGCCCAGGCCCGCGACCGGCTCGACGCTGTGCAGTCCACGTCCGCCCGGCAGGCCGCGATCCTCGACGCGCTCGACGGCCTCGACCAGCACGTCGCAGCCCTCGCCGTCCGCGTCACCCAGCTCGCGGCTGACGGCCATGCCGGCGACGATGCGGGCTACCAGGCTGTTCCGGCTCCGCGGTGGTGGGCGCTGGACGGGACAGAACGCGAGGACGCCCTGGCGCGGCTCCGCGCCTGGGTCGGCCAGGTCTACCGGACCGGCTACGGCCACCTCGCCGCCGGCCTCGGCGCCTGCTGGGAACAGCATCCGCTGTGCCTGTACGGCCTGGACTGGCTCATGGAACTGTGGTCCGCGCTCTACCTCGCCGACGAGCGCGATCCGGGCATCCTCGCCAGCCAGGCCGAATGGCAATCGCGGCTCCTGCCCGCTCTCGCGGCCCAGATGCACGCCGAGACCAGCCACTGCCAGCACACCGCCCGCCGCGACCGCTGATGGCGGAGTCCAGGACCGGGTATGTCGACGAATCGCTGCGCGTCGGCAGCGGCCTGTACGTCCTCGCGGCCGTTATCGTCGCCGACCTGGACGCGGACCGGCACCGGGAAGCGCTGCGGGCGCTGCTGTACCGCGGGCAGGAACGGCTGCACTGGCGAGACGAGAGCCACCGGCGCCGTGGTCAGCTCATTGAGGCGGTGTGCGGTCTGGGGAACACCGGCGCGGTGGTCATCGCGACCGGGATGGCACCCAACCGGCAGGAACGAGCCCGCCGCAAGTGCATCGAGCGGCTCCTCGCCGAACTGGCCGGCCGCGAGATTGCCAGTGTCGTTTTCGAGCGGCGGCATCATGCGCTCGACGCGCGTGACCGTGCCATGATCGCTGCCCTGCGGCGCCAGCAGGCTCTTCCTGCCACGTTCCGGGCGGCGTGGCAGCCTCCGGCCGGGGAGCCGTTGCTGTGGCTGCCCGATATCGCGGCAGGGGCGGCGTCGCTCGCCGAGACCGGCGACGACAGCTACTGGAACGAACTGGCCGCCGCGTTCACCACTGACCGGATCGCGCTCACCTGACCCCGGACAGCGCAAAGCCCGGGCTCCCGTCGTCCGGCGGTCCACCCGGGCCCACTTCCAGTTCTCCAGGGAGAACCAGCAACGCTGCCAATTATACTCGGCGCGGCTGGTCGCGGCCAGCCCTTACCGCCGACCTCACATACAGCGAAGATAGTGGTCGGACGGATGCTCAGCGGGTAGGTCACACCCGGAAGTCAGGAGTCTCTCTCACCCGGCTGCTCTTACCCGGCATGCTCACGTGGTGCATCGCCACATGTCCCCGCTAGCTGCGGCGGACCGGCCGCCTGGGCCGGGGCGGCAGTCCATCGTGGCCGAGGAGCCTGGATCGGCTAGTACTTTTGCCGCAGAATCCTGGACCGATATTACCAGACGGTCATAGGGGAACATTCCTGCACCAATAAGGCGCTACGTTCCCCGGCGGCGGTAATAGCATGCTGGAATGGCCAATCCAGGTGCTGAGTGGAGCGACGCCGAGGTCCGCGCGACTGTCGGAGATTACCTGGCGATGCTAGCTGCGGAGGCCGCAGGTGAGCCGTATTCCAAGACTGAGCACCGCCGGGTGCTGTTGACGAAGCTGGATCCGAGGCGGACTCGTCAGGCCGTGGAGTTCAAGCACGCGAACGTCAGCGCCGCGATGATCGAACTTGGACTGCCGTACATCCGCGGGTACAAGCCTCGCGGGAATTATCAGGCGGCCCTCGCGACGGAAATCCGGCGGCGTCTAAGAGACCCCGGGATGCTAACGGCGCTCCGTTTCACGGCGCCCGCCCTGCCAGCGGGCGACCTGCAGCGTTCGACTGAACTGCCTCCTCCGCCGCCCCGCAAGCGCAGCGGCACGCACATCGATTACGGCGCCATACAAGAGGAGAACCGCCGGCTGGGTGCACTCGGCGAGGAACTGGTCGTAGCGTTTGAGCAACGGCAACTCCGCGAAGCTGGCCGCCTGGACCTTGCCGACCGTGTCCAGTGGGTGGCCAGGGACGATGGCGACGGACTAGGCCATGACGTCCTGTCCTTCGACCCGGCCGGTTGTGAGCGACATATCGAGGTCAAGACCACCCGACTCGGCGCGCAGACACCGTTCTACATCTCCTCAGCAGAACTGGAATTCGCGCGGTGCCACCCGCAGTCCTTCGAGCTCTACCGTGTCTACGACGTCCTGGACAAGCCGCGGTTCTATGTCCTGGAGGGTGACATCGGCCCGGCGGTCCAACTGGTCGCTACGACTTATCGCGCGTACGTCAAAAGCGACCGGCCCGAGTTGGCTCGCGACCAGAAGCACTTGTCAGCACACCGACTTACGGCAGACTCCCACCCTGATCTCCCGAACGGGGCAACTTAAATGTACCGGATCTACGCGTTTCCTCCGTTAGCGATCGAACAAGTAGCCGGTCACCTGCGATCGCTGCTATGTCATCACAATCATTTGCCAGCTGGGAGAGTGGCGGCGCACGATAAGGAAATCCATGCCCGTGCCAGACTTGATCTACTGGCTGGCGCGTAGCTGATAGAAGTCGTCGCGCAGCCTGGAGAACTCGCTCTCGAATTCGGCAAGATGCTTTTCTGTGCGCCGCAGCTTGGTCCACGACGCTCGGCGCAATGTCATGCCCGTTGTCTTCCCCCGGCCCGTCGGCATGGGTTGGGCACCACGCAGGGCCCGGGTGGGCGCGACACCTTTGCGTCGCGCCGGTCACTCGCGGGGATCGGCGTGCCAAAGCCGGTCTAGCTCACCGTTGATGATCACGAGCGAGACTCGATGTCTCGGAGATGCGGCATCGGCGGACGACTCCTGACTCCGGGCCTATGCAACTAGCCGGGCCACCGGAGGGTAGACGCAGCCCGCTACATTCGCCGCTCATTGGGCGCACCCAGTGGATAGGCGCCATCCCAGATGCGCTCGAAGCTGCCGAGATAGGCCCGGACCATCTCCCCGCCGACAGCACGGCGCAGCCGAAGCACCGGAGCCTCCCCAGCTGGTACCCCGTAGACCTGCTGGACGACCATGAGGTCATCGTCGGCGAAGCAGATCGTGTTGTAGTTGCCGACCCGGTGGAGACGGAACTCTGCCGGCCCCAGCGCCTCCCGGATCCCCGCGACCAGTGAGTCAGCGACTGCTCCATCGAGATCCCGTGCCGAGCGCTCGGACATGAATGGATCGGCGAGGCAGACCCGCGCACGGACCCCGGCTCTAGCGCGCTCCGCCAGCACGTCGAGCAGACCGGAATCCTCAGCGAGCACGAACGCGCTGTCAGCCAGGACCCCCACTTCCCGCCCGGCCGAGCCGAACAGCCGAATCCAGGTCTCGGCCGTCACCGAATCCCGCCGCGGGTAGATGGCCACGACCTCGCCCGGCCGCGACCGCACCCCCCGCAGCTGCGGCCACAACTCGGACTCGTCCATCCCCACCAGCAGAGCGATGGCCCACCGGTGCCGTAAGTAGGGCACCCGGCCGTCGAGCCAGCGCCGGACCGTCTTGGGATCGACCTCCAGCCGTGCGGCGACATCCTCGTCGCTGAGCCGCGCCCGGAGCAGCGCGCGGCAGAGGATCTCGTTCACGGCCTGGTGCCTCCCAACCCCGATGGCCCTCCCGACTCTAGCCAAAGACGTCCCTAGTCGTCCCTCGGTGGGGTAACGAAGTTCCCCGGTCTCCGCGAGCCTGATCCTGCGAGTTTCGATAACCGGCCCGGACCACGGGCCCGACCCGAGGAGCCAGAATTGAGCAGCGAGCCGGCAGACATACTGGACGAGCTGGACGGCCTGGACGCGCTGCGGGACGCGTTCCCGGCGTACCTGTTCTGGCAGGAGGAGGTGCCGGGCCACGTCCGGTACGTGGCCCGCAGCCGCTACCTGGAGGCGAGCCCGCATACGGTCGTCACCGCGGAGGTAGACGAGCTGGAGCAGGCCCTGCGCCTGGCCCGGCAGAACGCGCCGGCGAGGCTCGCCGCCGTCCCGGCAGCCCAGCCAGCTGACGACCCGGAGCCGGATTCAGCCGAACAGGCGGCGCCCGGCGCTCTGTCCCTCGTGACCGGGCCGCCCCAGCCCCGGGCCGATGACGGGGGAACCGTGGCCATCCCGCGCTCGCTCATCATCGCGGCCCGCGACCTGATGGCCCGCACTCTCGATCTGCCGAGCAGCAAGCGCGGGATGGAGGCCTTCCTCGACGACTACCGGACCATGATGTTCCAGATCGCCGTCCAGAACTACCAGCCATAACGAGGCGCCGCGCCGGCCCGGCAGCTCCCGCCCGCACGGCCCGCCGGGTCAACAGCCGGCGGGAGCGCCGCGGGTCACGGGACACCACCCGCGACGACCGGGACGTCACCGAGACGTCCCGAGATAGTCCGGCTGCGTCCGTGAACGTCCGGCTGCGTCCGCGTAGCGTCGGCTGACATGAGCTACTGCGCCCGGGCCGAGCAGACCGCCCGCCACCTGCTTCAGGACCCCCTGCCGCGCCGCTGGGCGCACGTCCGGGGAGTCGCCGCCACCGCCCGGACCCTCGCGCCGATCCTCGGCGCCGACGCCGGCCTCGTGACCGCCGCCGCCTGGCTGCACGACATCGGCTACGCCCCCGCGCTGGCCGGAACCGGCTTCCACCCGCTGGACGGGGCCCGTTACCTGCGCGACACCGAGCACGCCGACCCGGTTCTGTGCAGCCTGGTCGCCTACCATTCCGGCGCCATCACCGAGGCCGCGGAACGGGGCCTCGCCGGCGAGCTGGCCCGCGAGTTCAGCCCCGCGCGGGGCGACCTTGCGGACGCGCTGGCCTACAGCGACATGACCACCGGCCCCGACGGGTGCCGCCTGCCGGTGGAAACGCGCCTGGCCGAGATCCGCGCCCGTTACGAGCCTAACCACCCCGTCAGCCGGGCCGTCGCACAGTCGGCACCAGACCTCACCGGGGCAGTAACCCGGGTGACTCGGCGGCTGGCCAGGCGCACCGGACCGGGCCGGCTGGCCCCGGCGCTGGCAGGCGCCAGCTACCCGATGTAGGGACGGTCACGGTGCCCGGCATAGTGCTCAACCCGCAGCCGCATCGACGGATCCATCTCGTAACCCCCGACCTCATCCAGGCTGACCCAGCGGACCTCGGAGGTCTCGTCGCTCGGGGTAGGCTCGCCGCCGGTCGGGCGGGCGGTCAGGACGATCGAGAACTCCTGCCGGACCTCGCCGTTGCTGGTGTACAGCAGCACATGCCCCGGGTCGGTGTAGGTACCGGACAGGCCGGTGATCTCGCACTCGACGCCGGTCTCCTCCCGGGTCTCCCGGATCGCGGCGTGGGGCAGCGACTCGCCCAGGTCCACCGCGCCGCCGGGCAGCGCCCAGTTCCCGTTGTCGGTGCGGCGGATCAGCAGGATGTTCCCGGCCTCGTCGGCGACGACGACGTTGGCGGAGGGGACGATGCTGCTGGCTGCCGGGGCGTCCGGGTCGTGGTGGTAGTCGATCCTGCGTGCCATCAGCTCCTCACCCTCCTTATACTCCTCACGCTTCGGCCGGCACGGCGGCGTCCCAGACCCGCTCGAAGCTCTCCAGGTAAGTCCCGGCGATCTCGCCGCCAGGGATCTTGCGGAGCTGCCAGACCGGCGCGCGGGCCGCGGGGATCCCGTAGATGTGGGTGTTCACCAGGAGATGGTCGTCACCACGGTAGACGGAGTTGTAGAGCACCGTCTGATGCAGCCGGAACTCAGCCCCTTCGATGCCGCGCAGCTCCCGGTACAGGACCAGTGCATTGCGGATTCTGGCGGCCATGCCATCGTCAATGCCCTCGTCCGCGCCCCGGTCCGCGACCTGCGGGCTGGCCGGGTCGCCGAGCAGGATGCGGACTCGCACCCCGGCGCGGGCCTTAGCGACCAGGACGTCCTGGAGCCCGGCGTCCTCGGCGAGGAACAGCCCGGAGTAGACCAGCACGCCGATCTCGCGCTCGGACGCGGAGAACAGCCGCCGCCACGCATCCCGCGGCACGTCGGAGCGGTGCGGGTAGATGGCCAGGATCTCGCCCTCGGACGCCGCCGCGACCTGATCGCGCGACAGGGCGTCCGGCCACAGGTACGCCTCGTCGACGGCCAGCCGCGCGGCGACCGCGTACCGGTGCCGCCGGTAAGGAGTCCGCCCGGAGACCCACCGCTCGACGGTCTTGTAGTCCACGCCGAGCGCCTCGCCCAGCGCTGAGGGCGTGAGCCCGCGCTCAAGCAGCGTGGCACGCAACCGTTCGTTCGCCATACACCCGGCCCGGTCCGCGGGACGTCCAGGACGGGAACACCATAGCCGGGACGTCTTGGATGCGTCCAGCTACGCAGTAATGGCGTCCGCACGCTCCGTCGCATGGTTCACCCATGGGAATCATCGCCGCCGGATTAGCCATCACCGCAGCCGCCGTCATCGCGGCGCTGCTCGCCGCGTTCCGCGCCGGAACCCGCCGCCAGGAGCAGGCAGGCTCACTCGCCTGCCGCGCGCCCGGCCGGGCCGCCGGACTGACCCGCCGCATCACCGGCCTGCACGCCGAGCCGCCGCCGCCCGCACGCCGCCCGTACGCCGCCGGCCGCGAGACGGGTGCCGTGCCGTCCGGGAAGGGAACGCGGGCATGAGCATGACGCTGAGCTCGCTGCCTCGCCGTTCTGCCCTCGTGGCCGACATCGATAATGGCGCCCGTCGTTCGCGGAGCGCCGGCCTGCTCCGGCGCCCTGGCGCCCCGCGAGGGTCGCTGGCTCCCGGCGTAGTACTTTCCCGGCCCGGCCGGGCCGGGGACGGCTCCGTGCAGGCCTGGCCTGCTACCTCGCCGCCCGGCGTCATCGGCGGGGCGGTCATCGCCGCGGGGCGGCGGTCGGCTGGCCTGACCCGCAGGACGCTGGCGCGCCGGCTGGCCGTCATACCCGCGACCGTGCGGGCGTGGGAGACCGGCGCGCTGCCTCTTTACTGCGTCCCCTACGACCAGCTCCGCTCGCTGGCACGCGTCGTCGGCGAGCCGGGTGCGCTGGCTGGGCTGGGCCTGGCTGACCTGGTGCTGGCCTCGCAGTGCGACCTGCTAGTGGCCGGGATGCTCGGCGGCTTCGAGGACTACGCAGAAGTCCCGCCCGTCGACGAGGAGCCCGCTGGCGAGGATGCGCGCGGACTGCTGCGGTGGGCGCTGGCCGGCGACGTGCCCGACCGGTACCGGCCCTACGCCGGGCCCGGGCCGCTCCTGGCACTGACGGAGGTCCTTCGCTTCGTGACGGTCGCACGGAGCCTGGCCGCAGGCGCGCAAGGCCACGAACTCGCTGGCTACGGAGCCGCCCTCGTGGCCGTGGCAGCAGTGCGGCATGGCAACGCCGTACCCGTCCGGGACAGCCCGTCCTCTGGTAAGACGGTCATAGATCCCGCTAAGGAGGCTGGTACGTAGCGGCCGAGGCGATCCGGGCGCTGGCCTCCAGCCGTTGAAGGATGGGGCTGCGGCCAGCCTGGCGAGGACGAGAAGCGAGCGGTGACGCAGCGCCGCTCCCAGGTGAGCCGCGAACGTAGACAGTCCTAGTCGAACACATTATCGTTTCACGATGATCAAGCATCCAGATGACGCCAGCGGCTCGCACCGGGACGACATCACGCCGATGCTTGACCCCGTGCCCAGAGGCGCCGTCATGGATGCCGACCGGCTGACGCCATCCCGGCCGATGGCCACCGTGCTGCAGAGCGACGGCCACTGGCACCCGGCCACCATCCTCGCCTGGTGCCGCTACCGCGGCGGATGGGCAGCCCTCCTGCGGTGGCCCGACGGCAGCGAGGACTGGCGCCGGCACGATCCGCGGCCTGCCTGCGTCCCTCCGTGGAGCACCTCGGCAGCTGGGGCCAGGTACTGGGCCTTTAGCTGCCGGGCCTGCTCTCGGTCGGTCGGATGACCGGCGGGGAGGCCCCGGAGTTATCGACGAAGACGTGCACATGTGCGTGGTGGGAATTGACGGGTGCCGGAAAGGCAGGGTCGCATCGTCGTCGACGACGGGCGCGTTGACGCACTGATCGGCGATCGGCGATCGGCGATCGGCGATCACACGCCATCATGTCCGGCTCCGTCGGCTTGGGCCGATCGCTCGGAGACTACGGAGCAGCTCAGACGCGCTACCTGGTCGGCCGTTCGACACTAGCGATTCCAGCCAGTTACCAAAGCCTTCTCCATGCCGCGACCTAGCCATGGACAACAGGTCAGGCAGATTCTCTCCATTGAACACTGCACCGGCAGCTATCTGCGCGAGCGTCACGCCTAGCTGGTAGATGTCGACTTCCGGTGTCCACGAAATGCCGTTGAAATCTGGCGGCAAATATCCAGGTGTCATGGACATTGTCGTCACGGGAGCTGCAGCTCTAACAGAGATATTGAAATCGATCAGGACTGGCCCGCGATCCGTGAGGAGAATGTTTTCTGGCTTGATGTCGCGGTGAACAATCCCTTGACGTAGACGCTCCCAGCTTTCAAACTCCTGCGCAGTCAACTCATTTTTGCCGCTAATCTTTGCGGCGCCTTTCAGGTCAGGATGCATGTACGCGAGCGCTTCAAGAAGACTACTAGCAATTCCGACGAGCTCATGCGTCTCGGGAGCCGAGGTGGCATTACATCTCGCAGCTAGCGTATCACCTTCGAGATATTCCATCACAAGGCATGGGAGGCCGCCGAGCGTCTGAGTTGCCTCAAGAAAGCGAACAATTCCTACGTGGTCTAGCGCCTGTAGATATTCAACCTCGCGTTCGAGGGCGCTTAGTCGGGCAGCACGAAAAACCTTGATGGCCGCTTTCTTACCCGCATCGTCCTCACCAAGGAAGACGTCGGCGAATCCCGCAGATTTGAGTTGAGAGATTATACGAAACTGGCCAATACGCTCGCCTATCGTAATCGTAGCTGCTTTAGAAACCATCTCAGCATGAGATGTTCTCGCCTGCAAGTACGATTGCAGCAAAGCAATAGAGATGCGATCGCTCTCAACGCCATTCGGCAGCAATCCGTATCCGATAAGATGCGATAGTTCGCCGGGGTAAGCTGACGCCAATTCTTTGAAGCCAAACACTTGCCCAGACGTAAGCATTGTGAGCATAAGGAATTCATCCGGATACTGATCTTCGAGAGCAGCTGTAATATGCGACAATACTGATGGATCGGTAGCCATAAGATGCTCAGCTGCAGCTACCGCAGCTTCTCGGTTCACCACTTTCGGTTCGACTCTTGGGGTTGCAAGGGCGTGCACCGTGCTGCCCATTGTCCGCAGCAGGGCAGGATGCCCTCCAGTCTGCTGGAAGGCATAGGTGATGGCAGATGAATCCCACAGCAGGCCGATCGGGCCGCCCAGCGCGACGAGTAGTTCTTTCGAATCGGCCGGCCCGAGGCGACCCAGGTATCGGACTGACAGATATCGATATAGGGGATTGTCCTGACCTCCGATCGAGGAGCGCTCAGCACATTCAGGACTGGTGCCAGAAACGATAAACCTAAGCCGGCCGGGAAACTGCTGATCGAATCCTCTAAGAAAACGCCAAAGCCGTACGAATCCAGCTTTGTCCGGCAGCTCAAACAGTCTCTCTATCTCGTCGACAATAAAGAGTATTCGGCGGTTATTCGAACGCAATACTGCAACAAGATCGTGGTTAAATGCCTCCCATACCGAGATGCCCGCAACCGCAGCATCGCTAGCAGTGGGAAATTTTCCGAAAAGTCTTAGATCTTTGACATTTCGAATGAGTCGGCTCGATGCGAATAGCGTCTCGCCAAGCGACCAGAGAGTGTACTCCGGGCGGGGATCTACAGACGTTGTCCACTGCAGGTCGACTTTTGATATTATGCATTTACCGCTCTGAGCAACAAGGTCCGTCACCCTATTAACTAGACTAGTCTTGCCAATCTTCCTAAGGCCGAACACGCCTATCTGCGAATTCCCAGCCATGACTTCATCCGCTAGGTCATCCACGGTGCTACGTCGCCCGAAAAAGTCGGCG
>Ga0307372_10006937_pt1 | contig 16398 bp, 11 predicted proteins | sample OX1MG_FD_202533 | JGI IMG/M metagenome (GOLD analysis project Ga0307372, IMG submission 202533) | Soil microbial communities from Risofladan, Vaasa, Finland - OX-1 | ecosystem: Environmental > Terrestrial > Soil > Coastal area > Acid sulfate soil | place: Finland: Risofladan, Vaasa | collected... | reverse complement strand
AGCGCGTCATGGCGCTTGGCGACCTGGCTGGTGACGAGGTTCGCGGCCGCCATGTCGACGTTGAAGACGCTGAGGTCGACGTAGTCGAGCCCGTAGCGCTCGGCGAGCGCCACGGCGACGCCGTCCGAGCTGATCGCCCCACGTTCCAGCAGCACGCGGTCGGCGGTGGTTCCGGTCTGGGCGGCGATCTCGATCGCCTCGAGGACCCGCTCTCGAGAACACAGCCCGAGTTCGACGATCACCTCGGTCAGCGACCGCGGCGGGCCGTCCCGCGGTCCCGGGGGCCGCACGCCGTTGGCTCCGACGAGGTTCGGTTTCTCTTCGCTCGACGACACGGCGCGCAGATGGGATGCGGACTCAGACATCGTCACCCCCTTCGGCAGCTCGGCGCATCGGCCCAAGCGGTGCAACGAGGCCGGTCCAGCGCGCGAAGCTCAGCACACCCTGCGCGACGAGGATCTCAAGCCCATCGACGGTCGCGACGCCGCGCTCGCGCGCCGCGCTCACAAGCACCGTCGGCGCCGTGGCATAGACGAAATCGACGACCTGCGCATAGCTGGATAGGAGATCGGAATCCAGCGCCAGTGTCGTGAGCACGTCGGCTGGGCTCATACATTCGTCCATGCCCACCGTTGTCGTGTTGACGAGCAGATCTGCGGCCTGCGGGCGCGAGATCGCGCTCACGCCCAGGTCAGCGGCCAGCGCCTGGGCGCGCTCCGCGCTGCGGTTCCATACCGCGACCGACGCTCCGGCCTCGCGCAGCGCCCACGCCGCCGCGCGCGCCGTGCCGCCGGCGCCGAGCACCACGGCGCTGAGCCCGGCCACCGGGGCCCCGATCGCCGCGAGCATCCCCGGCGCGTCGGTGTTGTCGACGTCGATCGAGCCGTCGGGCAGAAAGCTCAGCGTGTTCGCGGCGCCGATCGCGCGCGCCGCGGGTGTCGCGCTGTCGGCCAGCGCGAGCGCGACGCGCTTGTGGGGCACCGTCACGTTGGCGCCGACGAACCCGGCCGCACCGAGCGCTCGGACGGTCTCCACGAACAGCTCGGGCGGTACCGGCAGGTGCTGGTAGCTCCAGCCGCGCAGCCCGAGCGCCGCGAAGGCCGCGCGCTGCATCGCTGGTGAGCGGCTGTGGAAGACCGGCCAGCCCAGCACACCGAGCCGGCCGGGCGCGAGCGGTCCGCGGCCGGTCACCGGCACGTCGTCGGCGAACGGCCGCCCGCCGCGTTACGTGCCGCGTCATACGCCGCCACGTCAGCCTGGAACTGCGTGTAGCTGGCGGCGAATGCGAGCTCGCCGCAGGTGCCGGGCTTGTTGACGTAGTAGAGGTAGGAAACGGATGCGGGATCCGCGGCCGCGACCATCGACGCGAGCCCGGGGTTGCTGATCGGAGTCGGCGGGAGACCCACATGGAGGCGGGTGTTGTACGGGGTGTCGAGCGCCAGTTCGGAGCCGGTCAGCGGGTGGGTGTAGTCGTTCAGCGCGTAGCGCAGCGTCGCGTCGATGCCGAGCGTCATCCCGGCGCGCAGGCGGTTGTAGATCACCGCCGCGACGAGGGCCCGGTCCGTGGGCACCTGTGCTTCGCGCTCGACCATCGACGCGATGATCAGCACGTCGTACTCGCTCAGGTGAGCGGCGCGGGCCTTGGCGAAGCTGAGCCCGTCGAAGTTCTGGTGGAACGCCGTCAACTGCTGGCCGACGAGCTTGCTGACGCTCGCACCCGGGAAGTTGAAGTAGGTCGCCGGGAAGAGGAACCCCTCGAGCGTGTGCACCGCCGCCGAGGCGCCGTAGCTGCGGGGCTCCAGGGCGGCCGAGGGCCGCGACGCGACGAGGTAATCGCCGGTCAGGCCGTCGGCCTTGGCCAGCGCGGCGATCTGACGGCGCGTGAAGCCCTCGGGGATCGTCACCTTGGTCGTGACGAGCGCCGGGGCCGTGGTCAGCGCGGTGAGCGCCGCGGAGTAGCTCATGCCGCGGCGCAGCTGGACGATCCCGTGGCGGAGCTTCGGTCCGTCGCCGTCCAGCGATGCCCGCAGATCGAAGAAGAACCCCGACGAGACCACGCCGCGGGCCGCGAGCAGGTCGCCGATCTGGCGCGCGCTGAAGCCCGTCGGGATGGAGACCTCGACGCCTCCGCTGCCGGCGCCGGTGAACGGCTGGAAGAGCTCGATGAGAAACCATGCTCCGAACCCCACGACGACCAGTCCCAGCAACGCGAGCGCGCGGCGGCGGCGGTAGCGCCGGCGCGACGGCGGTCGCCGGAACGCGTCGCGCGGCCGCATCGGCGGCGGGCTTCCGCCATTCGGCTGATGCCAGCCGGACTCGGGCTCGTCGTGCTGCTCACCCGTCACGCCGGCCCGCCCCGTTCGGCTGCGGAGGGCCGGTCGCGCTCGCCGCGCGCGAGCCAGTCCTCGAGCAGGTGCGCCGCCGCCCGCGAGTCCTCGCTGGCGGCCTGTGACGGATCGCGCTGGGCGAGCCGTGTCGTCAGGCGCTCGTCGTGCAGGGCGACCGGGATTCGCTCGCCGAGCCGCCGCGCGAGCCGCTCCGCGAAGGCCCGCGCCTCGGCCGTCTGGGCGGTGTCGGTCCCGCGGAGCGAGAGCGGCAGCCCGACCACGACATACTCGACCTCGCGCGCGGCCACGAGCGCGGCGAGCGCGCCGATGCCAGCCTTCGTGGCGGCGCGCGCGACCGGCTCGATCGGGGTCACCACCGTCTCGCTCGGGTCGCACAGCGCGGCGCCGCAGCGGGCACTTCCATAGTCCAGCGCGAGGATACGCATCGGCGGTCGCTACCCGCCGAGGATGCCCTGGAGCGCCGCTCGCGCGGCATCGAGGGCCTCGCCGATCCTGTCCACCTCGCTGCCGCCCGCCTGCGCAAGGGTGTCGCGACCGCCGCCGCCGCCGCCGAGCACCGCGGCCGCGGCCTTGGCGATCTCGCCGGCTCGCACGCCACGCTCGACGAGCGTGGCGGCGACGCTCACGACCACGTGGGCGCGATCGGCGACGACGCCGGCGAGAACGATGACGCCGTCCTTCTCGAGCTTGCCCTTCACGCGATCGACCACGTCGAGCAGCAGCTTGGCGTCGGCCACCTCGATCACCGCACTCACGACGGGCACCCCACCGGTCATCTGCGCCGACTCGGCCAGCGCGGCCACGTCCACCGCGGCGGGGCGCGCCGAGGCCCGCGCGGCCTTCTCGAGCTCCCGCCGCTCCGCCTCCCGTGTCGCCACCGCGGACACGGCCTGCTCCGGCGCGGTTCGCAGGATCGACGCGATCTGCTCCAGGGCCACGCCCCGCTGGCGAAGCGAGGCGATCGCCGCCGGTCCGCTGAGCGCCTCGATGCGCCGCACGTTGGCTGCGCTCGAGGTCTCGCTGAGGATCCGCACGACGCCGATCTCGGCGGTCGACCGCACGTGCGTGCCGCCGCACAGCTCGCGCGAGAACTCGCCGTCACCGATCTCGACCATGCGCACGATCTCACCGTACTTCTCGCCGAACAGGGCCATCGCGCCGAGGGCCCTGGCCTCGTCGAGCGTGGTGCTGATCGGGCGGACCGGGTGGTTCTCGACGATCCACGCGTTGATCTGGTCCTCGACGTCGCGCAGTTCCTGCGCCGACATCGCCTGCCCGTGGCTGAAGTCGAAACGCAGCTTGTCGGGCCCGACGTAGGACCCCGCCTGGTGCACGTGGCCGCCGAGCCGCCGACGCAGCGCCGCGTGCAGCAGATGGGTGGCGGTGTGGTTGCACTCGGCGGCGTGGCGCGCCACGCGGTCGACGCGGGCAAGCACCCGCTCGCCCTCGTGCAACTCGCCCTGCTCGAGGACGGCGTACAGCGCCTGGTCCTCACCGATCCGCACGACCTCGGCGACCCGCGCGCGACAGTCCCCGTCGGCGCACTCGATCACGCCGATGTCGGAGATCTGACCCCCGCCGGCGGCGTAGAACGGCGAGTCGGCGAGTTTGACGAGAACCCGGCCGTTGCTCTGCTCGACCGCGCCGACGGTGGTCGCCTGCTCGGTCGTCTCGTAGCCGACGAAGCGTGTCGTGAAGCCCGCGGCGCCGGCGAATGCGCTCGCACGCTCGCGGCCGGCGAGGGTGTCGGCGCCGGCATCCTCGGCGGCCCGGCTGCGCGTTCGCTGATTCTCCATCAGCTCGTCGAACTCGGCCTGATCGACGGCCAGACCCGCCTCGGCGACCAGTTCCCGGGTCAGGTCGATCGGGAACCCGAAGGTGTCGTGCAGGCGGAAGGCGTCCTCGCCGCTCACCGAGCCCGAACCCTCGCGGGCACGCTCGATCAGCTCGCGCAGCACGACGAGGCCCTGGTCCAGGGTGTGCCCGAAGTGCTCCTCCTCGGCGGCGAGCCAGACGTCGATCCGCTCGCGCTGCTCGTACAGCTCCGGATAGGCCGCCCCCATCAGCTCGCGCACCACGTCGCCGTAACGAACCAGGAAGCCGGGCTCGAAACCCAGCGATCGACCATGCTGGACAGCGCGTCGCATCACGCGGCGCAGCACGTAGCCACGATCGACGTTGGAGGGAACCACGCCATCGGCCACCAGGAAGGTCATCGCGCGAGCATGGTCGGCGAGGATCCGCAGGCTGCGATCGACGGTGGCGTCGCTTCCGTAGTGACGGCCCGACAGCGTTTCGCCGAGCTCGATCAGCGGCTTGAACTGGTCGGTCTCGAACACCGAGGGGACGTCCTGGAGGATCGCCGCCATGCGGTTGAGCCCGAGGCCGGTGTCGATGTTGCGCGCGGGCAGCGGGGTGAGCGTGTCGGGCGGCTGCTGGTCATACTGCATGAAGACGAGATTCCAGTACTCCAGGAACCGCGCGTTCTCGCCGCCCGGGAGATCGTCGGCGGTGCCGAACTCGAGTCCACGATCGAGGTACAGCTCGGAGCACGGACCGCACGGCCCGGTCGGTCCGGCCTGCCAGAAGTTCTCGCTGCGCGGGCAGGCGACGATCCGCTCGCGCGGCACGCCGACGGCCAGCCAGGCCTCGATCGCCTCGTCGTCGGGTCCAAGGCCAAGTGCGTCGTCGCCTTCGAAGACCGTGATCCAGATGCGCTCCGCGGGAAAGCCGTAGCCCTCGCGCGAGAGCTCCCAGGCGAACTGGACGGCCTCGGTCTTGAAGTAGTCGCCGAGCGAGAAGTTGCCGAGCATCTCGAAGAACGTGAGATGGCGGGCGGTCGTGCCGACGACGTCGAGATCGACGGTGCGAAAGACCTTCTGGCAGCTCGTCAGCCGCGGCGCCGGCGGTTGCTCCTGGCCGAGGAAGTAGGGCTTGAGCGGGTGCATCCCGGCAACCGTCAGCAGCGCCGACGGGTCGTTGGCCGCAGGCACGAGCGACGCGCTGGGCAGGCGCAGATGGCCGTGATCGGCGAAGTACGCGAGGAATCGCTCGCGAATCTCGTCAGAGGTCATGAACGCGAGATTATCGATGCTCAGCGCGGCTGCCCGGGCGGGGCAATCGTCGCGTGTCCGACGATCACCTCGCCGTCCATCAGGCACGCGAGCTGTCCCGGCGCGACACCGTAGGCCGGTGCCGCGAGCGCGAGCGTCAGATGGCCGCCGCTGCGCAGCGCGGTGCAGGCGAGCGGGCGCTGGCGGTAGCGCAGTCGCACGCGGTCGAAGCGCGGCCGGTGCAGCACGGCATCGCGCAGGGCCACCGTCCGCGTCGCCAGCTCCGAGCGCGGCCCGAGCGTGACGGTGTTCGCGTCGGCATCGGTGGCCAGCACGTACAGCGGCGTGCCGCCGCCGATCCCGAGACCGCGACGCTGGCCGACCGTGTAGCGGTGGACGCCACGGTGCTCGCCGACCCGCCGGCCGCGCGTGTCGAGGACATCTCCCGCGCGCTCGCCGAGCGCCCCGTGTCGCTCGAGGAACGTCTCGCGAGCGGTCCCGGCGAGGAAGCACAGGTCCTGGGAGTCGCGCTTGGCGGCAACGGCCAGCCCCGCGCGCCGGGCCAGCTCGCGCACGGCCGGCTTGTGCAGCTCGCCGAGCGGGAAGCGAAGCCCGCGGAGCGTCGCCGGAGCAAGCGCGGCGAGCATGTAGCTCTGGTCCTTGTGCGCATCGGCGGCCACCCGCAACAGCCCGTCGCTCCTCCGCGCGTAGTGACCGGTCGCCAGGCCGTCGGCGCCAAGGCGCCCGGCCAGCTCGAGCATCGCGTCCAGGCGCACGCTGCCGTTGCAGCGCACACACGGGTTCGGCGTCAGGCCGGCGGCGTGTGCCGCCAGCCACGGTTCCACGACGCCGGCGCGGAACTCGGCGCGCAAATCGAGCGAGAGGTGCGGCAGGCCGAGCCGGTGAGCCAGCGCGCGCGCCCCGCGCACCGCCTGCGCCGAGCAGCAGCTGCGCTCGCCGTCGTTGTCCGCGTCGGCCCACAGCTCGAGGGTCACCGCGACGGCCCGCGTTCCCGCCAGGACCGCTGCGACGGCGCTGTCAACGCCGCCGCTCATCGCCACCAGCAGCCGCCCGGGCGCCGGGGCGAGCGCCGCCTGGGCGCGCGCCGCGGCGCCGAGCGCGCGGTGCAGCGCGTCGGCGGCCAGCTCGGCCGCGTGGCGCTTGCCCGCCGAGAGCCCGCCGAGCTCCGCCGCGATCGAGTCCGCCCCGACGCGCGCGGCCTCGAGCAGCGGACGCCCGCGCACCAGTGCCACCGCGGCGCTGCCGGCGGCGATGGCGGTGCCACAGCCACATGCGTCGAAGCCGGCCGCGGCGACGCGTTCGCCGTCGAGCGCGAGCGACACGCGCACGAGATCGCCACACGCGCCGCCACCAGCCGCCCCGGTGTGGGCATCCGCAGGCATCACGCCGCGCCCGCGCGGGCGCTCGAGGTGGTCGCGCATCGGCATTTTGACGAGTATGGCGCCCCGGCGGCAGGGGCGCGGTTGCGGCGGGTGTCTATCGTGATGGGGCCGAGGGGCGATCAAACGTGATCCAGCCGTGAATCGCACACGCCGAAATCTTCGCCGCGCCGCGCTCGCGATCGGGTCGGCGATCCTCGGGCTGGCCGCCACGGCGAGCGCCGCCGTGGCTCCTGCGAGCGTGACCGTCGGGGCCGTCCCGTCGCTCTCGGCGGGCACGACCTCGCTCGGGACGCTCCCGGCGGCCACGCCGCTGAGGATGACCGTCGTGCTCGCGCCGCGCGATCCGGCGGGCCTCGAGGCCCTCGCCAGCGCGGTCTCGACGCCGGGTTCGCCGCAGTACCACGACTATCTCACCGTCGCGGAGTTCGCCAGCCGCTTCGGGGCCTCGGACGCGCAGATCGCCGCCGTCCGCGCGGCGCTGCGCAGCGCCGGCCTGACGCCCGGGACGGTGGCCCCGAACGGGCTCTCGATCGCCGTATCGGGCAGCGCTGCGAAGGCGTCCCAGGCATTCGGGACGAGCCTGCGTCGCTACCGCGAGCGCGGCGGGCGCCAGGTCTTTGCCAACACCGCCGCGCCACGCGTGCCGGCGGCCCTTGGCGGGGTCGTGCAGAGCGTGCTCGGCCTTGACAATCTGCCCGCCGCGGCACCCGCCGGCCTGCGCCGTGCCGCGGCGACGCGCACCGCCCACGCCGCCAGCGCACCGCTCTTTGGCAGCGGCGGGGTGAGCGCGTGCGGGCCCGCCAGCGCCGGCACGGGAACGTCCGGCCCCTACACGATCAACCAGGTGGCCGCGGCCTACGGAATGGACGGCCTGTACGCGAACGGCGACTTCGGCGCCGGCGTCACGGTCGCCCTGTACGAGCTCGAGTCGTATGCGGCGAGCGATGTCGCGCAGTTCCAATCCTGTTTCGGGACCAGCGCCACGGTCACACCCGTCCCGGTGGACAGCGGGCCCGGCGCCCCGTCAGGATCGAACCCCGGCCTGGAGACGGTGCTGGACATCGACAACGTGATCGGCACCGCGCCGTCGAGCACGGTTGACGTCTACCAGGGCCCCAATACCGCGCCCGGCGTCTACGACACCTTTCAAACCATCATCGACGCCAACACCGCCAAGGTGATCAGCGACTCGTGGGGGTTGTGCGAGGCCTCCACGCTGATGAACGATCGCAATGCGCTGACTGCGGAGAACACGCTGTTCGAGCAGGCCGCCACGCAGGGACAGAGCATCTTCGTCGCAACGGGCGACTCGGGGTCGGAGGGCTGCGATGGGAGTTCGCTGCTCGCGGTCGACGACGCGGCCAGCCAGCCGTTCGTGACCGCCGTCGGCGGGACGGCGCTGACCACGCCCGGTCCACCGACCGGAGAATCCGTCTGGAACGACGGCGGCGGTGGCGGGGCCGGCGGTGGGATCTCGCAGTACTGGGCGATGCCGGGCTACCAGACGGCGCTCGGTGTCAACAGCCTGTCGAGCGGTGCGCCGTGCGGCGCCGCCTCCGGTTACTGCCGCGAGCTCCCCGACGTGTCCGCCGACGCCAGCCCCTCCACCGGCTATCGGGTCTTCTACGGCAGCTGGGGCACGGTCGGGGGCACCAGCGCGGCCGCACCGGTCTGGGCGGGCCTGACGGCGCTCGCCGACGCGAGCGGCACCGGTGGCTGCTCGGCCGCCACGCCGCTTGGCTTCCTGAACCCCCAGCTGTACCGGATCGCCGCGGGACCGGGGTACGCCAGTGCGTTCAACGACGTGGTCACCGGCAACAACAATCCCGCCGGCACCGGCGACTACCCGGCCACCGCGGGCTACGACATGGCGACCGGGCTGGGCACCCCGATCGCCACTGACGGTGCGCTGCCCGGACTCGTGGCGCAGCTGTGTGATCCGACGGCGACGATCGGCACTCCCGCGGCGGGGGCGATCTACACGCAGACCCAGACGGTGCTTGCCGCATATTCCTGCGCATCCCCGACCGGCGGCACGCCGACGTGCGCCGGCCCGGTGCCCAACGGCGCCGCGGTCGACACCTCGACCGTCGGCGCGCACAGCTTCACGGTCACGGCGACCGACGCCAACGCGACGAGCACGCACCAGACCGTGGGCTACACCGTCGTGGCGCCACCGACGGCGACGATCGCGGTACCGGCCAACGGCGCCACCTACACCGCGAGCCAGGCGCTCCGTGCCGCCTACAGCTGCGCGGCGTCGACGTCCGGCGCGCCGAGCTGCGCTGGCACGCTCGCCAGCGGCAGCCCGCTCGATACGACGGCGCTCGGCGCCCACAGCTTCAGCGTGACCGCCACCGACGCCAACGGCGTCGCCACGACGGCGACCGCGACCTACACGATCGTCGCGCCGCCGCTCGTCACGATCCACGCCCCCGCCAACGGCGCGACGTACGCGCGGGGCCGCCGCGCGCGGGCGAGCTTCGGCTGCGTGGCCAGTGCCCCGCTCGCCGTCGCCCGCTGCACGAGTTCGATCGCCAACGGCACGACGATCCCCACCTCGTCGCTGGGGTCGCACAGCGTCACGGTCACCGCGGTCGACAGCAACGGCATCGCAAGCGTGCGCACGGTTCGCTACACGGTCGTGGCCGTGCGCCCGACGATCAGTGGCCTGCGCCAGTCGGCGGCAGTCTGGCTCGAGCACCGCCGCGCGCGCAACGGCGGCCGGGTTGGCACGAAGTTCTCGTTCTCCCTCGACCAGGCGGCCCGCGTGACATTCCGCTTCGTCAGCTCCGCCGGCGGGCGCACGGCCGGCACGCTGACGCTCGAGGCGCACGCGGGCACCGACACGCTCAGCTTCAGCGGCACGACGTCGCGCGGCGCCCTCGCGCCCGGCACCTACACGGTGCACGTCAGCGCGGTCGGCGTGGGCGGTCAGCGATCGCGGATCCGATCGCTGCGCTTCGTGGTCGCGAGCCCTACGGGCCGCCGACCGACGTCGCGCCGTACGCCTGCTGCTCGCTCTGGGTGACGAGGTTCTGAGCCGACTGGACGGCGCGCTTGAAGCCCGGAAGCGGCGTGGCGACCGGCTTGACGACGGCAGGGGTGCCGCAGCCGCCGAGGACCGCAGCGCCCAGCGCCAACGCGAGCGGCGCGCATCGCCGCCTTGACACGCCGCGCAGGAGAGGCAGGCTCATCGCTTGTGTCTTCGGCATGCGGCGGGCGAGCATTAGCCTGATCGACGCGAATTCGACGCCGATACCCACTAGTCTGTGATTCGACGGGTATGCCCGACGGCGTCCTCCACCTCTCCTCTCTCGCGGGGAGCCCGCTGCTCGATTCGGCCGGCGAACGACTCGGCCGGGTCGATGACCTCGTCGCGCGCCTTGACCTCGCCGACCCGCTTCCGCCGGTCATCGGCCTGCGCGCCGCGATCGGCGGCCGGCTGCTGTTCGTTCCCGCGAACCGAATCGATCGGCTCGAGCCGGGCGGCGCCCACGCCTCGACGACCAAGCTCAACCTCGCCCAGTTCGAGCGCCGTCCCGGCGAGGTGCTGCTGCGTTCGGACGTGCTCGGACACAGCCTGATCAACGTCAACACCGCGCGTCTGGTGCGTGCCGGCGAGGTCGAGCTGGTCCATCAGGACAGCGCGTGGCGTGTTGCCGGGATCGACCCGAGCCTCGGCGCGCGGTTGCGGCGGCTGATGCCGCGGCGCCTGCGCGGTCACGACGACGGGCACGAGGGGTTCGTCCCGTGGCCCGAGCTCGAGCCGTTCGTCGGACACGTGCCGACATCGCGTCTGCGTCTCGCCCATCGGCGCATCGCGCAACTGCACCCGGCGCAGATCGCCGACCTCGTCGAGGCGGCCAGCCACGAGGAGGGCGAGGAGATCCTCGAAGCGGTCGGGCAGGACAAGGAGCTCGAGGCCGACGTCTTCGAGGAGCTCGACGACGAGCACCAGCTCGAGTTCCTCGATCAGCGCTCCGACCGCGAGGTCGCCGCCGTGCTCTCGCGGATGGCCAGCGACGACGCCGCGGACCTGCTGTTGGAGATCAAGCAGGAGCGCCGTCGCCCGGTGCTCGACCTGCTCCCGCTCGCCAAGCAGCGCAAGATCAAGGGCCTGCTGGGCTACAACCCCTCGACCGCCGGGGGGGTGATGAGCCCCGACTTCGTCGCCGTGGCGCGCGATGCCACGGTGGGGCGGGCGATCGCCGCCGCCCGCGCCCACGATGTCGCGCCCGAGAGCCTGCACGCGATCCTGCTGACCGACCCCGACGGGCTGCTCAGCGGAGTGGTCACCGCCGGTCAGCTGATCAGCTCGGCGCCGGAGCAGACGCTCGACTCGATCGCCGAGAACGGCGCCCCGCCGGTAGGCGCCGAGGCCGAGATACCCGAGGTCGCGCGCCTGATGACCGACTACAACCTGGTGTCACTCCCGGTGGTCGATGCCGACGGCCGCCCGATCGGCGTCGTCTCCGTCGACGACATCCTCGAACTGACGCTGCCCGACCAGTGGCGACGCCGCTACGGGCTGGCGCGCGAGTAGACTTGGCGCGAGCGCACACCGCGCTTGACAGGACCTTCACACCGTGGACGACCCAAGCAGATACGAAGACGGCGAACCCCCGCGAAGTAGCGGTCGCGAGGCGCCGCGCCGCGGCGTCCCGGCTGGAGTCGAAGCCTGACATCCGGCTGAGGACCTCCACGGTGCCCGCCCGCGACACGCTGGTGCGGACCCGAAAGGAGGTGAACCAGGATGGCCGCAACGCCTCCGCGCGAGCGCGCGGTGCTCGACAGCGCCCACGTCGGCGACATCCAGGGCGCCTTCGGGACGATCAGCCAGCACGACACGGCGGCGCGGCGCAGCTGGCGCGCCCGCGCACTCACGCTCGCGGCGATCATCGGGCCGGGGCTGATCGTGATGGTCGGCGACAACGACGCCGGCGGTGTCGCGACCTATTCGCAGGCCGGCCAGGACTACGGCACGAGCCTGCTCTGGGTACTGGTGCTGCTGATCCCGGTGCTCATCGTCAACCAGGAGATGGTCGTTCGCCTCGGTGCCGTCACCGGCGTCGGCCATGCGCGGTTGATCAACGAGCGCTTCGGGCGCTTCTGGGGCTGGTTCTCGGTTGGCGACCTGTTCCTGCTGAACTTCCTGACCGTCGTCACCGAGTTCATCGGGGTCAGCTTCGCGCTGTCCTACTTCGGGGTGTCGGAGTACCTCTCGGTGCCGATCGCTGCGGTGCTGCTCGTCGCGATCACCGCAAGCGGGAGCTTTCGCCGCTGGGAGCGCGTGATGTTCGTCTTCGTGTTCGCGAACCTGCTCGTGATCCCGCTGTTCTTCATGTCGCACCCAAAGATCGGCCCGATCGCCCACGACTTCGTGGTTCCCGGGATCGCCGGCGGCGCGAACTCGACCTCGGTGCTGTTGATCATCGCGATCGTCGGCACTACGGTCGCGCCCTGGCAGCTGTTCTTCCAGCAGTCCAACGTGATCGACAAGCGGATCACGCCGCGCTGGATCAACTACGAGCGCCTCGACACGTGGATCGGCGCGTTCGTCGTGGTCCTCGGTGCCGCCGCCCTGGTCGCGGTGTCCGCGTTCGCGTTCAAGGGCACACCGTTCTCCGGACGCTTCAGCGGCGCCCTCGGCAGCGCGAACGGGCTCAAGGCAACGCTCGGGTCGGTCGCGGGAGCGTTCTTCGCCGTGGTCCTGCTGAACGCCTCGCTGATCGGCGCCGGCGCGCTGACCTTGTCGACGAGCTACGCCTTCGGCGACATGTTCGGCACCAAGGCCTCGTTGCACCGCAGCTTCAGCGACGCCAAGAGCTTCTACCTGATCTTCGCCGGCTTGATCGCCGCCGCGGCGGCGATCGTGCTGATCCCGGGAGCGCCGCTCAGCGTGATCACGACCTCGGTGCAGGCGCTCGCCGGCGTGCTGCTGCCCAGCGCGACGGTGTTCCTGCTGCTGCTGTGCAACGACCGTGCCGTGCTTGGCCCGTGGCGCAACCCGCCGTGGCTGAACGTCCTCGCCACGGTGATCGTCGCGGTGCTCGTGCTGCTCTCGCTGATCCTGATGGCGACCACGGTGTTCCCGACGATCGACGTGACGAGTTTCGCGCTGATCGGGGGCGCGGTGTTCGCGGCGACGCTCCTCGCCTCTGGCGCCTGGGCGCTGCACAGCGGCCGCGCACGCGGTGATGTGACGGTGATCGACGAGGCGCCGAGCACGGTCCCCAAGTCGCAGTGGACGATGCCGCAGCTGACGTTCCTCGAGCCGGCGGTCTGGTCCACCGGTACGAAGGCCGCAATGCTCGGGCTGCGCGGCTATCTCGTGGTGTCGGTCGTTCTGCTCGTGGTCAAGGCCGCGCAGCTCAGCGGCGCCTAGATCGGCCCGTGGTCGGCGCGCTAGGCGAGGCGCAGGCCGAGATCGCGGAGCGTCCGGGCGTCGACCGGCGAGGGGGCGCCGGTCAGCGGATCGGCGCCGCTGGCGGTCTTCGGGAAGGCGATCACCTCACGGATCGACTCGCTGCCGGCGATCATCGCAACGATCCGGTCGATTCCCAGGGCGATGCCGCCATGCGGCGGGGCGCCGTAGCGCAGCGCGTCGAGCAGGAAGCCGAAGCGCTCCTCCGCCTCGGCCGGCGACAGTCCGATCGTCTCGAACACCTGCCGCTGGACCTCGGGCGTGTGCGTGCGAATCGAGCCCCCGCCGAGCTCCGCGCCGTCGACGACGAGGTCATAGGCGCGCGAGCGCAGCACGCCCGGGTCCGAGAAGTCGAGCTCGCGCGCGCCGGCGGCGGGGGCGGGTGCGGTGAACGGGTGGTGGGTGGCGGTCCAGCGCTGCTCCTGCTCGTCGTGTTCGAACATCGGGAAATCCACCACCCACAGCACGTCGTGGCGGCCCGGGTCAATCAGCCCGAAGCGCTCGGCAAGCTCGAGTCGCAGGGCGCCGAGCGCCTGCGCGGCGACGGCGGCGCGATCGGCGACGAACAGCAGCAGGTCACCGTCGCTCGCCTCCAGCTCGGCGTTGACCGCGGCGATCTGCTGCTCGCTGAAGAACTTCGCCAGGTTGCCGCGCCAGCCGCCGTCGCCGACGGTGACCGGAGCCACCGCCCTGGCGCCGTAGCGCTGGACGAACTCGCTCAGTCCGTCCTGTTCCGCGCGTGAGAGCTCGCGCGCGCCGGCATTGATCGCACGCACCACTCCCCCGGCCTCGAGCACGCTGTTGAAGACCTTGAACTCGGATCCGCGAACCAGCTCCCCGACGTCGTGGAGCTCCAGGCCAAAGCGCGTGTCCGGACGATCGGAGCCGAAGCGGGCGATCGCCTCGCCAAAGCCGATCCGCGGCCAGGGCGGTTCCGCCACCGCGAACTCGCCGACGGCGAAGACCGCACCCATCACCTCCTCGGTCAGCCCGAGCACGTCCTCCTCGACGACGAACGACAGCTCGACGTCAAGCTGGGTGAACTCGGGCTGGCGATCCGCCCGCTGATCCTCGTCGCGGAAGCAGCGCGCGATCTGGAAGTAGCGCTCCAGGCCGCCGACCATCAGCAGCTGCTTGAAGATCTGCGGCGACTGCGGCAGCGCGTAGAACGAACCGCGCTGGAGCCGCGAGGGCACCAGGAAGTCGCGGGCGCCCTCCGGCGTCGCGCCGGTCAGGATCGGCGTCTCGATCTCGAGGAAGTCGTGGCGCTCGAGCACCTCGCGAATCTCGCGCACCACGCGGTGGCGCAGGATCAGCGCGTCGCGCATCGGCTCCCGGCGCAGGTCGAGCGGGCGGTGGCGCAGACGCAGCATCTCATCGACGCGGACGTCCTCATCGAGCGGGAACGGTGGCGTGGGTGAGGTCGCGAGCACGTCGAGGTCGCGCACCGTGAGCTCGATCTCGCCGGTCGCGAGCAGCGGGTTGATCGTCTCGGGCCCGCGCAGCACGATCTCGCCCGACACGCTGAGCACGGCCTCGCTGCGGAGCTCGTGCGCGGCGGCGTGGGCGGCGGGTGCGCTGTCGGGGTGAAAGACCAGCTGCAGCAGGCCCGAGCGGTCGCGCAGGTCGATGAAGATCAGCCCGCCGTGGTCGCGGCGCCGGTGCACCCAGCCCGCGACACGGACGACGCTGCCGGCGTCCACGGCGCGGAGGTCTCCGCACCACCGATCCCGAAATCCGTTCGATGGCGGCGCGCGCATCACGCCGCCACCAGACGATCCACGACGGCAGCCCGGGGCATCGTCTCCTCGGTCCCGGCACGCAGATCGCGCAGGCGCACCGAGTCGCCCTCGACGACGGCGAAGAAGCGCGCGCCGAGCCGCTCGGCCTGCTTGAGCTGGCCCTTCAGCGACCGGCCGGCGAGCTCCATCTGCGCGGCGAGCCCGGCAGCGCGGGCGTCGGTCAGCGTGGCGAAGGCGTCGGCGCGGGCGTGCTCGAATGCGACATACAGATCAAGCGCGGGCGCGGGCGCGGGACGCGCCGTCGAGGCCATCAGGATCCGTTCGATGCCGGCCGCCCAGCCGATGCCCGGCGTCGGCGGGCCACCGAGCTGCTCGATCAGCCCGTCGTAGCGTCCTCCGCCGGCGACGCCCGACTGCGCGCCGAGGGCGTCGCTGGTGAACTCGAACAGCGTTCGCGTGTAGTAGTCGAGCCCGCGCACCAGGGTGGCGTCGATCTCGTAGGCGACGCCGGCGCGCTCGAGCAGCTCGCGGACCGCCGCGAAGTGGGCGGCGTCGTCGGCGTCGAGGCGGTCGAGCAGGCGCGGCGCGCTCGCCATGACCTCGCGCGTGCCCGGATCGTCGGAGTCGAACGCGCGAAGCGGATTCAGCTCGATCCGCTCGCGCACGACCGGCGCAAGCGAAGCGACATGGGCGCGCAGGTAGGCGCCGAGGTCCTCGCGGTAGGCGGCGCGCGTGTCGGGGCTGCCCAGGCTCGACAGGCGCAGCCGAACGCCCTCGACACCCAGGCGCTCGAGGATCGTCGCGAGCAGCACGATCGTCTCGGCATCGACGGCCGGGTCGACGGAGCCGAGCGCCTCGATCCCGAGCTGCCAGAACTGGCGGTAGCGTCCGGCCTGGGGACGCTCGGCGCGGAAGAAGCTCGAGAGGTAGTACAGGCGGACCGGCGAGGGAAGCTTGTGCATGCCGTATTCGACGTAGGCGCGGCAGACCGGTGCGGTGCCCTCGGGGCGCAGCGTCAGCGACCGGCCGCCGCCGTCGTCGAAGCTGTACATCTCCTTCTGGACGATGTCGGTCGCCTCACCGACGCCGCGGGCGAACAGCTCGGTGGCCTCGAAGGTCGGCGTCTCGATCCGTCCGTAGCCGGCCGCCTCGAGCAGTTCGCGGGCCGCGCGCTCGACCTCGGCGCGCATGCTCGCCTGCTCGGGGAGGATGTCGAACGTCCCGCGCGGGGCTGTGAGCTTGCTCACCGGGCAGCGAGCTCGGTCAGAAACGGGTTTGTCTCGCGCTCGGCGCCGAGAGCCGTGTGCGGACCGTGACCCGGGAAGACGAGCGTCTGCGGTGGGTAGGCGTCGATCAGGCTCGCGATCGAGTCCAGCAGGGTCGTCCAGTCGCCGCCCGGCAGATCGACGCGCCCGACGGAGCCGC
>Ga0307372_10006934_pt1 | contig 16403 bp, 19 predicted proteins | sample OX1MG_FD_202533 | JGI IMG/M metagenome (GOLD analysis project Ga0307372, IMG submission 202533) | Soil microbial communities from Risofladan, Vaasa, Finland - OX-1 | ecosystem: Environmental > Terrestrial > Soil > Coastal area > Acid sulfate soil | place: Finland: Risofladan, Vaasa | collected... | reverse complement strand
GACACGAGAATCTCTGGACGCTGGCTGCCGTGCTCGGTCGATCGAAGAAGTCCCTTACTCTCGAGGAGAAGTCCGCGTAAGATGCAAAACGAACCGCCGCATCAACCTTCAACTGTTATCCGGACACCCTCAGGTCCGTCAATGTCAGGTGGAATCGAACCTCCACCAGAAATGCCTCCGGCCTGTGATTAGTGTTTAGATACTCACACTATAGGACAAGGTCTTCCGATCGGCGCACATTTTAGTATCTTGGTAGCGGGGAGTTCTTCCGTCACGATATCAGCGCTGATGGCTTGAATGTGATCATGGCTACCCATTGCGCCGCACCGTCCTGCACTCACCCGGGAGGTGTATCTCTTGGAGGAGACAATCTGTGCCGAAGCCACTTCATTTCTCGCTGCTACAGCCGTCTTGAGGATTGCACCGCTCAACTCAAGAACCACGAACGCTCGCAGCCCATGACCGGTGAGGCACTGATCGAGACGCTATCGGAAATCGCCGATCAAGTGGCGGCGCTCGGCCTAGCCGCGAAGGATCTGGATGGCATGCAGCAGGCCCAATTGCTCGATATCCTGTTCATCGCCGCAAACCTGATGAAGAATTTGAGGAGAAGCCGCAGAAAATACATACCTGTGCCATTGAGGCTCCGATATGAAACAGAGGAAAAAGCCTGGACCGAAGAGACCACGACCCTGGAAGTGAGCTTATACGGGGCGTCGATCCAGTCCAGGATTCCAGTTCGGAAGGGTGAGGTGATCGGCGTCGAAAGGCTGGATCTGAACCGGCAAGTGAACGCCAGGGTGAAGTGGCAAAGGCGCAACGCGGACGGCTCCCAGACGCTGGGCATCGAGTTCCTGGAATGCAAGGATTTTTGGGAGATGGAGTTGTAGCCGAGGCAATCAAATCAGGGACTCGAGATTTCGAGAAGATCCTTTTCCTGCTAACAGAGGGACGAGGACACAGATTTTTGGTCCGGGCTTTGGATTGTTTACAATTTTCAGTGGAAGCGGAGAGTGCCAAGTACGACATGATTTCACGGCGAGAATTATTCAGGCAACTTTCCCGCATAGCGGCTTGGTCCGCACTTCCTCCAGGAGCCCTTTCTTTTGAGAGAGGAACGGAATCTCGCGGGCACATGTCCGCTACGCCGCACGTATATGATCCGAATTTCTCTCCGGGCATTTTCTCGCAGGGTGATGACTCGTTTCTGGAACAATTGGAGAGAGCCAATTTTCTTTACTTTTGGGAGCAAGCCAATCCGGATACGGGGCTCGTCAAGGACCGATGCAATGTTCGCGCGCCAGATAGCCGCGTGCTGGGAAGCATTGCCGCGACCGGGTTCGGGCTGACAGCACTTTGCATCGGAGAGCAGCGCGGCTACGTATCCTATGTGCAGGCGCGGGACCGGGTTCTCTCCGGAATGCGCTTCTTGTGGAAGAAACTGCACAACCAGCGCGGGTTCTTCTACCATTGGGCCGATATTAACACGGGCGATCGGTTGTGGCAGTCGGAAGTCTCTTCCATCGACACGGCTCTTCTGCTTTGCGGAGTTCTCACCTGCCGACAGCACTTCGTACATTCCGAAATTAACGATTTGGCCCACGAAATTTTTGGCCGCGTGAACTGGCAGTGGCTCTCCGAAGATACACTGATTTTGCCGCACGGATGGGCGCCCGAAACCGGATTTTTGCGGTACCGGTGGGACAGCTACAGCGAGCTGATGATGCTATATCTTATGGGGCTGGGCTCCAACAGCTACCCGCTGCCGGCGGGCTCGTGGGAGGCCTGGAAGCGATCGAAATTCAATTACGATGGCATCAGCTATATCGGCTCGTTCGCGCCCATTTTCGTTCACCAATATTCGCAGGCTTGGTTCGATTTTCGAGGGAAGCGCGACAAATACGCGGACTATTTTGAGAACTCGATCCTGGCCACCGAAGCGCATCGCCGTTTTTGTCTGGACCTGTCGAAACAGTTTCCCGATTACAGCGAAGACCTATGGGGCATTACGGCTTCGGATTCCGAGCATGGCTACGAAGTATGGGGAGGGCCGCCCAAGACCGGGCCGATCGATGGAACGGTGGTGCCATGCGCGTCGGCTGGTTCGCTGCCATTTCTGCCACAGGAGGTGATGCGCGTGCTCCATACGATCGAAATGATGTATGGAGCGGGAACCTGGAGCCGCTACGGATTCGTGGATGCGTTCAATCCGTTGACTAATTGGTACGACAGCGACGTGATCGGCATCGACACCGGAATCACCATGGTGATGGCGGAAAACGCGCGGACCGCATTCGTGTGGAACACATTTATGAAAAACCCGGAAGCGCAGCGCGGAATGCTGCGCGCCGGCTTTCAAGATTATCAGCCTTCCGACCCTGATGAGCTGAACCCATCGCCGCCCTTGCCGCTCGGATCAAACGGAAGCGACCCTCCGGGACATCATGGAACTTGGACTAAGGCAAGCCCTTGAGGCGGGAGCACGAACGTAATTTCTCCCTGTCGGAGCTTCGTCTTTTCAGGCGGCGGGAGCCGCGCGGCCTGGCGGAGCTTTTCGAGCTGTGCAGTGGTGGGATAGACCGGCCGGCCCATGGAGTTGTAGGCGTCGAGCAGTGAACCATGCGTTGCATCCAGGCGAGAGATGAGGACTCGATGGCTGCCTGAGAGGCCCTTGATATCCAGAGTGATTGTCTTGGGCCGTCCGGACTCTTCCGGTAAGAACAAATTCCAGACTGCGATTACCACAGTTCCATCCGCTCGCCGCGTGGCAATCGCCGAATTCGAGCCCACCGGGATGCGCTGATCTCCAAGTTTGTGCAGGAGAACAAACGCGTTGAAGGCGGGCTTCGGCAGATCGTCCTCGGCGATCAAACCGAACCCCCCGTAAAAGGGTCGCTTGACCACTCCCTGCTCCTCGAACACGTCGGAAAAAGTCCAATAACTCATCATTTCAGTGAGCCCGTCGCATTGGCGGACGGTGTCGGCAAGCCATGGGCCCATGAATAGAGCGTCGGTAACATCCGGCTCGTTCTTGTAGCTTGCGTTATACTCGCTGAAAATGACGGGCAGATTCGGATCGGGCGACGCTTGCACCTGCTCGTGAACCTTTTCGGCGGCGCGACATACCATCCGGGTGCGCGGGATTGCTTCGCTGGTGCCGAAAACATTTTGAGCCGAGTCGTTACCGTACACGTGCGTGGAAACGAAATCGACGGGGATATGGTTCTCGAAGCAGTGGCGAATAAAGCGGTCAACCCAGGCTGTCTGGGCGGTGGCAGGGCCGCCCACGCGGAGCCGTGGACTGACCGCTTTCAAGGCACGGGCCGTCGCGTCATATAGCTGATAGTAAGTCTGTTCCTTGGGATTGCCTGCCCAGAAATCCAGGTTGGGCTCGTTCCACACTTCGAAATACCACTGCGACACCTCGTCAATCCCGTAGCGATCCACCAGATGCTGGGCAAAATGGGTGATGAGATCGGACCATCTAGCGTAGTCCTTGGGTGGGGAGACGATGGGGTGATACCAAAACACGTGCTCGACGGGCGGCTGGGCGGCAAGCTTGCGCGGCATGAAACTCAATTCGACGAACGGGCGGACTCCGTTCCGCAAGAGACCGTCATAGATCTGATCGACATAGGAAAAATTGTAAACGGGCTTGCCATCGGCATCTTCGTCGTAAAGCCCTACTTCATCCTGAAAAATCGCATGGAAGCGAATGTACTGAAAGCCGGTGGCCTGCTTTACTTCACGCAGATCGCGGCGATAGCTTTCGCGAAGGGAGAGAATGGCTCGCCCGGAGCCGAACATCTGTTCCCAAAAATGCGGGAAGGGGTGAGCTGGGGCATTCAGATCGATTTGAATGGTTTCGGATTGGGACTGCGCTCGCGCGGCCAGCGGAATAGCGGCCGAAAAGGCCAGGATGATGATGAGGATGACGCTCTGAGCGGGATTTCGAAAGGGGCCTGTTTTGTGCCGAGCGATGGCGAACGTCGCTCTTTGTTCGCGGCGGGTTCGCTTCGATTTTGTTCGGCTTGGTGTATGGAATGATCTTTGCGCATCGGAGACAGTAATTTTGACGGCAGGGAACTGGCTCGCAGGCGCCCGTATCATGTGAGGCGAACCCAATACCGCTGGGCCAGAGGCCATGAATCAGATTCATTCAAAATGCCCATACGCCATCTTAGTACGGAGTGCATGTAGCGCAATAGGGAGCTTTGGGTGTTGAAAAACTCGCGGGGCAAGTGTCTTCTCAGTCGACGACAATTCTCGTATGGGTTATTCACGTGTAGCACCTCTAAAAGAGAAGCACGATTCTGATGACAGTATTCCTTAGACCTTCTTTTGCGGGTTGGCGATCACGCTGTGGACGCAAGCCACACTCCAAACTTTAATTAACTTGAGAATTAGATTGGACACTACGGCGATGGTAAGTATCCCATCTGGACAAGTACGTCAGCCTGAGCTATCTTCATTTGGAGAGTGCATCGCATCTTGGATGCCGTGGAGAAAGTCTATCCTGATGGCCTTTGAATCGTATTTCGATGGCAGCAACGTGGGCGGATGGGACACGGGAAGAACAGTTACGTTGGCCGGATTCGCCGCTGAAGATTCGATATGGCTGGAGGTTGATAAAGAGTGGCGCAGGATTCTCTCCGATACTTCAAAGAGGCCCCCGGCTGAATATCTCCACATGAGGGAGGCCACTCACCTAGAAAAAGAGTTCAGTTTTGCCAAAGGGTGGACGATACCGAAGGTCAATAGTTTAGTGATGGATTTGTTGATGTACTTGCAGCACGTAGATAAGGAACGGTTCCGAATGTTTTGGTGCACCGTCGACCTTGACGCTCATAGAAAATTGAAGGATGAGGGATTGGGCATTGCCGAGCCGATAGAAATCTGCATTGATTGTCCTACGGTCGCCCTTGATTGGTTTTTTATAAAGTGGCCTGGAATAATTTCCAGTGCTCACTATTTCTTCGATATAGGCGAGCCATTCAAAGCACCATTCGAGGATAGATGGCGGTCTAAGAAAGCATTTAGTCTAGATGGCAGTGACCATTTTTGGTCACTGCTAAAAACAGTGGCAACCGTACAAATGAGGGACAAGCCTGGATTACAGGCCGCAGATTTGATTGCATGGGCTGTTAATCGGAAGTTTTCCGCGCAAAAGGATGCGGCCTTCTCTGGCGTTGAATCAATAATGCAGAATGTCATCCCCAGCAGTTCAATATTATGGGACGAGCAGAAATTGAGAGAAAGACGCGGAAGGATACATGATAAGATTCAGCCATGACGCGAACGCGAAAGGTCGAGCCGCGCAATGAGAGCCGCAAGAAGATGCGGCCCTACGCGCGGGATGCATTCCACGCGCTTCTCAAGCGGGCCATCACGCCCGCCGCGAAGCCCGCTCCAAGATCGACCTAAACTGTTGGTTGCCCATGTGGCGGCGATTGTAGCGGAAGCTGTATTCGTCCAAGTAGCTCTGCAAGTACTTGGTCGATACGGAGTGATAGACTCCGCGAATTCCTGTTTTAATCAGCATCCAGAATCCCTCGACCGAATTGGTATGCGCGTCCCCGCGAACGTATTCACCTCTACTGTAGCACACAGTTCCATGCCGGAAGCCCATTGGCGAGCAGTCATCTTGCTTCATGGTAGAAAGTCCCTGATAGACCGCGTATTCGTCGGTGTAAATCACGCTTTCCTGAACGACATGCTTATGGACGACTGGAAGGATACTGCTACCAGTGGCGTCAGGCAGAGCCTTAGCGATTGCTTTCCCTTTGCGCTGGACAATAGCGACAACGGGAGTCTTAACTAAGTCTCTGCGCATCGGACGGCCCGCACGACCTTTGCGTCGCCCGCCCATGTAGGTTTCGTCTATCTCCACCGTTGGCCCCTCCAATTGCAAATCGCCATCGGAGAGCAACGAGCGGACTTGCTTGAAGATGCGCCAAGCGGTTTTGTAGGTTACGCCAGTCTCGCGCTGAATTTGCTTCGCTGAGATTCCGCAACGAGTGGAACCCATGAGGTACATTACGTAGAACCAAGTGCGCAGCGAAGTCGAGGACTTCTCGAAGATAGTTCCCTTGAGCGGATAGGCATGATGCCCGCAATGGTCGCACGCGAACGCGGTGCGATTGCCGACGCGATGATGCTTGCGCTCCACCTTGCAGTCCGGGCAGTAACCCACACCGTCAGGGAATCGCTCTTCCGCGATGTAGCGCAGACAGGCGTCATCGTTCGGGAACTCGTTGTTGAAGTCCTTCACGCTGTATCGAAGTTCTTTGGGGATGCTCTGCTTGACTTTCATATCAGCCTCACAGAGCAAATCCTACCAAAAGTACATACTTGTTGCCAGGGGATACTTACTACGGCGATTATCGCCGGGCAGCGAAAAAATCTTTCAGCAAGGCCGCCGTTTCGTGCATGAGAACACCCGGCGTGATCTCAACACGGTGGTTCAGTTGCGGATGCTCCAACACCGAAAAGCAGGAGCGGACGGCGCCGCCTTTCGGATCGTCAGCGCCATAGATAAGCCGGTTGATCCGAGCCTGAATGATCGCTCCTGCACACATGGCACAAGGCTCGATTGTCACGTAGAGCAGGGCATTCAGCAGACGATAGTTTCCGACTTCCGCCGCGGCGGCGCGCAGCGCAATCATTTCCGCGTGTGCTGTGGGGTCGCAGTCCTCTATCGTGCGGTTTCCGGCGCGCGACACGATGCGATCGCCGATAACCAAGACAGCGCCCACCGGCACTTCGTTTCGCTGCGCCGCAAGACGTGCCTGTTCAAGCGCGGCCTGCATGAAAGATTGATCGGCTTTGCTCGCCGGAACCATTGCGTGCCAGAATAACACGCGCGCATCGGTCGGTTCATTCCGAACAACTAATTTGCGAGGGAGCAACCATGTTCGTCAAAATCTGCCGCCGGCTTTCCGCGGCGCTAGTCCTACTGATGGTTCCCACCGCGTCCAATAGCCGCCCATCCCCCAATGTTCAAGCATCTCCTTCAGCAGGCGTCGCGCCGCAGGCCGCTCAACAGAAGGCTCCGGCGCCCAACGTGGACGGTCAAAAGAGTTCGAATCAAGCGCCTGCGGATATAAAATCCCCACCTGCCACTGCCATCCAGCCGATTGCGAATTTGCCTGACGCGGCATGGGCACTTCTGCGCCAGGGAGCAGCGTCCGACAAATTTCAGGACCGCTCCGATGCGCTCTCTGCCTTGACGATTCTCGACTCCGACCGCAGGGCTCTTTCTTTGATCGAAAATGGGCTCAGTGACAAAGAGGAAAGTATCCGAGTACTCGCCGCGGCGTCTCTCGGTGTTGTGAAAGCGAGATCGGCGATTCCCAAGCTGAAAGCGGCTCTGGACGATACCTCGCCGCAGGTGAGCTTTGCGGCCGCTCAATCTCTCTGGAAAATGGGCGATCGCAGCGGGCGCGATATTTTCTACGAAATACTCAATGGGGAACGCAAGACCACCCCCGGCGTCATCCAGGGCAAAATAAACCAAGCCCGGCGAGACATGCGTGACCCCAAAGCGCTGGCTCTTATCGGCATCAATGAAGCGAGTGGAGCCCTTCTGGGCCCATTTTCGATGGGCGTCTCGCTGGTGGAGGAATACGCCAAGGGGAACGGCGCGACGGTGCAAAGCCTGTGTGCACAGTTACTCGCTTCCGATCATAGCCACCGGACCGCTGAGGAATTGACCGACGCCCTCGGCGACAAGAACTGGCCGGTGCGCGCGGCAGCGGCAAGATCGCTTGCGCAGCTACGCTATGCGAGGGCAATTCCGCAACTAAAAGACATGATGGAGGACGACAAGTCGCGGCCGGCCCGGTTCGCCGCCGCTGCCGCCATCGTGCGGCTCAGCCGGGATTTTCGGAAGGCAGCGAGCTTGCAGCGATCCTCTGGTTTGAGGTATGCGCAGCCGGGAAACTGATTGAAACCGTTGTTTTTCGCAACCCTTTGCTTGGCTCCCGACGCAGTACGTGGGGGCCACGCCCGCTCCGCTCGTCGTGGAAATAACCTCTCTCTTGTCTTTTGCCCTCTCTGAACCTTCGTTATAAGTTATAAGATGATGGCCTTGAATTTTTCTGAAGGGACAATGGAACTACGTAAAGACCCCATCACGCGCAGTTGGGTTGTAGTAGGCCATCCCGAGCGCGAAAAAGTGCGGCCCGATCCGTGCCCGCTGTGCTCCGAGAACGGAGTCGAGACGCGTGTCCTGCTCGAACTGCCACAACCGGGCCCCTGGCAAGTCCGAGTCTATCCGCACTTTCGTCCGCTCTATCACATTGAAGGGGATCCCGCCCGCGGAGCCGAGGGCATCTACGATCGGATGGCCCCCATCGGAGCCCACGAAATCATTGTGGAGACGCCGGATCATGCCGTCTCGCTGGCGCAACTGAAAGACGAAGAAATCGACCGCGTTCTGGAAGCGTATGCGCTGAGAATTTTGGATTTGAAGCGCGATGAGCGGTTCAAGTACGTAACCGTTTACAAAAACCAAGGTCTTCAATCGGGGGAGGAATGGCCGCACGCGCACTCACAATTGACGGCCACCACATTTGTCCCGCGCCGCATTCTCTACGAACTCCGCTCCGCGCGCCAGTGGTATCACGAACGCGAGCGCTGCGTCTTCTGCGATATCCTGCGCCAGGAGATTCGGCAGGCAAAGCGCATCGTGGACAGCGTCGGAGATTATTACTCTTTTTGTCCATACGCTTCGCGCGTGCCGTATGAAGTCTGGCTCATGCCAAGGACTCACAATCACCGATTCGAGGTACCGCTGCCGGGTGAGAACAGGCGGCATCTGGCCACTTTGCTGGGGAGGACCTTGAGGCGCTTGCTCCATGTGACCAGCAACTACCACATGGTGTTGCACACCGGACCGAACACTCTGCAAACAAAGGGGGAGCTGAGCGAATACTGGCGCACGATCGATGGCGACTATCACTGGCATATTGAAATCCTGCCGATCGTCCAGTCTCGGAGTAAGTCCTACAGCATCAAAGAGATTTATTTCAACGGGACTCTTCCCGAACAGGCCGCTGAGCGCCTGCGCGAGCTCGACCCGGACAAATGACCGGCCTCCGCGAATCGTTGCGCAGGACCCGGAATCCGCAACGCGGCGGCATATTCTTTCGTTTGTTGTTCCTTCTGTGTTTCCTCGGGTTGCTGTTTGTACTCTACCTCGCTCGCCATCCGCTGCTTCGGCTTGCTGGCGGGTTTTGGGTGGTGGACGAGACACCGCAGACTTCCGATGCCATCGTGATACTCGGGGATGACAACTTTAATGCCGACCGCGCCTCGCGCGCCGCCGAACTTTTCAAGTCGGGCCTGGCGCCGCGAGTCGTCGCAAGCGGCAGATATCTGCGTCCCTACGCCAGTATCGCGGAGCTAGAGGAGCACGATCTCACCGACCGCGGCGTGCCCGCAGCCGCAATCGTTCTCCTGGCGCATCACGCTACGGATACACGGGAAGAAGCGGTGGCGATCAGCCAGCTGATTTCTTCGCGAGGATGGAAGCGGATCATCCTGGTCACGTCGAACTACCACACGCGCCGGTCTGAATACATCTGCGAGAGGATTTTTCCGGCTGGAACCGTGCTGACCGTGGTTGCGGCAAAGGATTCCGAATACGATCCCGGCCAGTGGTGGTGGACCCGCGAGGGCGTCAAGCTCTTCTTTCATGAGTCCGTCGGTATGGTGGTTGCCATGTGGGAATTACGCCATAATTCGGTGCGGACCGTTCGCCTGGGCCTGTTCGACATCCTGAGACGCGCTGTTAGCATTTTGTCGCCCGCTACTACACTGCCGGTTTACAGCCAGTGCTGCCTGTACTATATTTAGCCACCTGCTAGGACGGCCTGCCACCCGGCTCAGGAAGTCCGCAAAATTGGGGGAGAATCTCATGTGGCGTAAACCTACAGACGCAGATGCAAAGCCATCTCCGAAGCCCTTCGAAGTGCCGGCCTCTCCAGTGGTCGTCAAGCCGCAAGCAGCAGCTCCTCTCGTCGTTTCTGAACCCGCTCCGACGCCGGCTCCGCAGCCGGTTCCGTCTCCGATTTCGGCAGCACCTGCGACAAAAGCGGTAATCGCACAGGATAATTCCACGGCATCCACGATCGGTACCGGGCTGAAAATTCGCGGAGAATTATCCGGCAATGCCGATTTATATATCGAAGGCGAGGCCCAGGGGAAAATCGTCCTCGCTGGGTCCCGGGTAACAGTGGGCCCCAATGGCCGCGTGCAGGCAGACATTGAGGCGCGCGAAATCATCATTCAAGGAGCCGTGGAGGGAAACCTAAAGGCTCGCGACAGCGTGCGACTCGGCTCATCCAGCCGGGTGCAGGGCAGCGTGCAGACGCCGCGCATCAGCATCGACGATGGCGCGAAACTTCGCGGCAAAGTGGAAATGACGCGCGCCAATGAATCTCAAACGCTTTCAACCGCTCCACAAAAGACCGATGCCGCGCCGTACGGAACAGTCTCCGTTCATTCGGAAAGCAAGTAGACCAAGGCATGAACTGGCTTGCTAAAGTGCGTCTGAACGGCATGGCAACCGCTGCCACGCCCGCTAGGCCCGGCCCGGTCTCAGCGCATCCCAACCTCAACGTCCGCACATCAAACGCACTCAAGGAATTTCTGTGGCTTATTGGGGATGTGCCGCATGCCCGCATTCTCGACCTGGGGCCGGTGTGGCAGTCGACCGTCAATTTTTTGGGCGAGAAGGGCTTCCGGATTTCGACGGAAGATTTGCTGGTGGGTTGGAAGCAATTCGTAACGGACGAAGAAGAGCGATTGCGCATCGCACCGGTCGCACCGGCAGGGGAGGAAGGTGAAATCGAACGGCTTTCCTCTTCGCTGCTTGCCGAGAAATTTCTGATGGGGGCACTGCAATATCCCGCGGAGAGCTTCCATGGCCTGCTCTTGTGGGATCTACTGGATTATTTTGATGCGCCTGCAGGGGCGCGCATTATGGAGGGGCTTTTTAGCATTCTTCATCCTGGAGGGGTTTTACTCGCGCTGTTTCACAGCCGGCCGGCCGAACGATTCAACCGATACCGGATTTTGGACGCCCAGAACGTCGAGATTGTCGCTGCACCCACCCTTGCTGTTCACACCCGGGTATTTCAAAACCGCGAGATACTGGAGTTGTTCGAGAAATTCCGCTCCTCGAAAACCTTTGTGGGACGCGATCAAGTCCGCGAAGCGCTCTTCCTCAAGTAAAAATTCACAGGGACTGCGAAGAGTATCGGGCGCACGATGCGCGATGCTGCGGCGTCTCGATAGGTTACCGGCCGAGTATCTGCATGGTCCCTTTGTAGATGGATATTCACGCAGAGCGTGACCGGATTTGAAAACTCCTGCCGTGGGATACGAAGAACTTACTCGGACTCCGCGCTTTTGAGAGGAACTGACTTGCTTCGCGCGCGCGACTTCCAGGCGTGGTAAGCGGCGGGTAGCAACGAAAGAACAATCACGGCGGCAATGATGTAATGGATTCTCTTGTCGATATTGGGCACGGTCCGCCCGAGCGTGTATCCGAGCAGGATCATGCCCCACACCCAGGATATTCCGCCCACCATGTCGTAAAGGAGATAACGGACATATCGCATTTTTGCCGCACCGGCGACCGGGGGACAAAACGTGCGGATGATAGGAACGAAGCGCGCCAGAATAATCGTCTTGCCTCCGTACTTCTCATAGAATGCGTGCGCCTCTTCCAGATGACGCTTCTTGAAGAATCCCGAGTCCTTGCGCTGGTACAGAGTTTTTCCCGCCCTCCAGCCAATCAGGTAACCAAGCTGATCGCCGGCAATCGCGCACAGCGTAACCAGGGGAAGTAAAAGGGCAAGTTTCAGTTGCCCCGCTCCGGCAAACACGCCTGCCGTCACCAGCAGCGAATCGCCCGGCAAGAAAAACCCCACGAACATGCCCGTCTCGACGAAGACGATAACGCACACGAGTACAGTTCCACCCCACTCAATCAGTCCGCGAACGTCATAGAGCCGCGCCAGGATGTGGCTAAGAACTTCCATCATTTCGTCAATTGCTCTCCGCGGGTCAAAAAACCGCCGTCAGGGCTGCACTTCACAATAGCAGAAAAGCGCGTGCCAGCCAGATCGATCCATGGCCCTATATTTCGCTAGTACTTTGCTCCTATACAGTTTAGCCGCCTGTACCATTGGCCGGTCTCTTCCCATACACGACAATCGAACCGTTCAAGAAAGCGGCTCCGTTGGGTGCAGGAAGGGGACATTCATGGAAGGCGGCTACGCAGTTTGGATGGGACAACCAGTGATTCTCAGGGTTGTAACAGGAGGCCTGAGGGTACCGTTGCGCGGGCGCATGATATCGGAATCGGACGATTCCGTACGGCTGCGCATATCGAACACCTGGGATGTCGATATCTTTAAGTCGATGGTGGTAGGAGTCGAGCACGACGCTCCAGTCTACGTCCTAAATTAGCGAGGCGGCATGAGCGCACTGGCAAACATCGACTGGAACTCGCGCGGCAACTCCCATGGCATTGCCGCCGATACGCCTGTTGCCGTGAACCGCGAGGACATCTCGACGCGGGAAAAACTGACCATGGTTCGCGAGGCGAGCATTGTGTTTGCGGTTCAAATGATTTTCCGGGCAATGATGGTGCTGCGGAACTGGAATTATTAGCCAGCAGCTCTGCGGAATGCGGCCCGTGATGAAACGGTTTTACGGCCCCTAGTCCCTCTCGACCCCAACCCGGGTCTGTGCCCCCACGGACCCGAGTTCCTCCCCCCAGGAATATTCCTCGCAACCGAATTGCCGAACATGCGAAGATTAGATGAATCTGGCGAATCCGGGTTCTGCTTCTCGCTTCCAGCACCGTGCCACATTTCACAGCACCCTGAAATATCTTGATTGAAGACTGGGCCAAGTCACGATACCTTGCTGCCTGTCATAGTCGCTCAAATTAAGGAGCCTTCATGAGAATCGCGAGCGTTGCCAGCGCTTTCCCGAAGTATTACTACAAGCAGGAGCTTCTCGTGGAGGCGCTCAAGAACGATTGGCGCAACCGGCTGCCCAACCCGGATATTCTCGGGCGGTTGGAAGAGAGCATGAAGGTGGATGGTCGCTTCCTGGTTCGTCCGATCGAGTTTTACGAGACCATGACGAAATGGGGGCAGGCGAACGACGTGTGGATCGAGGCTGGCATGGAACTGGGGGAGAAAGCATTGTGCCACGCGCTGGTGGGCGCGGGCCTTCAACCGAGGGAACTCAGCGCGATCTTTGTCACGTCGGTAACCGGCATCGCCGCGCCCTCGCTGGATGCGCGCCTCGCCAATCGCATGGGCCTTTCGCCGAACATCAAGCGGATTCCTATCTTTGGCCTGGGCTGCGTGGCAGGCGCCGCAGGCATCGCTCGCGCGGCGGATTATGTGCGCGGTTATCCCGATCAAGCGGCGGCGCTCCTGTCGGTCGAGCTGTGTTCCTTGACACTGCAGCGCGACGACTTGTCGATGGCGCACCTCATTTCCGCGCTTCTGTTCGGTGACGGTGCCGCTGCCACCATCGTCGTAGGCTCGGAAGTCGAGTCCGACGGCCCAGAGATACTTGCCACCAAATCCATTTTGTACCCCAATTCCGAGCGGGTAATGGGTTGGGACATCTCGGAAAAGGGCTTCCGCATCGTACTGTCAGCCGAGGTTCCGGAAACGGTTCTGTGCCACCTGGGCCAGGACGTAGATACGTTCCTCGCGGAGCAAGGATTCAGCAGAAGCGACGTGAAAAGCTGGGTCATGCATACAGGCGGCCCAAAGGTGCTGGAGGCGACAGCCACCGCTCTCGGCATCACCGCGAAGGAACTTGAGGCATCGTGGGAATGCTTGCGCAAGGTCGGCAATTTATCTTCCACCTCCGTTCTGCTTGTTTTGGAAGATGTCTATTCGCATCGCCGGCCGGAACCGGGGACATTGAGTATACTTGCTGCGATGGGCCCGGGGTTTTGTTCCGAGCTGGTTCTGTTGCGGTGGTGAGCGTGAGGACTCGAATCGATGCCAGCGGACGTGGTGATCGTCGGCGCTGGACCAGCTGGTATCGCTACGGCAATTGCCGCTTCGCAGAAGGGCCTTCGCGTTACGCTCGTCGATCCTCAGAAACCTCCAATTGACAAGGCATGCGGTGAGGGGCTGCTACCAGAAGCCGTTTCGGCTCTTCGCAGTATTGGAGTCCCGCTCAATTCCAGTTCCGGATTTCCATTCACCGGCATTCGTTTTTCGGATGAAGTTTCCTCCGCCAGCGCAAGGATTAACCGCGGGCAGGCGCTCGGTATGCGCCGAACAACGCTGCATCGGCTTCTTGCGGATCGCGCGGCGGAAACTGGTGTTAGATGTCTGTGGGGTGCGCGGGTTTCCAGTTTGGATTTTGGAGGCATTCGAGTCGAAGGAGAACTCATCCGCTACAAATGGCTGGTTGGGGCCGACGGCCAAAATTCGATCATTCGCCAATGGGCACGGTTAGGACCGCGTCGCCATAAGCGTTCCCGATTTGGGTTCTGCCGCCATTATCGGATTGCACCCTGGAGCGGCATGGTGGAGGTTTACTGGGGCAAGCAGTGCCAGCTCTTTGTCACGCCGACTGGTCCCAAGGAAGTTTGCCTCGCGTTGCTTTCCAGTGATCCGCACTTGCGAATGGATGGCGCCCTCCCTCAGTTTCCGGACGTAGCCAGCCGTCTTCAGGATGTTCCAAAATCGGCGGAGTTCGGGGCCATTACGGCCCTTGGCAAGTCGAGATCCGTTGTACGCGGAAACGTGGCGTTGGTGGGAGATGCTTCCCTGACGATCGACGGTATCGCCGGACAAGGGTTGAGCCTTGCGTTCCAGGAAGCTGTTCATTTGGGCGGAGCCCTCGCTCGTGGTGACCTTGCATCCTACGAATCCGCTCATCGGCGAATCACCCGAATGGCTACGCGCATGACGCGGTTTCTGCTCTTAATGGATCAAAGTACATGGATCCGCCGGAAGGCATTGCGTCTGTTCGCCAGCCAGCCCATGCTATTTTCGAGGATGATCTCGATCCACACGGGCGAACGATCGCCGGAATCGCTTGGAGCTTGGGAAATATTCGATCTTGGACGTCGTGTTTTGTGGGCGTGATGTGACTGACCGTGCGAACTTCAATCGCGCCGAATCGATGGATAACCGGAACCACCTGGCAGGTTTTTCGATGAACGGTTTCGCGAAGGTGCCCTCGGTGCCATCCAATCTGTTCGCAAACCGTCGTAGCAGACGAACTGGCATTTGTGGCTTGACGGTATTTTTAGCGGCGCTTTGTGTGTTGGCGGCTCCACGTGTGGCGTGCGCGCAGGAGACGGTGGTGACGCTGGATCCACAGCAAACGAAGATCGAATTCACGCTCGGCGCCACCCTTCACACGGTGCATGGAACCTTCCGCCTCAAGAGCGGAACGATTCGCTTTGACCCTGCGACGGGCGCGGCCAGCGGCGCCCTGATTGTGGATGCCACAAGCGGCGCGAGCGGAAACGATTCCCGCGACACGAAAATGCACAAGGAGATTATCGAAAGCCAGAAGTTCCCGGAGATCGTTTTTACTCCTAATCATGTGTCAGGCCAGCTAAAGGAGGTTTCCGACGGGCAGGATGAGCCGGAGGTTCAAATCTCGGGATTATTTCGGCTGCTTGGGCAGGATCACGATTTGACGATGACTGTTTCCGTTCAGCCAGCGGGAAGCCAATTTCAGGCTTCCTCCCACTTCACCATTCCTTACATCAAATGGGGCCTCAAGAACCCGAATACGTTTGTCCTTCGAGTCAGCCCCGCCGTCGACATCGATATTCACGCAGTCGGCCACTTGTCTCCCGTGTCACAGATCCTAGTAACTCATTAGCCCCCGGAATCCGTCAGAAGCAGCTCCTTGGCTCTCTGCGCGGCTTTGACGACCGCCTTGATGAGCGTCACGCGCAGGCCGCCTTCCTCCAATTCGAGAATGCCGTCGATGGTGCATCCTGCTGGCGTCGTAACCGTATCCTTGAGCAGAGCCGGATGATGGCCCGTTTCAATTACCATTTTTGCGGCGCCCAGCGTCATTTGTGCGGCGAGCAGCGTTGCCAGATCTCTTGGCAGTCCCACTTTGACTCCGCCTTCGGCCAGCGATTCCAGAATAATGTAAATGAAGGCCGGCCCGCTCGCGGATAGGCCCGTCACCGCATCCATGTATTTTTCGTCCACCACAATTGTCTTTCCGACGGCGTCGAACAGTTTCCGCACCGTATCAATATCCTCCTGCTTCGCAAATTTTCCCTTCGAGACCGCCGTGATTCCCGCGCCGACCATCGAGGGCGTGTTGGGCATGGCCCGGATCACCGGAACGCTCGATTCGAGACGTCGCTCGAT
>Ga0307372_10006931_pt1 | contig 16405 bp, 19 predicted proteins | sample OX1MG_FD_202533 | JGI IMG/M metagenome (GOLD analysis project Ga0307372, IMG submission 202533) | Soil microbial communities from Risofladan, Vaasa, Finland - OX-1 | ecosystem: Environmental > Terrestrial > Soil > Coastal area > Acid sulfate soil | place: Finland: Risofladan, Vaasa | collected... | reverse complement strand
GGTCACCCATTGCGAAAGCTGCTCCCGCTCAACCGAAGACAAGTTCAAGGCAGGGCGTGTACGAGACATGCGCCAGCATAACGGGTTACGTATTATATGAAAATCTATTTGATGGACACTACACTAGGTGGATAGATCAGTCGGCGTTCGTTCCTTCAACCGAGTTTTCCAACACGGCGCCCGATTTTGCATCGATGCCCACTTCGTGGGTCACATTCGCTTTGCGAATGTCGAAGGAATAACGCAGCCCACTACCGCCGTTCTCGCGCTCGAGTTCCTCGGCCACGATGGTGCCCGGATAGGTCTTGAGGGCCGTTTCGCGTGCGGTGCTCAGGCTGACTTTGGCATCCTTAAGATATTGATGCCCGTCGAGCGGCTTTGAATAGGCCGGTGCGGCTATCATCAGCGCGGCCGCGGCTATCAGGATGATATGCGAATGGGTAGTGATTTTTGTCATGAGAGTATCCAAAATGTGGGATGTCGAAGCTGATCGACTTACTCACATCTTGAAGACACGCGATTAAATTCGCGTTAAGAGATTACAACTGTTCAGGGACGATCTGGACTCATCGACTCCAGTATCGGACAATCTTCCTTGGCATCCGCACAGAGATTGAGCAGCAGCGCCAGTTCATCGCGCAAGTGCGTCAACGTCCCCAGCCGCTGTCCGATAGCGGCCAACTTGCCTGCCGTCAGTCGCCGTGTTTCGGCGCGTGCCTGACCCGGGTTCTCCCTTAACATCAGCAGGCCGCGTATTTCTTCCAACGAGAAGTTCATCGCTTGTGCCCGACGAACGAAGCGTAGCCGTTCCATATCGACACGTCGCAGACGGCGACGGCCACCAGCTTCGCGCTCAACCGGCGGCACCATATGAATGCGTTCATAACTCCGCAAGGCATTGGTCAGTATCTTCCCGACATTCAGCTTCAGTTAATACGGAGCGCTCATGCTGAGGCCATAGAGTCTGATACTCGACTTCGGAGAACCCAATGAAACGCATATTGCTGGGAACTGCACTGGGGGTCGCCCTGCTTGCACCCATCCCGTCCTTCGCGCACGTAGACGTGTCTGTGGGCTTGGGATTTGGATATCCGCCGCCGGTTTACTACGCGCCGCCACCCCCTGTGGTTTACACGCCAGCGCCAACTTACTACGGTCCGCCGCCCCCGGTTTATTACAACCCGCCGACCGTGATCTATCAGTCACGTCCGTATTGGCGCAGCTACGATGAACATCGTGGATGGCGGCACGAACGCCACGATTGGCGAGGAGAGGATCATCACTGGCGTGAACACGACGATGATGATTAATCAACGGCTACAAACTGGATGACCCACCTACGCGGAGGCTGTTGACCCGTTACAGGCGGTGGCCAGCACGGCAGTAGATGGCGGGGTATCGTCGACACGATTCCCTTCTGGATTCGTTACACCTCTGACGTGCATTCCCTGATGCGTGCACTGCCTCAACTGCAGCGGGGATCAGTCGTCATGATGGCCATGATCCTGATGCCCGTGGTCATCATGCCCATGTCCATGACCGCGCCCATGATCGTGGTATTCGCCCTGATCATGGCCCCTACCCTCGTGCTCACGCCGGTATCGAGGCGCGTAATCGTGGTTATACCAGTCATTTCTCACGAAATAGACGCGCCGACCGCAGGCCCTGTATTCGGCACAATACCGGCCCCAATGACGCTCATAACCCGGAGGAACACGCAGATAGATCGGTGCCGCTCCGTATCCCGGTCCCTGTTCGACAATGACCGGTTGCTGATAGATCACCCGTGGTTGTGGATAACCGCCGATGTTGAGCTGTCCATAGAAACCAGGCTGGCCCACGCTGATGGATACACCCACTTGAGCGAATGCGGGAGCGACGATGGCTGCGAGCATTACTGCGAATAGCACTTTCTTCATGTTTTGAACTCCACACCCATCGGGCTTTGGGCACAAGCGCTGGCGTCGCCCAATCAGAGCTGACGCTGTCGTGCGACAGTGTGTCAGTCTGCGCCCTGTTCCAATAGGCGGCAAGATTAACGTCCGGTCGTCCGTCACTGCGTCTGTCTCTAATTCAGGGCGCGATAAGCTCACATGGGAATACAACGGTACGGTTGATGTCGGCACAACACTCAGGACCCGATTGAACAATGCACAAGCTCCGGGCTCTATTCGAAGAGCAAAACATTCATCTTATTTTCGAGATCAGCCTGTTGTTCAAGGCTTTGTTCGCGCTGATAGAGATGTTCGGCGGCGTGGCTGCGTATTTCGTCACTCCACAATGGTCGCTGCGGATCGTCGCTGCGATCACCCAAGGTGAACTCGTTGAAGATCCCCACGACTTCGTCGCCAATCATCTGTTGCATTGGGCCCAGCACCTCTCACTCAGCACTCAGCATTTCACGGCGATCTACTTGTTGAGTCATGGCGCTATCAAGTTTGCGTTGATCATCGGCTTGCTCAGGATCAAGCTCTGGGTCTATCCCACTGCCATCGTGGCCTTCGGCCTCTTCATCGGCTATCAGCTGTACCGATATACGCTGACCCATTCGGCATGGCTGCTGCTGCTTACGGTTGTCGATATTGCGGTCATCGCGTTAACGTGGCATGAGTATAGATATTTGAAGCGGCACCGGCACACCCCCATATCTTTCTAGAAGTCACGAGTCGTACTCATGGAGCAGCCATGCCGCTAGTCCGCTCGATCCTGCCGTTCCAGCCGCATCGAATGCTCGAAATCATCGGCCGATGAGACTGCTGATTGCAGAGGACGAAGCCAAGACCCGACGTTATCTAGCGCAGGGGTTACGCGAGAATGGCTGTAGCGTCGAGCTGGCTGAGGACGGGTTGTCGGCGCTGGCGATGGCCAGCGATCATGAGTTTGACGTCATCGTGCTCGATGTCATGCTGCCCAAGCTCGACGGCTGGGCCGTCATTCGCGCCTTGCGGGCACGCGGTTCGCAAACGCCAGTTCTATTTCTGACGGCGCGGGACCACGTCGATGATCGGGTACGTGGATTCGATCTGGGTGCCAATGATTATCTGGTCAAGCCCTTCGCCTTTGCCGAGTTGCTGGCCCGCCTGCGCAATCTGGCCCGGCTACATCCTCCGCCAATCAAAGAGGGTCTGATCTCAATCGGCGATCTGATACTGGACCCCATGCGTCATCACGTTGAGCGCGGTGGCCGGACGCTCAATCTGACGCCCAAGGAATACGCGCTGCTGATATTGCTGGTTCGTCACCGCGGACGGGCGTTGTCACGCACGTTGATCGCAGAGAATGTCTGGGGCATCTGCTTCGACGCGCAGACTAACGTCGTTGACGTCGTGGTACGTCGCCTGCGTGCCAAACTTGACACCCCGTTTGGCAAGCCGTTCCTCCACACTGTGCGCGGCGTCGGCTATCGACTGGATGCTGATGCGGATGTCGACCGGACTTATGATCACGATTCGGCCTAGATCTATCCTGTCGATCAATGCACGGCTGACGCTCCTCTACACACTGGGCGCGATGGCGGCGGTGGCACTATTCGCGGTGCTGGTGAACTGGAAGCTGGCCGCCAACTTCTCAACCGAGCATCTGCGCTTTGTGCAGGCCAAGACTGCCGAACTGCAAACCGATCTGAACGATGCCGATGGCCGCGCAGGCGCCCTACTGTCGGAAATTTCCAAGGAGACCGCGGAAACACGGTTACGCCAATATCAGGCACGAGTCTTGAGTGGCGACACGATACTGGGTCAAACGCCTGGCATGGCCACGACACTGCCGGTGTCGCTGTTCGCTCCACTGGTTGTGGGCGCGTTACGTGCTACTGATCTGCATCAGCACCGGACCGGCGGTCGCACTTGGCTGCTGGTCAGCCTGCCTCTGCGTCCTGTGCATAGGACCAGCGCACTTCGACTGCAGCTGGCATACGACATCACCCGTGATCAGAAATTGCTGGTCGACTTCCATCGAGCATTAGCTGTTTTCTTCCTGCTGCTGGTGCCGGTGCTCATCGTCACTGGTCGCTGGATCTCCACCCGAGCACTGGCCCCGGTGTCTCGCATGGTGCGTGCTGCCAGTAATATCACCCCGACACAGCTGTCGACGCGGATTCCGGAAACGCCGCCGTGGCCGCGGGAGTTGTCCGGACTGGTGGCGGCGTTCAACGACATGCTGTCACGACTGGAGGATGGCTTCACGCGCCTGTCGCGATTTTCAGCCGATCTGGCTCACGAGTTGCGGACACCACTATCCAACCTAAGCGGGGAGCTGGAAGTCTGCCTCACCCGGCCACGCACGGTTGAAGCGTATCGCGCGGCACTGACATCCGGCCTGGAAGAGTGCGGCCGTCTGCATGCCTTGATCGAAAACCTGTTGTTCCTGGCGCGTGCCGAGCATGCGGGCGTAGCGCTACACCGCGAGCATTTCGTGGTCGCCGAAGCTGCCGATTGGGTGATCGCGCAGCATAGGCCCGGCGCAGCCACTCGAGATGTCCACATTAATCTCAAAGCCTCGGCCAGCCGTCTATATGCCGACCCTCTGCTGTTTCGTCAGGCCTTGGGCAACGTACTGGCCAACGCCGTGCGCCACGCGCCCGCGGACTCGACGGTGAGTGTCGAGATCAAGCACGTCGCCGACAACGGCGTCGAAGTGTGCGTGAGCGATCATGGCGACGGCATTGCTGCGCAGCACCTGCCGCATCTGTTCGAGCGCTTCTATCGCGCCGACCCGGCGCGCGACCGCAGCCAGGGACACGTCGAGGGACAGGGCACCGGCCTGGGCCTGTCGATCATCCACTCCATTCTCGAATTACACGGTGGCAATGCAACGGTCGACAGCACAGTCGGCGTCGGCACCCGGGTCACGTTACGCTTTCCTCAGGAGCACATGCCTTCAAAATGACAGAATTGTCATCTGTCTGATCGGATTTTGCCATCGGCCGTGCACTACGCTGGCCGGATGAAAAAATGCTGTACTGCTCTGCTCGCCGTGCTGCTTCCTGTACTGTTCGGGGGCTGCGTCAGCTATCAATCGCGGTCGATCGATCTGTCGACCCAGGCACAGGCGTTGCAGGCGCGGCGTCTAGACGACGCGGGTCTGGCGCGGTATGCGGCGCGTTTGGGTCACAGTCATTGGCCGCCGTCGCACTGGACCCGCGCCGATCTGCTGATCGCAGCGCTCTATTACAACCCGGCTATCGTGGAAGCGCGGGATGGCTTGCTGGCGACAAGGGCCGGTGAAATCACGGCTCGCGAGTATCCCAACCCGCAACTGACCCTGAGCGCTGAGTACGCCGTCGATGGCGGCATTCCCCCCTGGCTTTACGGATTCTTGCTGAAGGCTCTGTTACCACAGACCGATTTACGGCACTCACAGCAGCTGCAGGCTCACTTCTATACCCAGGCGGCGGGTTGGAAACTGGCGCAAACCCTGTGGTCGGTCCGCAGCCGCGTGCGCAGCGCCCTGCTGTTGGCGGTCTATGCTGATGCCGCCGAACGCGGACTCACTCGACAGGCACGCGATGCGAGTCAACTGGTGGCTTTGCTGTCGGTGCAGGTGCAGGCGGGAGAAGCGTCAGCACCACAGCTGCAAGCGGCGCAGGCGCAAGCTCTGCAGATACGGCAAAGCCGCGATGACACGCGCGCGCAGCTCAGTACGGCGCGCCACGCACTGGCTGCGGCAATCGGCATTCCAGCCACGGCGCTTCCCGATCTGCGAACACTTTGGCCGGATTGGCAAACCCCCGCCGCAATCCCGCCGAACCGAATCAAGCGGCTGGCCCGTCGCGCGCTGTTGACCCGCGCCGATCTGGCGCGCGCGGTCGCCGACTACGACGCCGCCCAGCAGGCCCTGCGCATCGAAGTCGACCGGCAGTATCCCGGCGTCAGCATCGAACCCGGCTACACCTGGGATCACGGCGTACGCAAGCTGCCATTGTCGGTGAGCTTTTCGCTGCCGATCTTCAACCGGAATCAGGGACCGATCGCACAGGCGATGGCGCGTCGCGCGCAGGCCGGCGCACATCTGCAGGCGCTGCAGGCACAGATTCTTGCCGAAATCGACGGCGCACAGACGGCGCTGAAAGAACGCACGTTAATCGCTCGGACCGTACAACGACGCCTGTTACCGCTGGCCGATCAGCAACTGCACGCCGCGCAGCAGCGTTTCGCGATCGGCGACGTGGATCACTCGGCGCTGCTGACGGCACGCATCAATGCCGAAGACACGCATCTGGCGGCACTGCGCGCGGCGTTCCAGTTGCAGACCGCGCGCGGTGCGCTGGAAGACGCCCTGCACCACCCGTTCAACCGGAACGAAATCAACTTGGGGCTGGTGCGTCTGCGCCCGCCCACCTCGGACGCTCCATCATGAAACGATCAGGAATCGCTGGACTGCTATTGCTGCTGAATGCAGCTTTGGTGTGGCCGGCAGCTGCGCAAACGCAACAAACCGCGACGGAATTGTCGCCGCCGCAGATCACGCTGACCCAAGCGGTACAGCACAGCCTGCAACTGCGCACGCAGCCGGTCGTCGCGGCCACCGCGGCTGCGCAACTTCAGGCTATCGGCTACGTGCTCGATCCAGCGCCGTGGCTGTTGATCAACGCCAAACTTGCTACCGCCGAGGCCATCGCAGCGGCATCCGGCGCAGAAGCCCAGCGCCTGCATCGGCTTTATTCAGAAGGTCGTAACAGCTCGCTGAAAGCGCTGCAAGCGGCCGAAGCGCAAGCACGTGCCGATCGACTGCGGCGCCACCAAATGTTCCAGACCTTGCGCCTCGACTGGGGTGCGACGCTGGCGGGACTCAGTCCCGACCAGCGCGCTCAACTGAGCCAGCATCTGGTCGCCGGCGACAGCGTGCTGGTGCGCGCCGACGCCGCGGGCGCCACCACCGATGCTGCGCCAGCGTCCGCCACGCTGCAGCCCCTGGACGGCGGCGAGGCGATTCCCGCCACGGTCGTGGGGCCGGCACCCGGCATCACTCCTGAGCTGCAGGCCCCGGCCTGGCTGCTGCGGATCGACGGCAGCGCCGCACAGAAACTGCGGCGCGGTCAGGCCTTGCGGGTGTGGCTGCAGCTGCGCGGGTCGCAACGTTCAGCCGTGCAGATTCCCGAAAGCGCCATCGTGCGCATCAGAGGCAAACCCTACGCCTACGTGCAGCTGGCGCCTGTGCGATTCCAGCGGCGACCGCTGACGCTGATGTCGCCCAGCGGTTCAGGCTGGATCGCGGAGACTCCAATCAAACCTGGCGACGCACTGGTGGTCGAGGGCGCCGGCGCCCTGTGGTGGGCCGAGCAGGCACCACCTGCAACCGCCGGTGGTAAAGCGGGCGCGATGCAGGGCGACGGGGACGACGACTGATGCGGCCATCAGAGCGTTGGATAACTCGTGGTGATTCGAATGCTTGCACTATCTGCAACGCTACTGTCGGCCGCATCAATCGAACAGGGCATTGTTGGGTTATTGATCCGGCCCGTCGGGGCTATCGGTCAGGGCACGACATCGGTCTAATCTCCCGCCGTTTTCACGGCAACTACGGGCCGGATCAATAATGCTGGCCGCCATCGTCCGGCGCAGCCTCGCGCACGCCGGGGTCGTCGTTGCTCTGGCGGCGCTGCTGCTGGCTTTTGGCACACTGGCGCTGCGCGATGCGCGCTATGGCGTATTCCCCGAATTCACGCCGCCCCAGGTCACGGTGCAAACCGAAGCGCCCGGCCTGTCGCCGCGTCAGGTCGAGGCGCTGGTGACACGGCCGCTGGAGGTCGCGCTGTCGGGCGTGCTCGACACCACCGCCATGCGCTCATCCTCGGTGCAGGGCCTGTCGAAAATCCAGCTGGTGTTCGCCGGCGGCGTGAATCCCTACCGGCAGCGCCAACTGGTCGCCGAGAAGCTGTCGGTGGCCGCGGCGCGACTGCCCGCAGGCGTCGGTGTTCCGACCCTGTCGCCGCTGGCCTCCTCGACCTTGATTATCGAGAGCATCGGTTTTACCAGTCGGAAGCTGTCGCCTACCGCGCTGCAGGACTTCGTGCGCTGGACGGTGGTGCCGCGGCTACTGGCGGTGCCGGGCGTGGCCGACTTCAATCTGTGGGGCAGTCACGAGCGCCAGCTGCAAGTGCGGATCCGCCCGCAGCGACTGGCGGCATTCAATCTCGACCTGCAGGACATCCTCAGCGCCACACAGCTGGGCACCGGCGTGGCGGGCGCCGGCTTTATCGCCACCCCGACGCAGCAGATCACTCTGCACAGTCAGGGCCAGGCCCTGACGCCGGCTGAACTCGGTGATACGGTGGTACGCGATCAGGCGGGTACGCCGCCGCTGTTGCTGCACGATGTCGCACACGTCGCCTACGGCGACGCGCCACCGGTGGGCGCAGCGCTGATCATGGGCAACCCCGGCGTCTATCTGACCCTGGTCGGACAGTACGGCGCCAATACGCTGACCACCACGCGCGAGGTCAATGCGGCGCTGGCCGAACTGCGGCCGCTGGCGCAGCGCAACGGCGTCACCGTCTACAGCGACTTGCAACAGCCGGCGGATTTCATCACCACCGCCCTGCATGCGCTGGGCACCTCGGTGCTGATCGGCATCCTGCTGGTCGCGGTGCTGTTAATGCTGTTCCTGCGCGAATGGCGTGCCGCGTTTATTTCCTTCGTGTCCATCCCGCTGTCCCTGCTGGCCGCGGTGATGGTACTGGGCTACCTCGGTCAGAGCCTCAACACGATGACGCTGGGCGGGCTGGCGGTGGCCGTCGGCGTGGTCGTCGACGATGCCGTGATCGATGTCGAGAACATTCTGCGGCGTCTGCGCGAGGGCACTCCGTCGGGGGGCGAACGCCTGGCCACGGTACTGCGCGCCAGCCTCGAAGTGCGCGCGCCGGTGTTGTTTGCGACGCTGGTGGTGCTGGTGGTGTTTGTGCCGATCCTCAGCCTGCACGGCGTGCAAGGCAGTTTCTTCGCCCCGCTGGCGCTGGCTTTCATCCTCGCGGTGCTGGCATCTCTGGGCGTGGCCCTGACGGTGACGCCGGCGCTGTGCCTGTTGCTGCTCAGCCGCGGCACGCATCGCCCGGAAGCCGGTTTTCTGCTGCGGTTGAAAGACCTGCACGCACGCTGGCTGATGCGTCTGTCGCGTTACCCGAGGGGGCTGCTGACCGTGGCGCTGATCGCCGGTGTCGTTGCTGTGGCGGTACTGCCGCTGCTCGGCGGCGAGCTGCTGCCGGCGTTTCGCGAAAGCGATTTCATCGTCCACCTCAACGCACCACCGGGCGCTTCGCTGGCGTCGATGCAGCGTGTGGGCGAGCGGGTGTCGGCCGAGATTCTTGAAGTGCCAGGAGTGGCAGCGGTCGCGCAGAATATCGGCCGCGCGGCGCGAGCCAACGACACCCATCAACCCAACCAGAGCGAAATCGACGTGCGGCTGACCGCCAGTGGGGCGCGTCACGCCCGGCGGATCGAGACCCGTTTGCAGGCGATCGCGGCGGCGGTGCCGGGCGCGCGGTACGAGGTCAATACCTTCCTGAAGGAACGGGTTGGCGAATCCCTCACCGGCGAAACCGCACCGGTGGTGATCAGCGTGTTCGGTCGGGACCTGCACGCCATCGACCGCGCTGCGGCCGCCGTCGAATCCGTCCTGCGTCAGGTGCCGGGGGCGGCGCAGGTTCAGCTCCAGGCCCCGCCGTCAGCTCCCCAGCTCAGCGTGCAACTGCGACGCGCAAGGCTGGCGGATTACGGTCTGAAGCCGTTGCAAGTGTTGCGAGCCATCGAGGTCGCCTTTCAGGGGTTGCCGGTGACCAGCATCTACACTAGCGATCGCAGTATTCCGGTGGCTGTGGTGATGGCCCCGGAGCTACGGCGCGACCCACAGACGGTGGGCGATCTTCTGCTGCGCAGCGATTCGGGTGCGCTGGTGCCGTTGTCCGAGGTGGCGGATATCTCCAGCGGCGACAGCCGCACCACCATCCTGCATGACGGTGGCATCCGGCGACAGGTCATCACCTGCAATCCGACCACTTCTAATCTGACCGGCTTTGTCGCCCAGGCGCAGCGTGCAATCGAAAAACAGGTGCGGCTGCCTGCTGGTGTGTATCTGAATTTCGGCGGCGCCACAGAAGCGCAGACCGCCGCCAGCCATGAACTGTTCATCAGCGCCGGTGCAGCCCTGGCGGGCATCGTCATCCTACTGTTTCTGGCGTTTAGCGATGCACGGCGGGTGCTGCTGGTAGCGTTGTGCATTCCGTTTGCGCTGGTGGGCGGTGTGGCGGCGCTGCTGATCGGCGGCGAGGTGGTTTCCCTGGGCGCACTGGTCGGGTTGGTGGCGCTGTTTGGCATCGCTGTGCGCAACGCCATCCTGCTGCTGGCCCACTATGAGCAGTTGGTGGTCGACGAGAGCCAGCCGTGGAATCTCGACACCGCTCTGCAGGGCGCACGCGAACGCCTGACACCGGTGCTGATGACCGCGCTGCTGACGGCACTCGGCCTGCTTCCGATCGCCTGGCAAAGCGGTCAGGCCGGCCACGAGGTCGAAGGCCCGATGGCAATCGTGCTGCTCGGCGGGCTGATCTCTTCGACCGCTCTGAGTCTATTGCTGCTGCCCGGCATGGCGCTGCGCTGGTGGCGACCAGGGTCCAAAATGAATCCATGAAGCTTTACCCGCTTTCGGTGTTGTGCTGTGTGTCGACAGTTGTGGTCGCCGGCATTTGCTTCGCGGCGCAGGCTGCGGGCAATACCGCGACGTTCCACCAAGTGGCCGATGTCGTGCTGCCCGGCCCCAGCGGGCGCTTCGACTACGCCGCCCGCGATCCGCGCAGCGGCTTGCTGTGGCTCAATCAGATGGGCGCCGATCGGCTGCTGGTGTTCGACCCGCAGACCCGGCGGGTGGTCGGCATCGTTCACGATCTGTCGACTCCGACCGGCATCACCCTGGCACCGCAACGGCGGCTGGCGTTCGTCAGTAATGCCGGCGGCCTGTTCGCGCGCGTGGCCGGTCACGGCAGCGTGGCGGTGGTCGATCTCGATACGCGCAAAATCCTGGCGCGCCTGCCGGCCGGGCATTTCCCCGACGGCAGCGCCTGGGTGCCCGGCAGCGGACGCCTGTTCGTCTCCGATGAACTCGGCGGCAGCGAAACCGTCATCGGCGGCATGCCGCTGCGCGCGGAGAAAACCATTGCACTCGGCGGCGAGGCCGGGATGAGCGCTTACGACCCGATCGACGACCAAGTGCTGGTCAACGTGCAGACGCGCGATCAGATTGTCGCCATCGATCCAAAGACGCTGCGTATCGTCGGTCGCACCACGCTGCCCGCCGCCTGCCGGCACAACCACGGTCTGCTGGTAGACGCCGCCGATCGCCTGGCGTTCGTTGCCTGCGATGGCAATGCGCGGCTGCTGGTATTGTCGCTGCCGCAGTTGCGTCCGGTGCAAGCACCGCTGGCGCTGGGCAAAGACCCCGACGTGCTGACGCTGGACAGCGCACACCGGCGTCTGATCGTCGCCGGGGAGGGCGGCGTGGCGGCCGTGTTCAACATCGTCGACCGGCATCTTCAGCCGCTATGGCGCGGCTTCGTCGGTCGCGACGCCCATGTTGTGGTGGCCGATCCAACCGGTCGGCTGTACTTTCCGCTTGCGAACCTGCACGCCCGGCCCGCGCTGCGAATCGTCGAGTTTCAGCCATAGATATTTTGCGACCCGTAAGGTCTTGATTCTTTATCGACTTTAACTTCGTCCATACCGGCCTTGCAGTTGTTCTGCCGCGCAAGCAACATGCGAGTAGGTAAATGCTGAAAATAAGCCCGGCGTAGCCTGCTTTAACTACGCGCCGGATCACCCGGCGATCTCTTCAATGTCTGGCCGCCTAGGGCTTTGCACTGCGCCACCGAGACGTTGAGGTCACCCTGACCCTTGCAGGCATTCTGGCCGGTGCAGGCGTTGTGCGCCGTGGCACAGGCAGACCTAACCTTTACAGGAATTGATGCCCCAGCAAGCGATGTCGCCGATTTCCGCCTTCGGCGTCATGACTTCGACGGACTTGTAGAGCCCGTAGAAAGCGGCAGCCGCAGCCACGCTGATCGCCGCACCCGACATCGCCCGGCGGCCGGCGTCGGGCGCTTTGGGCGGATCTGGAGCGCAGGCGGTTTCGCAGGACGGTCTGCGGCAGCCATTGATCAAGTCCCACACGCTGCCGTAAATCAACAGCGCGAGACCGGCATAGACCGGCCAGCTGTGCGGGTAAGTGCCGGTGACCAGCAGCCACATACCGGCACTGCCGGCCAGACCGCCCAACAACGCCAGCCCAAAAGGTGCCATGCGCGCGTGCTTGCGCGCGGAGCGATACAAGGTCCATAGGCTCAAAGCCACGAAGCCGACAAATAGCGGCAGCAGATAGGCGTCGTGGACGATGAAACCCAGACCAACGGCCCCCAGCGTGGACAGCACCACGGGCAGGCCAAGACAGCAGGCTGCAGCGACACCGGTGCCCAGAAGGGATCCGAATTGTCTGAAAAAGTCTTTCATATTGAACCTCAGGCCGCACAACAGGACAGTTGCTTGACGTCCTTGGTGAACGTCTGCGCGCACAGCTTCAGCCCTTCCACCATCGTCAGATAAGGGAAAAGCTGGCCCGCCAGGTCGGCGACGGTTATGCGATGGTGGATGGCCAGCGCCGCGGTCTGGATCAACTCACCGGCTTCCGCCGCCACCGCCTGAACGCCCAGCAGCCTGCCGTTGCCCTTCTCTGCGACAACCTTGATGAAACCCCGCGTGTCAAAATTCACCAGCGCACGCGGCACGTTGTCGAGGGTGAGCACGCGGCTGTCGATCTCGATCCCCTTCAAGTGCGCCTCGGCCTCCGACGGGCCCACCGTCGCCACCTGCGGGTCGGTGAAGATCACCGTCGGCATGCTGCGTAGGTCCAGCGTTGCCTCGGTGCCGGTCATGTTCTTGGCCGCACACGAGCCGCCGGCGGCGGCGACATAGACGAACTGTGGCTGATCCGTGCAGTCGCCTGCGGCATAGATGCGTGGAACGCTGGTTTGCAGATATTCATTGACCATGATCGTGCCGCCCTTGCCGGTACTCACGCCGATGCCATCCAGGTTCAAGGCCTCGACATTCGGCGCGCGGCCGGTGGCGATGAGCAGAGCGTCGCCTTTGAGCGTGCCGCCGGAGGTTTTCAGCACGAACTCGTCGTCGACGTGCGACGCCGCGAGCGTCTGCGCCGCATCAGCGCGCGCTGGCCGAACAGCTGCGTGCCTGCGCGAAGCCAGCGGCGGCCTCCAGCGCTGCCCGCTGATCGACACGCTTACCCGCGCCAGCGTGAACCCAGCTTAGCCGTGCGCCCATACCGAGCGCTCGCTTTCCGGGGTGCTTCCGCCTGTCAAACACCCTGCTCCAGAGCGGTAAACCCGCGGCAGACGGCCGTCCGCCGCGTCCCAAGCCGATACCAGCGGTCGACATGCGGGAACTTCGTCAGTGGGATGTCCCATTATTTGCAGTGCGCGTAGCCACGGCAGCAGGGCGATATCGGCATATCGAGTAAGCGCCGGCGAGGTACTCGCGGCTGCGCAAGGTCTCGGCCAACACACCGAGCAGGCGCAGTACTTCGTCGCGGTAACGGCCTAAGGCGTAGTCATCGCGTGGCTGGTGCCGACGGAAGTGGCTGTACTGCCCGGCCATCGGGCCAAGATTCCCGACCTGGAAGAACAGCCACTGCAGCGCTTCGACGCGCCCGGCCGGATCGGTCGGTAGCAGCGTTCCCGACTTTTCCGCCAGGTAAATCAGCACGGCGCCGAACTCGGCGATCATCAGCATCGTATCCGTGTCGACAATCACCGGAATCTTGCCGTTGGGGTTGAGCTTGCGGAACCAGGGCTGATGCTGGTCGCCGGCGCTGAGTTCCAAGCGGTGCAGGCAGTAGGGCAGGCCGCATTCCTCCAGCATCACCGTGGCTTTGCGGCCGTTCGGCGTGGCGGCCGCGTACAGCTCGATCATGCCGGTCGTATCGCCGGCGGTCTGAACAACCAGCGGCAGCTCAGCCACAGGAACAGCACGAACAGCAGATGCGCGACCAGGGTCGCCACGACGCCCTTGGGCCCGGCCACCGCGGTGGCGGCCACGCCCCAGCCAACCAGCGGCGCAAACACCAAGATCGCCAGCAGCCACAACGCCAAGCCGAAGCCCAAAATGGGCCAGAACCGCAGCCAACGGACAGGGGCAAGCAGGATGAACAGCTATTGACCAGCCGGTGACGTAGGCCAGATGAAATAGCAGGCCCACCGGCAACGGCAACGTACGGCCGAACACCCATTCCGCGAACGCCAAGCCGAGCGACTGGGGCAGCGGCGACACGTCGGTCTTCTGCCAATGGCCATGATGGCGGCGGCCCCTACCCCGGTGATGACGCCGGCGGCGACGGCTTTCCAGAAACCCGTACGGGTGATAGGGGGATTGGATTGAAGTGCGGGATTCATCGGTTGTGTTTCCTTGGGTCGGGTGCGACAAATCGTTACGCGCGTGACGGTGAGCCTGGTTTCGGCGGGCACTGCGGGCCACAGCCTCCGGCCACATCGCGGCAACAGGTCTCGTCGAGATAGCGAATCAGGTCGCGCATGGTGGTCAGGCGGGCGCGATAGATCATCTGCTGGCCGGAACGCCGTGCCGACACCAGGCCGGCCTGCTTGAGTCGGTTGAGGTGGAAGCTCAGAGCGTTGGGCGCCAGGCCGACCGCCTGACTCAGCGTCCCCGCCGCGCAGCCTTCGGCTCCATGAGCCATGAGCTCACGGAACACCGCCAGCCGGGCCACGTGCGCTAATGCCATCAGCCGTTGTGTTGCGGTTTGTGGAGTCATGGTCGTGCCTGCCTGTGAACTCGCTCGGACGCTGCGGATCAATATAATAATTCAATATTTCAATGATAATTGAAACATTGTTTACAATGCAAGTCTTGCTAAAGACATCATCCACTCTCGTTGTTAAGCACTAAGGAAGTCCGCCATGCAGATCGCCTATTCCATCCTGTGGTTCGTGCTCGCCGGTCTGGCCGAGATCGGCGGCGGTTATCTGATCTGGCTGTGGCTACGTGAGGGTCACAGTGCCTGGCTGGGATTGGCCGGGGCGCTGGCGCTGGCGGCCTACGGCGTCATCCCAACCCTGCAGCCAGCCGGTTTCGGTCGCGTCTACGCGGCGTACGGCGGTGTGTTCATCGTGCTGGCGCTAGCCTGGGGCTGGGGCGTCGACGGCAATGCGCCCGATCGATGGGATTTGCTCGGCGCAACGCTGGCGCTGCTGGGCGCCGGAATCATGATGTATGCGCCGCGGACTTGAACGCCGGTTTCAGCGGCGCGGCTCGTCAAGCGACTCCAGAATCGGGCAGCCGTCCTTACTACCGGCGCATAGGTTCAGCAGCAGCCGCATCTCGTTGCGCAGCAGACGCAGCGTTTTCATCCGCGCCTCCACTGCCACGAATTTTTCGGCGGTGAGCCGGCGCGCGCCTTCGCGCGCGGCCTGCGGATGTTCGCGCAACTGCAACAGGCTTCGGATTTCGGCCAGTGAAAAATTCATCGCCTGCGCACGTCGAGTAAGTATCCCCCGGCAGAGCCGGGGGCTTTAGGGTGAGCGCCTCAAAGGCGCCATAACAGCGTGAGTCGCCTGAAGGCGACCAGCTACACGCCCAACTTCATCTGATCGTATCGCTCATCCTCCGCTTCTTGGTGACGGATGTACGCTCGCACCATCGCTTCGTCGAGTCCAACTGTCGAGACAAAGTAGCCACGGGCCCAGAAACTCTCTCCGGTAAAGTTCCACTGCCGCCCTCCAAAATTCCGTGCACTCGTGATCGCGCTTTTGCCCTTGATATAGCCCACTACGCCCGATACCGAGTACTTCGGTGGGATGCTGATGCACATGTGGATATGATCCGGCATCAAGTGCCCTTCCACAATCTTCGATTCCTTCTGCCTCGCCAACTCGTGCAGTATCTCTCCCAGATGCTGCCTCACCAAACCAAACACCTTACTTCTTGCGCCGCTTCGGGATATACACCACGGGGTACTTACAATCCCATCGCGTATGACTCAAGCACTGATACTGACCTTGCCCCCGAGAAACGTATCCCTTGCCGTGTGATTCAATCCACGCAAGGAGAACGACATGATGAAGACAACGCGGGCACGCTACACGCTCGAATACAAGCAAGAAGCGGTACGCTGGGTCGAGGGTGGCCAGAGCCAAGCCTCGGTAGCCAGGACGCTCGGCATCGTTGAGCAGACGCTGTTCCACTGGGTGAAAGCAGACCGGGAAGGCTAGCTCAATGGCGCCGATAGCAAGCCGGTGAGCGCCGAGCAGAAGGAGATTGCCCGGCTACGTGCCGAGCTGGCCCGGGTGAAGATGGAGCGCGACATCCTGGGAAAAGGTGAGTCGGCAGGCAGGGCA
>Ga0307372_10006930_pt1 | contig 16408 bp, 15 predicted proteins | sample OX1MG_FD_202533 | JGI IMG/M metagenome (GOLD analysis project Ga0307372, IMG submission 202533) | Soil microbial communities from Risofladan, Vaasa, Finland - OX-1 | ecosystem: Environmental > Terrestrial > Soil > Coastal area > Acid sulfate soil | place: Finland: Risofladan, Vaasa | collected... | reverse complement strand
CCCCGACCTCACGTTCGACTGGACGCGCATTCTCGAGGCCCGGCCGGCGCCGGCCCCTGTGGCCGAGCCGGCGCGCGGGGGCGCCCGCCGGCGGCGGGAACGCGAGCCGGCCCCCGCGGCGCGACCGGCCGGGGGCCGGACGGCCTCGCGGGGGGCACCGGCGCCGCCGGTCGCGAGACCGGTCGAGCCGCCGCCCGCGCCGCCCGCACTGGCCGAGCCGCCGGAGCCGGTGGTCGAGACGGTCGCGCCGCCGATCGCCCGCCTCGAGGTCCGCCAGCCTGTCGGCGAGCCGGTGTCGCCGCTGCCGGAATCGGCGCGACCCGTGCCGGCCGAGGAGCTGGTCGGAGCGGAAGGACTGGCCCGGCTGCGCACCCGTTACGCCGAGGTGCAGGCCCGGATTACCGAACGGAGCGGGGAGGCGGACCGGCTCGAGCAGCTGCGCCGCGAGGCCGAACGCCTGAATCCGGATGCCTGGGTCACGCTGGGGGAAGCGCGTCAGGGGCTGGAAGAGTTCGAGACGGTGTTCGAAGAGCTGCGGCGCGCCGTCGGTCGCCGGCGCCGCTCGCGCCGTGGCGGCGTCCGCCGGAGCCGTCGCCGGCGCGCGCTCGCCGAGGCACGGCGTGACGGGACCGCTGCCGGCGAAGGCGAGGCCGGTGCCGCCGAGGCGCGATCCGCCGCCGTCCACCCGGACGAGTCCGAGGCTGGCGCGGATCAGCGGCCGGACGAGGATGCCGGACCGGACACAGACGACCTCGACTGACCCCCGCCCTGCGGCCGGGTTTGCCCGGCCAACGCGCGCCGACCGCCGTCTAAACCACCGTCGGATTCAGCAGGATCCGCTCTGTTATACTGGAAGGCATGGCTTTGAAAACACGAGGTTTGTGGTCCGTCGCCATCATGCTGACCGGCATGACGGTGCTGGCGGGAGCCCAGGCGAAGCCTCCGGCGGCCCCCGCCGCGCCGGCCGCGCCGGCCGACGATCAGGCGCGCCCGAACTTCAGCGTCGCGGTGAACCTTGTCACGACCGACGTCATCGTTCGGAATGCCAAGGGAGAATTCCTTCCGGACCTGACGAAGAAGGATTTCACCGTGCTGGAAGACGGCGTCAGGCAGCACATCGCGTCGCTCGTGCTCGTGCACGGCGGCCGGACGTACAACCTCGTGACGCCGCAGGCGCCGCCGCAGCAGGAGGGCATCATCCTGCCGCCGGCCCGCCCGCCCCAGGACGTGGCCGGCCGGATCTTCGTCCTGTTCGTCGACGATCTGCACCTGGACTTCCAGAACACCGGACGGATCCGCGAGCTGTTCAAGAAGATCGAAAAGGATCTGATCCACCCGGGCGACATGTTCGCCATCGTCTCGACCGGGCCGTCGTCGCTCGCCGTGAACCTGACGTACGACCGCCAGACGCTGAACGACGCGATCAAGAAGATTCAGGGGGATGCGCTGTCGCCCTCCGACATCATCAACGGGCCCGAGAGCGGCCAGGGGCCGGACGAGGTCCGCTACCGCGCGCACGTCGCCTTCTCGACCGCCGAGGATCTGATCCACCAGCTGGCGAAGATCCAGAACCGGCGCAAGGCGATCATCTACGTGAGCGACGGCTACGATTTCAACCCGTTCGCCGGCGCGCGCTCCTCCAGCAGCAACTATTTCGACAACCGGTTCGGCGCCTCCCAGATGGACTCGCTCGACTCCCAGGCGATGCAGGGGCAGGTGTTCGCCGATTCCGACCTCGCCCGCGACCTGGTGGAGCTGACGCGCGCCGCCAACCGCGCGAACGCCACGTTCTACACGATCGATCCGCGCGGACTGGCCGGGTTCTCCGACATCGATCAGAACATCGACCCGACGGAATGGGACAACTATCTGCGCAAGTCCCAGGACAGCCTGCGGGTGCTGGCCGACCTGACCGGCGGCATCGCCGTGGTCAACCAGAACGACTTCGACAAGGCGCTGAAGGAGATCGACGCGGAGACGAGCGATTACTACGTGCTCGGCTACTATTCGAGCGACACGAATCCGCGGAAGCGCGAGCGGAACATCGATGTGAAGGTCGATCGGAAGGACGTCACCGTCTGGTCGCGCAAGACCTACTACCTGCCGCGACCGCCCGTGCCGGTGACCACGAAGGGCGGCATCCGCTGAAGCCGGGCCGCCCCGGCTGGCCGGGCGGCGGAGGCGGAAGGCGGACCTACGAGGCGCGCGACAGCGGAACGATCGGACTGACCGCGGCCCGGCCGGGGACGAGCGTGTGATTCCGCCGGTGCCAGTGGCTCCCGCAACCCGAACCCTTCTCCTCGACGTACACCACCTCGCGGCTGGTCGGCACCTCCCGATAGCGGCCGATCACGCATCCACAGCCGAGCGTGGCAAACCCCAGCAACTTGAAGACGGCGCCCATCTCCTGACCTCCTGTTGCGTCCTGTCCGTCCGCGGTGCAACCGGCGTGCCGAAATCTCCGGCCACTCTTCCTGATTCATCGGCTCGAACGAACCCGGGCTGGAGAGCGGCGGCGGAGCGAAAAACGCAGGTTCTTCAGCGGGCGGCGGGTCGGGCGCGAGACCTGTGCGATTCCGGTCCGTACGTGCGCGATCGCACGCAGACGTACCGCTCACCAGCATTTGAATTCGATCGACCGGGAAGTTGGATCGACGCGCCTGAACGGCGTCGTCCGGATCGGGGCGCGACCCCGGACCATGACAGGACAGCGGCCGGCATCGCGTTGCGCAGCCGCGGAAAATGTCGCAGCCGGACCGTTGAGCCGTCAGTGTTCGACGGCGTTCACAGTGGTCGACAGGGCGGCGGGACGAGAGGAAGGCGCTGCGCCCGGTCGGGCTGGGGACTGCGGCCGGTCATCGCTCCGACGGCGGCTGTTCGGAAGCGTCGCCGGCGCGGGATCGGCCCGCAACGGCCGCCGCGTGTTCGCGGGCCAGGGTCCGGAAGCGCTCGAGGTCGCGGCCCCGCTGGCCGGCCGCCCTGGTTCGCCCGCGCAGGACGCGGACCACGAACAGCAGGTGCACGCCGCCGATGACCGCGATCTCGATCGGCATCGGACCGGCGAGGGCGGCCGGCACGAGGTTCAGCAGCGTCGCACCGAGGAACAGACCGACGAACAACGGGTCCGAGCCGCCCGACGGGAAGATCCGCCCGAACGCCATCGCCGCGGTCTCCCACGGCAGGGTCGGCGCGTCCGGCCGCGCCTCCTCTTCGAACGCCACCTGCACGTACCGGCCGATCCGCTCGACGCCGGTGTGCAACGCATAGACCCCTTCGAACGTGGCGGCGAGCACGAGCAGCGGCACGAGCGAGACGACCGGCAGCATGCCGATGGCCGTCTCGGCGACCACCAGCGTCGCCCAGCCGACGATGCCGGCCCAGCACAACCAGACGCGCGCGGTGCCGCGCTCGCGGATCGTGGCGCGGAGCGCGGCGAATTCTTCGAGGCGGACAGGATCCATGTGGGCCCTCGTGAGCTGGCGCGACAGGAGTCATTCTTGCACAGGCACGGACCGGCTGGTGGACGTCGCGCCGGAGCGGGCCGGCCGAGGCGGCGGAGGAGGGGCGGGGAAGAGGCGAAATCGACGCGATTTTGGCCGGAAATCTCTTGCGATCTACTCGCTTCCTGCTAAAATGCCGATTACTTTGACGTGCAGGCGTACCTCGGTCCAGAGGGGAGCAGGAACCAGGTGAACCACCACCGGATGTTCAGGGCAGCCAGAATCCTTTTCGTGGCCCTGCTGACCGTCGGTCTCGGGACGGTCGAGGCGGCGCCGCGACACGTCGCGCCGAGAAAGGCGTCGACCGCCTATTCGCGGGCGCGCGCCCGCGACCGCCGGCTGCGGCTGGTCCGGGCCCGGGCCGAGGCGCGGGCCCGGGAGATGGCCGAAGCGGTCGTCCCGCGGTATCGCGTGGACGCCGACGGTCACGTGGTGCCGGACGTCCGGGCGGCGGCGGCGATCGTCTACGATCCGCTGACCGGCCACATCCTGTTCCAGGAAAATGCGAACGACGAGCGCTCGATCGCGAGCATCACGAAGGTGATGACGGCGCTCGTCTTCCTGTCGGATCATCCGGATCTGTCGCGGGAAGTGCGGATCGAGCCGAGCGACGTCTACCGGGCCTCGCTGACGTACCTGCGGGCGTACGACGTGCTCACGGTCGACGATCTGCTGCACCTGCTGCTGATTCCGTCCGACAACGCGGCGGCGCGCGCGCTGGCGCGGATCTCGCCCGAGGGGACGCGCGGCTTCATCGAGCGGATGAACGAGAAGGCGGCCGGGCTGGGTCTCAAGAACACGCACTACGCCGATCCGTCGGGGCTCGACGCGCGCAACGTGTCGTCCGCCTACGACATGGCGCGGCTCATCACCTATGCCTCGCGCAACAACCTGATCGCGTCGATCATGCGGCTGCCGGAGTACACGATCCGGACCAACCGCCGCGTCATCACGATCCACAGCACCGATCACCTGCTGGGACGCGCCGGCGTGGACGTGCGGGCCGCCAAGACCGGCTTCATTTCCAAGGCCGGCTTCTGCCTGGCCACGCTGCTGCGGCTGCCGCAGACCGGACGGGACGTCGCCGTCGTGGTGCTCGGCGCCCATTCGAACGCCGGGCGCTTCGTCGAGGCCCAGAACCTGTTCACGTGGCTCAACAGCCGGGCCGACGAACTGTTCGCCGCCGAGGGGACGCAGAGCCGGCCGCTGCCCAACAAATAGCTGCCGCCGTCCGGGCGCTCCGGCGCCCGGACGCCCTCAGCCTTCGTAGCCCCGCCTGACCGCTTCCGCGTCCAGCGGCAGCGTCGCGACCGCATCCACCACCGGCATGACCGGCCGCGCCGCGTTGCGGCCGTCGTACGCCTTGAGGTAGCGCTGGCACCGGTCGCAGCCGGCCAGGCGGTAGCGCCCGTCGCGCGTCGCGAACGAGGTGATCCGCGTCCGGTCGTCGTTGCCGCAGAACGGACAGGCGATCCCGTCGAACTTCCACGAGGCCGCGCAGCGGCCGCACAGCAGGCGGCGTTCGCCCGACTGGGTGATGACCGCCATCTCGGGATCCCACCCGCAGAGCGGACAGTACCCGCGCGTCCAGGCTCCGATATCCACGCGCGGCAGCACCGTCTCGACGCAGCGGGCGAGGAACGGACGGACGGCGAGCGCGAGTACCTGGTCCAGCATCGGCGGCTCGTCTGCCGGCGGAGGCTGGACGGCGGCGCCGGTGCGGCGATCGAGGCCGGCGGTGTACCACCGCCGGACGACCGCCTCCAGGACGTCGGCTTCGCGCGCGAGCGTCTGGATGCGCTCCGCGTCGGCCACCTCGAGCGCCTCGAAGCGGCGCAGGATGTCGGTGGTCTGGCGGACCATGAGGCGGAACTCCGTCCAGTCGATCGGGATGTCGTCGAAGCGGAGCAGCGGCCGGCCGGCGGCGAGCTGCTGCCGCAGCCGGTCGGCGTCGACCTCGATCCAGGGGAGGGAGACGCGCGCCTGCACGCGGCGCTGCAGCTCGGCGAGCGCGATGTGCATGTCGACCGCCGGCCCCAGCTCGGGCTGTGCGGTCTTCAGCGCGCGCAGCTCGACGATTTCCCTCGGTTCGGCGCGGAGCGGGTGGCGGCGTTCGGGTGGCACGCGAGGATTGTATCCGACGCGTGCGGGCGGCACGCAGGAATCGAGCCGGGTGAGCCGGGCCCGCCCGCGGCCGGCCGGCGCCGCTGTGCTACACTCACGTGCTCGCTCCGGCGACGCCTGCCAGCCTGCTCCGCGATGGCGAAACGTCCTCCCAGCCCGAAGCCGTCCCACGCCTCGGGACCGCCGCGCCACATCCTGATGATCTCGTCCGAGATGGCGCCGTTCGCCCGGACGGGCGGCCTCGGTGAAGTGCTCGGGTCGCTGCCGCCGGCGCTCGGACGGGCCGGGCTCGCCGTCACGGTGGCGCTGCCGCGCTACGGCTGGATCGAGGTCGGAGCGGAGATCGACCGCTTCGCGCTCGATGTCGGCGGCTACGTGCGCGACGTCCGGATTCTCGAGCACGCCATCGCACCGCGGGTGCGCGCGCTGTTCGTCGACTGCCCGGACCTGTACGCGCGCGACGGCGTGTACGGCCGGGGCGAGGAGGCCTACCCGGACAACCCGCGCCGCTTCGCGTGGCTGACCCGCGCGGCGCTGGAGCATTTCGCGCGGACGGCGCAGCGTCCGGCCGTCGTCCATGCGCACGACTGGCACGCCGGCCTGGCGCCCGTGTACCTGAAGACGCGGTACCGGCGGCATCCCGTGCTCGGCGGCGTCCCCACCGTGCTGACGATCCACAACCTCGCCTACCAGGGGGTGGCGCCGGCCGACTGGCTGCCGCGGCTCGATCTCGGCTCGGATCTCTTCACGGTCGACCGCCTGGAGTTCTGGGGACAGATCTCGTTCCTGAAGGGGGGCGTCGTCTTCAGCGACGTCATCACGACCGTGAGCCCCACCTATGCCCGCGAGATCCAGCAGCCGGAGTCGGGCGTCGGCTTCGACGGCATCCTGCGCCAGCGTGCCGGGGATCTCGTCGGCATCCTGAACGGCATCGACGTCGGCTGGTGGAATCCGGCCCGCGACCCGCACCTGCCGACCCCCTATTCGGCGGACGACCCCGGCCCCAAGATCGCGTCGAAACGCGAGGCGCTCAACGCGTTCGACCTGCCGGCCGACGAGCCGTACCTCTCGCGGCCGCTCGTCGGCATGATCACGCGCCTCGTCCCGCAGAAGGGGTTCGACCTGCTCGCGAGCGTGGGGGATCGGCTGGCGGCGATGGAGGCCACCTTCGTGCTGCTCGGCAGCGGCGACCGGTGGCTGGAGGAGGAGTGGCAGCGGCTCGCGGCGCGCCATCCCGACCGGGTGCGGGTCCGCATCGGCTTCGACGACCGGCTGGCCCACCTGATCGAGGGGGGGGCCGATCTCTTCCTGATGCCGTCGCGCTTCGAGCCCTGCGGACTCAATCAGCTCTACAGTCTGCGGTACGGCACCGTACCGGTGGTCCGGGCGACCGGAGGCCTGGCCGACACGGTGACGCCGTACGACCCGCGCACCGGCCAGGGGACGGGCTTCGTGTTCAGGGAGTACACTGGGGACGCGCTGCTGGCCGCCCTGGCGCAGGCGCTCGACCTCTTCCGCAACGCCCGCCGCTGGAGGCGCTTGCAGCGGCAGGGCATGGCCGAAGACCATTCCTGGGACGCCTCGGCCCGGCAGTACGTCCAAGTGTACGATAGGGTGATCCGGAAGACGTCCCGCCGTGGACGCCCGTCCGGGGCCGCAGAGGCCGGCCCGGGAGCCGGAAACGGTCGAGGCGACAGAGGCGACAGAAAGGACTCATGAGCGATGGCAACCGAGAAGGTGCAGGTGTTCAGTGACGGGGAGTTCGATCAGCAGGTGCTGAAGAATACGGCGCCGGTCCTCGTGGACTTCTGGGCGGAGTGGTGCGCACCCTGCAAGCGGCTGGGACCGACGGTCGACGCGCTCGCGGCCGACTACGAGGGACGGGTGGTCGTGGGCAAGCTCAACGTGGACGACAACCCGTCGACGCCCGGCAAGTACGGCATCCGGGGCATTCCCACGCTGCTCCTGTTCAAGGGCGGCCAGGTGGTCGAGTCGGTGGTCGGCCTCGTGCAGAAGGACGATCTCAAGAAGCTGATCGACCGGCACGTGTAGCGCGCGCCGCCCGTCATTCCGTCTTTGCGGCTTCCTTTTTCCGATCGAGCGACACATGAGTGCATCCCAGGACGTCCGGCAGGTCATCGTCATCGGTTCCGGTCCGGCCGGGTTGACTGCGGCGCTGTACACCGCGCGGGCCAACCTCGCGCCGCTGGTCGTCGAAGGCGTCGAGGCGGGCGGACAGCTGATGCTGACCACCGCGGTCGAGAACTTCCCCGGGTTCCGCGACGGCATCATGGGGCCGGATCTGATGGCGGAGATGCGGGCGCAGGCCGAGCGCTTCGGCACGGAGATCCTGCAGGGCGACGTCACGGCGGTCGACCTCCGCGAGCGCCCGTTCCGGATCACGGTCAGCGGCCGCGAGTACCGGACGCAGGCCCTCATCGTCGCCACCGGCGCCTCCGCGCGGCTGCTCGGACTGCCGTCGGAGCGCGCGCTGATGGGCCGCGGGGTGTCGACCTGCGCGACCTGTGATGGCTACTTCTTCCGCGACCAGGACATCGGGGTCATCGGCGGCGGTGATTCGGCGATGGAGGAAGCGACCTTCCTCACGCGCTTCGCCAGCAAGGTCCACGTGATCCACCGGCGCGGCGAGCTGCGCGCGTCGAAGATCATGCAGGAGAAGGCGCTGGCCAACCCGAAGATCGTCTGGACCTGGAACAGCGAGATCGAGGAGATCAAGGATCCGGCGAAGGGGCAGGTGAGCGCCGTGGTCGTCCGGGACCGCGAGACCGGCCGGCGCACCGAAATCCCGCTGTCAGGCGTCTTCGTCGCGATCGGCCATCAGCCGAACACGAGCCTGTTCACCGGACAGATCGACCTGGACGCCGCCGGCTACATCCGGACGCACGACGGGAGCCGGACGACCGTGCCGGGGGTGTTCGCCTGCGGTGACGTGCAGGATCACGTCTACCGGCAGGCCGTGACCGCGGCCGGATCCGGCTGCATGGCCGCGATCGACGCCGAGCGGTACCTCGAGGACCTGGCGCACGCCGCGCACGCCGGCGCCGGCGGCATCGCGGCAAAGCCGTGAGCGCCTCGGCTAGTCAATCCATCCCCCGCCGACCACCAGATCGCCGTCGTAGAACACGACCGCCTGCCCGGGCGTGACCGCCATCTGCGGCTCGTCGAAGACGAGCTGCGCGCGTCCCGGGCCGGCTGCCGTCACCGTGCCGGGCGCCGGCGGGTGCCGGTGGCGGATCTGCGCGGACACCCGCCGCGCGCCGACCGGCTCCGGCTCGATCCAGTTCACGCCCGACGCCGTCAGCTTCGTCCGCTCCAGCGCCGCCCGGGGGCCGACGACCACCTCGCCGTCCGCCGCGCGCACCTGCAGGACGTAGAGCGGCGCCGGCGCCGACAGTCCCAGTCCCTTGCGCTGGCCGACCGTGAAGCGGTGCACACCGTCGTGGCGGCCGAGCACCCGGCCGTCCTGATCGACGAGGCGTCCCTCGCGGCGGACCGACGGCTCGCGGCGCGCGACGAACGACGCGTAGTCGTGGTCGGGCACGAAACAGATCTCCTGGCTGTCGGGCTTGTCGGCCACGGGCAGCCGGTGATTGCGCGCATAGGTCCGGACGGCCGGCTTGTCCAGGCCGCCGACCGGAAAGGCGGCGCCGGCCAGCTGTGCCTGATCCAGCGAGAAGAGGAAGTACGACTGATCGCGTGCGGCGTCGGCGCCACGCCGGAGGTGGAACCGTCCCGTGCCGGGATCGTGGTCGACGCGGGCGTAGTGTCCGGTTGCGACCCGGTCGGCGCCCAGGCCGCGCGCCCGCTCGAGCAGCGTCGCGAACTTCAGATCGCTGTTGCAGCGGGCGCAGGGGAGCGGCGTGCGGCCGGCGGCGTATTCGCGGACGAAGTTCGAGACCACGTGCTCGTCGAACTGCCGCTCGAAATTGACCACGTAATGAGGAATGCCGATCGCGGCGGCGACGCGCCGCGCGTCGTGCAGGTCCTCGAGGCTGCAGCAGGTGCCGAAGCCGGCCTGGCCTTCCTGCTGGTCGTAGAGCTGCATCGACAGCCCGACCACCTCGTGCCCCTCGTCTGCGAGGAGCGCCGCGGCCACCGAAGAATCGACCCCGCCGGACATGGCGACCACGATACGCATGGGACGCTGCCTCAGGGAATGAGACTCACTGCCCACTCATTCCTCATTCCTCATTCCTAATTCCTCGTTCCTAATTCCTCGTTCCCAGTTCCCCGTCAACGCCCGCAGCTTGTCGACCAGCCGCGGCAGCAGATCGAGCACGTGGTCGACCTCGGCCTCCGTGTTGCCGCTGCCGAGGCTGAAGCGGATCGAGTTCTGCGTGCGGTGGGCGGAGAGGCCCATGGCGCGCAGCACGTGCGACGGCTCGAGCGCGCCGGACGAACAGGCCGAGCCGGTCGAGACGGCCACGCCTTCGAGATCGAGCGCGATCAGCAGCGATTCGGCTTCGACGCGATCGAAGCTGACGTTGGTCGTGTTCGGCACCCGCGGGGCGCGCACGCCGTTGACGGCGGTGCCGGCGATGCGTGCCAGGATGCCTGCCTCGAGCCGGTCGCGCAGGGCGCCGATCCGGGCGGCGTCGGCCGCCTGCGCCGCGGCCGCGTGCGCGGCGGCGACCCCCATCGCCGCGAGGCCCGGCACGTTCTCCGTGCCGGCGCGCCGGTTCCGTTCGTGCCGGCCGCCGGTCATCTGGGGCACGAGCCGGAGGCCGCGTCTGATCCAGAGCGCGCCGGTCCCCTTGGGGCCGTAGAACTTGTGCGCCGAGATCGACAGGAGATCGACGCCGAGCGCCCGCACGTCCACCGGAATCTTGCCGGCCGACTGCACGGCATCGGTATGGAAGATCGCGCCGCGCTCGTGCGCGAGGGCGGCCAGCTCGGCAATCGGCTGCACGGTGCCGATCTCGTTGTTCGCGTGCATCACCGAGACGAGCGCGGTGTCGTCCGCGAGCGCCCCGCGCAGCGCGTCGGGCGCCACGAGGCCGCCGGCGTCGACCGGCAGCAGGGTCGTGCGCCAGCCGCGCCGGGCCATCGCCTTCAGCGTGTTCAGCACCGCCTCGTGCTCGATGGCACTCGCGATCAGGTGCCGGCGGCCGGCCGCCTCGCGTGCCTCGGCGGCGCCGCGGATCGCGAGATTGTCGGCCTCCGTGCCGCCGCTCGTGAACACGACATCCGATGCCTCGGCCGCGAGCAGGGCGGCGACCGCCGATCGCGCCTCGTCCATCGCCGCCTTGGCCTGCTGGCCGAAGGCGTGCACGCTCGAGGCGTTGCCGAACAGGTCGCGGGTCGCGCGCGCCAGCGCGTCGGCCACCTCTTCGGCGACGGGGGTCGTGGCGTTGTGGTCGAAGTAGATGCGCATGCGGCAGACCGGATCGAGCCGTTAGTGCTCATGCCCTAATGGCGATCCGCCATTGTAACATTGTCGCTAACATGCGGCAACAAAAGGACTAGACATGGTGGGATCGGTCACTTATACTGGCAGAGTTTTAGGTTCCAACCAGTCAGTTTCGCTCCTCCGGGCGCCCAGCGACCGCTCGCGTCGGGAGAAGGCGGAGGGTGAGCATGTGGAAACGCGATGAAGCGGTCAGGCCAGCCGGTGGTACGACGTCAACGCCTCCAGTGGGGGCGGGTGGGATGGCGGGGGCGCGCCTCGACATGGACGCCAGGACCCAGATCGAGAGGGACATGGTGAATATCGGCAAGTCGGTCGTCATCAAAGGCGAGTTGAACGGCAGCGAAGACCTGACCATCGAAGGACACGTGGAAGGGAAGATCGAGCTGCGCGAACACGTCCTGACCATCGGGCCCAACGGGCGCATCAAGGCCCAGGTGTTCGCCAAGGCGGTGATCGTGCTGGGCGAGGTCACGGGCAACGTGACGGCGACCGAAAAAGTCGACATCCGGGACAACGGCTCGGTGGACGGCGACATCGTCGCGCCGCGGGTGGCGATTGCCGAAGGCGCGCACTTCCGCGGCACGGTCGACATGCAGCGGAAGGGACAGGGGGCGCCGGCCGTGGCGCGGCCGGCCGGTCAGCCGGAGGTCAAGGGCGACGTCAAGGCGGCCGCCGTCCCGGCCCCGCCGCCCCCGCAGGCACAAGGCGGACCCCGCGTCGGAGCATAGCGATGCCGGAGCGGCTGGCGCCGCGGCGCCGGCCGCACCGGATCGCGGTGATGTGAGGAGACGACTTGGCCGGCAGCGGTACCTCCCGTTCGATTTCCGATCTGTTCTCGCGACTGGGACCCCGGCGCGCGGCCGCCGGAGAGCCCGAGGCGGTGGTCGCTCCGGGCGTCGAACCGGATCCGATCTTTCCGACCAAGGCCCTGCGCAAGTTTCTGTCCTGCCTGACGGCCCGTGAGTCTCCGGTCCTGCTCGACCTGGGACCGGTGGTCGGGTCCAACGTGAGTTTCTTCGGTGAACAGCTCGGGTGCAAGATTCTCGTCGAGGATCTGTACGCCGATCTCGAGCGCCACATCCGGCGCGGTGCGCTCGACGCCCTGCCGGCGTTCTTCGCGGCGCGCTTTCCGCAGGCCGACGGCGCGGTGGACGGCATCCTCTGCTGGGATCTGCTCGACTATCTCGACCGGCCGACCGCGCAGGCGCTCGCCGAACAGCTGACACGGCTGCTGCGACCGGACGGCGCGCTGCTCGGCTTCTTCGGCACGATGCAACCCCGCGACACCCACTACACCAAGTACATCGTCGTGGACGAGGGCCACCTGCGACACCGTCCGTACTCCGCGGCGCGCGGCCGGCAGGGGATTCTGCTGAATCGCGAGATCATCCGGATGTTCGAGGGGCTGCTGGTCTCGGATTCGTTCCTGCTGAAGACGAACCTGCGGGAAATCCTGTTCAGGAAGCCGGGATCGCCGGCTCCCGACGCCCCGTCCTCAGGCGCCTGAGCGCCGCTGCGGCGCGGCCGGGGTCGCTGCCGCGGATCCACCTGCGCCGGTCCGGCGGCCGGTGCCTTCCTCCGACGCGGGGGCCATGGCCCGAGCCGTCATTGCGCTGCTCACCGACTTCGGGCTCCGGGACCACTACGTCGGGACGATGAAGGGGGTGGCCCTGGCGATCTGCCCCGAGGCGACCTTCATCGACATCACCCACGACATCCCGCCGCAGGACGTGCTGGCCGGCGCGCTCGAGCTGGCGGCCTGCTTCCGGTACTTCCCGGCCGGCACCATCTTCCTCGTGGTCGTCGATCCCGGCGTCGGCTCGAGCCGGCGCGGCCTGGCGGCCGAGGCCGGAGAGCACCGCTTCATCGCCCCCGACAACGGCGTGCTGACGGCGGTCTTCCGGGACACGCCGCCGAAGCGCGTGGTCGAGCTGTCGGAGCGGCGCTACGCGCGCGCCACGGTCAGCCGGACGTTCGAGGGGCGCGACCGCTTCGCGCCGGCGGCCGGCTGGCTCGCCCGGGGCGTCGACCTGGCGGCGTTGGGACGGGCGGCGGGCGACTGGCGGCCGCTCGACATCCCGCAGCCGGTGGCCGGCGACCGGGAGCTGGCCGGCGAGGTGCTGCGCGTCGATCACTTCGGCAACCTGGTCACGAACATCGACCGCGGGACCTTCGATCGGTTCGCCCGCCACGGCGCCATCCAGATCCGGGCCGGCCAGCACGCGATCGAGCACCTGGTGACGACCTACGGTGACGTGGCGCCCGGGGCGATCTGCGCCCTGTTCGGCAGCACGGAGCAGCTCGAGATTGCGGCCAACGCGGCCAGCGCGGCCCTGGTGCTCGGACTGGGGCGCGGCGCGCCGGTGCGGGTCGCGCGCGGCTGAGGCGGGCCCCGTTCGACTTCCACGAAACCCCTGTGCTAGCATTTTCCGCTCCGCGGACGCGGCGGCCGCGAGCCGGCCGCCGGTTCCACATCCCGTCAACCTGCCGTCATTTTTCATGTCCTGACCATGATCGACCTTGACCTGACCGACGAACAGCGGCTGCTCGAGCGCTCGATTCGCGAATGGGGCGCCCGGGAAATCGCACCGCGGATTCACGACCTCGATCGAGAGCACCGGTTCGATCGAAACACCCTGCCGCAGATGGCCGAACTCGGACTGCTCGGCATCTCCGTGCCGACCCAGTACGGCGGCGCCGGAATGGACTACGTCAGCCTCGGCCTCGCCTGCGAGGAGCTCGAGTACCTCGACACGTCGCTGCGCGTGATCATGTCGGTGCACGCCGGCCTCAACTGCCTCTCGCTGCTCACGTGGGGCAGCGAGGATCAGAAGCAGCGGTACCTGGTGCCGCAGGCCCAGGGGACGCAGATTGCCACCTACGGGCTGACCGAGCCGGGGGCCGGCAGCGACGTCCGCGGGATCCAGTCGGTGGCGGTGAAGAAGGGGGACCGCTACCTGCTGAGCGGCGAGAAGATGTGGATTTCGCTCGCCGACGTCGCCGACAACTTCCTGGTCTTCGCCTGGTCGGACCTCGAGAAGAAGAAGCAGCGCGACACGTCCGGCCTGTCGGCGTTCATCGTCGAGCGGCGCTTCAAGGGGTTTTCGAGCGGGACCCTGAAGGAGAAGTGGGGAATCCTCGCCGGCAACACCGGTTACTTCAAGATGGACGAGGTGGAGGTGCCGGCCGAGAACCTGGTGGGGCGCCCGGGCGAGGGGTTCAAGGTCGCCATGTTCGCGCTCGACCAGGGACGCTACACCGTGGCGGCCGGCGCCACCGGCCTCATCCGGGCGTGCCGCGACGCCAGCGCCAGGTACGCGATGGAGCGGAAGACGTTCGGCGTCGAGATCGCGCAGCACCAGCTGGTCAAGGAGATGATCGCCCAGATGGAGTCGGACTATCAGGCGGCCCGGCTGCTCTGGATGCGGGCCGGCTGGCTGAAGAACCGCGGCGAGCGGAACACCCGCGAGACCGGGCTGGCCAAGTGGTTCGCCACGGTCGCCTCGGAGCGCGCGGCGGGCGACGCCGTGCAGGTCCACGGCGCCAACGGGTATTCGGACGAGTACCCGGTCGGCCGGTTCTACCGGAACTGCAAGGGGGCGGTCATCTACGAGGGGACGCGCGAGATCCACAAGCTGATGCAGGCCGACTACGTGCTCGGGTACCGGAACGACCGGCCGACGCGCTGCACGCTGCCGCCTGTGGAGGGAAGTAGCCGATGACCCCCATCGACTCGACCGATCTGTCTCTCGAATTCCTCCGCGTCGTGGAGCGGGCGGCCATCGCCTGCGCCCACACGATGGGGCAGGGCGATCGCCACAACTCCGATCGCGTGGCGGTCGAGGCGATGCGGCAGGTGCTCGACACCGTCCGGATCGACGGCACGATCGTCATCGGCGAGGGCGAGCGCGACGAGGCGCCGATGCTCTACATCGGCGAGCGGGTCGGCCTGCCGCACGCGGCCGGCGGCGGCGCGCCGGCCTCCGGCCTGCCGAAGATCGACATCGCCGTCGATCCGCTGGAGGGGACCAACCTCTGCGCCACCGGCTCCAACAACGCCATCGCGGTGCTCGCCGCCGCCGGCCGCGGCGGGCTGCTGCACGCGCCGGACGTCTACATGGAGAAGCTGGTGGTCGGGCCGAGCTCCAAGGGGAAGGTCGACCTGGACGCGCCGGTGGCCGACAACCTGAAGGCGATCGCGGCGAGCCTCGATCGCCGCATCGAGGACCTGGTCGTGGTCGTGCTCGAACGGCCGCGCCACGAGCAGCTGATCGCCGACATCCGGGCGACCGGCGCGCGCATCCGGCTGATCGGCGACGGCGACCTGTCGGCCGGCATCTCGGCGGCCGTGGTGGGCAGCGGCGTGCACGCCGTGATGGGGACCGGCGGGGCGCCCGAAGGCGTGCTCACGGCGGCGGCGATGCGCTGCCTGCACGGGGAGATCTACGCCCGCCTCGTCGTGACCAAGCCCGAGCACGAAGCCCGATGCCGCGCGATGGGTATCACGGATATCGGGCGGGTCTACACCTCGGCCGACCTCGCGCCGGGCGACTCGATCATCTTCGCCGCGACCGGCGTGACCGACGGCGTCCTGATGCGGGGCGTCCGGTTCTTCGGCGACGGCACCCGGACGAGCTCCGTCCTCATGCAGACGACCCCCAACCTGATCCGGTTCGTCGACAGCATCCACGTGCGCGACGACGAGGCGAAGATCCGATTCTGAGCGGCCGGAGGCGGGCCGGTCCTGCGGGATAATGCGATCGTGCTGATTCGCCACGTCGATCCCGCGCATCCCGACGCCGGTCTGCTGGCGCAGATCGCCGCCATCATCGAACGGGGCGGCATCGTCGCCGGCCCGACCGACACGCTGTACGGACTCATCGCCGACCCGACGAATGCGAACGCCGTGCTGCGCCTGTACGATCTCAAGGGCCGGCCGGGCGATCGGGCGATCCCGCTCATCGCCAGCGACCGCGCGCAGATCGAGACGACGCTCGGGCCGCTGCCGGCCCGCGCCCGGATCCTGGCGGATCGCTGGTGGCCGGGGCCGCTGTCGCTGCTCATCGACGCCGGCCCGTGGGTCGTGCCGGCGGTGCACGGCGGGACGGGACGCGTGGCGGTGCGCGTGCCGGCGCACGAGGTGGCCCGCGCGCTCTGCCGCGGGGTCGGGCGGCCCCTGACCGCGACCAGCGCCAACCGGAGCGGCGCGCCGGCGGCGACGACCGCGGCGGAGGTGCAGGCGCAGCTCGACGAAGGGCTGTCGGCCATCCTGGATGCCGGCCCGGCGCCGGGCGGCCCGCCGTCGACGATCGTGGACGTGACCGGCCCGCGGCCGGTGCTGATTCGTGCCGGG
>Ga0307372_10006927_pt1 | contig 16409 bp, 13 predicted proteins | sample OX1MG_FD_202533 | JGI IMG/M metagenome (GOLD analysis project Ga0307372, IMG submission 202533) | Soil microbial communities from Risofladan, Vaasa, Finland - OX-1 | ecosystem: Environmental > Terrestrial > Soil > Coastal area > Acid sulfate soil | place: Finland: Risofladan, Vaasa | collected... | reverse complement strand
TCGCCACTCGCCCGCCGGGCCAGTATCTCGGTGCCGGACACCCCGTTGGACGTGCCCTGGCCCTGATAGAGAAGCTTCCACCCCAGCCGAGGCAGGAGGGTCCGGTAGACGTCGACCACCTGATCGGAGGAGAACCCGGTGGTGAAGGAGACGCTGCGGTCGTACTGGGTCTGGTTCTGATCGATGTTGACCCAGTGCTGGGAGATGCTGCCGGTCGGGACGGCCAGGGCCGACAGGATGTCGGCCGGGGGCTCACTGCTGATGATCGGCTTCAGCGCCGTCGTCGCCGGGGTGAGATGTACCACCGTGCCGTCGGGGATCCGGATGGAACGCAGCGACAGCACCGGATTGTTCCCCGCGGTGAGGATGGTAGCCAGGACCCCACCGACCAGGATGAAGGCTGCGATCCCGACCACGACGATGGCCGGCCCCCGGAGCGACATCCGTTGGTAGGCGCGATCCTCCGGATCGACGCTGAGGTCTTCGTCTGGTGGCATGGCGTCCGGCAGACCGGGCGGAGCCTGGGCAGGGGTGGTCATCGGCGGCAACCATGCTACTTGGGGTCCACCGTCCGGTAGCCAATCGCGTCCACCCCGGGGGTGGTCCCGGGTCCCCCGACCGGTGATGAGCCGGCATCTACACTCCGCAATGACGGGGTCGAGCATCGAGGAGGCACCATGGGGGCAACCGAGCCGGAGTCGAGGCGTTCAGGCGGGTGCGCCGGTCCGGGAAGGGTCACCCGACGGGCCTTGCTCGGCGGCGCGGCGGTGGGAGCGGCGGGGGCGGTGCTGGCGGCCTGCGGAGGCACATCGACCGGTGGCCGCGCCTCGACCACGACCTCCCCACCCACCGGCAGGGTGGGGGTTCCCCCGAACCCGAAGGCGCCGGTGGGGAGCGACCAGCTCCCCCAGTTCGACCACATCGTGGTGGTGATGATGGAGAACCATTCGTTCGACAACATCCTCGGCTCCCTGGGCCGCGGAGACGGGCTGAAGCTCGGCCCCGGTGGCGTCCCCGCGGCCACCAACCCGGACGGACAGGGACATCTGGTCCGCTCGTTCCACATGCCGAACGCGTGCCAGTTGAAGGACAAGCCGGCCCAGAACTGGAACGCCTCCCACACCCAGTACTCAAACGGCACAAACCAGGGATTCGTGATCAGCGATTCGGGGCCGGTGGCCATGGGCTATTGGACCGGCGCCGACATGCCCTTCACCAACAGCCTGGCCCGCACCTTCCCGCTGGCCGACCGCTATTTCGCCTCGACGATGGCCCAGACCTACCCGAACCGCCGGTACCTGATGGCCGGCACCTCCCTCGGACAGATCAAGGACACCTTTCCGAGCCCGCTTCCCCCCAACGGCACCATCTTCGACCAACTGAACGCCCACGACATCTCCTGGAAGAACTACTACTCCTCCCTTCCCACCCTGGGTATCTTCATCTCGCTGCTGGCCAGCCCGGCCATGAGCTCCAACCTGGCTCACATCGACAGCTTCTATGCGGACTGCGCGTCGGGGAGCCTTCCCGCCTTTTGCATCGTCGATCCCGACTTCGCCAACGAGTCGGAGGAAAACCCTCAGGACATCCAGTACGGAGACGCCTTTCTGGGACGGGTGGTCAATGCGGTGATGGCCGGACCCAAGTGGTCGAGGACGCTGCTGGTCTGGAGCTACGACGAGCACGGTGGGTACTACGACCACGTGCCGCCCCCGCCGGCCGTCATCCCTGACGACATCCCCCCGACATTGGAGGCGGGCGACGTCCCCGGCCAGTTCAACCGGCTCGGATTCCGGGTGCCGGCCGGACTGGTCAGCCCCTATGCCAAGAAGGACTACGTGTCCACCACCGTGTTCGACCACACCTCGGTGCTGAAGCTGGTGGAGACCAAATGGAATCTCCCGGCCATGACCCGCCGGGACGCGGCGGCCAATGACGTCCTGGACATGGTCGACTTCAGCGCATCGCCGGCCTTCCTGCATCCGCCGAGCCTTGCCGCCGCGGCCAACCCCGCGGTCGGGGCCGGGTGCCTGACCACCGGACCGGGGACGATCCCGCCGTCATCGGCGGTGACCCCGGTCAAGACCTGAGGCGGAGGCGGGCCAGGGCCCCGGGCCGGCCCGGGGCTCGGGCGGCCTGGAGTGTGCCGGGCTACTTCGACGACCGGCGGAGCGCTTTCTTCAGCACGGCATCGTAGCCTTCCAGCCCCTCGCGGTAGAGCTTCGACTCCGGACCGGCGGCGATGCCCACCCGCTCGGGGATCACCCCCCAGATCGGAACCTTCTGTTCGGTCCACCACTCGATGGTCTCGGTCAGGTCGTTGGTCCCGAGCCGGGCCGCGCAGATGACCACCCCGAAGGGGGTCCGCTTGGGCACGATCTCCAAGGTGGCGGCCACCCGGGTGAACTCCACCCCACCGGCCCGAGTGGGGATGACCACGGCATCTGCCCCGCCGATGGCGGCCCGCACGATGCGCTCGTCTCCGGGCGGGGTGTCCACCACCGCCAACCCGTCGTTGGCGGCCATGGCCCGGATCACCGTCCGTTCCGACGGCCCCTCCACCAATTCCACCCCCTCGATCGGGCTGGTTTCAAGCCACTCGGCCGCCGATGCCTGCCGGTCGGCGTCGACCAGCACCACCGGGTCGTAGCCCCGGTCCGAGGCGGCGGCGGCCAGATAGATGGCGGTGGTGGTCTTGCCCACACCGCCCTTCACGTTGCTGACGACGATGTTCATAGGTGCTGACATGATCGCACATCCGGGTCCGGGGCCGGAGGCCCGGTGACGGAGCCGTTCAGGCCGCCGGAGGGGGCATCCGGGTCGACGAGTCGAGGGCGATGGCCGCCCGGGTGGAGGTCACGGCCGCGCCCACCGCGATGGCCAGGTATCCCCACCGGGAACGCCGGGGGAGGTGGGCGAAGGCCACCATCGTGGACAGCGCGTCGACCGCATCGGCGACACCGCTGAGGGCGACCCAGGGCCGGCCCTCGGCGTCGGACACCGAGAGGCCCCGGAGGGTCCCGATCCCGAGCACCAGATCGCGGCCGCCCATGGCCCGGGCCAGCAGCCGGGCCGGCACGTCGTCACCGACGTCGCCCACCCAGGGCCGGGCCACCAGGGAGGGGGTGAGCACCGCCGCCGCCCCGACGCCCACCCGGCCCCAGGCGACGAGGCGGGCCATGGTCCGGAACCGGTCGTTGTTCATGGGGCCAGGCTATGTCGGTGGTCGCCGACGGCGCCGGTTCGGGCATGGAGCCTGACCCGGGGATGTCGTTTGGGTGGATTCCGGTCTCCCTGAGACGCCAATCGACCACTTTCGGTAGCGGTCCCCAGGTCGGAGAAGGAAAGTCCCTGGTCAGGTCGGTTTACATTTCGAGAGCCATCCATCAGACTGTGGTGAGCGACGACGTCTGCGCCAGCAGCGTCGACAGGAGGGGGTATCCGGCCCTGGCCGGATGCAGGTTCCTGTGAGACAAGGGGGGAGCGGCCGGGTCGCACGACCCGGCCGCTGTCATCTCCCGAAATGATCGAGGGGTCCGTGACCCTTCCCCAGCCGCCAACCCGCTCCTCCGACCAACGCCTGGTGGACGAAGGCCTTGGCTTCGGTGACCGCGGTCGGCACCGCGGATCCGGACGCCAGCTTGGCGGCGATGGCGGCCGACAACGAGCAGCCGGTGCCGTGGGAGTTGGGGGTGTCCACCCGATCCGCCTGCAGGACGGTCACCGTGTCCCCGTCGTAGAGCACGTCCGGGACCGACCGACGCGACCCGGCCCCGGAACCGGCTTCGACCCCGGCCAGGTGCCCGCCCTTGACCAGCACCCAGCGGGGGCCCATGTCGTGCATGGTGCGGGCGGCTTCAACCATGCCGTCCACGTCGGTCAGCCGGGCGGGGTCGATGTCGCACAGCATGGCCGCCTCCCACAGGTTGGGGGTGACCACCAACGCGTACGGAACCAGCAAGTCCCGGTAGGCGCTCACCCCGCCTTCACCCAGCAACGGCTGTCCGGAGGAGGAGACCATCACCGGGTCGACCACCAGATTCGGCAGGTCCCCGGACCGGGCACACTGGCCGACCACCGCAATGATGGCGACGTCGGCCAACATGCCGGTCTTGGTCGCGGCCACCGGCAGGTCGGCGAGCAGGGTGGTGATCTGCTGGCGGACGAACCCGGCGGGGATGAGGTGGACCCCGTCAACGGTGGCGGTGTTCTGGGCGGTCACCGCGGTGACGGCGGTCACCGCAAACGCGCCCAGGGCACCCATGGTCTTGATGTCGGCCTGGATCCCGGCGCCGCCACCGGAGTCGGAGCCGGCGATGGTGAGCGCCACCGGCGGTTGGCCGGTCATCCGTCGATCAGGCCGACCATCGGGCTCGACGCCCGGGCATGCAGCCGCCGGGGGATCCTTCCGGCGAACCGGGCCCTTCGCCCGGCGGTCACCGCATCCCGGACGGCGGCGGCCATCATCGCCGGTTGATGGGCCCGGGTGATGGCCGAAGCCACCAGGACGGCGTCGCAGCCCAACTCCATGGCCACACAGGCGTCGGAGGCGGTGCCGACGCCGGCGTCGAGGATCACCGGGACCCCGGCCTGCTCGACGATGAGGGCGAGGTTGTGGGGGTTGGCAATGCCGAGCCCGCTTCCGATCGGGGAGCCGAGGGGCATGACGGCTGCGCAGCCCAGCTGCTCGAGACGGCGGGCGATGATCGGGTCGTCGTTGGTATAGGGAAGGACGACGAACCCTTCGTCGACCAATTCCTCCGCGGCCGCCACCAGCTCGACCGGATCGGGAAGGAGGGTGAGATCATCGCCGATGACCTCGAGTTTCACCCAGTCGGTCTCGAAGGCCTCCCGGGCGAGTTTGGCGGTCAGCACCGCCTCCGAAGCGGTGAAGCAGCCGGCGGTATTGGGCAGCACCCTGACGCCATGGTCACCCAACAGGTCGATCAACGAATGCCGGGTGGTGGGGTCGACCCGGCGCACCGCCACGGTGGCCATTGCCGCCCTCGACGCGGTCAACGCCTCGGCGAAGGCCTCGGGGCTGGACATGCCCCCGGACCCGAGGATGAGCCGGGAGCCGATGACCTCGCCGGCCATGACGAAGGCGTCGTCCGGTGTACCGGGTGTCGAGCCCTCGAGCGAGTCCATCCCCTCCACGGTACCGGGACGGGTCACCCGCCGGCGACGGCGGTGACGATCTCGATCCGGTCGCCGAGGACCAGACGGGTGTCGCCCCAACGGCTCTTCGGTACCACCTCGCCGTTGCGGGCCACCGCCACACCTTTGGGGGACGGGCACCACCGACCGACCAGGTCGGCCACGGTCGACCCCGGGACCCCGTCCCACTCGGATCCGTTCACCTGGATGCCGCTCACGTCCTGACCCGGTTCCGGCCCGACTCCCCGACGCCGGCAGGTGCCGCGAACCGATCCGGCCCGAAGGGCAACATGAACTCGCGCATCGGCCGGCCCTCGAGCAGGGCCACCACCGCGTCGGCGGTGACCGGAGCCAGCAGGATGCCGTTGCGGTAGTGGCCGGTGGCCATGATCAGCCCCTCCATCGAGGTGGTCCCGACCAGAGGGGCGTTGTCGGGAGATCCGGGCCGCAGGCCGGCGGTGGTCTCGACCAGCTCGTACTCGTCGAGGGCGGGGACGATGGCCCGGGCGTCCCGGAGGAGGTCGTGCACCGCCCCGACCTGGACGGTGAGGTCGAACCCCTTCTCCTCGACGGTGGCCCCGATGACCACGGTGCCGTCGCGGCGGGGGACCAGGTAGCAGCTTCTCCCGTGCACCAGGCCTCGGACGATGCGGGTCAGTCGGGGCATGCCGCCCGTGGCCCGGGTCCGGAGGGTCAGCCCCTTCACCGGTCGCACCGGCGGCACCAACTGGTGGGGGAGCCCGTCCAACCGACCCGACCAGCACCCGGCCGCGATCACCACCGCGCCGGCGTCGACGGTGCCGCCGTGGCCCAGGACCACCCCGGTCACCCTCCCGTTCGCCGAGGCCACCGCCGAGACATCGGCTTCCAGCGTGGTCACCCCGGCGTGACGGCAGGCAGCCAGCAAGGAGTCGACCAGTTGGCGGTTGTCGACCTGGTGATCGTCGGGGAAATCGGCCCCGCCCCCGATGCCGGGGGCCAGCAGCGGCTCGAGGTCCCGGCACTCCCGGGATGACAGCCTCCGGGGCGAGAGCCCCAGCGACAGCTGGTACCCGAGCACATCGTCGACCACCCGGCGGTCGGAGGGGTCCATGGCGGCCATGACGGTCCCTGATCTCCGATAGCCCACCGTCCGGCTCGAGGCCGTCTCCAGATCGAGGGCGAAGGCCGGCCACTGTCGGGCGGCGGCCACGTTGGCCCGGGCCAGGGCCTCTTCCCCGAAATGGGCCTCGCCGACCGGGCCCAGCATGCCGGCGGCCGCCCAGGTGGCTCCGTGACCGGGCCGGGGATCGACCACCGCCACCGACAATCCGGCGGCTGCCGCTCTCCAGGCGACGGACAGGCCGATCACCCCGCCGCCCACCACCAGGGCATCGAGAGGCTCGGTCTCCGGCATCTCCCCATGGTAGGGCCCGGTTGTGGCCAGATCTGACGGTCCACCGTGTACGATGTTCGGACCGCGGATGGGCCAGCGTCGTCCCGAGCGAAGAAGATCTCAACTCCCTCAATGGAGCGACCTGATGACGACCTTGCCCGGCGCCTTCGCCGACCCTACTTTTGGTACTCCGGTAACACTGCGGGGACAGCCGCGCCCATCCGGTGGGGCCACCCGGGCCCCGATCGAGGGCCTCTACGATCCCCGCTTCGAGCACGACGCCTGTGGCATCGCCCTGGTCGCCGACCTCCACGGCCGGCCCTCCCACACCCTGGTCCGCCGGGGCATCACCGCCCTGGAGCACCTGGCCCACCGGGGGGCGACCGGTAGCGAGGAAGACAGCGGGGACGGCGCCGGCATCCTGCTGCAGATCCCGCACCGGTTCTATCGGGAAGTCGTCGAATTCGATCTCCCGGAGGGTGGGCACTACGCCACCGGGATCGCCTTCCTGTCCCGCGACGGGTCGGAGGCGGCGAAGGCCCGGATCGGCATCGAGCAGCTGGCCGAGGAAGAGGGGCTGCGGGTCCTCGGATGGCGTGACGTCCCGTTCAACGACCAGACCCTGGGCTCGGTCGCGAGGGGCGACATGCCCTCCCTCCACCAGCTGTTCGTGGCGCCGGCGGCGGACACGGTTCTGAGTGGGGACGACCCCGCTCTGGCCATCGACCGGATCACCTTCGTGCTCCGCAAACGGGCCGAGCACCACATCGATGACTGCTACCTGGCCTCCCTGTCGGCCCGGACCATCAACTACAAGGGGATGCTCACCTCCCACCAGCTGGCCGAGTTCTATCCCGACCTCTCCGACCCGCGGGTGGAGAGCGGGTTGGCGCTGGTCCATTCCCGGTTCTCCACCAACACCTTCCCGTCGTGGTCCCTGGCCCACCCGTACCGGTATCTGGCCCACAACGGCGAGATCAACACCCTGGCCGGCAACCGCAACTGGATGCGGGCCCGGGAGGCGCTGTGTGCCACCGAGCTCATCCCCGGTCTCGACCGGGCCTTCCCCATCCTCACCCCGGGAGCCAGCGACTCGGCCTCCTTCGACGAGGTCCTGGAACTGCTCCACCTCGGGGGACGGCCGCTGCACCATGCGGTGCTGATGATGATCCCCGAGGCCTGGGAGAACCACCGGGCCATGGACCCCGCCCGGCGGGCCTTCTACCGCTACCACGCATCGTTGATGGAGCCGTGGGACGGCCCGGCGGCGGTGGCGTTCACCGACGGGACGACCATCGGTGCGGTGCTGGACAGGAACGGGCTCCGTCCCGCCCGGTACTGGGTCACCGATGACGGGCTAGTGGTGCTGGCCAGCGAGGTTGGCGTCCTCGACGTGCCGTCCTCCACGGTGGTCCGCAAGGGCAGGCTCCAGCCCGGGCGGATGTTCCTGGTGGACACCGTCGCCGGGAAGATCATCGATGACGAGGAGATCAAGTCGAAGCTGGCCGGCGAGCACCCGTATGCGACCTGGCTCGAGGAGGGCCAGATCGATCTCGACGACCTGCCGCCGAAGATCATGCTCACCCCGCAGCACGCCTCGGTGATCGGCCGGCAGCGCGAGTTCGGGTACACCAACGAGGAGCTCCGGCTGATCATCGGCCCGATGGCCAAGGCCGGTGTCGAGCCGAACGGGTCGATGGGCTCCGACGCCGCCATCGCGGTGCTCTCCGAGCGCCCCCGGCTGCTGTACGACTATTTCACCCAGCTGTTCGCCCAGGTCACCAACCCGCCGCTGGACGCCATCCGCGAGGAGCTGGTCACCTCGCTGGCCTCCACCCTCGGCCCGGAGTCGAACCTGCTCGAGCCGACGGCGGCCTCGTGCCGGCAGATCGTGCTGCCGATGCCGGTCATCGACAACGACGACCTGGCCAAGTTGCTGTACATCAACGAGGACGGTCAGACGCCCGGCTACCGGGCGTTCGCGGTCGACGGCCTCTTCGAGGTGTCCCGGGGTGGCGACGGGCTGCGGCGGGCCATCGAGGATGTGCGTTTCCGGGTCAGCGTGGCCATCGCCGAGGGCGCCGACATCATCGTGCTCTCCGACCGGAACTCGACCGCCGAGTACGCCCCCATCCCGTCGTTGTTGATGGTGTCGGCCGTCCACCACCACCTGGTCCGGGAGAAGACCCGCACCCACGTCGGCCTGGTCGTCGAGTCGGGGGACGCCCGCGAGGTCCACCACATGGCCCTCCTGAAGGGATTCGGGGCCGCCGCCATCAACCCGTACCTGGCCTTCGAGACCATCGGCGACATGATCGCCACCGGACTGCTGACCGGGGTCACCCCCCGCCAGGCACAGCGCAACTACATCAAGGCGGCTTCCAAGGGCATCGTCAAGGTGATGTCGAAGATGGGCATCTCCACGGTGGCGTCGTACACCGGCGCCCAGGCGTTCGAAGCGGTGGGCCTGGCCCACGACGTCATCGACGAGTACTTCACCGGGACGGTGTCCCGGATCGGCGGAGTCGGGCTCGAGGTGCTGGCCGAGGAGGTCGCCGCCCGGCACCGCAAGGTGTACCTGCCCCAGCCCACCGAGCTGGCCCACCGGGACCGGGATGTCGGTGGCGAGTATCAGTGGCGCCGCGAGGGCGAGGTCCACCTGTTCAACCCCAAGACGGTGTTCAAGTTGCAGCACGCCACCCGGTCGAAGCGGTACGAGGTGTTCAAGGAGTACACCAAGGCCGTCGACGATCAGTCGACCCAGCTGGCGACCCTGCGCGGGCTCCTCCGGCTGAAGGCCGATGCCGCGACGGCCATCCCCATCGAGGAGGTGGAGCCGGTCTCGGCCATTCTCAAGCGGTTCTCGACCGGGGCCATGTCCTACGGATCCATCTCCGCCGAGGCCCACGAGACGCTGGCCATCGCCATGAACCGTCTGGGCGGCCGGTCCAACACCGGCGAGGGCGGCGAGGACGCCGACCGATTCATTCCCGACGCCAACGGGGACCTCCGCCGGAGCGCCATCAAACAGGTGGCCTCCGGCCGGTTCGGGGTCACCTCCGAGTACCTGGTCAACTCCGACGACATCCAGATCAAGATCGCCCAGGGGGCCAAGCCGGGGGAGGGGGGCCAGCTCCCCGGCAACAAGGTCTACCCCTGGATCGCCAAGACCCGGTTCTCCACACCGGGGGTGGGGTTGATCTCGCCCCCGCCCCATCACGACATCTACTCCATCGAGGACATCGCCCAACTCATCCACGACCTGAAGTCGGCCAACCCGCGGGCCCGGATCCACGTGAAGCTGGTGGCCGAAGTGGGGGTGGGGACGGTGGCGGCCGGGGTGGCCAAGGCCCACTCCGACGTGGTGTTGATCTCCGGGCACGACGGTGGCACCGGGGCGGCGCCGCTGACATCGCTCAAGCACGCCGGCATCCCCTGGGAGCTCGGCCTGGCCGAGACCCAGCAGACCCTGCTGGCCAACGGGCTGCGGGATCGGATCGTGGTCCAGGTGGACGGTCAGATGAAGACCGGCCGCGACGTGGTGATCGGCGCCCTCCTGGGCGGCGAGGAGTTCGGCTTTGCCACTGCGCCGCTGGTGGTCTCGGGCTGCATCATGATGCGGGTCTGTCACCTCGACACCTGCCCGGTCGGCATCGCCACCCAGAACCCCCAGCTCCGCAAGAAGTTCAGCGGCACTCCCGAGTTCGTCGAGACCTTCTTCGAGTACATCGCCGAGGAGGTGCGGGAGCACCTGGCCGCGCTCGGCCTCCGTTCCATCGAGGAAGCCATCGGCCGGGTCGACTTGCTCGACACCGAAGCGGCCATCACCCACTGGAAGGCGGTCGGGTTGGACCTGGCCCCGATCCTGGTGGAGCCTGAGCTGCCCGAGGGCGCGGTGCGCCACTGCATCCAGGAACAGGACCACGGGCTCGACCGTGCCCTCGACCATTCCTTCCTGGATACCTGTTGGCCGGCTATCGAGATGGGAACGCTGGTCGCCGCCCAGCTGGAAGTGACCAACGTGGATCGCACCGTCGGGACACTCCTCGGGTATGAGATCACCCGGCGCTACGGCGGAGCCGGTCTGCCCGACGGCACCATCGACCTCACCTTCCGCGGTTCGGCCGGGCAGAGTTTCGGTGCCTTCGTGCCCAAGGGCGTCACCATGCGCTTGTTCGGCGATGCCAACGACTACCTGGGGAAGGGGCTCTCCGGCGGGCGGATCATCGTGCAGCCCCCGGAGGACTCGCCGTTCGCGGCCGAGGAGAACATCGTGGCCGGGAACGTGATCCTTTACGGCGCCACCAGCGGCGAGGTCTTCCTGCGCGGCCAGGTGGGCGAGCGCTTCTGTGTGCGCAACTCCGGAGCCATCGCGGTGGTGGAGGGAGTCGGCGACCACGGCTGCGAGTACATGACCGGCGGACGGGTGGTGGTGCTGGGCCCGACCGGGCGCAACTTCGGGGCCGGGATGTCCGGCGGGATGGCCTTCGTCTACGACACCTCCGACGAGCTCGGGCGCCAGTACAACCCGGACATGGTCGATCTCGAGCCGGTGTCCGCCGACGATCGGACCTGGTTGAAGGACCGGATCACCATGCACCTGGACGAGACCGGGTCGGAGGTGGCCAAGGCGGTCCTGGCCGACTGGATGGGCAACTCCGAGCAGTTCGTCAAGGTGATGCCCAAGGACTACCGCCGGGTGCTGGAAGCCACCGAGAAGGCGGTGGCCGAAGGCCGGTCGGTGGATGAAGCCGTCATGCAGGTCTCCCGTGGGTGACGTCACCGGGTTTTTGACCTACGGGCGGGAGCTGCCCAGCCGGCGACCGGTGCAGGTGCGACTGCGGGATTGGAAAGAGGTCTACGAGCGGTTTCCCGCCGAAGCCGCCCAGCATCAGGGGGCCCGGTGCATGGACTGCGGGATTCCCTTCTGCCATGAGGGCTGCCCGCTGGGGAACCTGATTCCCGAGTGGAACGACCTGGTCTACCGGGACGACTGGTCGGAGGCCATCCAGCGGCTCCATGCCACCAACAACTTTCCCGAGTTCACCGGCCGTCTGTGCCCGGCCCCGTGTGAAGGCGCGTGCGTGCTCGGCATCAACGACGATCCGGTGACGATCGAGCGCATCGAGTACGAGATCGCCGAGCGGGCCTGGTCGGAAGACTGGGTGAATCCGGTTCGGGCGGCGTCCGCCACCGGCAAGCGGGTGGCGGTGGTCGGATCCGGGCCCGCGGGGATGGCCGCTGCCCAGCAGCTGGCTCGGGCCGGCCACACCGTGGTGGTGTTCGAACGGGCCGAGAAGCCGGGCGGCCTGCTCCGCTACGGGATCCCCGAGTTCAAGATGGAGAAGGCGGTCCTCGACCGGCGGCTCGAACAGCTGGTGGCCGAAGGGATCGAGTTCCGGTGCGGTGTCTCGGTGGGCCAGCCGGCCCCCGAGGTGGCCGGGGCGGCGAATGTCGGTGGCCCGGGGGCGGCGGCCGCCGATGCCACGGTGATCAGCGCGTCGTCGTTGGTGGGCGAGTATGACGCGGTGGTGCTGGCCGGGGGGGCGACGCTGCCCCGTGACCTGCCGATTCCGGGCCGGGAGTTGGGCGGCATCCACCTGGCCATGGAGTACCTGAAGCCGTCGAACATGGTCCGGGAAGGTTTGTTGGGCGTCTCGCCCATCTCGGCCAAGGGCAAACACGTGGTCATCATCGGCGGCGGCGACACCGGCGCCGACTGCCTGGGTACCGTCCACCGGCAGGGGGCATTGGCCGTCCACCAGCTGGAGATCATGCCCGAGCCCCCCCGGGACCGGTCGGGGAGCAACCCGTGGCCGACCTGGCCGGTGATCCTGCGGACCTCGGCGGCTCACGAAGAGGGCGGGGAGCGGCTGTTCGCGGTGACTACGGTGGAATGCCTGGGCGACGCCGACGGCAACGTCCGGGCGTTGCGGGGCGAGGAGGTGGAGCTGGCCTACGACGCGCAGGGGAGACCGGCGTTCGAGCCGATCCCCGGCTCGGGCTTCGAGCTCCAGTGCGAGCTGGTGTTGCTGGCCATGGGCTTCCTGGGTTCGGAGCCGGACGGCGTAGTCGCCGATCTGGGCCTCGAGTTGAACGGCCGCGGCAGCGTGGCCGCGGATGCCTCCTGGTCGACCAACGTCGAGGGAGTCTTCGTGTGCGGGGACATGACCCGCGGCCAGAGCCTCATCGTCTGGGCGATCGCCGAGGGACGTTCCGCGGCCGCGGCAGTGGACCGGTACCTGATGGGAGAGACGAGTTTGCCGGCGCCGATCCATCCCGGCCAGTTGGCGCTGCGCTAGCTGGCGGGGTCGTTCGGCCTGCCTGACCCGGCCGGCGCGTCAGTGTCGCGAACCGCCCGGTCGGGTGGCCCCAACGAACCCCGACCAATCTGCGTTGTCGAACCGGACCAGCGCCCCGGTGTGGGGTGCGTCGATGACCTCGCCGGGTCGGTACCCGACGATGGCGGGGGAGGGGGTCGAGGAAGTGGCTGGCGCCTGGAACCGGCAGGTGACAGTGACGTCGCTCATCATCTGAGTGACGAACAGCCCTAAGCATCTGATCGGATGACCCCTACCATCGACTCGTGGAAACCAGTCGGGACTGGGTGACGGTGACGACCAGGCGAGCAGCAGCAATGCTCCTCTTGGGGTGCGCTGGCGTCAGCATTGGTAGCCTGCGGCACCACGATCACGAGTTCCACTCCCACGACCGCAACGGCTCCCGTTTCCACACCGACGACCTTGACACAACCGGCGACCACGACAGAGGTTGGGGCGCAAGTGACACCTGACGCCGCGATCGGCACCTGGATGGCAGCCAAGGGCCTCCGCTACGTTGGTGACTGCGCCCAGGCCACAATGTCTCAGGGTGCCGGATCGCAGTGCGCCACTCTCCGAGCTGATCGCTCCGAGGTGAAGATCTTCGAGGCCGGTCCGATCTTCTCCGAGTACACGACCTGGCTGCTCGTCCGACGAACAGCTGGTGGGTGGGCCGTGGTCGACAGCGCTACCCGGGGCACTGCACCGGACCTATCGAACGAGCCGCCCTGGTAGCTGCGACGCCGTCGGTTAGACGGCTAGTCCAGGGGTCGAGAGCGAACCGATTGACGACCACTCTGCCACGGCGCTTTGCGCGACTCCCGATCTGTGGCCTCGAGGAAGCCGGAGCAGACACCGAGACTTCGGCCAATTGGCATCGATGTCCTCCATGGGCGGGCGACAACTGCTGGAAACAGCTCATGGTCGGCCTTGTCGGCCCGCTGACAAATCTGGACCCCAATTCCCAGTTGCCAGGGCAAGTTGCGAACTCCCGGCCCATCACTGACTTGGACTCCTCAGATTGCAGTCTGTTCCTGAGGTCTCCAACCAGTGGCTCGGATACGCCTAGTACCCTTCACATGTGCTCCCCCACTTCGAGCGGCACCGGTCTGGACGCTCTGGCTGGTTGAGGGCCGCCGTTCTGGGAGCTGACGATGGCCTCGTATCCACCGCCGCACTGCTCGTCGGGGTAGCGGCTTCGGGGGCGAGCCGAAACGCCATCCTCACAGCTGGCGTAGCTGCGCTCAGCGCGGGCGCGATGGCGATGGCGATCGGCGAGTACGTCTCGGTGAGCGCACAAGCCGACACCGAGACCGCCGATCGACGGCGGGAAGAAGCTGAACTCGCAGCGGATCCGGAGTGGGAATTGTCCGAGCTGACCGCCATCTACGAACGACGGGGACTGCCGCCCGAGCTTGCATCAGAAGTGGCAGCCGTCCTCCAGAAGGCGGATCCTCTTGCGGCACATCTTCGCGATGAGCTGGGCCAGACCGAAACAGGAGCAGCACGGCCACTGCAGGCAGCCATTGCATCCGCAGCGAGCTTTGCAGCCGGCGCCATTATTCCGCTACTCGTCGCCGCGCTCGCCCCGGCCGGTGGTCGAAGTGCCATCATTGCAGGGGTCACCCTGGTGGCCCTCTGCGTACTCGGCGTAGTGGGGGCAGCGCTCGGTGGTGCACCTCGCACGCGTGCTGCAGTGCGGGTGGGCGTCGGAGGAGCGCTGGCACTTGCCGTGACGTATGGAATCGGGGCGCTCTTCGGTTCAGCTGCGTGAGTATCGGTCCCGAACGCGATCATCGGCGATTCAGCCGCGAAACATCGCCAGCTGGCGTTGCGGCAAGTGAACCGGCGACGTGGGTGCAACCCCTCGAGCCAGAGACCTGCCTGACGGTGAACTTGCCGCCAATGGTCAGCCGAACTGGACCGGGATCACTGACGCCTCCATCACCGATCTATCCTTGCCAGAGATCGTGAAGAGCACGACCGCCCCGTACTTCGAGGTGGCCTTTGTGAACGCGAGCGAGCCGTTGAACGGACCCATTGCGTCGCCCCTGCCGGTGACGTAGCCCTCGCCAAGGGGTTTGCTGTTGTCGTCCTCGCGCACCTGTGTCTGGACGGTGCCCTCGTACGCCATGGCGGTCCCCTTCAGGGTGACCGGAGACGTGATGGAGGCGTTCCAAACCGGTTCGGTCAGGCGGATGGCGGCCGTTCCCGCTCCAAGGACCCACCATGAGCTGTCGGAGCCCAGTTCCTCACGAGTACGGTCGTCTCGGGTCCCGTGGCGCTCGGCTGGACGGGCATTTCCCCCGATCGGGAATCGCCCTGTCGGAATCGGCCGATCACCGGGTTGACCATGTGGAGGTAGTCGGTCGCGAACCCCAGGGCCGCTGCTTCAGGCGTTTGGTAGCAGATGTTGCTCGCCGCTGTCGGCCATACCGCCGTCCACGTGGCAGATTGGGGCGATGTGGTGCTCGTCGTCGACGGGGCAGTCGTCGAAGTCGACGATGAGTTCGACGTGTTGCTGCTGCACCCGACCGCAGCCACCGAGAGCGTCGCGAGCGTTGCGGCAGCCGCGAACCGTCGTTTCATCATGATCTCATCGTGTCATCAGGTTCACGGTCTCGGCAGAGCCAAAGGACCCGAGCACTGCTACGGGTATCCCCGACGTGCCTGATTGGCCACAGTCGATATCCGGCCACGCTCCCGGTGATCTGGGATACCCCCGCAATCTCTAGCTGGAGCCGAGCCGGGTGGTTACCCAGCGGGCACCGCAGGAGCACCGGTGGAAGTCGTCGTGGCCCTCAGGTTGTTCACACTTGTGGGTATGCCCAGCCATATGACCATGCCTTACCGTGGCGGAGTTGGAACATGTCTGTTGATTCGGATCAGACGCCTCCACGCTTTGCAGGCTACCGATGATCCGTGGCCCTCACCCGGCAGCCCAGCATCGAAGTCAAACTGGGAATCGCGCCATTCAGCCGAAGCGATTCACTTGTGAGATCCCAGGGCCCTGCGTTCGTAGATGGCACGAATGATCAACCCGATAGTGACCGCAATAGCGGCGACCACGATCCCACCGACGATTGAGGCGAACGTTGAGGCTCCGGTGGCGAGGGCGATGACGAGGTAGATTGCCCCGGCAACGAGGCCCGGGATCACAACACCACCCATCGATCCAGCGATCTTGAGAACGATGGCGTGCATGGCTGATCCCCTTGCTTCACTGCGGAAGAACAACACTAACAGCCGTAGGCCCTGGCCAACCGTGCCGACGCGATGTTCGTTCCTGACCCCGATGTGCCGCACTGCCTCACAGACCCGGTAGGAGATGGCCGAGCGGCGTCGGATAGCAGTCGGATACTCCGCCCGTCCTAGCCCCGAGGTGCGAAGAACTCGAGTGCGATGTTGTCGGGGTCTCGAAATGACAATGCTGAGTAGGAAGGTGCGTCCACGATGCCACCGTTGGGGACGCCGAGCTCGTTCAGGCGGATTTCCCACGCTTTTAACTCATCGCGGTTGGCACAGCCGAAAGCCAGATGATCGAGACCCGGCCGGCG
>Ga0307372_10006926_pt1 | contig 16410 bp, 15 predicted proteins | sample OX1MG_FD_202533 | JGI IMG/M metagenome (GOLD analysis project Ga0307372, IMG submission 202533) | Soil microbial communities from Risofladan, Vaasa, Finland - OX-1 | ecosystem: Environmental > Terrestrial > Soil > Coastal area > Acid sulfate soil | place: Finland: Risofladan, Vaasa | collected... | reverse complement strand
CGCGTGGCCGGCCGAGATAGGGAAGCCGGGATGGATGTGAAACTCGGTGAATCGAACGTTGAAGTTGCCGACGCCGATGCCCAGGATCGGGTCCGAGGCGAACATGGCCAGGCCGGTCTGCCAGTGTGCCATCCGCTCGACCGCCGCGAAGGTCTGCGGTGTCACCATGACCTCTCGTGAGTCGAAGAGGCGGATCTGGCTCACGAGCTGCTCGTAACGATCCTGGATCGCCGCCGGTGCGTAGTGGATACCGCCGCCGGCAATGATGGCCGCGAGTACTCCGACCACCACCAGGCGCAGAATCGGCAGCCTCCGTGCCGACACCATCAGCATGGCGAGGATCCCCGCGGCGACCCCCAGCCAGGCTCCGCGCGAGAAGCTCAGCACGATGCCGACCAGGCTCGACAGTCCGCTCAGCACCAGCAGCGCCGTGAACGCCACCCACACTGCGACCTCGCGGCGCTCGCCGCGGCTGGCCTCCATGCCGTCAAGACGTGCCGAGCGATACCGGTTGAAGGCCTCGGCCATGCGACGGGCCGACCAGACTGCAACCGCGAGGAGTAGCGGGCCTGTCATCTCGAGATAGCCGGCGAACGTGTTGGGTTTGCCGAACGTGCCGTAGGCGCGGAACACGCTCTTCGTGACGGCGAAGCTCGCCGGCCCAAGTGCCAGCAGCGACTGAATAGCGCCGTACGCAACCTGTCCCAGCACTCCGAGGCCCATCATGCCGACCAGTGCCAGTACCGCGCGTCGTGATCGCACGGCGTGGAGCACCAGCGCCAGGGCGAACACGGTCACGATCCAGCGATAGATCTCCGTGAAACCCGCGCTGAGATCCTGCGCCACCGACAGGGATAACACCATGGCCAGTACGTAACCGACATAGGGGACCAGAATGACGGAGCCGCGCAGACCGTCCCGTCGCGTGACCAGGTGAATCAGCAGCGCCGCCACCGACCCCGCCAGGGCGAGCTTCGTCGCCGTGAGTCCGACGCCGCCAAGATTGAAGGCCCCTACGGTCTGCATGGGAACCGAGGCTACCAGGAGCAACGGGGAGACGACAGGCAACAACACGTAGGCCACGATGGTCGCGATGGCCGGAACGACCCCAACGTTCACCGGAAACGGCTGACGAACGATCAACGCGGAAGCTGCCAGCGCCAGTGCGATACCCGCCAGCGGCGCTAGCTGAAACTGGCGTGGCCGCTCAACGATCGACGATCGCACCGCGCTCACGCTCGAGGTGCCCCGCAAAGTACGCCACGGTCTCCCGCATCCCCTGCGCCAGTTCCACCGCGGGCTCCCACCCGAGTAACGTTCGTGCTCGCGTGATGTCGGGGCAACGGCGCTCCGGGTCATCCTCCCGAGCAGGCCCAAAGTCAATCTCAGACGCCGATCCGCACTGGGCAATGATCGCCTTCGCCAGTTCGAGGATCGTGCGCTCGTCCGGGTTGCCCAGATTGATCACCTGCCCACGTGCGACGTCGGAGTCCATGGCCAGCCTCAGACCACGTACCAGGTCGGTGACGTAACAGAGTGAGCGGGTCTGCTCGCCGTTGCCGAACACAGGGAGCGGCTGACCGTGCAGCGCGCGCATGATGAAGTTGGGCACCACGCGGCCGTCGAGCGGGTCGTTCCGCGGCCCATAGGTGTTGAAGATTCGAATGATGCGGGCGTCGAGGTCGAACTGGCGGATGAACTCCATCGTGATCGACTCACCGAACCGCTTGCTCTCGTCGTAGCAGCTTCGCGGCCCGACCGGGTTGACGTTGCCGTGGTATGTCTCCACCTGCGGGTGGACCGCCGGATCCCCGTAGGCCTCCGAGGTCGAGGTGTAGAGGAAGCGCGCACCGTTGCGTCGAGCCAGGCGCAACATGTTGAGCGTGCCGACCGAGTTGACCAGGTGCGTCTCGATCGGGTGGCGCATGTACCCCTCGGGGCTCGCCGGGCTGGCCAGGTGGAAGATTCGCTCCACGTCGATCTCGAGTGGCTCGATGACGTCGTGCTCGACGAACGTGAAATCCGGGTGATCCCGCAGGTGCGCGATGTTCACCGGGCGACCCGTGATGAAGTTGTCGACCGCCACCACCGCATGGCCGTCGGCGATCAGACTGTCGCACAGATGCGAGCCAATGAATCCCGCACCTCCCGTGACCAGAACCCGCACTCAGCCCCCCTCGTCGTCAGCAATCGCTGCCGCCAACTCCGGCGGCTTCCTCGACTCAAGATCAATGATCACCATGAAAAACCAAAGTGCCAGGGCAAGATCAGGAAGGAAGTACCCATTGTCGACCAGACCGTGGATTCCGCCGGCCAGCAGGGCCCCGGCGGCGGCGAGCGCCAGCCGGTGGTGTAGCGCAATGGCGCGGCGAGTCTGGACGATCGCCACGGCGACGGTGAACGCCGCGACGATGAGACCCATTATACCGAGGCTCAACCACACATCGAGCACAATGTCGTGAGGATGAGACGTGAAGCGCTCGGACCAGGCTTCCGGCCGGACGTAGCGCGGCGCGTACTGGTAGAGGAACTGGTCGAGGCCGACGCCGAACACGGCGTGATCTCGGATCATCGCGATCGCCGAAGACCATATGTCGATCCGCAGCGAGCCGCTCCCGCCGTGGAACAGGTTCAGCACCCGCCGCCCGTCCACAAGCGCGAGCCCGAGCCCCGCGGCTGCCTCCAGCGCCGCGAATCCGGTCGCCAGTCGCCGCCGGCCGCCGAGCCACAGCACCACCAGGACGGCCAGGCCGGCTCCGATCCAAGCGCCGCGCGAGAAGGTGAGCAACAGCGCCGCACCGCACACGGCCGCGGCCACGAGCCATTCCCAGCGAAGACGCCTACGGAACGCCAGTCCCATGGCGACGACGAAGGGGATCGGTCGCTCCAGATAGAGCGCAAGAGCATTGGGCTGCGGATAGGTGCCGCTGATCCGGACGACGCCCTGGACGGCCAGGCCCCCGCCGTGGGCCAGCGCGATCAGCGCCCAGAGGGAGGCCGCCGACGCCGCGGCGACATAGAGCGCAGCGCTGACCAGTCGCTCGCGCCGGTGCTCGAGGTACCAGCGCGCCAGAAATGTGAAGGCCACCGGCTCCAGGATCACCCAGCGGTACCAGCGCAGACTCTCATGGCGGTACGTTGGGTCGGCGACCGTGAAGAGCGAGAGGGTACCGACGGCCACGAGCGCCAGCGAGACCGGGCCGATTCCGGTGCGAGCCAGGTCCACCAATCCACGAACTCCCGGGACCAGCGGTTCGAGCCGCTCGCGCGCCAGCACAACGGCCCCCCGAGTTCCCACACCGGCCAGTGTGGCGACCAGCAGGATCTCGGTCGGGCTGAACTCCAGGTGTCCGACCTGCACCATGACGTTGATGATCGCGAGTGTCGCGGGGACCGTGGCAACCGCCAGCGAGGGGCGCCAAGCCGCGATAGCGATCAGAGCCGCAACGCCAAGGGCCGATACCGCCGAGGTGGGACTCAGGTAGAGGATGACGAACACGGCGACGATGGCGCTCAGCGCCGCGATCTCGCCCGTGCTCGGTCGCCGTGTCGAAGTGGGGAGATCGGCCGAGGCGACGCTCATCGAGTGCGTCGCCGACTGTAGCCGATCGATAAAGCCGGACCTCCGGTCAACCACCCCAGCCTCGTCGCGATCTGCATCAGAAGTGCTCGCACGAGCGCCACGAGCATGAGGAAGGCGAGCGTGTAGACCATGGCGAACGCCCAGGGGGACGGCGTCTGGGACGCGACGTCGAGTGACGCGATCGCCAGTTCACCCGCTGCTCCGTTCGTGATCGTCAGCGTGTGCTGTCCATGGCTCAACCCCGAAACGAGGCTGACCGGTTCCGCGACGGCTCGTGACGCAGCCAGTGATACATAGGAGCCGTGTTTGTCCACGTGGAGTTGAGGGGCAGGACGCCCGTCCACCGACACGTATGCCGTTCCCGCCTGAGGACCCATGCGCATCGTCGCGGTAACCCTGGTGCCATAGAACGTGAACACCAGTCCCGCACCGGGGGCATCGGCGGTGAGCCAGGTAACGGGGCCCAGCGGTACCTGGAGCCAGCTTCCGGTCGAGCGCACCGCAGCGCCTGTTACCGAGTACTCTCCGGGGTACAGGACGTCCGAGGACGATCCCGGTGTCTGGCCACCCGGCAACTGCTGCTGCAGTTGAGACAGCCAGGCAACTGCGGTCAGACATATGACGATAAGCACGGCCAGAAGCCAGGGCGAAGCGGCAATGCCAGCCAGTCCCGTACCCAGGTCGTCGACGGGTGCTGTCTCTCCGCTAGCGCTCACCCGGCTGTCCTGGTTGTATCCTTAACCGACGCGCGGGACGGGCATGACTGCATAACCGCGGGAACCAGCCCATTCAGCGCATTCAGGCACGTCTGGTCCGCGGGCATCGGCAGTAACGTCCATGCCGGCGGGCGAGACATCGCGATGGTCCTCGCGTCGGGCGCTGGGACAGGGCAACGCGAGGTTGACGTGAGGTACCCCGGCTTCAGACGTCGTCGTCGACCTGTCAGTCGCGGAGCCGCTGCTTGTGCCCGGCTCAGCATCTGCGGTCGGCGCTTGCAGCTGCGACGGACACCGCGCCTCCGACCGGTCCGAGACGTGCGTGTCGGCACGCGCCATCGGGACCAGCGCCGATTATAGCAGCGCGAGATTTTAACCTGCCGTCCACGGTCGACCACGCGGTAGCGGCAGGATCGAGGAGGTGGAGCATGACCGGGGTCCGTGTCGGGATCATCGGTGGCAGCGGGCTCTACGCGATGTCCGATCTCCGCGATGCCGAGCAGGTCGCGATGGAGACGCCCTTCGGTGATCCCAGCGACGTTATCACGATCGGAACGCTGTCGGGCGTGCGCGTCGCGTTCATTCCGCGTCACGGCCGCCGCCACCAGATCATGCCGTCGGACGTACCGGCGCGTGCGAACTTCTGGGCTCTCAAACGGCTGGGCGTGTGCTCGGTGCTGTCGGTGAGTGCGGTCGGGAGCATGCGCGAGCAGATCAAGCCGCTGGACCTGGTCGTTCCGGATCAGGTGGTGGACCACACGGTCTCTCGGGCGCGAACCTTCTTCGACGACGGGTTGGTCGTCCACGTGGGGTTGGCCGAGCCGTTCTGTCCCCAGGTACGGCGAACCCTGGTGGACGCCGCGGGCGAGGTGGCACCAACGGTTCACGACGGGGGGACCTACCTGTCTATCGAAGGACCGCAGTTCTCTACCGGGGCCGAGTCACGGGTCTACCGGTCCTGGGGTGTCGACGTCATCGGTATGACCGCCATGCCTGAGGCCCGGCTTGCTCGGGAGGCGGAACTCTGTTTCGGCGTCTTGGCACTGGTCACCGACTACGACGTGTGGCACGCGTCCGAGGCGCCGGTAAGCGTGGCGACGGTGGTTGGGAACTTGCGGCGAAACGTGGACGTCGCGCAGACGATAGTTCGCTCCATCGTGCCCGTCCTGGCGGCGCGGGACGACTGCAGTTGCCGCCACGCGCTCGACCACGCGATCGTGACGTCCGAACCCTGCCTCTCCGCGAGCCAGCTCGACCGCCTGTCCCTCTTCATCGGCGACCGACTGGACTGAGAGGCCTCGACGGGAATGGCCGTACAGCCGCCTGTATGCAGCGGTTGACGGGCGCACGATAAGATTTCATGCGGAGCCGGCGGCTCCTGTCCGTCGGGCACGGCGGCTCGAGTACCCCGACGTGGAAGGTTTCGATCAGTGTCCGCGGTCCTGCGTCGATTCCGCTTTACCGAGTTTCAACTGCTGGTCGTGCCATCGCTGATGGCCATCGTCGGGTTGCTGACGGTATTCCTCGTGCGCGCCGGGCAGGTCAACTGGACCTGGCGTGACATCTGGGTGAGCCTGGCCTACATGGTGCTGATCTTCGGTATCAGCGTATGGCTGAGCGTCTCCGGGTTCCGGGGCGACCAGGTCCTCTTCCCAATCGTCGCGACGCTGGCGGGGATCGGACTCCTGGTCACGCAGCGTCTCCAGGAGGTCTTCGTTCAGCGCGGCGGAGCCTGGACGCAACTGGCTCAGCGGCAGTTGATCTACCTCGCCGCGGGCATCGTCCTCTTCTGGGCGATGATGACCTTTATCCGCCAGCTCGACTGGCTCCGCCGCTACAAATACACCTGGGCCTTCGCCGGGCTGGGGCTGATGGCAGTGACGCTCGTCTTCGGACAGGTCCAGAATGGCGCGCGGCAGTGGCTGAGCCTGGGGTTTGTCACCATCCAACCCGATGAGATCCTGAAGGTCATCCTCGTCGTCTTCCTCGCGGCGTACCTCGACGAGTACAAAGACCTGATGGCGACTCCCTACCGGCTTGGCCCACTGCGACTGCCGCCGATCCCGTACCTGCTCCCCATGGTATTCATGTGGTTGCTCGCCGTGGCCACCGTGGTGCGGCAGAACAACCTCGGCACGGCGCTGCTCCTATTCGGGATCTTCCTCGCCGTGCTCTACATGGCGACGGGGCGGCTGCTGTACGTCGTGGTAGGGCTGGCGGCGTTTGTCGTCGCCGTCTACTTGGCGTCCCACCTGTTCGGCCGGGTGGAGGTGCGCGTTGTGGACTGGCTCAACCCCTGGTCGGACCCAGGCGGCACCGGCTTCCAGCAGATCCAGTCCGACTTCGCCATGGCCTCCGGCGGTCTCCTCGGCGCCGGGCTCGGTCACGGCTACCCACAGTACATCCCGGTGGTCGAGACAGACTACGTCTTCGCGGTCATTGGCGAGGAACTGGGCCTGCTTGGTACGATCGGGGTACTGCTGCTTTACTCGGTGCTCGTTGGTCGGGGTTTTCTCATCGCACTGCGCGCCGAGCCGGGCTTCGTCAGGCTCCTGGCCGCTGGCCTCAGCACGATCCTCGCGCTGCAGACATTGATCATCCTCGGCGGAGTCCTGCGCCTCATTCCACTGACCGGGGTGACCCTGCCGTTCATCAGTGCCGGTGGAAGCTCGCTGCTGACGAACTTCGTGATCGTCGCGCTCCTCATGCGTGCGAGCGATCCCGGGTGGAGGAGAACGTGAGGCTGTTTGCCCGGTCGGGCGCCTTTGTCGCGGCGCTGCTCGTGGTCGGATATGGGCTTCTGACGACCCGCGCAACTGGTGAGGGACCGTGGCTCATCGTCATGGCCGCCGCGGCGGTGCTCCTCCTCATCAGTTTCTGGCCATCGATCCCACGCGGCACGCCCCAGTTCGAGCGCGCCGTCATCCGCTGTACCGTGCTGTTCCTGGTCGGTTTCATGGTGGTCGCCATCCAGCTCGTGCGGCTGCAGGTCGTCGATAGCACCGTGATCCTCGCGAAGAGTGGCATCGCGTCCGACGGAACCCTGATTGCCAATCCCCGCCAGGCCATCGAGGAAGCCAAGACGATTCGCGGACGTATCCTGGCTGCGGATGGGCAGGTCATCGCGGGCACCACCGTGAATCCAGACGGCTCCTGGGTGCGCACCTACGGTGACCCGGCGGCCACCTACCTTGCAGGCTTTTACTCCCCGCTGCTCTACGGCAAATCGGGGCTGGAGAATACCTTCGATGCCTACCTCACCGGCCAGAAGGGCGGCAACCCGGCCACCCAGTGGCTGGATGGCGTCCTTCACCGTACCAAACGGGGATACGACCTCACGCTGAGCATCAACCTGAATCTGCAGAAGCAGGCTCAGCAACTCCTCGGTACTCAGCAAGGGGCGATCGTGGTGATGAACGCGAAGACCGGCGCAATCGTCGCCATGGCGAGCTCTCCGGCATATGACCCTAGCCAGCTCCAGGCAGCTCCGGGGCCCAACTCTAACCAGGAGGTCGCAAAAGCCAAGGCGTACTGGTCGACCGTCAGTCAACAGACCAACTCCCCGCTCCTGCTGCGGCCGATTCAGGGGCTCTACGCGCCGGGGTCGATCTTCAAGACGGTAACGGCGTCCGCGGCTATCGAGACCGGCGTCGCGCAGCCGAGCACCGCCTATCGGGACGAGGGAAGTCTCGCCATCGATGGTCGAGTGATCCCGGAGCAGAACCGTCCGGATCCAAATCGCGTGAACTACACGCTGTCCGAGGCGTTCGGCTGGTCGCTCAACGTGGTCTACGCCCAGGTTGGCCTTCAGCTCGGTGCCACCCGCCTCGCGCAATACGCGCAGCGCTTCGGGATCGGGGGACCGATCCCCTTTGACCTCCCGGTGGCGGTGAGCCAGCTGGACGCGACGCCCAGCTTCCTGTCCACACAGAACGCCTTGGCCGACACCTCGTTTGGCCAGGGGCAGCTCCTCGTCACTCCACTCCAGATGGCGATGGTCGCCGACGCCGTTGCCAACGGGGGCCGGATGATGGTTCCGTACCTCGTGCAGCGGATCAGCAGCTACACCGGCCAGACCCTACAGGAAACGCAGCCTCAGGTCTGGAAGAGCGCCATCTCGGCCCAGACCGCGACTGAGGTGCAGACCATGATGGTCCAGTCGGTCCAGCAAGGGTGGGCGAAGGATGCCGCGATTCCCGGCTACGTCGTGGGCGGTAAGACCGGGACGGCGGAGACCGGCACGCCTCAGCCGCATGCATGGTTCATCGGGTTTGCGGGCAAGCAGGCACCGGAGTACGTCGTTGCGGTGATCGTCGAGCATGGCGGCGAAGGGACCAAGGTGGCGTTGCCGATGGGCCGGGCGATGCTCCAGGCGGCGCTCGCCCTGCCGACCCCGTAGAGGCGTAAGCGCCGCGCGACCAAGTGTGACCCGATCCGGCAGGATGGCGCGCGGGCTGGGAAGCGGCACATCTCGCCGCGATCGCGGCGAACGGGCATACGTTCGCGCCCCTGCACACCCGGACAGAATTCCCGGCCGGCGCTCACGTGGCGCGGCGCGTTTTTGGCGTACGGACGCGGATCTTGGTATACTTGGTAGGTGTCGTCCGGTTCCTGGGAGCAGCGTGTGGAACTCACCCAATCCGCGTTCGAGCTGCTAGTCGCAGAGGCGCTTGACGAACTCCCCGGCGACATCCTGGGCGCCCTCGACAACGTCGAGGTCGTGGTCGAGGACGAGCCGACACCGTTGCAGCGCCGGCTGGTGAGCGCCGGCGGCGACCTCCTTGGGCTATACGAGGGCATACCGCTGACCGTGCGCACGTCGGCCTACGGAATGGTGACCCCGGACCGGATCACGATCTTCCGCCGGGCGATTCTGAGGTCGTCGCGAGACGCGGACGAGCTTCGTGCCATGGTCAAACACACGGTGCGCCACGAACTCGCGCACCACTTCGGCATCACGGACGATCGACTCCGTGAACTCGACCGTTACTAGGGCCGGCCAGTGGAGCGCGCGTGCAGCGACATCGACAGAGACCCTCCAGTCCAGAGGCGTCCTCGAAACCCGGGGTCATCGACACGCTCGGTGTCGCGTTCGCGTCGGTCAATCGCCGACCGTACCTGATCGTCTTGCCCGTGCTCGTGGACCTGTATCTGTGGCTTGGCGTCGGCGTGTCAGCCGGACCGCTCACCAATGCGCTCGTCGGATGGCTCAGTCACCAGCCGGGCGTGAATGCCAGCACGGTATCCACCATCAGTGACGCCGGTCAGCACTACGATCTCGTCTCGCTACTGGTGGTCAGCCTCCCGAGTCTGCTCGGCGAGCTGGGTCATGCGACGGTGGCGGGGTCGGGTCCCCGACTCTGGGTCTCGGGATTGCCCTGGTGGTCGATCGCAGCGCTGGGCGCCGCGCTGGTGGTGGTCGGCGTCGGAATCGGCATGCTCTACCTGACCACGGTCGGCTACCTGATCGCGGACCGACCGGCTTCGCTGCAACTCTGCCGCGATGCGATCCGAAACGCGATTCGGATGTTGGGGTTCGCGGTCCTGACCTTTCTGACCCTGCTGCTGCTGGCGACGCCCGCGCTGCTGTTCGGCGGCATCCTGCTGGCGCTCGGGGTCAACGTCGTGCCGATACTGGCGCTGCTCGCGTGGTTCGCCGTCATCTGGGTCTTCTTTCTGCTCTTTTTCGCACAGGACGCGATCGTGGTGTCAGAAGTCGGCCCGATGCAGGCGATGTTTCTCAGCTACAACGTTGTCCGTCGGAATGCCTGGACGACGGCGGGGTTCATTGCCGTCTACCTGGTGATCAGTACCGGGACGCCGCTGGCGCTCCGTATCTTCACCCAGACTCCGTGGGCCGTGCCGGCCGCGATGCTCGGGAACGCCTACGTCTCCACCGGACTCGTGGCCGCGTCGATGCTTTTCTACCGCGACCGCGTTCGACAGCTCATGCAAGGTGAAAGGTCCGCCCGTGGCTGAAGCGATCCTGACAAACCCGATCTACGATGCGTCGAGTATTCAGGTGCTCGAGGGGCTCGAGGCGGTCCGTCGCCGGCCCGGCATGTATATCGGCAGCACCGATGCCCGTGGCCTGCACCACCTGGTCTATGAGATCGTCGACAACAGTGTCGATGAGGCGCTTGGCGGGTACTGCGACCTGATCCTGGTGACCATCCACGCCGACGCGACGGTGACGGTTATCGACAATGGCCGTGGTATCCCCGTCGACGAGCACCCGAAGCTGGGGAAGTCGGCGCTCGAGGTGATCATGACCGTGCTGCACGCCGGCGGCAAGTTCGGTGGGGGCGGTTACAAGGTATCGGGAGGTCTCCACGGCGTCGGCGCGTCCGTGGTCAACGCGCTGTCCGAGTGGGTGGTCGTCGAGGTCCGCAAGGACGGGCTCGTGTATCAGCAGCGGTACGAGCGCGGCATCCCCGTCGCACCGGTCGACCTGGTGGCCGAGACGTCTCCCGACGACCACGGCACGACCACCCACTTCAAGGCGGACGAAACCATCTTCGATGCGCTGAACTATAACTTTGACGTCCTGTTGCAGCACTTCCGCGAGGCCGCCTACCTCACCAAAGGGCTAGCAATCACCTTCGTCGACGAGCGGTCCGACCGGGAAATGACCTTCTACTTCGACGGCGGTATCGTCTCGTTCGTGCGCCACCTCAACCGCAACAAGCAGGTGCTGCAGACGCGACCGTTCTCGGTGAGCCGCGAGATCAACGGCTGCATGGTCGAGGTCGCGCTCCAGTACAACGACGGCTACGCCGAATCGACACACACGTTTGCCAACAACATCAACACCGTCGACGGCGGCACCCACCTTACCGGCTTCAAGGCCGCGTTGACGCGAACGATGAACGACTACGCGCGGCGAAATGGGTTCCTCAAGGAGACCGACGAGAACCTCTCCGGTGAGGATATCCGGGAGGGACTGACGGCGATCGTCAGCGTCAAGCTCCCGGAACCTCAGTTCGAGGGTCAGACGAAGGGCAAGCTCGGCAACGCGGATATGGCCGGCATGGTGCAGCAGGTCGTCAACGACGCGTTGTCGACCTACCTGGATGAGAATCCGCAGCCCGCGCGCCGCATCATCGAGAAGTGCGTCAACGCCGCCCGGGCCCGCGAGGCGGCGCGGAAGGCTCGCGAGCTGGTCCAGCGGAAGGGGAGCCTCGACACGTTCAGCCTGCCCGGCAAGCTGGCGGACTGCAGCGAGCGGGATCCCGAACGCGCCGAGCTCTACATCGTCGAGGGCGACTCCGCGGGTGGCTCCGCCAAGCAGGGTCGCGACCGGCGGTTCCAGGCGGTGCTGCCGCTGCGCGGCAAGATCCTGAACGTCGAGAAGGCACGCCTCGATAAGATGCTGCAGAACGAGGAGATTCGCGCGCTGGTGACGGCGCTCGGCACCTCCATCGGCGACCAGTTCGATGGATCCAAGCTGCGTTACCACCGCGTGATCCTGATGACCGACGCGGACGTCGACGGCGCGCACATCCGCACGCTGCTGCTGACGTTCTTCTTCCGGCATCTCGAGGGGCTGATCGCTGACGGGCGGCTCTACATTGCCCAGCCGCCGCTCTATCGGCTGGAGAGCGGCAAGGAGCTCCACTACGTCTACTCGGACGAGCAGCGCGACGCGATTATGGCGGACAGCCCGAGCAAGAAGTGGGAGATCGTGCGCTACAAGGGCCTCGGCGAGATGAATCCCGAACAGCTGTGGGAAACCACGATGGCGCCAGAGCAGCGTACCCTGCTGCAGGTGTCGATCGAAGACGCCGTCACCGCCGACGAGACGTTCGACATGCTGATGGGCAACGCGGTGCCCCCGCGCAAGCGGTTCATCCAGACCCACGCCCGCGAAGTCCAGAACCTGGACGTCTGACCGCATATGAACGCAGCGAGGGCGCCGGATAACGGCGCCCTCGCTGCGTTTCCTGGTCGCGGTTGCCTGTGGATGAATCGCCCCGGGCACCCGAACCCTGTGCCGGAGTGCGTGGCGGACGTGCGCGAGGGCACCACGGCTCGTCCGAGGAGGGATCATGGGCCCGCCCACAAGAGGCTCTGACCTCCAATTGGTCACACCGGTGGCGCTGGATGCCATGGGCGGTGACCATGCGCCGCGCGAACCGGTAGAGGCAGCCGTGCGCGCGGTTCGCGAACTCAACATCCCGGTCGCGCTCGTCGGACGGCAGTCCGAGATTGATGCCCTCATTCGGGCGCTCGGCGGTCCGTTTGACCGTCTGTCCGTCATCGACGCGCCCGAGGTCGTCGGGATGGGCGACCACGCCGTCGCCGCGGTGCGTCGAAAACCGAGCAACTCGATCAGCGTAGCGATGGAGGCCGTCCGCGACGGCACCGCGTGTGCCGCGGTCTCGGCCGGACACTCCGGTGCGGTCGTGGCGGCGGCGCTCTTCACGCTCGGTCGACTGCCGCACGTCGAGCGGCCCGCGATCGGCGTCGTCTTCCCCACCTTCTCTGGCGGACGTGTTCTGCTGATCGATGCTGGCGCGGTGGTAGACGCGCGTACCTCCCACCTGGTCCAGTTCGCGACGCTGGCGACGATCTATCTGCGTCACGTCGTGGGGGTCGAGCACCCGCGGGTCGGGCTGCTGAGCAACGGTGAGGAGCCGGGCAAGGGCAACTCCCTGGTCCGTGACACCTTTGCGCGGCTCAGCGTCGCGCGTGACGTCAACTTCATCGGGAATGTCGAGGGCAACGCCATCGCGTCGGGAACCGCCGACGCCGTGGTGTGCGACGGATTCACCGGCAACGTGGTTCTCAAGACCGCGGAGGGCGTCGTCGGCCTGGTCCAGGCAGGATTACGCGCGGAGCTGAGTGCGCGCTGGTACCGGAAGGTTCTCGCCGCTCCGATTCGGGGCTCACTGCGGCGGGCGGCCCGGCGACTGGACTACCGGGAATACGGAGGTGCACCGCTGCTCGGAGTCCGCGGCGTGGTCGTGATCGCCCACGGTCGCTCGGACAGCACCGCGATAAGAAACGCCATAGCCGGCGCCTATCTCGCGGCACGCAGCGACCTCATTGGCGCACTGGGACGGGGACTCGAGGCTGGCCATGCTGAGGAAGCGGACCAGGCCGACCATCCTCAGTGAGGGAGACAGCGCGGCCGCCACGATCTCGCGACGGCCGCCATGTCTGAGCGCCGCTACTCGTCCGAGCCGACGGCTCGCTTCAGCTGTGTCCCAGGCTTGAAGGTCGGGCTCTTGCGGGACGGAATCGTGATCCGCTCGCCAGTCTGGGGGTTGCGTCCTTCGCGCGAACCTCGCTCGCTGACGCGGAACGTGCCGAACCCGGTGATGGCGACTTCATCCCCCGTGGCGAGGGCGTCCTGGATGGCATCGAACGTGGCATTGACGACGGTGCCGACCTGGCTGTCCGGTTGCTGGACTTTGCGCGACACGGCCTTGACGAGGTCGCTCTTTCGCATGGTCTGATACTCCGATCGTTGGCCACGCGGGCCGCTTCACTCCGACCTGCTTTTCACTATAGCACGTATCGAACCACGATCAAGCGAGTAGGGCCGTACGTACGCCGGTTCAGTTTGCAGTCGGGCGCAATTCTTGCCGCCGACGTTGTCTGGCTGCCTCGAAGAGCAGCACCGAGCCGGCCACGGCCGCGTTCAGCGACTCCACGTCGCTACCCAGCGGAATGGAGACGCTTTCGGTGGCGAAAGCGCGGGCTGCGCCAGAAAGTCCGGACGCCTCGTTGCCGACGATGAGGCAGGAGGCCCTTCTCCAGTCCACGCTGTCGTAGACGACCGAGCCCCCTGCTTCCGCGGCCAGACGCTGGCCGCAGGAGACCATCGCCGGTTCTGGTCGGGTCCAGTCCAGCTGGCGCAGTGGCAGCCGGAAGTGCGCACCCATGCCCGCGCGTACCACCTTCGGTGCGAAGGGATCGGTCGTACCCGGCGCGACGAACACCGCGTGTGCACTTACAGCGGCGGCCGACCGGATCAACGTGCCGAGATTCCCCGGATCTCGGATCGCATCGACCACCAGGTAGAGCGGCTCCACGCCGGAGGGGATTGTGATCGGCAGTTCGGGAATCGGAAAGACGGCGATGAATCCCTGTGGTGTCTCGGTGTCCGCTAATGCCCGCATCACGACCGGCGTCACCCGTACCACCCGCGCGCCGCGGTTCTCGGCGTCGGCAACGCTCTGTACCGTGCTCGCGGACGCGTTGGCTGGATCGTGGAAGATCACGCGAGGCACAGCCCCCGCGGCGAGGGCGTCGGCAACCAGCCGCGGCCCCTCCACGAGAAAGGCCCGCTCCGAGGACCGCGCCGACCGGCGATGCAGCGAGCGGGCGTATTTGACCCACTGGTTGTGAACGCTCGAGATAACCGGTCCGACTGTCTCCACGACGTGGTCCGAGTCAGAGCGCCTGCTTGGCCACCTCGACCAGCTGGGCGAAGCCGGCAGCGTCGCGCACCGCGAGATCGGCGAGCATCTTACGATCGACCTCGACCCCAGCCTTGGAGAGGCCCTCGATGAACCGGCCGTAGGGCAAGCCATTCAGGCGGGAGCCCGCATTGATGCGGACAATCCAGAGTCGTCGCATGTCGCGCTTGCGGGCCTTGCGGTCGCGATACTGGTATTGCAGCGACCGCATGACGGCCTCGTTGGCGCGCTTGATCAGACGGCTCCGGGTGCCGCGGAAGCCGCGTGCGCGGTGGAGTAGCTTGTTGTGCCGGCGGCGTACCGTCACGCCGCGCTTGACGCGAACCATGTGATCTCTCCCTCGTCGGCCGCGGCGCGGCCTACAGGCCGTAGGGCAGCAACCGCCGGATGCGCCTGCGATTCGTCGGCCCGAGCTCGACCATCTTATCGAACGCCCGCTTGGTGCGGGGTGCCCGCCGGCGGCGGAAGTGGCTCTTCAGCCCATGCATGCGCATGATCTTTCCGGTGCCCGTGACCTTGAATCGACGCTTCGCGCTGCTCCGCGTCTTCTGCTTCGGCATTTATCCCTCTACCCTTACTGGCCCGCCGGAGGCGGCGGCGCTTCCGGTGTCTCCGCTGGGGGCTCATCGTCCGGGAGGTCGACCCGCGCGGCCCGGGTGGGGCTCAGCAGCATGACCATGGTGCGGCCCTCCATGTGCGGCGTCTGGTCGATCACGCTCACCGGTCCGAGCTGCTGGGCCATGCGCTCGAGCAGCCCTTGCCCGATGTCCTGGTGCGCTATCTCCCGACCACGGAACAGTACCGACACCTTGACCTTGTCGCCCGACTCCAGAAACCGCTGGGCCTGCCGACCCTTCGTCTCGAGGTCGTGGTCATCGATCTTGGGACGGAGCCGGACCTCCTTGACCTCCACGATCTTCTGGCGTTTGCGCGACTCGCGCTCTCGCCGGCTCTCCTCATACCGGAACTTCCCGTAGTCCATGAGCCGGCAAACTGGCGGCATCGCGTTGGGCTGGACTTCGACGAGATCCAGACCTCGCTCCCGAGCCATGTCGAGGGCGTCCCGGGTCCGGATGACGCCGACGTGCGTGCCACCCTCATCGATCAGCCGCACCTCGGGGATACGGATGCGCTCGTTGATCCGAATTGGTCTGCTGGTGCTGATGGATGCCTCCCAGACGTACAGAACCGCAGCAGCGACCACCGCGTGCTGCGGTTGAGGACTTCTCGTTGCGGTATCTTAGCACAGCCGTCTACCGGCCGCAATTTTCTGAACTCGGATGCGCCGACGAACAGGCCCGTTCATGCCGGCCGTCCGTAGACGGTCACGTCGCCCTGCTGGAACACGACGGGCCAGCCAAGCTGAGGGAGTCGCGCCAGCGACGCCGCGGGATAGGGTGGGCCGACGTTGCAGCCATCGACAGAGCCTCGCTCTTCTAGCGCTCCGACGAAGATGTAGGTCACGTGGTATCGATCGAGGACCTCTCGCGCCCGCGCTGAGGTCGGGTCCCGGTAGACCTGATTCACGTCCTGCTGCCGGGTCTGGATCTGCTGCAGTTGACTGTTACTGCCGTCGCGCCACTGGTACTCGTGGAAGTTCCAGCCGATCACCGTCGGGATACCCGTGGCCATCGACACCGGGTCCTGGGGCAGGCCGTCGGCCACGCCGTAAGAGCAACCGGGC